>FWWL01003890.1_pt1 | contig 26293 bp, 24 predicted proteins | sample 2228331 | NCBI WGS metagenome assembly FWWL01 (sample SAMEA103939775, study PRJEB20133) | metagenome
CAGTTCCACTTCGCCATCAACGCGGTGGAGCCCTCCCTCATCCGGGTGGAGGCGGACGAGGTCACCTACAACCTCCACATCCTGGTGCGGCTGGAGCTGGAGCTGGCCCTTTTCCGGGGGGAGCTCGCCCTGGAGGACCTCCCTGGGGCCTGGGTGGAGAAGTACCAGGCCTACCTGGGCGTGGCCCCCAAGGACTACAAGGACGGGGTTATGCAGGACGTGCACTGGTCCGGGGGGCTTTTCGGCTATTTCCCCACCTACACCCTGGGGAACCTCTACGCCGCCCAGTTCTTCAAGAAGGCCGAGGCCGACCTCGGCCCCCTGGAGCCCCTGTTCGCCCGGGGGGAGTTCCGGCCCTTTTTGGACTGGACCCGCAGGAACATCCACCAGGAGGGGAGCCGCCTCCGCCCCCGGGCCCTGGTGGAAAAGGTCACCGGGGAACCCCCTTCCGCCCGGGCCTTCCTGGACTACCTCGAGGCCAAGTACCGCGCCCTCTACGGCCTTTAGTCTTTGGGCCCCTCGGCGGGGCATAAAAAACCCCCCGGGAAGCTCCCGGGGGGTTAGCCTTCTAGGCCTTAGAAGTCCATGTCCCCGGCGCCCGCGGGGGCGGGGGTGGACTCCTTCTTCTCGGGCTTCTCCGCCACCACCGCCTCGGTGGTGAGGATGAGGGCGCCGATGGAGGAGGCGTTCTGCAGGGCGGAGCGGGTCACCTTGGCGGGGTCCACGATGCCCGCCTCCACCATGTCCACGAACTCCCCGGTGGCGGCGTTGAAGCCGTAGCGGGGGTTCTTGGCCTCGGAGAGGATCTTCTGCACGATGACGGAGCCCTCGTAACCGGCGTTCTCCGCGATCTGGCGGGCGGGCTCCTCCAGGGCCCGGCGCACGATCTTGGCCCCGGTGGCCTCGTCCCCCTCCAGCTTGGCGATGAGCTCCTCCACCGCGCTGATGGCCCGAAGGAGGGTCACGCCGCCGCCGGGGACGATGCCCTCCTCCACCGCGGCCCGGGTGGCGGAGAGGGCGTCCTCAAAGCGGTGCTTCTTCTCCTTGAGCTCGGTCTCGGTGGCCGCGCCCACCCGGATCACCGCCACGCCGCCCGCCAGCTTGGCCAGGCGCTCCTGGAGCTTCTCCTTGGCGTACTCGCTGTCGGTGGTCTCCAGCTCCTTCTTGATGCCGTTGATGCGGGCCTCGATGTCCTCCTTCTTGCCCTTGCCGCCCACGATGGTGGTCTCGTCCTTGGTGATCCGCACCCGCTCGGCCCGGCCCAGCATGGAGAGGGTGGCGTTCTCCAGCTTGAAGCCGAGCTCCTCGGAGATCACCGTGCCGCCGGTGACCGCGGCGATGTCCTTGAGCATCTCCTTGCGGCGGTCACCGAAGCCGGGGGCCTTCACCGCGGCCACGTTCAGCGTGCCCCGGAGCTTGTTCACCACCAGGGTGGCGAGGGCCTCGCCCTCCACGTCCTCGGCGATCAGGAGGAGGGGCTTGCCCGTCTGGGCCACCTGCTCCAGGACGGGCAGGAGCTCGCGCACGTTGGAGACCTTCTTCTCCACGATGAGGATGAAGGCGTCCTCCAGGACCGCCTCCATGGCCTCGGGGTTGGTGACGAAGTAGGGGGAGATGTACCCCTTGTCAAACTGGTACCCCTCCACGAACTTCAGCTCGGTCTCCAGGCTCTTGGACTCCTCAACGGTGATGATCCCCTCCTTGCCCACCTTCTCCATGGCGTCGGCGATGAGCTTGCCCACGTCGGGGTCGTTGGCGGAGATGGTGGCCACCTCCTCGATGGCCTTCCGGTCCTCCACGGGGATGGCCAAGGAGCGGATCTTCTCCACCGCGGCCTCCACGGCCTTCTCAATGCCCCGCTTGAGGGCCAGGGGGTTGGCCCCCGCGGCCACGTTCTTCAGGCCCTCCCGCACGATGGCCTGGGCCAGGACGGTGGCGGTGGTGGTGCCGTCGCCGGCCACGTCGTTGGTCTTGGAGGCCACCTCCTTGAGGAGCTGGGCCCCGATGTTCTCCAGGTGGTTCTCCAGCTCGATCTCCTTAGCCACCGTCACCCCGTCTTTGGTGATGGTGGGGGAGCCGAACTTCTTCTCCAGGACCACGTTCCGGCCCCGGGGGCCCAGGGTCACCTTCACCGCATCGGCCACTGCGTTGACGCCGCGCTCCAGCGCCCGGCGCGCCGCCTCGTCAAACACCAGGATCTTCGCCATGCCTCACCTCCTTAGGAAAGGACCGCCAAGAGGTCCCGCTCGGAGAGGATCACGTACTCCTCGCCGTCAATCTCGATCTCCGTGCCGCCGTACTTGGCGAAGACCACGATGTCCCCCTCCTTGACCTCGAGGGGCACCTTCTGGCCGTTCTCCAGGACGCGGCCCGTGCCCACCGCGATCACCTTGCCCTTCTGGGGCTTCTCCTTGGCGGTGTCGGGCAGGACGATGCCGCCCTTGGTCTTGGGCTCCTCTTCAATCCGCTTGACCACCACGCGGTCGCCTAGGGGTTTGATCACGGTCTTCACCTCCGCCATACCCACTCCCTCCTTTGACGCTCAAAGGGTGAGAGTGTCAAGCCAAGGGTCATTATTCCGGAGCCCCTTGGGGTCTGTCAAGGGGGTTGAGGCTTCCCTTATAAACCCCGCTGCCTTAAGGCTTCGTAGAGGAGGAGGGCCGCGGCCACGGAGACGTTGAGGCTGTCCGCCACGCCCCGCATGGGGATCCGCACCCGCGCCCTTGCCCCCTCCAGCCAGGCCTCGCCTAGGCCCCGGTCCTCCGACCCCACCAGGAAGGCCACCCCGCCCCGGTAGTCCTCCTCCCAGTAAAGCCGCTCCCCCCTGGGGCTTGCGGCCACGGTCTTCAGGCCCCGTTCCCTTAAGAACCGGGCCAGCTCCTCCTCGGAAACCGGGAGGACGGGGAGGTGGAAGAGGACCCCGGTGGCGTTGTGGACCACCTGGGGGCTATAGGGGTCCACCCCCCCGGCCACCAGGACCAGGTGGGCCCCGGCCGCGTCCGCGCTCCTCAGGATGGCCCCCAGGTTCCCGGGCTTCTCCACCCCGATGGCCGCCAGGACCAGGGGGTTTTCGGGCAGGCGCACCTCCGAAAGGCGCCTTTGGGGAATGGGGAAGGCGGCCAGGACCTGGGCGGGGTTTTCCCGGGTGGAAACCCGCTCCAAGGCCCTTTGGGAGAGGAGGAGGACCTCCTCCGCCTCCCCCATGAGGGCCTTCCCCTCCGGCCCCGCCTGGGGGCCGAGGACCAGGACCTTGGGCCTAAGCCCCGCGGAAAGGGCCCGCTCCACTTCCCTCAGGCCCTCCACCAGGAAAAGGCCCTGCTCCTTTCGGCCCCGCCGCTCTTTGAGCTCGGCCAGGGCCTTCACCCGGGGGTTCTTGGGGCTAGCGATTTCTAAGACGGAGGGCATACTGGGCGATCCTGGGACCCTTAAGCTCGAGGTCCACGCGCTCCACCTCCGGGAGCTCTTCCAAAAGCCGGGAGAGGCGGAGGAGGATCTCCCGGTAAGGGCCGGGGTCCACCCCCGCGGCCTTGAGGGGCCCAAGGAGCTCCTCCGCGTCCTTTTCCGTAAGGGGGGAGAGGCGCTGGCCCAGGGGCTGGTCCCCCAGGGGCGTGGGGAGGAGGAGGGTGAGGACGGGGCCGAAGAGGGGGTGGGGCTCCGCCCTGAGCTTCAGGTGGAGGCCCTCCCCTTCCCCCAAGGGGAGGCCGAAGGCCTTTAGGAGCTCCCCTTCCGCCAAGGGGCCTTCCAGGAGCTTCCGGGCCCGTTCCACCTGGAGGTCCGGGAAGTCGGGGAAGTGGAGGGGTTCGGCCCGCCAGCGGGCGTACCCCCAGGCCCGGGCCAGGGCGATGGCCGCGGACTCGGGGAAGCGGTAGAGGGGGATCTCCCCCTGAACCCGGGCCCGGATGCCCGCCTCCCCCATGACGCAGGCCATGAGGAGCTTCTCCCCCCCCTGGGCCTGGAAGAGGGGCCTTAGGGCCTCCTCCCCCGAGGCGAAGCCCATGGGCACGTGGAGGAGGAAGACCGTGCCCGCCTCCGAGGAAAGGGCCTCGGCCACCGCCTTTTCGTAGTCCTCCCCTTTGGCGGTGGAGCCCAGGTCCACGACCTCCACGGAAAGCCCCCCCTCCTTTAGGGCCTCCAGGGCCAGGTTGGAGGGCCCGGAGGCGTTGGCGATGAGGCGGACCCGCTCGTTCCTGGGGAGCTTCCCCGAGGCCAGGAGGGCGGCCACGTCAAAGGCCTCCTCGAGGCTGTTGGCCCGGATCACCCCCGCCTGGGCGAAGAGGGCCCGCACCAGGGGGTCGCGGGAGGGGTGGACGGCCAGGATGGGCTTCTTCTTCCCGATCCGCCGGGCCAGGCGGGAGAAGCGCCGGGGGTTCCCGAAGCTTTCCAGGTAGAGGAGGATGAGGCCCGTGCGCTCGTCCTCCTCCCAGAACTGGAGGAGGTCGTTGGAGGAGACGTCCGCCTTGGCCCCTAAGGAGACGAAGGCGGACACCCCGAGCCCCATCCCCTCCGCGTAGGCCATGACCGCCCGCCCCAGGGTGCCGGACTGGCTGGAGATGGCAAGCCCCCCCGCCTTGGGCAGGGGGACGAGCCCCGCGGCCAGCCGCACCTCGGGGTGGGTGTGGACGAGGCCCAAGGAGCCCGGCCCCAAGAGGCGCATCCCGTGCCGCCGGGCGAGCTCCGAAAGCTCCGCCCCCTCCTTTGGGCTGAAGCCGGTGGTGAGGACGATGGCCGCCCGCACCCCCCGCCTGCCCGCGGCCCTGAGGGCGGAGGCCACCCGCTCCTTGGGCACCGCGATCACCGCCAGGTCCACGGGGAGGGGGAGGCTTTCCAGGTTGGGGTAGGCGAGGAGAGGCCCCACCGTGCCCCCGGGTCCGATGGCCTCGTTCACCGGGAAGACCGGCCCCTGGAAGCGGCCTAAGACCAGGTGCTCCAGCACCCGGTAGCCGATGCTTTCGGGGTCGCGGCTCGCCCCCACCACCGCCACCCCCCGGGGGAAGAAGAAGGGGTGGAGGCTGGCGATGGTGGAGACCTTCTCCCGCCACTCAAAGCGCTCCGCCGCCCGTTCCTCCATGAGGATGGGGAAGCGCACCTCCACCTCCCCCCCCTCCCGGTGGGCCTCCACCTGGAAGCCGCTTTCCTGGAAAACGGAGAGCATCTTCTGGTTCTCCGCCAGGGTGAAGGCCTGGAAGAGGCGCACCCCCCTTTTGGCGGCGATGAGGGCGAGCCTCTCCAGGAGGAGGGTGCCGAGGCCCTTCCCCTGGTAGGCCTCGTCCACCAGGAAGGCCACCTCCGCCTTGTCCTCCCCCTTCCCCCGCACGTACTCCCCCGTGGCCACGATCCTGGGGGGGTCCCCGGCCAGGACGATGAGGGTCACCTTCTCCTCGTCGGGGCGGGCGGAGAGGAGGAGCTCCGCGGCCTTCTCGGGGCTGATGGGGGAGAAGAAGCGCATCCTTAGGGTTTCCGGGGAGAGCCGGCTTAGGAACTCCACGAAAAGGGGTTTGTCCTTGGGGGTGGCCCGGCGGAGGAGGGCGGTGCGGCCGTCCTTGAGGAGGACGGGGCCCTCCTCGAGGCCGTGCTGGGGGGTGGGCGGGGGCACGTAGCCCATGCCCCTATTCTCCCCCAAAGCGCAGGGGTTCGTGCCCCCGCACCACCTGGAGGCGGAGGCCGTGGGCCAGGAGGACCCCTTTGAGCGCCAGGGCCCGCTGGAGCCCCGGGGGGACGCCGAAGGCCTTCCGCCCCCTCTCCCCCGGGAAGAGGAAATAGCCCTCGGGAAGGAGGAGGAGGAGCCCCTCCCGGGCCCTTTTGGCCCCCTTGAGGGCCCCTTCCAGGAAGGCCCGTTCCGCGGCCTGGGTGATCAGGAGGTAGGTGCTCCCCGGGGGCGCGGGGGGCGGGGGGGTGGGGGTGGGGCTTGGGGCGAAGCGGGCGAGGAGGGCGAGGGCCCTTTGGAGGTGGGCCCGGCCCCGGCCCAGGGGAAGCCTCCCCCCTCCCAGGGAAAGCCCGAAGGCCATCCCCTCCCGCTCCGCCTGGAGGAGGAGCCAGGCGGCCAGGCTCGCCGCGTGGTCCGGGTAGGCGGGGTGGAGGCTTTGGCCGTCCAGGTGGAGGAAAAGGGCCCCCTGCATCCTGCGCTCGGGCTCCCGCACCACGGGCTCCCCCCGGTGCAAGGTGGCCTTCCGGGCAAGAAGCCTCGGGGGGTCCCCGGGCCGGTAGGGGCGGAGGCCTTTGGCCTCCAGGGGGTCGGGGAGGCCCCTTGGGGTCCTTAGGCCCTCCAGGAAGAAGCCAGGGGCGGGGCGGAAAGGGGGGAGGGGCCTCAGGGCAGGGTAGACCAGGGCCTCCCCCAAGGGGAGGAGGAGGGTCCTTCGGGGGAGGCCGAAAAGGCCCGTGGCCTCGAGGCCCAAGGCCAGGGCGTGGGCCCCCCGGCGGCGGAGGCGGTAGGGGAGGGGGAGGGTGAGGCGGTGCCGCCCCCAGGCCAGGCCCCCTAGGCGTAAAGGCGGGGTGCCGAGGGGGGCACAAGGGGGCACCTCCCCCCGGAGGAGGACCGGCAGGGGGGCGAGGAGCTCCACTTCCACCCGTGCCTCCCCCTCCGCTCCGGGGAAGCCCACGGGAAGCCCCACCCCTTGGGCCCGAGCCCGGAGAAGGCTTGGGGCGAGGAAAAGGGCAAAGAGGAGGGCGAGGAGAAGGAGAAGGCTCACGCCGCTTCCACCGGAACGGGCACCGCCCTAAGGGCCTCCTCCACCAAGCCCTCGGGGGTCAGGCCGGAAAGCTCCGCCTCCAGCCTCAGGAGGAGGCGGTGGGGGATGGCCGCCTGGAAGGCCCGCTGCAGGTCCTCGGGGACCAGGTAGGCCCGCCCCTCCAGGAGGGCGAGGCCCTGGGCCAGCCGCTCCACCTGGAGAAGGGCCCGGGGCGAGGGGCCAAGCCGCACCTCCCCCCGTCCCCTGAGCCAGGCGGAAAGGGCCAGGAGGTAGTCCAAAAGCTCCTCCGAAACCCTCACCTCCGCTACCCGCCGCTTTAGGTCTAGGATCTCCTCCGCCCCCGCCACGGGGGTGAGGCCCTCCAGGGGGTCCTTGCCCCTAAGGGCCTTGAGCAGGGCCTTTTCGTCCGGGTAGCCCAGGGCCAGCCGGGCGGCGAAGCGGTCCCGCTGGGCCACGGGGAGGGGAAAGGTGCCCTCCTCCTCCACCGGGTTCTGGGTGGCCAGGACGAAGAAGGGCTTCGGGAGGGGGTGGGTCTTCCCCTCCAGGGTCACCTGCCCCTCGGCCATGGCCTCCAGGAGGGCGGACTGGGTCCTGGGGGTGGCCCGGTTGAGCTCGTCCACCAGGAGGACCTGGGCGAAGAGGGGGCCCTTTTCCCAGACCAGGCTCCCTTCCCGAAGGAGGTAGGTCCCCGTGAGGTCCTGGGGCAGGAGGTCGGGGGTCATCTGGATGCGGCCGAAGGCCAGGCCCAAGGCGCGGGCCAGGGCCTTGGCGAAGGTGGTCTTGCCGGTGCCCGGCACGTCCTCCAGGAGGAGGTGCCCCCCCGAGAGGAGGGCGGCGAGGGCGAGCTTGAGGGTCTCCTCCCCTACGAGGACCCGCCCGGCTAGGCTTTCCCGGACCCGTTCGTAGAACATACGCTCAAGATACCCTTCAAGGCTTCTTCCGCTTCCCCGGCGCATTCTTTCCCCACCTCTCCCCCGTAACGCACGGGGAGGTAAAGCCCGGTGAGCCGGGCCAGGTCCGGGGCGGCCTTGGGAAAGGTCCTGGCCACCCGGGCCTGGTAGGCCAAGGGGCCCTCAAAGGGGAAGCGGGGAAGCCCTTCCGCCTTCAGGGCCTTCAGGGCCAGGGCGTAGGCCCGGCGCACCCGGTCTTGGGGCAGGGCCTCCCTTTGGGGAATCCCTCCTCTCCCCCTCTTTTCCTCCTTTTCCCCTCCCGCCTCCTTCCCCCTGGCCCGCCAGGCGAAAAGGAGGAGGAGGGCGAGGAGGGCCAGGGTGAGGGAGGCGGAAAGGGCGGCCAGAGCCACCCCCGCCTCCCCCAGGGCCCGGGGGCCGGGCTCCACCCTGGGGGGTTCCCCGGCCTCGAGGCCCCCCAGGCCCCCCAACGCGCTCCCCCCTCCCGCCCCGCCCTCACCCCCCAGGCTTCCCAAAAAGGCGAAGAGCCCCAGGAGGGCGGGCAGGGCGAGGAGGAGGGGGAGGAGGTGGACCCCCCTTAGGGCTGGCCCCCGCCCCCTCCCGAGGAGGAGGGCCCCGGTGAGGAGCAGGAGGAGGAGGGCGAGGGGCAGGGCGTACCCCAGGGCCCGGTCCAGGAGGGCCACCCAGGGGGGGAAGCCCCCTTCCGGCGGGGCGTAGACCACCCCGCCTTCGCCGGGGAGGCCTGGGGGCCTTGGAGCTAAAGGGGTAGGGCGGGGAAGGGCGGGGGGGGGAGGGGCGGGCCAGGGGAGGTGGGCGAGGGCCAGGCCCATGGCCCCGAAAAGGAGGGGCAGGAGGGCCCCCAAGGGGCTTAAGAACCCCCGCTGCCCCGCGAGGGCCAGGAGGTGGAGGCCGTGGAAGGCCCCGAAGAGGCCCAGGCCCGCCGCCCCTAAGGGGAGGGCCGGGGGGAGGAGGAAGAGGCTCGCCCAAAGCCCCTCCCTCCGGTCCAGGTAGAGCCCCAAGAGGAGAAGGCCCAGGCTGGTCTTGGCCCAAAGGAGGGGCCAGCCCGCCCCGGGGGCGTGGAGGAAGCCCGGCAGGAAGGCGAGCCAGAGGAAGCCCCCCGGGTAAAGCCGCTTTCCGAAGAGGAGGAGGCCAAGCCCGAGGGCGAGGGGAAACGCCCCCAGGCCGAGCCCCAGGGCCAGGATTCCCCCGCCCAGGGCGAGGGCGAACGCCCGGAGGAGCTGGGGACCCACGGCCTTAAGGATAAAGGAAGGGCCCGGATGGCCTGGCGGTGCTGGTAACATACCCCCATGCTGCGCCTGGACACCCGCTTCCTCCCGGGCTTCGGGGAGGCCCTCCGCCAAAACGCCCCCCGCCTCCTCGAGGCCCGCTCCGCCCTCTTGGCCCGAAAAGGGGAGCCCGGGGCGATGCTCGGTTGGCTGGACCTCCCCGAGGACACGGAAACCCTAAGGCTCATCCGCCGCTACCGGGAGGCGAACCCCTGGGTGGAGGACTTCGTGCACATCGGGATCGGGGGAAGCGCCCTTGGCCCCAAGGCCCTGGAGGCCGCCTTCGGGGACGGGAGGGTGCGCTTCCACTTCGTGGACCACGTGGAGCCCGAGCCCCTACGGGCCCTCCTCGCCCGGCTGGACCCCAGGAAAACCCTGGTGAACGTGGTTTCCAAGTCCGGCGCCACCGCCGAGACCCTGGCCGCCTTCCTCCTCTTCCTCCGCTGGTTGGAGGAGGCCCTGGGAGAGGGGTGGCGCCGCCACGTGGCCGTGACCACCGATCCCCAGAAGGGCCCCTTGCGGGCCTTTGCCGAACGGGAGGGCCTTGCGAGCTTCCCCATCCCCGAGGAGGTGGGGGGGCGGTTCTCCGTCCTCTCCCCGGTGGGCCTCCTCCCCCTGGCCTTCGCCGGGGTGGACCTGGAGGCCCTCCTCGCGGGGGCCAGGAAGGCCAACGCCCAGGCCCAAGGGCCGCTGGAGGAGGCCCTTCCCCTCCACACCGCCCTCCTCCAGGACCTCCATAGGGAGCGGCCCATCAGCGTCTTCATGGTCTACTCGGAAAGGCTCAAGCACCTCCCCTTCTGGTTCGTCCAGCTCCACAGCGAGTCCCTGGGCAAGCGGGATCGGGAGGGGAGGAGGGTGGGCACCACCGCCCTTCCCGCCCTAGGCCCCCAGGACCAGCACGCCCAGGTGCAGCTTTTCCGGGAAGGCCCCCCGGACAAGCTCATCGCCCTGGTGATCCCGGAACACCCGGTGGAGGACCTGGAGATCCCCAAGGCGGAGGGCCTCGAGGCCGCGGCCTACCTCCAGGGCAAGACCTTCCACCGCCTCCTCAGGGCCGAGGCCGAGGCCACCTACCAGGCCCTGGCCGAGGCCGACCAGCGGGTCTACGCCCTGTACCTGGAACGGGTGGACCCCTACGGGGTGGGCTGGCTCCTCCAGCACCTCATGTGGCAGACCGCCCTCCTGGGGGAGCTTTGGGGGGTGAACGCCTTTGACCAGCCGGGGGTGGAGCTGGGCAAGGCCCTGACCCGGGCCCTCCTGGGCTAAATGGAAGCGTGGAAATAAGTTTGTGATACCTTAAACATAAGGAGGCTGGCATGGAGCGCCTGGAGCCCCTTGGTATATATCCAAAAAAGCAGGTTTTTTGGAACACGGTTTCCCCCATCCTGGTGGAGCACACCCTGGCCCGGGGGGAGGGGGTTTTGGCCCACAAGGGATCCTTGGTGGTGGACACCACCCCCTACACGGGCAGAAGCCCCAAGGACAAGTTCGTGGTGAAAGACCCCGAGGTGGAGGGGGAGATCTGGTGGGGGGAGGTGAACCAGCCCTTCCCCCCCGAGGCCTTTGAGGCCCTCTACGCCCGGGCCACCGCCTACCTTTCCGAGCGGGACCTCTACGTCCAGGACCTCTACGCGGGGGCCGACCGGCGCCACCGCCTGGCGGTACGGGTGGTGACGGAAAGCCCCTGGCACGCCCTCTTCGCCCGCAACATGTTCATCCTCCCCCGCCGCTTCCCCGAGGACGACGAGGTGGAGCGCTTCACCCCCGGCTTCACCGTGGTCCACGCCCCCTACTTCCTAGCCGACCCCGAGCGGGACGGCACCCGGAGCGAGGTCTTCGTGGGCATCAGCTTCCGGAAGCGGGTGGTTCTCATCGTGGGCACCCGCTACGCGGGGGAGATCAAGAAGAGCATCTTCACCGTGATGAACTACCTCATGCCCAAGAAGGGCGTCTTCCCCATGCACGCCTCCGCCAACGTGGGCAAGGAGGGGGACGTGGCGGTCTTCTTCGGGCTTTCCGGCACCGGCAAGACCACCCTCTCCACCGACCCCGAACGCCCCCTCATCGGGGACGACGAGCACGGCTGGAGCGAGGAAGGGGTCTTCAACTTCGAGGGGGGGTGCTACGCCAAGGTCATCCGCCTCTCCCCCGAGTACGAGCCCCTTATCTACAAGGCCTCCAACCAGTTTGAGGCCATCCTGGAGAACGTGGTGCTGAACCCGGAAAGCCGCCGGGTGGAGTGGGACGACGATTCCAAGACGGAAAACACCCGCGCCTCCTACCCCATCGCCCACCTGGAGAACGTGGTGGAGTCCGGGGTGGCGGGCCACCCCAAGGCCATCTTCTTCCTCTCCGCGGACGCCTACGGGGTCCTCCCCCCCATCGCCCGGCTTTCCCCCGAAGAGGCCATGTACTACTTCATCTCCGGCTACACCGCCCGGGTGGCGGGCACCGAGCGGGGGGTGACGGAGCCCAAGGCCACCTTCTCCGCCTGCTTCGGGGCCCCCTTCCTCCCCCTCCACCCTGGGGTCTACGCGGAGATGCTGGGGGAGAAGCTCCGCCGCCACCGCCCCCGGGTCTACCTGGTGAACACCGGCTGGACCGGGGGGCCCTACGGGGTAGGCCGCCGCTTCCCCCTGCCCGTGACCCGGGCCCTCCTCCGGGCCGCCCTCTCCGGGGTCCTGGAGGGGGTGCCCTACCGGAAGGACCCGGTGTTCGGCTTTGAGGTGCCCCTCGAGGTCCCCGGGGTGCCCGCCGAGCTTCTGGACCCCAGGGCCACCTGGGCCGACCCCGAGGCCTACGACCGGCAGGCCCGGAAGCTCGCCCACCTTTTCCAGGAAAACTTCGCCAAGTACGCAGACGGGGTGCCGGAGGCGGTGCGGAAGGCGGGGCCAAAGGTGGAGTAGGCCAGGCCACCCCTTGCCAAATAGGGGCAAGGGGTATTAGGCTTCCCCCTGGGTGGCCTACGTGATAGGGACAAATGTACTTGCCCCCCAGAGCCGCCCCTTTGGCAGAATGGTAGGTACTGCCGTGGCGGGGGATGGGATCCTATGAGAAACCGCGCGATGGTACCTTACGCCTGGGGTGTGCTGGTCTGGAACGTTCTGGTGGCCCTCTTCGGGGCCTACGTGCGGGCCACCGGGGCGGGGGCCGGGTGCGGCGCCCACTGGCCCACCTGCAACGGGGCCATCATCCCCCGCGCGCCCCAGGTGGAAACCCTCATCGAGTTCACCCACCGGGCCACCTCCGGCCTGGCCTTCCTTTCCGTCTTGGCCCTTTTCCTCCTGGCCCTAAGGGCGTTGCCCAAAGGCCACCCGGCCCGCTTCGGGGCGGGGCTTTCCCTCCTTTTCATGGTCACGGAAAGCCTGGTGGGGGCCTCCCTGGTCCTCTTCGGCTGGACCGCTCATAACGTGAGCGCGGAGAGGGCCGTGGTCCAGATGGTCCACCTGGCCAACACCTACTTCCTCCTGGCCGCCTTGGCCCTCACCGCCTGGTGGGCCTCCGGGGGGGCCCCCTTGCGCCTTAGGGGGCAGGGGGCGGTGGGGGGTGCCCTTCTTCTTGGCTTCCTGGCCCTCCTCTTCCTGGGGATGAGCGGGGCGGTGACCGCCCTGGGGGACCTCCTCTTCCCGGTGCGGAGCACCCTCGAGGCCCTGGAGCGCTCCCTCACCCCCGGGGAGCACTTCCTGGTGCGCCTCCGGGTCCTCCACCCCCTGATCGCGGTGAGCGTGGGGCTTTACGTGGTCTTCGCCGGGTACCTGGTGGCCTACCTCCGGCCCTCCCCCCTCACCCGCACCCTGGCCCACGCCCTGGCCTACCTCTACGGGGTCCAGCTCCTGGCGGGCCTGGTGAACGTCTGGCTGAAGGCCCCGGTCTGGATGCAGCTCCTCCACCTCCTCCTGGCCTACGGGGTCTGGCTCCTCTTCCTCTTCCTGTCCGCGGCCGCCTTGGCCCAGGGGGCCCGGCGGGTGGAGCTCGGGGAGGGGGGCGGCGAGGTCCACCGGGGCACGGGGGGGGCCACCTGGAAGGACTACCTGGCCCTCACCAAGCCCCGGGTCATCAGCCTCCTCCTCTTCACCGCCCTCTTTGCCACCCTCATCGCCGCCCGGGGCTGGCCTGGGCTCAAGCTCTTCCTGGTGGTGGCCCTCGGGGGGTACATGATGGCGGGGGCGGCCAACGCCATCAACATGGTGGTGGACCGGGACATCGACGCCCGGATGAAGCGGACCTCGAGGCGGCCCACGGTCACCCAGAGGATCTCCAGCCGGGATGCCCTCCTCTTCGCCTTCTCCCTGGCCCTTCTCGCCTTCCTCATCCTCTGGTGGGGGGCGAACCTCCTTTCGGCCACCCTGGCCCTCATGGGGCTCATCTGGTACGTCCTGGTCTACACCCTCTACCTCAAGCGCCGCACCTGGCACAACATCGTCATCGGGGGGGCCGCGGGGGCCTTCCCGCCTCTTGTGGGCTACGCCGCGGTGACGGGGGACCTTAACCTCTTCGCCTGGTACCTCTTCGCCCTCATCTTCTTCTGGACCCCCGTGCACTTCTGGGCCCTGGCCCTCATGATCCAGGACGACTACCGGGCGGTGGGGGTGCCCATGCTCCCCGTGGTCTTAGGGGAAAGGGTCACGGTGCTCCAGATCGCCCTCTACGCGGTCCTCACGGCCCTCATCTCCCTGATGCCCCTTCTCCTGGGGGAGCTTGGCCCCACCTACCTGGCCTTCAGCCTTATCCTTAACGGGTTGCTTATCCTTAAGAGCCTGGCCCTCTACCGCCACCCCGAGCGAAAGGCGGCGGTTTCCCTGTATAAATACTCCATGCTCTATCTCGCCCTCTTGTTCGTGGGCATGGCGGTGGATCGGGCGCTATAGGGAGGGAAGATGAGAGGAACGCTTGCGGTCATCGGTCTTTGGGGTCTGGCCCTGGCCCAGGAGGCCCACCGGGTGGCCATCACCCACCCCACCTCTCCCATAAACCGGGAGACCAACGGGCTTCTCCTATGGGTCCTGGCCTTTTCCGTGCTGATCTTCGGGGTGGTGGCGGGGTCTTTGGCCTACATCACCCTAAAGTTCCGGGCCAGGCCCGGCCAGACGGGGGAGCCGCCCCAGGTGCACGGGAACGACCGCCTGGAGGTGGTTTGGACCCTCATCCCCTTGGCCATCATCCTGGTTCTCTTTGGCCTCACCGCCCGGGCCCTCATCCTGGTCAACAAACCCATCCCCGGGGCCCTGAAGGTGGAGGTCACGGGCTACCAGTTCTGGTGGGACTTCCACTACGCGGACCTGGGCTTCAGGAACTCCAACGAGCTCATCCTCCCCGCGGGGGTCCCCGTAACCCTGGAGGTCACCTCCAAGGACGTGATCCACTCCTTCTGGGTGCCGGGCCTTGTGGGCAAGCGGGACGCCATTCCGGGACAAAAGACTCTTATCCATTTCACACCCGAGACCCCGGGCAACTACTACGGCTTCTGCGCGGAGCTCTGCGGGCCGAGCCACGCCCGCATGCTCTTTAGGGTCCTGGTGGTCCCCAAGGAGGAGTTTGAGCGCTTCGTGGAGGCCGCCAAGGCCTACACCCCCCCGGTGGCCGACGCCCAGGGGCAGCAGGTCTTCCAGCAGAACTGCATGGCCTGCCACGCCGTCCAGGGGCAGATGCCCCCCGCGGTCATCGGGCCGGAGCTGGGCTTTATAGGCAACCGGGTGAGCCTGGGGGCGGGCATCGTGGAGAACACCCCGGAGAACCTGAAGGCCTGGATCCGGGACCCCGCGTCCATGAAGCCGGGGGTGAAGATGCCCGGCTTCCCCCAGCTTTCCGAGGAGGACCTGGACGCCCTGGTCCGCTACCTGGAGGGGCTTAAGGTGGAGGGCCTGGACCTGAAGGCCCTGCCCAAGTTCTAGGAGGGGTTGAGATGGCCATCAGCGCACGTCCCAAGAGCACGGTGTGGGCGGTCCTCTGGGACCTCCTCACCACGGTAGACCACAAGAAGATCGGCCTCCTCTACACGGCCACGGCCTTCTTCGCCTTCGCCCTGGCGGGGGTCTTCTCCCTCCTCATCAGGGCCCAGCTGGCCGTGCCCAACGCCGGCCTCCTCACGGGGGAGCAGTACAACCAGATCCTCACCCTTCACGGGGCCACCATGCTCTTCTTCTTCATCATCCAGGCCGGCCTCACGGGCTTCGGCAACTTCGTGGTGCCCCTCATGCTGGGGGCCCGGGACGTGGCCCTGCCCCGGGTGAACGCCTTCAGCTACTGGGCCTTCCTGGGGGCCATCCTCCTGGCCCTCATGAGCTTCTTCTTCCCCGGCGGGGCCCCCGCGGTGGGCTGGACCTTCTACTACCCCTTCTCCGTGCAGTCGGGTAGCGGGGTGGACTTCTACATGGCCGCCATCCTGCTCCTGGGCTTTTCCAGCCTCTTGGGCAACGCCAACTTCATCGCCACCATCTACAACCTGCGGGCCCAGGGGATGAGCATGTGGAAGATGCCCATGTACGTGTGGAGCGTCTTTGCCGCCAGCGTCCTCAACCTCTTCAGCCTGGCGGGGCTCACCGCGGCCACGCTCCTCGTCCTCCTGGACCGGAAGATCGGCCTTGCCTGGTTTAACCCCGAGATCGGCGGGGATCCCGTCCTCTTCCAGCAGTTCTTCTGGTTCTACTCCCACCCCACGGTCTACGTGATGCTCCTCCCCTACCTGGGCATCCTGGCGGAGGTGGCCTCCACCTTTGCCCGGAAGCCCCTCTTCGGCTACAAGCAGATGGTCTGGGCCCAGATGGGCATCGTGGTCCTGGGGACCATGGTCTGGGCCCACCACATGTTCGCCGTGGGGGAGTCCACCGTCTTCCAGATCGCCTTCGCCTTCTTTACCGCCCTCATCGCCGTGCCCACGGGGGTTAAGCTCTTCAACCTCATCGGCACCCTCTGGGGCGGCCACCTCCAGATGAAGACCCCCCTCTACTGGGTGCTGGGCTTCATCTTCAACTTCCTCCTGGGGGGGATCACCGGGGTCATGCTCTCCATGACCCCCCTGGACTACCAGTTCCACGATTCCTACTTCGTGGTGGCCCACTTCCACAACGTCCTTATGGCGGGCTCCGCTTTTGGGGCCTTCGCCGGGCTTTACTACTGGTGGCCCAAGATGACCGGGCGCATGTACGACGAGCGCCTGGGCCGCCTCCACTTCTGGCTCTTCCTGGTGGGCTATTTGGTCACCTTCCTCCCCCAGTACGCCCTGGGCTTCCTGGGCATGCCCCGGCGCTACTACACCTACAACGCGGACATCGCCGGGTGGCCTGAGCTGAACTTCATCTCCACCGTGGGCGCCTTCATCCTGGGCCTTGGGGGGCTGGTGTGGGTCTACAACATGTGGAAGAGCCTCCGCTCCGGGGAGAAGGCCCCCGCCAACCCTTGGGGCGGGTACACCCTGGAGTGGCTTACGGACTCCCCGCCCAAGGCCCACAACTTTGACGTGGCCCTGCCCAAGGAGTTCCCTTCCGAAAGGCCCCTTTACGACTGGGCCAAGAAGGGGGTGGAGCTCAAAGCGGAAGACCCCAGCCACATCCACCTGCCCAATAGCTCCTTCTGGCCCTTCTACTCCGCGGCCACCCTCTTCGCCTTCTTCGTTTCCGTGGCCGCCCTTCCGGTGCCCAACGTCTGGATGTGGCTTTTTCTCGCCCTCTTCGCCTACGGTCTCATCCGCTGGGCCCTGGAGGACGAGTACAGCCACCCCGTGGAGCACCACACCCTTTCCGGAAAGTCCAACGCCTGGATGGGGATGGCCTGGTTCATCGTCTCGGAAGTGGGCCTTTTCGCCATCCTCATCGCGGGCTACCTCTACCTGCGCCTCACGGGGGCGGCCACCCCTCCTGAGGAGCGGCCCGCCCTCTGGCTTGCCCTCCTCAACACCTTCTTCCTGGTGAGCTCCTCCTTCACCGTGCACTTTGCCCACCACGACCTCCGCCGGGGCCGCTTCAACCCCTTCCGCTTCGGCCTCCTCATCACCATCCTCCTGGGCGTGCTCTTCTTCCTCTTCCAGGCCTGGGAGTTCTACCAGTTCCACCACCACTCCAGCTGGCAGGAGAACCTCTGGACCGCGGCCTTCTTCACCATCGTGGGCCTCCACGGCCTGCACGTGGTCATCGGGGGCTTCGGCCTGGTGTTGGCCTACCTCCAGGCCCTCCGGGGCAAGGTGACCCAGCACCAGCACGGGACCCTCGAGGCCGCCAGCATGTACTGGCACCTGGTGGACGCGGTCTGGCTTTTCATCGTCACCATCTTCTACATCTGGTAGGGCCTCGCTTCTCGGCCCCCCACCTGCGGGTGGGGGGTTTGCTATTTCTTGAGGTATGCGCCTTCTGGTGGTGGACTTTGACTACTTTTTCCCCGTGCCTCAAAGGCGGGAAGACCCCCTGGCCCCCCTCTTTGCCTGGGCCCACTTTGAAACCCCCTACCACCTGGGGGAGGCGTGGGAGGGGCGGGCGTTGGCCTTTCTCCTGCGGGGGCTTCCCCTTCCGGAGGCCCGGGGGTGGGAGGGGTTTTGGGAGCGGTTTTCCTTTGCTCCGGGGGCGCGCCTTTTCTACGCGGACTCCAACGCCCTGGCCTTCCACCCCCGGGTGCGGGAGGGGGTGGAGGAGGTGGTCCTCTTTGACGCCCACCACGACGCGGGCTACCGCCCCTTGGGGGAGGAGCCCGCCTGCGACGACTGGATGGTCTTCTACGCCCAGCAAGGGGTGGCGCTTAAGGTCTTCTACCCCCCCTGGCGGGACCCCGCCCAGGAGCCCGAGCCCCAGGTGCCCCTGGAGCGGGCCCTGGACCCCGGGGGGAGGGTGGAGGGGGTGTTCCACCGGGCCTTCCTCTGCCGCAGCGGGGCCTGGGTCCCGCCTTGGGCGGACGGGGCCTTCTTCCGCTTTCTGGAGGCGGCTCCTCTCTCCAAGGAGACCCTGGAGCCCCTTTCGCCCCGCCCTTTTGACCTTAAAGCCCTGAAGCGGCGCGTGGAAGAGGAGGCCCTAGGCCTTTGGATCCTGGAAGCCCTTAGGGGTCATGGACCCAGGCCCCGTTGACCCCTCCCGCTTTCAGGGCCTGTGCGGCAGCCGCCGCCTCCAGGGCCCTTAGGGGTGCGGCCCGCATGCTTTCCCAGGTACCACGCGAGGGCCCCCACCAGGAGGTAGGGTAGGGGAACGAGAAGGGCCACCCCGATCCAGCCCGGCCCGCCCCCCGTGTGGGCCGGCAGGCCGCACCAGGCCCCGGGCAGGGAGAGGTCCTGGGCTAGAGCCAGGCTAGCGGCCCAGGAGAAGCCTACGAACTTCGGCCACATACTGCCCTTCCGGAAGGAGGATGGCCACGAGGGCCAGAAGGAGGAGCGGCGGAAGGAGGACGGCGTAGACGAGCCCCACTCGTTCAAAGCGGAGGTGCATGAAGTAGGCCACGATAAGCCCCGCTTTAAGGAAGGCAAAAGCAGCGATGAGGAACCGCCTCAGGGCCAAGGGGTGGACCTCAAAGTAGTCCAGAAGGTAGGAAAGGGCGCTCAGAACGAAGAGGAGGCCCCAGACGAGGAGGTAGACCCCGATGGGCTGGTGCTGCTCGCCCCGGTGGGTCAGGTTTTCCGAACCGTGTTCCATGCCAACCTCCCTCAGAAGAGGTAGAAGAAGGCGAAGATGAAAACCCAGACCAGGTCCACAAAGTGCCAGTAAAGCCCGGCCACTTCCACCCCCACGTAGCTCCCCGTCCGGTCGTAGATGCCCTGGAGGACGCGGATGGCCACCGCGGCAAGGTAGATGGCCCCTATGGTCACGTGCAAGCCGTGAAAGCCCGTGATGGTAAAGAAGGCCGCCCCAAACTGGGGGGCCCCCATGGGGTTGCCCCAGGGCCGGAAGCCCAAATCGCGGATGAGATGGGTCCACTCGTAGGCCTGCATGCTCACGAAGGTGAGGCCGAGGAGGACGGTCAGGCTCAGGAAAAAGGCGGTGTAGGGCCGGTTTTTGTTGTAGGCGTGGTACACGGCAATGGCCATGGTGCCGCTGGAGCTGATGAGGACCACGGTCATGATGGCGATGAGGAGGAGGGGGATCTCCCTCTCCCCCAGGTGGAGGGCGAAGACCTTAGCGGGTTCGGGCCAGGGCTCAGTGGCGGCTAGGCGGGCCGCGGCGTAGCCCGCCAGGAAAGAGCCGAAGATGAAGCTGTCGGAAACCAGGAAGATCCACATCATGGCCTTAGCCCAGACCACGCGGAAAGCCTGAAGGTCGGCTCCCCAGTCCTGGGCTAGGCTGCGGAAGAGGCCGATGGGTCCTTGCATACCTCCCTCCTAACTCCAAAGCAACAGGGTGAGGAGAACAAGCCAAACGCCAAAGAGGTAGTGCCAGTAAAGGGCGGTGAACCGGAGAAGGACAGGCGCGCGCCGCCCCAGGGCTACTCCTAGGGCAACCGTCCCCCCAAGGAGGTGGAGGCCATGGAGCCCGGTGGCCAGATAGAAAAAGGCCCCCGCTGGGCTTTCGGCCGGGGCATAGCCTAGGCTGAGGAGGAGCTGCCAGGCCCCAAGTTGCCCCAGGATAAAGGCGAACCCTAGGCCAAGGCCGCTATAGGCCCAGCCCTCCCCCAGGGCCCAGCCGAGCTGGGCCCGCCTCGAGGCCCCTTCCAGGGCCCAAGAGGCCAGGCCGAGGAGGAGGGTGTTGAGGAAAAGGAGGGGGGGTTTGGGCAGGCTCTGCCAATCCGGGAAGCCCATCCGCACCAGGTAGGCGCTGAGGAGGGCGGCGAAGAGGCTGGTCACCACCCCCAGGAGAACGAGAAGCCCCACAAGACCCGTGGGTAAGAGGAAGCGCTCCCCACCTTCCCCCCCACCTCCGAGGTCCTTTGGGGGAGTGGGGGGAGGTTCGATCAACCTAGGCATCTTCTCCCTCCTCAGCCCCCCCGCTCAGAACGGGCGGGGCGTTTTGGGGAATGAAGTCGGCCTCGTGGTCTGGAGGGCTGTACTCGTAGGGCCAGCGGTAGACCACCGGGGGGGGCTCAGGGCCCCAGTTGCCATGGGGAGGCGGGGAGGGGGTTTGCCACTCCAGGGTGGCCGCCCCCCAGGGGTTGTCCGGGGCCTTGGTCCCCCGGAAGTAGGAGTAGACCAGATTGAAGCCAAAGAGAAGCTGAGCCACGCCCACCAAGAGGGCTATGGCGGTGATGAACTCGTTCAGCATGTGGGCCGAGGGGGGTACGAAGTTCAGGCCCTCGAGGGTGGCGTAGCGCCTCGGTACCCCCATGAGGCCCAGGAAGTGCATGGGGAAAAAGATGAGGAAGGTGCCCACGAAGGTGGCCCAGAAGTGGATCCGCCCCAGGGTTTCATTCAGCATCCGGCCCGTGGCCTTGGGGTACCAGTGGTAGATCCCTCCAAAGATGGCCATAATGGCCGCCACCCCCATGACCATGTGGAAGTGGGCCACCACGAAGTAGGTGTCCTGGAGGGGGAAGTCCACGATCGCGTTACCCAGGAGGAGTCCTGTAAGACCCCCCACCACGAAGGTGTTGAGGAAGCCTATGGCGAAGAGCATGGGCACCGTGAGGCGGATCCGCCCTTTGTAGAGGGTGAGGAGCCAGTTGTAGGTCTTGATGGCCGAGGGGATGGCCACGATCAGGGTGGTGATGGCGAAGAAGAAGCCCAGGTAAGGGTTCATTCCGCTGGTGTACATGTGGTGGGCCCAGACCACGAAGGAGAGGGCGGCGATGGCCACCAGGGAAAGGACCATCATCCGGTAGCCGAAGATGGGTTTGCGGGCATGAACGGAAACCAGCTCGGAGATGATCCCCATGGCGGGCAGGATGACGATGTAGACTTCGGGGTGGCCGAAGTACCAGAAGAGGTGTTGCCAAAGAAGGGGGCTTCCCCCTTCATAGGGCAAGCGTTGCCCGAACTGGAGGAGGGCGGGCATGAAGAAGCTCGTGTGTAGGGTGCGGTCCAGGAGCATCATCACGCACCCTACGAAGAGAGCAGGGAAGGCGAGAAGGGCCATGACGGAGGCGATGAAGATGCCCCAGACCGCAAGGGGCATGCGCATAAGGGTCATGCCCCTGGTCCTGAGCTGAAGGACGGTGGTCACGTAGTTCAGGCCGCCCATGGTGGCGGCGGCGATGAAGAGAAGCAAGGAAACCAGCATGAGGACGATCCCCCAATCGTACCCTGGGGTGCCCCGGGTGATGGCCTGGGGGGGGTAGAGGGTCCAGCCCGCCCCTGTGGGCCCTCCAGGGACGAAGAAGGAAGCAAGGAGCACCAGGACGGAGAGCAGGTAAACCCAGTAGGAGAGCATGTTGACAAAGGGATAGGCCATGTCCCGGGCCCCCAGCATGAGGGGGATCAGGTAGTTGCCGAAGCCCCCCAGGAGAAGGGCGGTGAGGAGGTAGATGACCATGATCATCCCGTGGAGGGTCATGGCTTGGTAGTACTGCCCGGCGTCCAGGGTCCCCGGGAAGGCCAGTTCCAGGCGCATGGCCCAGGAGAGGGCCATGCCAAGGGCCCCCACCAGGAGGGCCGTGACCATGTACTGGATGGCGATGACCTTATGGTCCTGGCTGAAGACGTAACGGGTCCAAAAGCTCCTGGGTTCGGGGCCGATCCGGTGGTCGTGGTAGCTCTTGTGTTCCATCCCACACCTTCCTTTACTGGCCCATCAGCTGGGCCACGGTGGGTTGGGCCTCGAGCCAAGCGGCGAAGGCCTCGGGGGGTTCCACCTGGACCTGGCCCACCATTCGGGAATGCCCGAGGCCGCAGTATTCAGCGCAGAGGACCTGGAAGGAACCCGGCCTCGTGGGGGTGAACCAGATCCGGGTCACCATCCCGGGGACGGCGTCCATCTTTACCCGGAACTCGGGGACGTAGAAGTTATGGATCGCATCGTTGGCCCTTAAAAGGAGGAGGACGGGCTGGTTCAGGGGAAGGTGGAGGGGGCCTCCGAGGACCACCACGTCGTCCAAGGCTGCCGGATCCCTGCGATCTACACCGAAGGGGTTGGCGGGGGAAGCCAAACGAGCCTCCCCCCGGCCCAGGCGCCCGTCGGGGCCGGGGTACCGGTAGGCCCAAATCCACTGCTGGCCCAGGACCTCTACCTGGAGGGCGGACCTAGGTGGAGCCACCAGCTGGGCGTAGTAGTAGAGCCCCGGGGCGAGGAGGAGGACGATGCCCAGGGTGGTGAGGGTGATAAGGCCGCCCTCGAGGCGGCGATCGTCGGTAAGGTAGGCCGCTCGGCCTGGGGCACGTTGGGCGAGAACGTAGGCCAAGAAGAGGTTGATTCCCAGGTAGGCCAGGCCGGTTACGGCGAGGGAAAAGACGATAAGCCTGTCCAAGGCGCCCCAGTTGGAGGCTAGGGGGGTGAACCACCAGGGCCGAAAAAGGGCTAGCCCCATGGCCGCCAACACCATGAGGACGAGGGCCAAAGCCAAGGCCAACTTGTGCATAAGCCCTCCCTTTAATACCCCCTGTGCTCTTGAGGGAAGATTATACACCCTGGACAAGCCGCGGGGCTTCCCCTATAATCACAAAGGCTTTGGGGCCGTTAGCTCAGCTGGCAGAGCAACCGACTTTTAATCGGTAGGTCGCAGGTTCGAATCCTGCACGGCCCACCAATGGCCCCATCGTCTAGCGGTCAGGACGCGGCCCTCTCAAGGCCGAAACGGGGGTTCGATTCCCCCTGGGGTCACCACGGGCGGCTAGCTCAGCTGGCCAGAGCGCTCGCCTTACAAGCGAGAGGTCGTAGGTTCAAGTCCTACGCCGCCCACCAGCTCCAGGACGCAAAGCTTCCCCCCACGGTAGCGTGGGGGGAAACCCTTTAGCCGGTTTATCAGCCGGTCTATCCGTTCAGGCTTGGGCGCGGGGGGCGGGGTAGAGAAGTTCTTCCAGGTCCAGCACCCACCCCCGGCGCTCCTCCTCCAGAAGGTGGCGGTACACATTCAGGGTGATGGTGGGGCTGGCGTGGCCCAGCCGCTCACTCACCACCTCCAGGGGCACGCCCCGGGAGAGGGCCAGGGTGGCCCAGGTGTGCCTGAGGTCGTGCACCCTCACCCGGCCCAGGCCCGCCCTTTCCGCCAGGCGGCGCAGGTAGTGGTTGAACGCGTCCGGATCCACGGGCTTTACCCCGCCCACCAGGAAGAGCCCGTCCACCTCCTCCGGGGTGAGCCTTGCCAGAAGCTCCTCCCTCCGGGCCTTCAGGCGAAGGAGGAGGCCACGGGGCAAGGGCACCTTGCGCTTGGCCGTGGGGGTCTTGGGCTCGGAGAAGGCTCCCCTTCCGGCCACCTTTACCCAAGCCCGTCCCACGGTAAGCTCCCCGGCCTCCAGGTCTATGTCCCGCCATTGCAGGGCCAGGGCCTCGCCCCGGCGGAGCCCGGTTTCCAGCATGAGCCGGAGGAGCAGGGCCATGTCCTTGGACCGGGAGGCTTCGGCGGCCTCCAGAAGCCGGGCCACCTCGTGGGGCTCCAGGGCCCTGGCCGCCTTCTCCCCCTTGGGCAGGCGCACCTTCACGGCTTCGGCGGGGTTTCTGGCCACCAGTTCCAGCCGTAGGGCCTCCCGGAAGAGGGCCTTGAGCCGCATGAGCACCCGGCCCACGGTGCGGGGGGCGTAGCCTGCTTCCACCACCCGGTCCACGGCGGCCCGCACATGGACCGGCTTCACCTCCTGGAGCCGCATGCGGCCCAGGGGGTCGTGGGCCTTGGGGTCCTTGAGGGAGGGGAGGGCGTGGGCCAGCTCGTCCAAGGCCAGGCGGATGGAGTTCGGCCTAAGCCCCTCCCGCTCCAGGCGCTTCAGGTACTCCAGGGCGAAGTCCCGCGTGGTGAGCCTGGAAGGGTCGGTGAGGAGCCCCTTGGCCTGGGCGGCCACCATATCCGCCAGGGCCCTTTCGGCCTCCTTGCGGGTTTCGCAATGCTTCTCCCGCTTGACCTTCCGGCCCGTGGCGGGGTCTACCCAGGTGAGCTGGGCCACCCACTTCCCCTTGCCCTCGTGGTAGAAGACGCTTCCGCCCCCTTTGCCGCGCCTTCGCATCACCACCTCCTACGCTTCCTCCCCTTGCGCCAAAGCCACCGGGCCCGGCGTAGGGCCCACCGCTTGCCCACCCGGCCCCGGGCCAGCATCTTGGCGAAGCGAAGCCAGGACCAGAGCTTTCTAAGGTTCACGGTACTCCTTCCCCCCCAAGAACGCCTCCACGGCGGCCCTCGGGATGCGCCAAACCCGGCCCACCTTCACCGCGTGGAGCTTTTTGGCGTAGATGAGCTTTTCCACCGTCTTGCGGCTAACCCGGAGGAGCTTGGCCACTTCCTCCACGGTCAAGACTTCTCCTTGCATGCCCGTAAGATACCACAGAAGCCCGGAGGGGGGTAGAGATGGGTGTTCATTCGCGAAAGCTTGATTTCGCGCATGTGGGGGTGTGGCCACAGAAGGGGAGAGGGGCAGGGTTCTCCTCTCCCTACCCCTCCTCCCGCGTGTGGGCGAAAAGCGCCCTTATAACCCCTGGCCTTTTCCAGAGAACGGGGCTCAGTTCAGTAGCCCTAACCCTGGCGCGTCCTCCCCAAGCCGGGCCTCTATGACTTCTTTGGTGAGGGCGATTTCGGCCAAGGTCTTCAACGCCCCCGCCACCGCTTCAATGACTTCGGGGTCCCGGGGGTTAGCCTCCCGCGCGGCCCGCTTGAGGAAGTTGACCGCCTCCAGGATGGCCGGGGCAAGCTCCTCCTCCCACCGCTTCCCCAGCGCCCCAAGCCTCTCGCGGAAAAGTGCGGCAAGCTCGGGGTCCCTTTGCAGGCGGGCCCTGTAGTTCCGCAGGGTGCGGTCGCTCAACCCGTACTTGGCGCATGCGGCGGCATCCCCCAATAGCTCCGCCTCCGCCAAGACGAAGGCCGCGCGGGCCCTGTTGAACCTCATGGTTCCTCCGTGGGCCAGTGGATGACCAGGTACCGGGCCCCCGGGTTCTTGGCCCGGGCCTCCTCCACCAGGCGGCGGCGTGTGGCGGGGTCAGGCAGGGGCTCATCATCGGGGACAACCCAGATGACCACCTTCCCCGGGCTCCTGTCCTTCGCTAGCTTTTCCAGGTCCTTAGCCATTCGGAGCAACCTCATGCTGTCCTCCTTAAGAAGCTTCCCCTTTGGGGTGCCGCCCCCTCAAGCGGTAAAAGCTCCTTCCTCATGCCCCTCACCTCCCGCTTCCCAGGGGGTCCTTCTTGGCTTCAAGGGCCGCCCCTTCCAGTCCATCAGCCCCAAGGCCCAGAGGGCGGCGGCCATGGCCTCCACCTCGTGCGGGAGGAGGAGCCGGGTATAGTCCCCGTCCCTCACCACCAGGTGGCCAGGGGGGTCCCAGGGCGTGGTGGACACGCCCAGCCCCTGCTCCCACAGGTAGCGGGCCAGCGCGTCAATGGCTTTCATGGGGCACCTCCACGTTGACCGCCAGGCGGGGGGTGCTTTTCGCGTGCGCTATCTCCCCGAAAGAGCGTGCGCGTTCCCCCTCAAAGCGAAGGAAGATGCGCTCCAGGACGGCAAAAACCATCGCGCACGCTACGCGCACGGATGCGCACGCATGGGGGAGAAGCCCCGTCCTGGAGGGCACAAAGTGCGTGCGCGTTCTCCTCCCCGTCCAGGACGGTACTCCCGGAAAAACGCGCACGCGCCTCACGCCTCCACCTCCTCACGCCGCTTCACCCGGGCCCGGGCGATGGGCTCAAGCCGGGGCGGGTCCCCCGCCCAAACCCCTATAAGCTCCACCTCCTTCACTTCCGGCCATCCTTCCTCCAGGAAGGCCAAGCGCTCCACCAGCCAGGCCTCGAGGCTCGGGGCGTTCTGCCCGGGCCAGGCGGCGTGGGCCTCCAGGTCCTCCTCCGAGGGGAGGGCCAGGGCCCAGTAGAGCACCCGGCCATCGGCCGCCACCCGGAGCTTGGGTGGGCGCATGGCGCGCACCTTGGCCGCGAGGTCCGGGGCCAGGGCGATGAGCTTGCGCCAGGGGCTCACAGCTCCACCTCCACCTCGTCCTCCTCGGGCTGGGGGCGGGGGGCGGTGATGCGAAAGACGCGCCCCCCAAGCCCTTGGGCCACCTCCGCCAGGGCGCGGCGTGCGCGTTCTTCCGGTTCTTGCGATGGGGAAGGCGCTTCTGAACGCGCACGGGGTTTTTCCTCTCCTAGACGGCGTTCCTCGGGGGGGCGTGCGCGGTCGTGCGCATGGCGTGCGCGTTGGTTTTCCTCGTCCTGGAGGGCGTTTTCCTCGGTTTTCGGGGAGAACGCGCACGCGGTTTGGGGGAGAAAGAGCACGCACGTTTCCCCGGTGAGGGGGTGCACGTAGCTCCCCCCTTCCCCCAGCTCCCGGGCCAGCCGCTCGGGCTCGGGGAGGAGCCGGAAGGCGGCCTCCTCCAGGGGCGCGCCCTCAACGGGGCGGATGGCCAGGCGGTTCCCGTCCCTCTGCACGTCCACCAGCCCGGCGGCTTCGGCCT
>FWWL01003891.1_pt1 | contig 26290 bp, 25 predicted proteins | sample 2228331 | NCBI WGS metagenome assembly FWWL01 (sample SAMEA103939775, study PRJEB20133) | metagenome
TGCACGAAGAACGAACGGGCAAGGATAAACAGCACGCCGAGGGTAATCGCGGCGTCGGCGACATTGAAGATCAGGAAGGGGCGGAAATCGCCGATATGGAGGTCGGCATAGTCGATCACGTAGCCCCAGCGATAGCGGTCGTAGATATTGCCCAGCGCGCCGCCCAGGATCATCCCGAGCCCGGCGATATCGCCCCAGGCCTTTTCGCGCAGCATCCACACCGTCACCACCAGCGCGATCAGCGCGGTGGCGGCCACCAGTGCCCAGCGCATCTCCACGCTGGTCGCCTCGAACATGCCGAGCGAGATGCCGAAGTTCTGCGTCCAGCGCAGGTCGAAGAAGGGCAGCATCTCGTACAGCCCCTCGGGCCGGTTCCTGAGATCGAGCTGCACCCGCACGACATATTTGATCCACTGGTCGACCGCGCAGATCAGCGCGGCGAGGCCGAGGCCCATGAACCGGCGTTTCCAGATAACGTCCATCATGCTTCGCCCCCTGCCAGCACGTCTTCGCAGCGGCCGCACAGGGCGCCGTCTTCCGCCACATCGGGCAGCAGGCGCCAGCAACGGCCGCATTTATGGTCGGTGGAGCGGGTGACGGTCACGCGCTCGCTATCGCCGCGCGCCACTGACGCAGTGATGAACAGTTCGGCGAGATCGGCATCGCTGAAACCATCGGGTACGGCGCCGGCGGGCACGGTGACGACGGCTTCGTTGCTGGACCGGATCGTCTTTTCGCGCCGCAGCGGCTCGATCGCCTCGTTCACTTCGTCACGCAGCGCGCGCAGCTTCGCCCAGCGTTCGCCGTCGGCGGTGACGCCGGGAACGCGCGGCCATTCGAGCAGGTGGACGCTGCCGCCATCAGGATAGCGCGTGCCCCAGACTTCCTCCGCCGTGAACACCAGCACCGGCGCGGCATAGCGGACCAGCGCGTGGAACAGGATGTCGAGCACGGTGCGATAGGCGTTGCGCTTCACGCTGTCCGGCCCGTCGCAATAGAGGCTGTCCTTGCGGATATCGAAGAAGAAGGCGCTGAGGTCCTCGTTGCAGAAATCGACCAGCAGGCGGGTGTAGCTGTTGAAGTCGTAGCTTTGCGCCGCGTCGCGCAGCTTGCCGTCGAGATCGGCCAGCAGCGCGAGGACATAGACCTCCAGCTCCGGAATCTCGCCCGTATCGCCCATGTCGCCGACGAAGCCGTCGAGCGCCCCGAGGAGGTAGCGGAAAGTGTTGCGCAGGCGGCGGTACTGGTCGGCCACGCCCTTCAGGATCTCGTCGCCGATACGGTGGTCTTCGGTGAAATCGACGGACAGCGCCCACAGGCGGATGATGTCCGCGCCGTATTCCTCCATCACCTTCAGCGGATCGACGGTGTTGCCGAGGCTCTTCGACATCTTGCGCCCATCGCTGGCCATGGTGAAGCCGTGGGTCAGGATCTGGTCGAACGGCGCGCGTCCGCGCGTGGCGCAGCTTTCCAGCAGGGAGGACTGGAACCAGCCGCGGTGCTGGTCGCTGCCTTCGAGATAGAGGTTGGCGGGCCATTGCAGTTCGGGCCAGCGGCCCGATTCGAGCACGAAAGCGTGGGTCGTGCCCGAATCGAACCAGACGTCGAGAATGTCGGTGACCATCTCGAATTCGGCCGGATCGTGATCAGCGCCGAGGAAGGCGGGTTTGTTGCCTTCGTTCCAGGCGTCCATGCCCTCGGCGCGGATGGCGGCGACGACGCGGGCGTTGACGGCCGGGTCCTGCAGGTAGGACCCGTCGCTGCGCACGAACAGCGTGATCGGCACGCCCCAGGCACGCTGGCGGCTGAGCACCCAGTCGGGCCGGTTCTCGACCATCGAGCCCAATCGGTTGCGGCCCTTCTCGGGGAAGAACTGCGTGTCGGCGATGGCCTTCATGGCGCGCTGGCGCAGGGTATTCTCCCCCTCCCCTTCAGGGGAGGGGGTCGGGGGGTGGGGGCTGTCCGGGGCAAGCGCCGCGCCAGAGTCCCCCACACCCTCCGCCCCTTCAGGGCTCCTCCCTCTCCCCTGAAGGGGAGAGGGCGTAAGATCCCGGTCCATCGGCACGAACCACTGCGGGGTGCAGCGGAAGATGACCTTCGCCTTGGACCGCCACGAATGCGGATAGGAGTGCCGGTAATCCTCGCTCGCGGCGAGCAGCGCTCCTGCTGCACGCAGGTCCGAACAGATCGGGCCTTCGGGCGAATTGAACGGCTTGTTGATGACGCTGCGGCGGCGTTCCTTGCCCTCGGCATCGACATCGCCCGCGCCCAGCCACGGCCAGTCGTCGCGATAGCGCCCGTCGTTCATCACCGCGAATTGCGGTTCGATGCCGTGCGCCTTGCACAGCTCGAAGTCGTCCTCGCCGTGATCGGGCGCCATGTGGACGAGGCCGGTGCCAGAGTCGGTGGTGACGAAGTCGCCGGGCAGCAGCGGGCGCGGGGTCGTGTAGAACCCGCCGAGATGGTGCATCGGGTGGCGCGCGAGGGTGCCGGCGAGGTCTTTGCCTTTGCCTTCCCAAACCGGCTTCGACAGTCGAGCCATCCAATACATCAGACGCTTCTCAGCATCCTCAAGAAGGGACTTCGCCAACAAAACTTGAGAGGGGAGCTTTTCGCGCTCGATGGACCACGCGTCGGCCTGCTCCTGTGTGATTTTCGAATCGTCGAACGCGCCGCCAAATGGCAGCAGTTCAACGAGTACATACTCAACCTCCGGCCCATAGGCCAAAGCCTGGTTCACCGGGATCGTCCACGGCGTCGTCGTCCAGATCACCGCGTGGGCGCCGACCAGTTCGGGGATCGGCGATTCCACGATCTCGAACGCCACGTCGATCTGGGTCGAGGTGATGTCCTCGTATTCGACCTCCGCCTCGGCCAGCGCGGTCTCCTCGACCGGGCTCCACATGACCGGCTTCGAGCCGCGATAGAGATTGCCCGCCTCGGCCAGCTTCATCAGCTCGGCGACGATTGTCGCTTCGCTGTCCTTCTGCATGGTGAGGTAGGGATTGTCCCAGTCGGCCATGATGCCGAGCCGTTTCAGCTGGCTGCGCTGGACGTCGACCCAGTGCTGGGCATAGGCGCGGCATTCGTCGCGGAAGGCCTTGACCTCGGCCTCGTCGCGCCCTGCGCCCGAGAGGACGGGCTTGGCCTTCTTGTCCTTGCGGTACTGTTCCTCGACCTTCCATTCGATCGGCAGGCCGTGGCAGTCCCAGCCGGGCACGTAGGGCGCATCCTTGCCGAGCAGGTTCTGCGTGCGGCAGACCATGTCCTTCAGCGTATGGTTCAGCGCATGGCCGATATGCATGTCGCCATTGGCATAGGGCGGGCCGTCGTGGAAAATGAACTTCTCGCGCCCGCTGCGCGCCTCGCGCAGCTGGCGGTAGAGCCCTTCCGCCTCCCAGCGCGCGGCGATGCCCGGCTCCTTCTGCGGCAGGCCGGCCTTCATGGGGAAATCGGTCTTCGGCAGGAAGACGGTATCGCGGTAGTCGGGCTTTTCCTGGTCGCTCATCGCACTTGCATTTCCGTTCGTGTCGAGCAGCATCGAGCCCGAGCGAGATGCGTCCGTCGAGACACGGCTGGCGCATGGCTCTCGACTACGGTTCTCGGCAGGGCTCGAACCTCCGCTCGAGACGAACGGTGATGGCTCAAATTCCGCGCTCCCCTAGTAGAAGCCGCGCCCGTTCGCAATCGCGGTCCATCTGCTCGACCAGCGCCTCGAGACTGTCGAACTTCGCTTCGGGGCGGAGAAAATGGTGGAAGGCGACCTCGATCTCCTGCCCGTAGAGATCGCCGCCGAAGTCGAAGAAATAGGGCTCCAGCAGTTCCTTGGGCGGATCGAACTGCGGGCGGATGCCGATATTGGCCGCGCCTTTCAGCATCTCTCCGGTGGCGAGGATGCGCCCGGTCACGGCGTAGATGCCGTAGCGGGGGCGCAGGTAGCTCTCGATGGCGAGATTGGCGGTGGGGTAGCCGATGGTGCGGCCGCGCTTGTCGCCGTGCTCCACCACGCCCCTGATGGCGAAGGGGCGGGTCAGCAGGCGGGTCGCGGTCTCGCAGTCGCCCGCCCTCAGCGCCTCGCGGATACGGCTGGAGGAGATGACGCCGTCCTCTGCCACCGCCTCGACCACGCGGGTCTGGAGCCCGTGCTCGCCGCCGAAGCCTTGCAGCAGCGCGACATTGCCCTTCGCCCCCTGGCCGAAGGTGAAATCGCCGCCCGTCACCACGCCGTGCGCGCCAAAGCGGTCGATCAGGATGCGGGTGATGAAATCCTCCGCGCTCGTGCCTGCAAGCTCGGCGTCGAAGTGGAATACCAGCATCGCCGTCGCCCCGGCGGCGAGGTAGAGCTCGTGGCGCTGCTCCAGCGTGGTCAGCCGGAACGGCGGGGTATCGGGGCGGAAGAAGCGCACTGGGTGCGGATCGAAGGTGGCGATGATGCTCGGGCGGCCCTCGGCCTGCGCCCAGCGGATCGCCTCGCCCGCCACGGCCTGGTGCCCGCGGTGGAAGCCGTCGAAATTGCCCAGCGCGATGATCGCACCGCGCAGGGCCTCGGGCACGGGGTTCCTATGGTCGAGCCAGCGCATCAGCAGCGTTCATAGGTGAGGTAGGTGAAGGCGGGAAGCGCCTCGCTCGCCGCATGGTCCTCGCGCGCGGTTTCGCACCACTCGCTGCCGGGCGCGTCCATGACGGTGTCGCCCTCGTAATCGGCGTGGACCTGCGTCAGCTCGATCCGTGCGGCGTCTGCTTCGAACAGGCGGTAGATTTCCGCCCCGCCGATGACGGCGACGGGCTCGTCCCCCGCCAGCGCCAGCGCCTCCGCCTTCGAGCGCGCGACTTCCGCCCCTTCGGCCTGCCAGCCGCGCGAGCGGGTCAGCACGATATGGCGTCGGCCGGGCAGGGGCCTGGGGAAGCTCTCGAAGGTCTTGCGCCCCATGATCATGGCATGGCCCATGGTCAGCGCCTTGAACCGCCTGAGGTCGGCGGGGATATGCCAGGGAATCGCCCCGTCCCTGCCGATGACGCCGTTGGCGGCGCGGGCGTAGATCATGAAAGAGTTTGGGATCATGAAAGGCGCCGGCAGTCCCGCCACATCAGAGGTCCCAGACCAGCTGCGTCGCATGGCCCATCTTGCGCCCCTCGCGCGCCTTGGCCTTGCCGTAGAGGTGCAGGTGGGTGGCCGGATCGTCGAGCCAGCGCGCGGCATCGTCCGCGTCCTTGCCGACGATGTTGGTCATCACCACACCGGGGCTGACGGTGCGGGTATCGCCCAGCGGCAGGCCGCAGATGGCGCGGATGTGGTTCTCGAACTGGCTCGTCGCCGCGCCCTCGATGGTCCAGTGGCCCGAATTGTGCACCCGCGGGGCCATCTCGTTGAAGACAGGGCCCTGGGGAGTGGCGAAGAACTCCAGCGTCAGCACGCCGACATAGCCGAGCGCATCGGCCACCTCGCCCGCCAGCCGGCGCGCTTCGCCCAGATGCCGCTCCACCGCATCGCCGGCGGGGAGGGTGGAGGTGTGCAGCATCCCGTCCTTGTGGACGTTGGCGGTGCTGTCCCAGAACGCCTTCGTGCCCGTGGCGGTGCGGGCGAGGATGACGGAAAACTCCGCCTCGAACGGCACCATGCCTTCGTAAACGCAAGGCGCGTCGGGCAGCGAGAGCCCTTCGGCATCGCGCGAGGTGGCGATACGCCACTGGCCCTTGCCGTCGTAGCCGTCGCGGCAGGTCTTGAGGATCCCGGGCGTGCCGATCCGCTCGAGCGCGTCCATCAGTTCCTGGCGCGAGGAGACCGCGACGAAGGGCGCCGCACGCCCACCCAGCCGTTCGACGAAGCGCTTTTCGTTGAGCCGGTCCTGCGCCGTTTCCAGCGCGCGCGGATGCGGCGCGAGCAGCGCCTCGACCGGGCCGAGCGCGGCGGCGGGGACGTTCTCGAACTCCCACGTGACCACGCCGCATTTCTGCGCGAAGGCGGCCATGGCCAGCGTGTCTTCCCAGCGATTGACGAAAACGTCATGGCACACGTCGCCGACGACATGGTCCTTGTCCGGCGTGTAGGCGATGCAGCGATAGCCCATCTGCGCCGCGGCAATCGCCATCATCCGGCCGAGCTGGCCGCCGCCCAGGATTCCGATCGTGCCCCCCGGTGCGATCATTGCACGTCCTCCGTTCGTGTCGAGCAACGTCGAGACACTTCGACGTGCCGCTTCTCGACTTTGCTCGAAGCGAACGGACATGGGGACATGCGCAGCATGATTACTCGGGCTTCTCCGCCACCGCCTCGGTCCGCGATGCGCGCCAAGCCTTGAGCCTTTCGGTCAGGGCCGCGTCGGAGGTGGCAAGGATGCTGGCGGCGAGCAGCCCCGCGTTGGTCGCCCCGGCCTCGCCGATGGCCAGCGTTCCCGTCGGCACGCCCGCAGGCATTTGCACGATCGAGAGCAGGCTATCCATGCCATTGAGCGCCTTCGACTGCACCGGCACTCCCAGCACGGGGAGGTGGGTCATAGCCGCGACCATGCCGGGCAAATGCGCCGCGCCGCCCGCGCCCGCGATAATGACCTTGAACCCTTCGGCTTCCGCCCCTTTGGCGAAGTCCGCCATCCGGTCGGGCGTGCGGTGGGCCGAAACGATCCGCGCGTCATAGGCGACGCCAAGCTCGTCCAGCACCTTGGCGGCGCAGTGCATGGTCGGCCAGTCGGACTGGCTGCCCATGATGATGGCGATTCGTGCCCCTGCCATCCTCACATGTCCTTCAGATAACGGCGCTCGCCGGGCTGCATCGCCGCGTCGAATTCGTAGACGATCGGCTGGCCGGTAGGAATCTCGAGCTCGGTGATTTCGTCGTCCGAGATGCCGGACAGGTGCTTGACCAGAGCCCGCAGGGAATTGCCGTGGGCACTGATGATCACGGTCTCGCCGCTGGCCAGCACCGGCAAGATGGTGCTTTCCCAATAGGGTAGAACGCGCTCGATGGTGAGCTTGAGGCTTTCGGTCGAGGGTATCGAGATACCGGCATAGCGCGGGTCGTCGGCGAGATCGTACTCGCTGCCTGCCTCGAGCACCGGCGGCGGTACGTCGAAGCTGCGGCGCCAGATATGGACCTGCTCGTCGCCATGGCGCTCGCGAGTCTCCTGCTTGTCGAGCCCGGTCAGCCCGCCATAGTGCCGCTCGTTGAGCCGCCAGTCCTTGGTTTCCGGGATCCACAGCCGGCCGCAATGCTCGAGCGCGAAATGGAGCGTCTTGATCGCGCGGGTCTGGAGCGAGGTGAAAGCGACCGTCGGCAGCACGCCTTTTTCCGCCAGCAGATCGCCCGCGCCGCGCGCTTCGGCTTCGCCCTTTTCGGTCAGGTCCACGTCCCACCAGCCGGTGAAGCGGTTTTCGAGGTTCCACTGGCTCTGGCCGTGGCGGACGAGAATGAGGGTGGGCATTTTCTCTCCGAACTACGGTTCCGGCCCTGTTCCCCGCCCAGCCGCCCGATAGCGTATCGGAAATCCTATCGGGTGGCTGGGCGGGGGAGAGGGCTGGCACCGCCCCCCGCGTACGCGGGACAAGAAATAGAGCGGCACGCGTTAGCCGTGCTCGCCCTCATTGGAAACCCCGCTTTCGTCCGATTCGGCGTCCGACGCGCCCATTTCGCGCGCCTGCGTCTTGCGGCGGCGCAGGTTCTCGCGCAGTTTGGCCGCGAGACGTTCCTCGCGCGACATATTCTTGTCCGGGGCTTCACTCATGCGAAATGCTTTGGCCTTATTGCCGCGCAACCTCAAGCTTGGCTTGACAATGCGGGCACTCGCGACAATAGGCCGCGCCTCATTCCGGTATGCTGCTGTAGCTCAGTGGTAGAGCGCACCCTTGGTAAGGGTGAGGTCGGGAGTTCAATCCTCCCCAGCAGCACCAGGATTTCCGCGCTACCGCTACGCTGCTTGAGCGGAGACACTTCTTGAAATCGCCACTGTCTTAGCCCATTCATACACCATGGATGAAGGGGACATCGGGGCTGCGCCTGTCGCGCCAGGGGCGAGCGCTGCGGCGCTATATCGACCGCAGACGTTCGAGGATGTGGACGGCCTGCTGAACCGCGTCCACCCCAACCACGAAAAGCAGCTCAGGGCCGAAGGCGGGATCGTCGCACTGGCGCTGGGCGCGACCGCGGTGGTGGCAGACATCGCCATTCCCGTCCCGCCCGGCGTAATTGCGGTGCCGGCTCTGCTGCTGATCGGGCTCGTCCTGTGGCGCATGCCGCACCGGCGCTTCATCGCCCGGGGTTACTCGACACAAGGCGAGCGTCTCAGGGTCGTGCGCGGCCTGCTGTTCCGGTCGGACACGGTGGTGCCGTTCGGGCGGGTCCAGCATATCGACGTCGATCGCGGCCCGCTGGAGCGGTTCTTCGGGCTGGCGACCATAACCGTCCATACCGCCGGTACGCACAACGCCTCGGTCAAGCTCCCGGGGCTGCTGCACGAAACGGCGCTGGCCATGCGCGACGAGATCCGCGCGCATATCCGGCGCGAGACGCAGTGAGCGCTGGCCCATCCGTGTCTGCCGGCGAGCCTCGCCGTACCCACCCGCTCAGCTTCGCGGTCAAGGGCGCGCAGGTGCTGCCGCAGCTGGCGGTGCCGCTCGGGTTCGCCGGCTACAGCATCCTGTCGAGCGACTACGCCGGGCTGGCGGCCAATCTGGCGCTCGGCGCGCTGGCGGTCGTCGCGGCGATCCTGCTGCCTTCGTGGCTGCAATGGCGGCGCTTCACCTACCGCGTCGGCGAACACGACATTCGCGTCGAAAGCGGCGTGCTGTCGCGCACGGCGCGCTCGGTCCCGTTCGAACGCATCCAGGACGTCAGCCTCGAACAGAAGCTCGTGCCGCGCCTGCTCGGCCTCGTCGAAGTGAAATTCGAGACCGGGGCCGGCGGCAAGGACGAGCTCGCCCTGTCGTGGTTGCCGCAGTCCGAAGGCGAGGCGCTGCGCGAGCTGGTACGCGAGCGGCGCGAAGGCACAGCGGCGGCCGAGGCGCCGGGCGAGGATATTGCCGCACGCGAGGAAGCCGAGGTGCTCTTCGCCATGGACCCGCCGCGGCTGCTCAGGTTCGGCCTGTTCGAGTTCTCGCTGGCGGTCTTCGCGGTGCTCGGCGGCATCGCGCAATATGCCGAGATGTTCTGGAACATCGAAGTGTGGGATCCCGACCTCTACATGGACTGGATTGCCGGTCCGGGGCACTGGCTGCTCGAACTCGGATTGCTGGCCCAGGCGCTCGGGGTTCTGGCCGGGCTGGCGACGCTGCTCGCCATCGGGCTCGTCACCGGGGTCGTCCGAACGGTATTGCGCGACTGGGGGTTCCGGCTGGAGAAGACGGCCAAGGGCTTTCGGCGCCGCCGCGGCCTCCTGACCCGCACCGACGTGGTCATGCCGGTACACCGGGTACAGGCGCTGGAGATCGGGACCGGTATCGTGCGGCGCCGCTGGGGCTGGTCCGGCCTGAAGTTCGTCAGCCTGGCCCAGGATGCCGGCTCATCGAGCCACGTCGTGGCGCCGTTTGCGCAGGACGCGGAGCTCGCCCCGATCATCCGGGCGGCAGGCTTCCATCCGCCCGGAGAAGGCCTCGAGTGGCAGCGCCGGACGCGCGCCTACCGCAATGCCAGCATGCTGATCGACGGGGGCACCCTGTTCCTGCTGTCGGCCGCCTTGCTGGCCCTGTCGCAGGTGCTCGTTGATTCGGACAGGCTCGGCGGCCGCTGGGGACTGGCGCTGGTACCCGCCGGCTTCGGGGTGGCGCTGGCGGTGCGGCAGTATTTCCTGTGGCGGCACGACCGCAATGCCGCCGATGCGAGGCAGATCTACCGCCACCACGGCTGGCTGTCGCCGAACACTCGCATAGCGAACCGGGTGAAGCTGCAATCGGCCGAGATCAGGCAGGGGCCGCTCGGGCGGCGGCTCGGCTATGCCTCGCTGCATCTCGGCCTTGCCGGGGGAAGCTTTGCCATCAACGGGATCCCGCTCGAACGCGCCCGCGAATTGCGGCGCGCGGTGCTCGAATCGATTTCGGGCACCGATTTCTCCGAGCTTGCGGGCTAGGCCCTGAGGTCGGCCCAGTCGGGGTTCTCCTCGAACTTCTTGGCCACGTAGGAACAGCGCGGGACGATCCGGAACCCTTCGCGCCGCGCATCCTCGACGAGGCGCTCGACCAGCCGCGCGGCAATCCCGCGACCGCCGATCTCGCGCGGGACGATGGTGTGCGTCGCGATCCGCACCTTGCCGCCCGGCCCGTCGGCGGGTTCCCATTCGAGCACGCCGTGATGCGGATCGTCGGCGATCTCGGCGACATACTTGCCGCCTTGCCCGACGACATGGTGGCGGATGGTCACTTCGGCAGGGGATTGGGTCACGGTCATGCTCCTTCTTGCCATCAACGCTGGCGGCGCTAGGGGCGTTCCGATGCGCTTTCTCTCCGACAATGCGGCCACCGTCCACCCCCGCGTGTGGGACGCGCTGCGCGCCGCCGATGCGGTCGATACGCCCTACGACGGCGACGTGCTATCGCGGCGGCTCGACGAAGCCTTCGGCGAAGTGTTCGGGCAGGATGTTGCAGTGCTGTGGGTGGCGACGGGCACGGCCGCCAACTGCCTCGCGCTCGCCAGCATGGTGCAGCCGCACGGCGGCGTGGTGTGCCACCGCGAGGCGCATATCGAGATGGACGAGGCGGGCGCGCCGGGTTTCTACCTCCACGGGGCCAAGCTGATGCTGGCGGACGGCGAGGGGGCCAAGCTCACCCCCGCCGACATTGCCGCCGTGATCGACCCGATCCGCGACGATGTGCACCAGGTCCAGCCGCACGCGGTTTCGGTAACGCAGGCGAGCGAATACGGGCGCGCCTACCGTCCCGGCGAACTCGCGGCGATCGGCGCCCTTGCAAAGGCGCGCGGGCTAGGCTTCCATGTCGACGGCGCGCGTTTCGCCAATGCGGTCGCGTTCCTCGGCTGCTCTGCTGCCGATGCCGTCGGCCCTGCGCAGGCGCTCAGCTTCGGCTGCGTCAAGAACGGTGGGATGAGCGCCGAGGCGATCGTGTTCTTCGATCCGGCGCTGGCCGATGTCGTCCGTTATCGCCGCAAGCGCGCCGGGCATCTGCAGAGCAAGGGCCGCTTCATGGCGGCGCAATTGCTGGCGATGCTCGAAAGCGATCTGTGGCTCGAAAATGCGCGGAAAGCCAATGCGGCCGCGCAGGCCATCGTCGCCGAGGCGGGCGAGCGGCTGATGCACCCGGTCGAGGCCAACGAGGTCTTCATGCGGCTGACCCCGGCGGAACGCGAGGCGCTTCGCGCGCAGGGTTTCGAGTTCTACGACTGGGGCGCGGACGCGGCCCGCTTCGTCGCCGCATGGGACAGCGATCCGGAATCGGCCAGCGCGCTCGGCAAGGCCATCGCCGGACTGTGACCCACGAGACCCCATCCATGCTGCACCCGCGCGTGCTGGTGCCCTTCATGCTGACCGGCATCATCTGGGGTTCGACCTGGTTCGTCATCACCGGGCAGATCGACGGCGTGCCGCCGGCGTGGGGCGTGTTCTACCGCTTCCTGCTGGCGACACCGGCAATGTTCCTGCTGGCCGTGGCGACGAGCAGGAGCCTGCGGCTGGGCCGGCAAGGACAGATCCTTGCTGTGGGTGTCGGCATCGCCCAGTTCTGCGGCAATTTCCTGTTCGTCTACCATGCCGAGCTGCACATCACCTCGGGCATCGTGGCCGTGATGTTCGCGCTGCTGATGGTGCCCAACGCCATTTTCGCGCGGTTTGTCCTGGGCGAGAGGGTCCAGGGCGGCTTCGTGCTGGGCAGCGCGGTCGCCATCGTCGGCGTCGCGCTGCTGCTGGTCCACGAATGGCGCTCGGCCCCTGCGGGAGGCAACGTAGCTCTGGGCATTGTCCTGACGATCGGAGGCTTGCTGTCCGCCTCGCTCGCCAATGTGGTGCAGGCCAACGACGTCGGGCGCAAGCTGCCGATGGTCAGCCTGCTCGCCTGGGCCATGGTCTATGGCGTGCTGGCCGATGCGATCTTCGCCTGGCTCGCCTATGGCCCGCCGCCCCTGCCGCAGGACTGGCACTTCTGGGCCGGGACCGCCTATCTCGCCATCATCGGTTCGGTGGTGACCTTCCCGCTGCACTACAACCTCGTGCGCGAGATCGGGGCTGGCAAGACGGCCTACAACTCGCTCGTCACCGTGTGCGTGGCGATGCTGCTGTCGACCCTGTTCGAGGATTACCGCTGGAGCGGCCTCGCCATCGGCGGCGCGGCGCTGGCGCTGCTCGGCATGGTCATCGCGCTGAGATCGCGCAAGGCGAAGGGCATCAAGGTCGATCAGGCCAGCAGCTTCCGGCACGACACCGACTAGAGCAGCGCTGCAAGCCCGCTGCGATAGTCGGGATATTTCGGTGCCCACCCCAGCACGCGCTTCGCCTTGCCGTTCGCCACGCGCCGGTTCTCGGCATAGAAGCTGCGCGCCATGGGGGAGAGGTCGGCTTGCTCCATGCTCTGCAGGGGTGGTGGCGCTACGCCCAGCAGGCGGCAGGCCTCCTCGATCACCGTGTTCTGGCTGCAGGGCAGGTCGTCGGCGAGATTGTAGGCACCAGGCGGACCATCCAGCCCCGCCAGAACGCCGGACACGATATCGTCCACATGCACCCGGCTGAAAACCTGGTCGGGGATGTCGATCCGGTGCGCCTTTGCCCCAGAACCATTGGCCCGCACCCGGTCGAGCGCGCTGCGCCCCGGGCCGTAGATGCCCGGCAAGCGGAACACCCGTGCCCCGCGCTCCAGCCAGAGCGCGTCGCATTCCGCCCGCGCCGAGCGGCGACCGCCGCCGGTAGGAGTGCCCTCGTCGACCCATGCCCCTTGCGCATCGCCATAGACACCGGTCGACGACAGATAGCCCAGCCAGCCTATTCCGAGCGCATCGCCATAGGTTTCGAGCACCGGGTCGGCCCCGCTCTCGCGTGCGGGGGGAACCGATGACAGCACGTGGCTCGATGCACCGAGCGCTTCGCGGACCGCTGCGCCATCCGTGAAGGGGATGCTGCCCCGGCTGCCGGTGGAGACCACGCGCCACCCCTCGCACTCCAGCGCCGCCGCGATGCGCCCGGCCGTGTAGCCCAGCCCGAAGATGAACATTTGTTTCATGCTTGCGTTCTAGCCCCTACATGCCCCTTCGAAACCCCGCAAAGACAGAGTAGGCTCGCCCCATGGATATCGCCCGCAATCCCGAGATGGCAGACGCCGCCCCGACGCCGCACGAACCGCCGATGATCCGGCGCGAGGATTACAAGCCTTTCCCCTGGCTGGTGCCCGCAATCGCGCTCGACTTCGACCTCGCGCTCGACGCCACCCGCGTATCCGCGACCCTCACGGTCGAACGCAATGCCAAGGCCGATGCCTCGCCCACGATCCGGCTCAACGGTGACGGTCTGACGCCGCTGTCGGTCACCGTCGATGGCGAGCCGGTCAACGACTGGTCGATGGACGGCGACGACCTGATCCTGCCGCTGCGGGGCGAGGCGCATACGATCGCAATCGCGACGCAGATCGATCCTGCCGCCAATACCCAGTTGATGGGGCTTTATGCCTCGAACGGCATGCTGTGCACCCAGTGCGAATCCGAAGGCTTCCGCCGGATCACCTTCTTCCCCGACCGGCCCGACGTGCTCTCGACCTACACGGTCAGGATGCGCGGGCCCAAGGCGCAATTCCCGATCCTGCTGTGTAACGGCAACAAGGTGGCCGAGGGCGAGGATGGCGCCGCCCACTGGGCCGAATGGCACGATCCCTGGCCCAAGCCGAGCTATCTCTTCGCGCTGGTGGCGGGTGATCTCGTCGCCAACAGTTCCAGCTTCACGACCATGTCGGGCCGCGAAGTCGAGCTCAACGTCTGGGTGCGCGAGGCGGACCTGCCGCGCACCGATCACGCGATGGAATCGCTCAAGAAGTCGATGCGCTGGGACGAGGAGGTGTTCGGCCGCGAATACGATCTCGACCTGTTCAACATCGTCGCGGTCAGCGATTTCAACATGGGGGCGATGGAAAACAAGGGGCTCAACGTCTTCAACACCAAATACGTGCTGGCCGACCCCGACACCGCGACCGATGCCGATTTCGACGCCATCGAGGGCGTCATCGCGCATGAATACTTCCACAACTGGTCGGGCAACCGCATCACCTGCCGCGACTGGTTCCAGCTCAGCCTCAAGGAAGGCTTCACCGTGCTGCGCGACCAGCTCTTCAGCCAGGACATGCAGGGCGAGGCGGTCAAGCGGATCGAGGATGTGCGGATCCTCCGCAGCGCCCAGTTTCCAGAGGATTCGGGCCCGCTGGCGCACCCGATCAGGCCCGACAGCTACCGCGAGATCAGCAATTTCTACACCGCCACGGTCTACAACAAGGGCGCGGAAGTCATCCGCATGATGCGGGTCATGGCGGGGCCGCAGGCTTTCCGCCAGGGCACCGACCTCTACTTCGACCGGCACGATGGCGAGGCTGCCACCTGCGAGGATTTCGTCAAGGCGATGGAAGACGGGGCGGGGCTGGACCTCGAGAAATTCCGCCTGTGGTATTCGCAGGCCGGAACGCCCAAGGTCGACGTCGCGCTGACCCACCAAGGCGATACCGCGACACTGACCCTGAAGCAGACCGTGCCGCCGACCCCGGGCCAGCCGGCCAAGTTGCCGATGCCCATCCCGCTCAAGATCGCGCTGTTCGACCGCGACAGCGGCACCCATTCCGGCGAGCAGTTGGTCATTCTCGACAGCGCCGAGAAGGCACTCGCGTTCGAGGGCTTTTCTGCCCCGCCGGTGCTCTCGATCAACCGCGGCTTCACTGCCCCTGTCGCCATCGAGCGCCATGTCCCGCGCGAGGATCTCGTCTTCCTCGCCGCGCGCGATGACGACAGCTTCGCCCGCTACGAAGCGATGCAGGAACTGGTCGTCGGCCATCTCGTCGCCGTGCTGGGCGATGGCCTGTCCGAGGCCGAACAGGCGGCTGGGCAGGACGCCATTGCCGAGGCTTTCGGCGCCATCCTGACCGATGCCGCGCTGGAAGACTCGATGCGCGGCGAGCTCATGATGCTGCCGAGCCAGACCTATCTGATGGAGCAGATGCTGGTCGCCGATCCGGGCCGCATCCACGAGGAACGTGAGGCGCTGAAGGCCTGGCTGGGTGCCCGCTTCAAGGGCGAACTCGAAGCGCTGCACGACCGCGTCGCGGCGGTTCCCTACAGCCTCGAAGGTGCGGCGCGCGGCGCGCGCAAGGTGAAGACGCAGGCGCTGGTCTATCTCGCGGCGGGCGATCCTGCCGCCACCGCCAAGCGTGCATGGACGCAATTCGAAGCGGCGGACAACATGACCGACCGCCAAGGCGCGCTGATGGTGCTCTGCGGCCTCGACGGGATCGAACGGACCAATGCCCTGATCGCCTTCTACAATCGCTATCAGGGCAACGAGTTGGTGATCGACAAGTGGTTCACCCTGCAGGCCTTGTCGCTCCATCCCCATGCGCTCGATCACGTGAAAGCCTTGGCGAAGCACCCCGATTTCACCCTGCGCAATCCCAACCGGGTGCGGTCGCTCTACATGGCCTTTGCCGGCAACCCCGGCGCCTTCCATGCCGCCGATGGTGAAGGTTACCGGATGGTCGCCGATCTGATCCTCGCGCTCGATCCGATCAACCCGCAGACGGCGGCGCGCTTCGTTCCGGCGCTCGGTCGCTGGCGGCGGGTCGAGCCGGGCCGGGCGGCGCTGATGCGGGCCGAGCTGGAGCGGATCGCGCAGGCGCCCAAGCTGTCGCGCGACACGTTCGAGCAGGTCAGCCGCAGCCTTGGCTGACGGGCTCGACATCACGCGATCCGCCCTGCTCGATGGCGTGCCGCACGGCTTCCTCGGCCGGGCGGGCGGGGTCAGCACGGGCGAGGTCGCCGGCCTGCAGATGGGTCTGGGTGCCGAGGACGATCCGGAGCATGTCGTCGAGAACCGCCGGCGCGCGATTGCCGCCATCATGCCGGGCGCGACGCTCGTCATGCCCTATCAGGTGCATTCGCCCGACGCGGTGGTGGTCGAAAGGGCCTGGAGCCACGAGGACCGGCCGCGCGCCGACGCCGTGGCGACGGATCGCCCGGGGCTTCTGCTCGGCATCGTGACCGCCGACTGCGCGCCGATCCTGCTGGCGGACCGCGAGGCGGGCGTCGTCGCGGCCGCCCATGCCGGCTGGCGCGGCGCGCAGGGCGGTGTGATCGAGGCGACGGAATCGCTCGGCGCGCAGGCGGGCCGCATCGCGGCTGCCGTCGGCCCTTGCATCGCCCGGCCAAGCTACGAGGTCGACGCGCCCTTCCGCGCCCACTTTACGGACGAGGACGACCGGTTCTTCGCCGAAGGACGGGAGGGCCGCTGGCAATTCGATCTCGAAGCCTATGTGGCTGCGCGACTCGCAGCCTGCGGCATCGCCGGCGCGGATGCGCTTGGGCTCGACACCTATTCCAGCCCCGATCGCTATTATTCCTTCCGCCGCGCAACCCACCGCGCCGAGGCAAATTACGGTCGCCAGGCGTCGCTGATCGGCCTTGGCTGAAGGCTGTCACGGATGTTGCACGAATCTGCACAAGACCTGCCCAAAAGGCCATTGGCATATCGGGTCAATCGGGCTAGGAGCGCGCCCAAACAGGCGCAGGCTCCGGCGACGGGGGAATGCGAAGGGGCCGACCGACGGGCGCTTTCGCACCAGTTCCTGGAAAAATTCTGAGAACTTTGCCGCACCGCCTGGTGCGGCGATTGGCAAGGCAGGACTGATGGCTGACAATTCGGGCGCCGCTGCGGCGAATGTCGTAACCGACCCAAGCGAAGACGGCCTCGACCGTCGCGACTTCATCAACATCGCCGCGATCAGCGCTGCCGGGATCGGCGGGCTGGCGGTGGTCTATCCGCTGGTCAGCCAGATGGCGCCTTCGGCCGACGTGCTGGCGGAAAGCTCGACCGAGCTCGACGTGTCGTCGATCCAGCCGGGCCAGGCGATCAAGGCGGTCTTCCGCAAGCAGCCGCTGTTCGTGCGCCGCCTGACGCCTGCTGAAATTCAGGCCGCCAACGCGGTTTCGCTGGGCGAACTGCGCGATGCGCAGACGCTGGCCGAACGCACCAAGGAAGGTCACAACGACCTGCTCGTCACCATGGGCGTCTGCACCCACCTCGGCTGCGTGCCGCTGGGCGCTGCCGAAGGCGAGAACAAGGGTGAATACGGCGGTTATTTCTGCCCCTGCCACGGTTCGCACTACGATACCGCAGGCCGCATCCGCAAGGGTCCCGCCCCGACCAATCTGGTCGTGCCGGAATACGCATTCTCGCCCGACGGCGCCAAGATCACCGTCGGCTAAGAAGGACGAGAGACAGAGCCATGAGCTTTCCCTGGGCCAAGCAATACACCCCGACCAATCCGGCAATGCAGTGGATCGACGAGAAGCTGCCGCTTCCCCGTCTGGTCTACAATGCCGTCGGCGCGGGCTATCCGGTGCCGCGCAACCTCAGCTATTTCTGGAATTTCGGCGTTCTCGCCGGGTTCTGCCTGGTGCTGCAGATCGTCACCGGCGTGGTCCTGGCGATGCACTATGCCGCCGACGCGACCGTGTCGTTCGCCAAGGTCGAGCACATCATGCGCGACGTCAACTGGGGCTGGATGCTGCGCTACATGCATGCCAACGGCGCCAGCTTCTTCTTCATGGTGATCTACATCCATATCTTCCGCGGCTTCTTCTACTCCTCGTACAAGGCTCCGCGCGAAATGATCTGGCTGCTCGGCGTGGTCATCTTCCTGCTGACCATGGCGACCGCCTTCATGGGCTACGTCCTGCCGTGGGGCCAGATGAGCTTCTGGGGTGCCAAGGTCATCACTGGACTGTTCGGCGCCATCCCGCTCGTCGGCGAACCGCTGCAGGTGTGGCTGGTCGGCGGCTTTGCGCCGGATGACGCCGCGCTCAACCGCTTCTTCTCGCTGCACTTCCTGCTGCCCTTCGTGATCGCGGGCGTCGTCATCCTGCACATCTGGGCGCTGCACCTGACGGGTTCGTCGAACCCGACCGGCGTCGAAGTGAAGAGCGAAAGCGACACCGTGCCGTTCCACCCGTACTACACGGCCAAGGACGGCTTCGGGCTGGGCGTGTTCCTGATCATCTTTGCCGCCTTCGTGTTCTTCATGCCGAACACGCTGGGCCACCCGGAAAACTACATCGAGGCGAACCCGCTCTCGACCCCGGCGCTGATCGTGCCCGAATGGTATTTCTACCCGTTCTACGCGATCCTGCGCGCCTTCACCTTCGACTTCATCCTGCCGGCGAAGCTGTGGGGCGTGCTGGCCATGTTCAGCGCGATCCTGATGTGGTTCCTGCTGCCGTGGCTCGACCGTTCGCCGGTCCGCAGCGGCCACTACCGCCCGCTGTTCCGCAAGTTCTTCTGGTTCGGCCTGATCCCGTGCATGGCCGTGCTGTTCTACTGCGGCGGCGCGCATGCGGAAGAACCGTACATCATGCTGAGCCAGCTGGCGACGGCGTACTACTTCCTCCACTTCCTCGTCATCATCCCGATCGTCTCCTCGATCGAGAAGCCCGAACCGCTGCCCTATTCGATCACCGAAGCGGTGCTCGGCCAGGACAAGGATGCCGTGCTCGGCGAAAACAAAGCGCCTGCGGCCTGAAGCGAATAGGAAAGACCAGACCATGATCCGCCTTTTCTCCATCGCCGCCGGGCTCGTTTTCACGCTGGTCGTGATGACGGCATTCGCTGTCGGTGCCTACACCTTCGCCACCGAGAAGGTGGAGCACGACGCGGCCTACACCTTCCACCTCAAGCCCAAGGCTCCGGCCGGCGGCTTCTCGTTCGACGGTCCGCTCGGCAAGTGGGACCAGGCCCAGCTGCAGCGCGGCTTCAAGGTCTACAACGAAGTCTGCTCGGCCTGCCACAGCCTGAAGTATGTCGCCTTCCGCAATCTCGCGGCGCTCGGCTACAACGAAGGGCAGATCAAGGCTTTCGCCGCTTCCAAGCAGGTGCCGGGCATCGATCCGGTCACCGGCGAGGCGACCACACGCCCCGGCCTTCCGACCGACCACTTCCCGTCGCCCTATCCGAACGACGTGGCGGCGCGTGCGGCGAACAACAACGCGATCCCGCCCGATCTTTCGCTGATGACCAAGGCACGCAAGGACGGGACCAACTACGTCTATTCGCTGCTGACCGGCTACGGCGAACCATCGGCTGAGCTGAAGGCCGAATTCCCGGATTTCGAGACCCCGCCGGGGCTCAACTACAACCCGTATTTCCCCAACCTCAACCTCGCCATGGCGGCGCCGCTCGCTATCGAAGGCCAGGTGACCTACGACGACGGCACCAAGGCGACGGTCGACCAGATGGCGCAGGACGTATCCGCGTTCCTGACCTGGACTGCGGAACCGACCATGGTGAAGCGCAAGCAGACCGGTTGGGCCGTGCTCGGCTTCCTGCTGTTCGCGACCATCCTCGCCTATCTGTCGAAGCAGCAGATCTGGGCCGCGGTGAAGCCGAAGAAGATCAAGTCGGCCTGACGCCGCTCTCTTAATCCAACTACGAAGCGCCCCTCCATCAGCCGATGCGAGGGGCGCTTTCGGTTTCGACGGAGCACGCATGACCCCCGAAGCGCTCAAATCCCTGATCCGCACCGTGCCCGACTTTCCCGCGCCCGGAATCCAGTTCCGCGACATCACCACGTTGCTTGGCCACGGAGACGGGCTGGCGGCGACGATGCGGCACCTTGCCGCAGCGGCCGAGGCGGCGGGCGCGCAAGCGATTGCCGGGATGGAGGCGCGCGGTTTCATCTTCGGCACCGGGGTCGCCGTGGAACTCGGCATCGGCTTCGTGCCGGTCCGCAAGCCCGGCAAGCTGCCCGTCGCCACGATCGGGATCGACTATGCGCTGGAATACGGCAGCGACCGGCTGGAGATCGACCCCTCGGCGATAACAGGCGGGCAGCGGGTGGTCATCGTCGACGACCTCATCGCCACGGGCGGAACCGCACTGGCGGCCGCGGAACTGCTTCGCCGGGCCGGGGCGGTTGTCGACCAGGCGCTCTTCGTGATCGACCTGCCCGAACTGGGCGGCGCGCAAAAGCTGCGGGACGCAGGCATCGCTGTCGAAGCCTTGATGGCCTTCGACGGCCACTGACGTTTTCGCCTTGTCCGGTTCAGCTTGTCCGGATCAGCCGGCAAGTGCCTCGAACACGCGCCGGGTCCATTCGGGGCGGCAGATCAGCAGGTCGGGCAAGTAGGTGTCGCTCCGGTTGTAGGCCAGCGGCGCACCGTCGATGCGCGAACAATGCAGCCCATGCGCCTGCGCAACCGCGACAGGCGCGCAATTGTCCCATTCGTACTGCCCACCGGAATGGAGGTAGATCTCGGCCTCTCCGCGCACCACCGCCATCGCCTTGGCCCCGGCGGAGCCCATCGCGACCAGTTCGGCACCGATCCTCTCGGCGACCGCCAATGCTTCGGCTGCGGGGCGCGTGCGGCTGACCAGCATGCGCGGGCGGTCCGGCATCGCCTGCAGCGGCGCGGGGCGATCCGAACGGAGCACCAAGCCGCCCTCGAGGCCGGGAAGGGCGACCGCACCCGTGTGCGCGGCGCCGCCTATCGCCAGCCCGACATGGACTGCCCAGTCGCTCCGCCCCTCGCCATATTCGCGGGTGCCGTCGAGCGGGTCGATGATCCACACCCGCCGCTTGTCGAGCCGTTCGTCCGTATCGCGGCTTTCCTCGGACAACAGGCCGTCGTCCGGTCGCTCGGCCCGGATCGCCTCGACCAGCAGGCGGTTCGCTGCCGCATCGGCGGCATCCCCCAGCGCCTTGCCCGACAGGCCGGAGCTCGCCCGCAAGTCGAGCAGCAGGGCACCCGCCTTTGCAGCGAGATCGGCTGCGAGCTCGGCATCGGTCATGCTCATTTGAGGGGCATGATCCGGGCGATGATGTGGTCGGCCGCTTCGTCCACGGTCATTTCGACGGTGTTGACGCGGATTTCGGGCGCTTCCGGCTCCTCGTAGGGGCTGTCGATGCCGGTGAAGTTCTTGAGCTGCCCTTCGCGTGCCTTCTTGTAGAGGCCCTTCACGTCGCGTTCCTCGGCCACCGCCAGCGGCGTATCGACAAAGATCTCGATGAACTCGCCCTCGGGCAGCATCTCGCGCACCATCCGCCGCTCGGCCCGGAACGGGCTGATGAAGGCGGTGAGCACGATCAATCCGGCATCGACCATCAGCTTGGCCACTTCGCCGATCCGGCGGATATTCTCGATCCGGTCGGTTTCGGTGAAGCCCAGGTCCTTGTTGAGCCCGTGGCGGACGTTGTCCCCGTCGAGCAGGAAGGTGTGCCGGTTCATCAGCGCCAGTCGCGCCTCGACCGCATTGGCGATGGTCGACTTGCCCGATCCGCTGAGGCCGGTGAACCACAGCAGGCGCGGCTGCTGGTTCTTCATCCCGGCGCGGTCCTCGCGCGTGATGGTGGTCGGCTGCCAGTGGACGTTGTCCGCCCGGCGCAGGCTGAAATTGAGCATGCCGGCGGCGACGGTCGCATTGCTCAGCTTGTCGATCAGGATGAAACCGCCCAGCGTGCGGCTGTCGGCATAGGGTTCGAACACGATCGGCCGGTCGGTGCGCAGTTCGGCAACGCCGATGGCATTGAGCGCCAGGGTCTTCGCCGCCAGCTTTTCCAGCGTGTTGACGTTGAGCTCGTACTTGGGGACCTGCACCGTTGCCGATACCGTCTGCGTCGCCAGCTTGAGCCAGTAGGCGCGCCCGGGCTTCAAGGCCTCCTCGCCCATCCACACCAGTGTCGCTTCGAACTGGTCGGATGCCTGCGGCGGGTCGCCGGCCGCCGCAATCACGTCGCCGCGCGAACAGTCGATCTCGTCCGATAGTGTCAGCGTAACCGATTGGCCGGCCACCGCCTGTTCCAGTTCGCCGCCATGGGTCACGATCCTGGCCACCGTGCTCGTCTTGCCCGAAGGAACGATGCGTACCGGATCGCCGCGCCGGATCGTCCCAGCACTGATCAGCCCGGCAAAACCGCGAAAGTCGAGATTGGGCCGGTTGACCCATTGCACCGGCATGCGGAAGGCGGTGTCTTGCTCCCTGTCGTTCCCGATCGCGACCGTCTCGAGATACTCGATCAGGCTCGGTCCGTCATACCAGGGCGTCGACACGGACGGCGCGGCGTTGATGTTGTCGCCCCTGAAGCCGGAGATCGGGATGGCGGTGAAACCGGCAATACCTGCGTCCTCGGCAAAGGCGCGATAGTCGGCCACGATCCGTTCGAAAACATCCTGGCTGTAGTCGACCAAATCCATCTTGTTGACCGCCAGCACCAGGTGCCGGATGCCGAGCAAGTCGGCGATGGTGCTGTGGCGCTTGGTCTGGACCAGCACGCCCTTGCGGGCATCGATCAGGATCACGGCCACATCCGCCGTGGACGCTCCGGTGACCATGTTGCGGGTATATTGCTCGTGACCGGGGCAGTCGGCGACGATGAACTTGCGCTTCTCGGTCGCGAAAAAGCGGTAGGCGACATCGATCGTGATGCCCTGCTCGCGCTCGGCGGCGAGGCCGTCGACGAGCAGGGCGAAATCGATATCGCCGCCCTGTGTCCCGACCTTCCTGCTGTCGCTTTCGAGCGCGGCCAGTTGGTCCTCGAAAATCATTTTGGCATCGTACAGCATCCGCCCGATCAGCGTCGACTTGCCATCGTCGACGCTGCCGCAAGTGATGAAACGCAGCAGTTCCTTGTTCTGGTGGCGGTCGAGATAGGCGTCGATATCCTCGGCGATCAGCGCATCGGTTTCGTAGGAGGAGGCGCGATCCATCAGAAATAGCCCTCCTGCTTCTTCTTCTCCATCGAACCGTCGCCCGCATCCCGGTCGATCACGCGGCCCTGCCGCTCGCTGGTGGTGGTGAGCAGCATTTCCTGCACGACCTCGGCCAGGGTCGTCGCTTCGCTTTCGACGGCCCCCGAGAGCGGGAAGCATCCGAGCGTGCGGAACCGGACCGAGCGGGTGACGATTTCAGGGCGCTTGCCCATGACCCGTTCCAGCCGCTCGATGTCGTCGGCCATGAACAGCCCGCCTTCGTATTCGTAGGTCGGGCGCGGGGCGGCGAGATAGAGCGGCACGATCTCGATGTTCTCGGCCATGATGTATTGCCAGATGTCGAGTTCGGTCCAGTTGGAAAGCGGGAAGGCGCGGATGCTCTCGCCCTTGGCCTTGCGGGCATTGTAGAGGTTCCACAGCTCGGGCCGCTGGTTCTTCGGGTCCCAGCCATGGCTGGCGCTGCGGAAGGAAAACACGCGCTCCTTGGCCCGGCTCTTCTCCTCGTCCCGCCGCGCGCCGCCGAAGGCCGCATCGAAGCCGTAATGGTCGAGCGCCTGTTTCAGCCCCTCGGTCTTCCACATGTCGGTATGCAGCGGGCCGTGGTCGAACGGATTGATACCGCGCTCGGTCGCCTCGGGGTTTTGCCAGACGAGCAGTTCCATCCCGGCATCCGCGGCGCTCTTTTCGCGCAGGGCATACATGTCGCGGAATTTCCACGTCGTATCGACATGGAGCAGCGGGAAGGGCGGCGGGGCGGGATAGAAGGCTTTCCTGGCCAGGTGCAGCATCACCGCGCTGTCCTTGCCGATCGAATAGAGCATCACCGGTCGCGCGGTTTCGGCCACCACTTCGCGCATGATGTGGATGCTTTCGGCCTCGAGCCGCTGGAGGTGGGTGAGACGCGTCGTCATGGTATGCGCCGAGCTAGCTATCGCAGGTCGCTGCGCAAACAAAGATCGGGTTTGCGACCCGAAAGCCGCTGCGCCCGGACGATGCCGGCTTCACGCATTGCGATATTGACGAAAGCGCCCATTTTCCCGAAAGGAAGCGCCGCGCCGCAGCGCGCCACCTGGGTGCGGGTATAGCATAGTGGTAATGCTCTAGCCTTCCAAGCTAGCTAGAGGGGTTCGATTCCCCTTACCCGCTCCAATCCTCTGAAAGAGGATTGGATTACTTGTTTGGCCTCAAGCGCCGGCGCTCGCATTCGCTCACTTGGCTTTCCTCGCTGACACGATCCGACGATCGCTTCGCTGCGGGCGCGCGGTCGCGCTTGCGACCTGCGGTCGTTTCTGGCTCAGCCGACCTCCATATTGTCGATCAAGCGGGTTCCGCCGATACGTGCAGCGACCAGGAGCCGCGCAGGTCCGGGGCCCGGAACCTCGATCCGCTGCAAGGTAACCGGGTCGGCCAGCGCAGCGTAATCCACACTGTCCAAACCGGCCTGCAGCAGCGCGGCTTCGAGCGAGGCGAGGGTTGGCGCGACCGCCGCGCCGTTCTCGATCGCGCCGATCGCCTCGCGCATCGCCCGCGGCAGCACCGCAGCGGAAGCGCGGTTTTCGGCCGAGAGGTAGCGGTTGCGGCTCGACATGGCGAGGCCGTCCGCCTCGCGCACCGTCGGCACGCCGCGAATGGCGGAAAGGTGCGGCTGGGTCAGGTCGAGATCGCGCGCCATGGCGCGGATCACGGCAAGCTGCTGGAAGTCCTTCTCGCCGAAAAACGCCATGTCGGGCAGGACGTGGTGGAACAGCTTGCACACCACGGTTGCGACCCCGTCGAAATGTCCCGGGCGGGCCGCGCCGCAGAAATCGTCGCTGACGCCGGTGACCGAGATGCTGGTGGAGAAGCCTTGCGGATAGACCTCCTCCACGGGCGGGGCCCACAGCACGGCAACGCCCTCGGCCTCGAGCATGGCGCTGTCTTCGGCCATCTGCCGCGGATAGGCGTCGAGATCTTCGTTGGGGCCGAACTGGGTGGGGTTGACGAAGATCGAGACGACGACGTGATCGGCGTGTTTGCGGGCCTCGCGCACCAGCGTCAGGTGCCCTTCGTGGAGCGCGCCCATGGTCGGCACCAGCGCTACGGTCGCGCCGCCTTCGCGCAGCTTCGCCACGGTCTTTCTCAACACATCCAGCCGATCGATGGTTTGCACGGCCCGAAGCCCTCCCGTATGTTTGCCACAAGCGCCCTAGCGTGCGCGCATTGACCCCGAAAGGCCCTACACGTGACCACCCATCGCCCGCACCGCATCGTCTTCGCCAACGAGAAGGGCGGCACGGGCAAATCAACCACGGCGGTCCATGTCGCGGTGGCGCTGGCCTACAAGGGCGCGCGGGTGGCGGCGATCGACCTCGATCACCGCCAGCGGACCATGCACCGCTATTTCGAGAACCGTGTCGAGACCGAGGCGCGGCGCAAGGTCTCGCTGCCCGGCGCGCGCTGCGAAGTCTTCGCCGACAACAATGTGCAGCGACTGGAAACGCTGGCCGAAAAGCTGGGCCAGGATGCCGACTTCCTGATCTTCGACACGCCGGGCCGCGACGATCCGCTGGCGCGCCATGCCGCGACCGAGGCGGATACGCTGGTGACGCCCTTGAACGACAGCTTCGTAGACTTCGACCTGATCGGCCAGGTCGACGCCGAAACCTTCAAGGTTCGCCGCCTCAGCTTCTACGCCGAACTGATCTGGGAAGCGCGTCTCAAGCGCAGCAAGGCGACCGTCCAGCAGCAGCGCCGCGAGATGGACTGGGTCGTGGTGCGCAACCGCACCGGTTACACCGAGGCGCGCAACATGCAGCGCATCGAACGGGCGCTGACCGAACTGTCGAAGCGGGTCGGCTTCCGCGTCACGTCCGGCCTGTCCGAACGCGTGATCTACCGCGAATTGTTTCCCTCGGGTCTGACCTTGCTCGACAAGGGGCACCTCGGCGACCTCGGGACGAGCCATCTGGTCGCCCGCCAGGAACTGCGGCAGCTGGTGATGGGCCTCAACCTGCCCATGCCGGCCGATACGCAGCCCAGCCTCGAACTGGTCTGAGCCCGCGTGCTGCGCTTCATCGTCCTCGCGGCCCTGGTTTCGATCCTGTGCAAATGGGCGCTGGGCCGATGGCCGTGGGACTATATCCGCGGAACGTCGTCGGTCCGCAATGATGCGCTGGCCCGCGCGCGGCGCCTGCTCGGCGTTTCGCCGCGCGCAAACCGTGGCGACATCATCGCCGCGCACAAGCGGCTCGTCGCCATGGTCCACCCCGATCGTGGCGGCACCACCGAACAGGTACACGAGGCCAATGCCGCGCGCGACCTTTTGCTAGATGCACTGCCCAAAGAGGTGCCCCCGCAATGAACCATGCTTTCGACCCCACCATCCTGCGCGAATACGATATCCGCGGCATCATCGGCGAAACCCTCACCGCCGACGACGCC
>FWWL01003250.1_pt1 | contig 26282 bp, 27 predicted proteins | sample 2228331 | NCBI WGS metagenome assembly FWWL01 (sample SAMEA103939775, study PRJEB20133) | metagenome
CGTATTTGTGAGCTCCTGGCGGAGCGGCAAGCGCACTGCGCTTGAGATGCAGTCGTCAGCGCGCTGCGCTGGCGTGGTGGGTCTCGGCCGCAGCCAAGGGGGGTGGGCGGTCGCTGCCCTCTAGTCCCGCCGCGTCGCGCCGCAACCCGGCTGGCGCCGGGTCTTTCACTGCGTTGCAGCCCTTCGGGTGCAGCCCGCCTTCCTTCGGCGTGACTGCCAGTCCGCTCCTTGCCGCCCACCCCCCTTCGCCGGGGCCGATGCGGTTTTGAAGAAGGAGCAAGGCAATGGAACTCAAGCATATCGACATCACCCGCCTGTCTGTCTCGCCCGCCAACATGCGTGGCGTGAAGAAGGCCCCCGACCTCACCAACATCCTGCCGTCCGTCCGGGCGCGCGGGGTGCTGGTCCCGCTGATCGTGCGGCAGAACGGCTCGCCCGACACCTATGAGATCGTCGCGGGCAAGCGGCGCTATCATGCAGCGCTTGCGGTCGCAGCCGAAGGCGGCGGCATTGAGGAACTCCCCTGCGCCGTCATGGAGGCGGGAGACGATGCAGCCGCGCTCGAAGCCTCGCTGATCGAGAACATCGCCCGGCTCGACCCCGACGAGGTGACCCGATGGGAGACCTTCACCCGGCTGGTCCGCGAAGGCCGCAGCGCCGAGGATATCGCGCTCACCTTCGGGCTGACGCAGGTGCAGGTGAAGCGCACGCTGGCGCTCGGCAACCTGTTGCCCCGCATCCGCAGCCTGTATCGCAACGAGCAGATCGACGCGGTCACCGTCCAGCACCTGACGTCAGCGAGCAAGGCGCAGCAGCGCGACTGGCTGGCGCTGGTCGATGATCCCGAGGCGCGAGCGCCGGTCGGCCAGCAGCTCAAGTCATGGCTGTTCGGCGGCGCGTCGATCCAGTGCGAGGCCGCGCTGTTCGATCCTGCCGATTACAAGGGCGAGATCGTCTCCGACCTGTTTGGCGAGGAACGGTACTTCGCGAGCGCGGAGTCGTTCTGGACCGCGCAGGAGGCGGCGATTGCGGGGCGGGTCGAGGCCTATCGTGAGGCGGGCTGGTCGGATGTGATCGTCCTTGCGCGTGGCGAGTATTTCCACAGCTGGGAGCATGAGCGCCGCTCCAAGCGGCAGGGCGGCAAGGTGTTCGTAAGCATCGGCCATCGCGGCGATGTGACCTTCCACGAGGGTTACATCACCACCAAGGAAGCCCGGAGGCTGGAGCGGGGAGAGGTCGTCGAGAAACCCGCCCGTCCCGAGGTCACCGCCACCTTGCAGGACTATATCGACCTGCACCGCCATGCTGCCGTTCGCGCCAGATTGGCAGAAGCACCGGGAATCGCGCTGCGCGTCGCGGTTGCGCACATGATCGCCGGTTCGCCGCTCTGGTCCGTTCGGGTCGAGCCGCAGCGTGCGGCCAGCGATGCCGTCACCGAGAGTGTCGAGGTGTCACCGAGCGAGGCTGCGTTCGACGCGAAGCGCCGCGTGATCCTAGCAATGCTCGGGTTCGACCCCGAGGCTCCGACCGTCACCGGTGGCAACGAGGGCGGGCTATCCGACCTGTTCGCGAAGTTGCTTGCGCTGGACGACGGGCAGGTGCTCGCGATCCTCGCTATCGTCATGGCCGAGACGCTCGATGCGCGCAGCGACATTGTCGATGCGCTCGGCATCCATCTGTCGGTGGACATGGCCCCGGTGTGGGAAGCCGACGCCGCCTTGCTAGATGCGATCCGCGACCGCGAGGTTTTGCTCGCCGTGCTTGCAGAAGTGGCGGGGGAGCAGGTGGCGCAGGCCAATGCGGAGGAGAAGGGCAAGACCCTCAAGACCATCCTTGCCGACCATCTCCACGGCACCAACGGGCGCGAGAAGGTCGCGGGCTGGGTGCCGCGCTGGCTGCGGTTCCCGGCCAGCGCCTACACCGTGCGTGGCGGGGTAGGGGCCGTGCGGAGGTCCGACGCCGTCGCCGCTCTGTTCACGCCCGAGCCGGTCGCGGACGAGCCGCAGTCCGAGGTGGGGGAGGAGCCCGAGGCCGAGGCAACTTCCGAGCCGGTCCGCGAGGCCGCATGACCAACCCCTTACCGGCGGCGACCCAAGTCGCCGCCGGTCCCTTGTCCAGGAGACTTCCAATGGAGTGTCCACCGATCCCTGCCGCGCAGCTTCGTGCGGCAATCGCCACGCTCTCCCCCGACCGCCAGCGCGTCTATATCCTGATAGCGCGGGAAGGGTTGAGCGTCCGCTCGGTCGCCGAGGTCATGCATTTATCCACCCGCGAGGTGGAGCAACTGCTGGCCGAGGCGCTGGTCGGGATGATCTATGCCCTCGACCCATAACTGTCGCCAAAGCTGCGGCAATGCGCTTTCGGGCGGTGCATTGCCGCAGACCTGCCGCTAGGATCATTGGCAATGCGCACCGATCTCGACCATCTGCCGCCCGCCAAACAGCGTGATCTTGCGCGCGTCGTGCAGCTTCTGTTCGAGGAGTTCGAGGACGCGCGCGGCAACCCCAGCGGGGACCGGAAGCTCGGGCGCATCCTCAAGGTGATCCTCTATGGCAGCTATGCGCGCGGGGGCTGGGTCGATGAGCCGCATACCGCCAAGGGCTATCAGTCCGACTTCGACCTGCTGGTCATCGTCAACCAGAAGGAACTGACCGACCGTGTTGCCTATTGGCAGCGCGCCGAAGAACGGCTGATCCGCGAGTTGTCGATCACGAAGACGCTCCACACGCCGGTCAATTTCATCGTCCATTCGCTGCAGGAAGTGAACGATGGCCTCGCCCATGGGCGCTACTTCTTTATGGACATCGCGCGCGATGGGATCGCGCTCTATCAGGTCGATGAAGAGCCGCTGCATCAACCCAAGCCCAAGACGCCTGAGCAGGCGCTGGCGATGGCGAAGGAGTACTGCGAGGAGTGGTTTCCTTCTGCGATGAGGAAGAACAAACTCTCGTCAGATGCGGTTGCGCAAGGCTTCAACAATGAAGCTGCGTTCCTGTACCATCAGACGGCCGAAAGCCTCTACCACTGCGTGTTACTGGTCCTTACCTTCTACACTCCTCACGTCCACAATCTGGCGTTCCTGCGCACCCAGGCCGAGCGGCTCGACCGCCGGTTGCACGGGGTCTGGCCGACTACGAACCGCCGCGAGCGGGCGATGTTCGAGAAGCTCAAGGACGCCTATGTGAAGGCCCGCTACTCCAAGCACTACCGCATCAGCGAGGAAGAGCTGACCTGGCTCGGTGCCCGCGTCGAGGAACTTGGCCGCGCGGTCCACGAGGTTTGTTCGGAGCGGATCGCCGAGCTTGAGGCTGCGGCCAAATCGTAGCTGAAGGCGGCAGGTTCTGAGCGCTCCCACGCCGAAACCGGTCGTTCGGTTTACGACCCGATTGCGGACATTAGGAACGCTTAGGGATACTGCTCCAAAAACGCGACGACACCAGCCTCGAAGTCTGAGCTATCGAGCATGGTCGCAATATCAGTCAGACCCATCTTCATTGCGGCGAACTCGTCGCGCGCCTCGCTTTCAGTTCCAAAGAACCGCGTATGGGCAAGCACACCGTAGACGCCGCAGGTGATGGAGAACGGGGCGGTGACGCCATTGTGCTCAAGGGTTATCCGAGCGCCGGAGGGATGCTCCTCGTCGAGCAAAATGAGGCCGCTTTCGGACCCTCGTTGGCCCACCGTTTCTCCGCCATCGTACGCATGCCAGTCCACGTCATAACCTCAAGGCTTTTGTAGGCCACCGACGGTAGACTGGCTAAGGTCAGCTAACCACCCAAATTTGGTCGCTCCGCGATCCCCGACAGACCCCCGATAGCTGCCGTTCCTAAGCGTCAGTGAATTCGGGCCTGGTGGTGGGCCGAAGCACCCTCGACATCGAATTTCTCCCATACAAATTCACCCGATCCACGCGAGACGGGATCGCCAATCGCGCCAGCTTCGTCCGACTCCGTTCAAGGCGCGCCGCTGTCGACCGCCAGCGGCTACTTGCCAAGCATCCCCCTGATTAGGGGGTGTCGCGCGCAGATCGCCTGAGTCATCCGGGGAAGCCCGCCGCTGTCCGCAAATGCTTTGCTGGTGGGCAGCGCGGGGGAGCGGGGGGTGTCCAGCCAAGGCATGATCCATCAAACCGCTCCCTCGCGCATTCGTGATGCCGCCCTTCGGGCGGATCTGCTGGCGCATTCGCAAGCTCATGCGAAGCTCAGACGCACGCCTGAAAGGCGTAATTTGTAATGCACCGTACGCACGCGTGCTGCTCAAAAATGGCTTAATTTCAACGGTTTGCCAGGGTTTCTTGAAAACCGTCAGGGCACATTTTTACGCGCCGTTGTGGTCGATGCAAGTGAAAATCTGCTCGTCGATCAGTCTATTAGCACATAGCCGATGCCTCCACAGCGCCCGATTTTCCAATAGCGCTGGGATTTAAGATTCCCTACAAATATATGCTTGGCTGTAGCGTAGCCACGAACTGTATGATATTGTCTGTGGTACATTTTCGGAGTTTGTGCTTTGAACGTTCAACGCGGAAAACTGGTCTCAGGGGGCCGGTTGCAACTGCCGGCGGAGATGCGTCGTATGCTCGCGCTTGCGGACGGCGACACCGTCCTGCTCGAAATCGTCGACGGTGAAATCCACGTTCGGCCATTGCGCGACGCTGTCTCCCGCGTCCAGGCGCGCCTGCGGAAGTACGTGCCTGCCGACACGAGCCTTTCCGAAGAGCTGATCGCGGATCGCCGGGCGGAAGCAGCGGGTGAGTGATGGCGTTTACATGCTCGACGCATCGGCGTTGCTTGCGCTCATGCTCGGTGAGCCCGGCGCTGACGCCGTCCATGCGAAATTGCCGAATGCGCGCATCTCCGCTGTGAACCTGTCGGAGGCGGTCGCGAAGTTGCAGGAACGCGCGGTGCCCGAGGACGTGATCGCCGATAGCCTGGCAGAACTTGATCTTGACGTCGTCACGTTCGATCAAGCGCACGCGATGCGCGGGGGTCTGTTTCGCCAGGCTACCCGCGCCCTCGGCCTGTCACTCGGGGACCGGGCATGCCTTGCATCCGCCGCATTGGCCGGTGCGACGGCAATCACTACCGACCGGGCCTGGGGTGACCTCGATCTGGGTGTATCGATCGAAGTCGCACGATAGCCATCGGCGCGTCCAAGAAGCAGGCGGCGCAAAGCGGGCGGTCATCACGGCCGCAGGTCACGTTACCCCAAACTGGTCGCCAAGAAGGAGGCGGTAATGTCGGCTTCGGGGATCATCGAGCTGGGCGCTCTTTGGCTGAATGTGGGTGGGAAGCTGCCGGTTGTTTGCAGCTACATTATCTGTGTTTGCGCTTGAAACGACTTGCCAACCACCCCAGTACGCAGCCGCTCAACGGTACAGCAAGGGCTATGAAATAGCCGACCCCGGCGAGTGCATCGCCGCGTGTTGGATCTGCACCTAGCCAAAGATGATAGGCGATTGCCATTCCGAAGCCGAGAACCGTGGCAGCGGCAATCGCGTAGGTCAGGCGCCGAAGTACAAAGCCGGCGATGCAGCCCAGAGCGAGTGCGACAATTATCACCAAATCTATCATGATTATCCCACTCTGCCGAGCGTCATGATGCGGTCATCAACGAACGTCCGCAACGGGGTCGTTTGCTGTAGCACCGATATTGGCTACAGCAGCGCCGCTGACGTAGCTCAATCGGCTGGAGCACCGGTCACAACCGGAGGTTGCGGGTTCGAGTCCCTGCCGTCAGCGATGTGCGAAACCGGGGTCGGCACACCTGAAGGGCTGCTTTTCCGCAAGCGCCGCGATTTCCTGCCATTCAGGAATCGACCCGTTAGCGGACGGAGGGGTACGCCGATCAAGTTCTCGATAGCTGCCTATTGCTTATGGATATACGGTTGCACAATGCGGATTGGACTTGCCCTTGCCATGTTGGCCCTGTGCGGATGCGATAGGCGCGAAGTGCGGACCATTCCTCTTGATCAAACCACCGGCTTCCGAGATGGCTATCTCGTGAAAGTCAGTCGTGCGGGAACAATCGAGTGGAATGGTCAGAAGCTCGATGATGACGATTTCGCAAGCTACCTGCGGCAATACGCTGCATTGCCGAAGAACGCAGGCCGCCTTTGGGTCGAGATAGAACCCGATGCTCCATCCGAGCGAGCCGCTTTGGTCCGACAGCAGATAATTTCGAGCGGCCTGTGTGAGCAACAGCGGTGTGTGGAAGGACGTTGGGGTGTGCAACGCCCCGTAGTTTACTGACCGCTTTAACTTGGGCGGGAGTGACACCTGCCATTCCGCTCCCCACCCAGTTTGCGCCGCTAGAGGCTGTCCCGGAGCCGCCCGAAAGCCGACCTGCCGCTATCACCAGTTCCTACGCAAGACCTGCCTTTCAGCAACCGGCCCACTTTGCGTCGTTCGAGAGCGGATACCGGGGGGCTCGGATTTCCGCTAACCCCGAAACCGACCTATCCTAGCCGGTCTGTGAACGACGGCTTCGTCCTCCGGCCGGTTCTTTTGACTGCGCTGGGCAATACGGAGCGAGCATCGGGTTCGGAACCGGGACGCCAATCCAATGCGACAAGTTGGCTATTCCCGACCGGCAGCTTTCCGCCGTAGCTACTTGCAAGCGGCATCCCTTCCTGTCTGTCGCTGCCCCTGACCGAAAGCCGCCAGGACGCGCAACCCGCTTGCTTGCAGGGCCGAGTGGTCGCCCTGCGAGCGCCTGCCCGCACCACCCCTGCGCGCGGGGTTCCCCTCCGTGCCCTCGGTGCGGTCCTGACGGTCCCCGGTCCTTTCGGGGCACAGTCGAAGGGATGTTCCCTTGGACGGATCGAGAATCGAAAAGGACAGGTCATGAAGAACAGCGTCACATTGGTCGGCTTCGACGACAACGCGCCCGAGATCCGCACCACGCGCAACAATAACGCCATCGCGAGCCTGTCGCTCGCCACGAACCGCAGCTTCAAGGACAGTGAAGGCGCTCGTCAGACCGAGACCGAATGGCACCGCATCACCTGTTTCAACGGCACGGCCCGGAGTGTCGCGGAGCACATCGCCAAGGGTGCCATGATCATGGTGACCGGACGTCTCCACTATACCCGCTGGACCGACCGCGAACGCACAGACCGGTTCGGCTGCGAGGTCATCGCCGAGCGTGTCGACTTCCTCTCGCGCGCCAAGGGCGCTGCGGGTTCGGCACAGGCCGAAATGCATCAATGAGGCCGGTTTGGCCCGGCGGGGCTGCCGCCGGGCCGGATTGGCGCGGGGAGGGGGCGCTCGCCGCAGCGCGAGCGGCCTTCGTCAAACGACGGATCGGCGCGAGCGCGCTAACCTTCGCTATTAGGAAAGTTCCAACCGTTCGGCAGCAAGCTGCGATCGTGGCAATCCGCAATTCTCGTCGCCGCCGCACGCGCCGGTCGAACAGCTTCGGCACCAATGTGCTGGCGGCATCGCTCTTCCTCGGCTTCGTCGTCTACAATTCAGCGCCGCTCCTTCAACGCACCCTGACCGGCTCGACGGACATGCTCGACCGTGAGTCGGCGGTGGAACGCTCGGCCTATTATCGGAATTGCAATGCCGCGCGGGCGGCCGGCGTCGCGCCCATCTCCCGTGGCTCTCCGGGATATCGATCGGAACTGGACGGCGACGGCGACAGCGTTGCATGTGAGCCGATCCGGTTATGAGCTTGTCTCAGGACCGCTGTGCCAAGGCCGCGGGACCGCGCCTAAGGGCTGGGGCCGGCCGTCATGCACACGGCGCACGGACAATCCACCGTACGCACGAGTGCTGCTCATAAATGGCTTGTTTTCAACGGCTTGCAAGGGTTCTTTAAAAACCGGCAGGGCACATTTTTGCGCGGCGCTGCGCTTGATGCAAGGGAAATTTCGGTCGTCGATCAAGCGATTATCACAAACTAGGTGCCTCTCAGAGCCCGATCTTCCAATAGCGCTGGGATTTAGGATATCCGACAAGGAGACCTCTGTGTGTAGCAAGTCGTCGATCTGTATGCGATTCTTCCTTACGGCGTGGGAAAGCTAATTTCCTAGTCTTGCGGACATCGCCTTTCCGTTTTCTCCGGTCGCGGCTTTCGCTAAGGATTTGGTCATGCCAGACCAACCCGCCCAACCAGTCCCGCCCTTGGCCGAAGCTCCCCATATTCGCCTGCTGATGATCAAGCGGTTTAGGGGGATCGAAAAGCTCGTCTGGTGTCCCGGTCGCGGTGTGAACATTCTGCTCGGTGGTGGCGATGTCGGCAAGACGACCATCCTCGAAGCAATCGCTTTGCTGCTCAACCCGACCAACGCCAGCACCTTGTCTGACTCCGATTATTGGCAGCGGAAATACGAGGACGGTTTCGAGATCGGCGCCATCATGGCTTTGCCGTTATCGTCGGGCATTGCCGATCAGAAGAAGACGGTCTGGCCTTGGCATTGGAACGGAAAGACCGCGAGGGTTCCTGACATCGAGGCCGGCGATGGCCACGTGGATGATCCTGTCTATTGCCTTCGCGTCTCCGGAACGCCGGACTTCGAGTTGCAGCACGAGATTTTGCAGCCAGACGATACCGTTGATCATTTTCCTGTATCAGTGCGGAGGAATATCGGCTTGGTCCGGTTGAGCGGAGATGATCGCAATGATCGGGATCTTCGCCTTGTCCAAGGCTCGGCGTTAGAGCGCCTGTTGAGCGACAAAACCTTGCGATCCCGGCTCGGTAATGAGATCGCGAAGACGGACGTGAAGGGCGTTCTCCAAGACAACGCGAAAACCGCGCTCGATACGCTCGATGAGCGTTTCAAGAATCGGGCTTTGCCGACTGACCTGAGCCTAGGTCTCGTCGGCGGGCCGGGCTTCTCGCTCAATGCGCTTATCGGCCTGACCGCGACGAAGGACGGCACCTTGCTCCCGTTGCCGAGCTGGGGCGCGGGCACACGTCGGTTGGCCGCGCTGGAAGTGGCGGCAGCGCACCAGGTCGAGCATCCCGTCATGGTCGTGGATGAGATCGAACGCGGACTAGAATCGTACCGTCAGCGCATTCTGATGGAAGAACTGATAGCCCGACCTTCGCAGGTGTTCGTCACCACGCACAGCGCGCCGGCCGTGACTGCCGCAGTCGGAGCCAGCCTTTGGTATGTCGATGCTGGCGGTGCGGTTGGCGAACTGCCGTCCGCAATCGGCCCTCAGCAAAAGCGCGACCCTGAAACCTTCCTCGCGCGTGTTGCGATCATCGCCGAAGGGGCGACGGAGGTCGGCTTTGTCACCACGCTCATCAACCGGTCGTTGGGCGAGGATATGCGCCGCTTCGGTATCTGGGTCAGCGACGGCGGCAGCAACTCCGAAGCCTTGACTGTCTTGCGCGGCCTCTCTGACAGTGGCCTGAAAGTCGCCGGGTTCGCTGATAATGAAGGGACACAGACCGGCCTTTGGGCGGAAGTGAAGGCGAAGCTCGGCGATCTTCTGATGCGCTGGCCGGAAGGATGTTTGGAATCGAACTTCATTCCCCATCTGACCGACGATCAGCTCGAAGCCTTCATCCGCGATCCAGACGGCGATGACGGCGAGCGATTACGGACATTGGCAGAGCGTGCGGGAACCGAAGATAAAACCTTAGCAGCGATCCAGGCAGCGACGGACAACATCCGAAAACTTATGGTCGAGGCGGCCTGCGGCAGCGTCACGGATGGTTTGCCGGATGCCACCAAGAAGGCTTGGAAAAAGCACGGCCAGCGCTGGTTCAAATCTTCTGTCGGTGGCGTCGAGCTTGCCGACAAGATGTTCGCCCTCGGCCTTTGGCCGAAGGTGCAGGACCAGCTTCTGCCCTTCGTAAATGCCGTTCGGGCCGCTGTAGGTTTGCCAGCGGTGCAGACGGTAAACTGATGAGCGACGCTTCCGTTGCCGAAGCCTTGAGGTCTGATGCCCGCCTGGTCGTTGTCGAAGCGCCGGGCGGCTGTGGAAAGACTTTTCAGGGAGCGAGCTTCGCGCGGGACGTAGCGCCGACACTCGGCCAAGGCCGTCTTCTCATTCTCACCCACACCAATGCGGCCTGCGATGTGTTTGCATCTCGCACAAAGGGCATGAGCCGTCGGGTCGAAATCCGCACTATCGACGGTCTCACCACCGAGATTGCCTGTGCCTATCACAAGGCGCTCAACCTTCCTGCCGATGTTGGAGCGTGGGCGCGGCGAGAGGGTGCAAACGGCTACAGTGCCGTTGCTCAAAAAGCAGCCGCACTCCTGACGGCCAACCCCATGATCGCGGCCAGCCTTTCTCATCGCTATCCGATCATCATTTGCGATGAGCATCAAGATGCGAGCGCCGATCAGCATGCCGTCATCATGAGCCTTCATGCGGCGGGCTCCGCGCTTCGGATATTTGCCGATCCAATGCAGCAGATATTCGGCGGCACCCAAGCGCAAATGGAAGCGTCAGACCAACGGTGGGCAGACCTGAAAGATGCGGCAGGCCGCTTTGAGGAGCTGGATGTGCCGCACCGCTGGGCAAACAGCCAGCCAGCTCTTGGCGCATGGATACTCGATGCCCGCGCCAGGCTTCGCGACGGCGGCCAGATCGACCTCACCCAAAATCTACCCCAAGGACTCTCCGTCCATTACGCAGACAACAATGCCCAGCAGCATGGCGCTTTCAGTGTCGCGAACAATCTCCGGCAACCGATCTATGCCCGATCGGGCGGTGCGGTGCGGCTTTTGATTCTTACCGGCCAGAACGCTACCGTGACTTCTCTTCGTGCCTTCTTCGGCAGGCAGATTCCGATTTGGGAAGGACATGTCAGGGACGACTTGGCGGAATTGATTGCCCATGCAAACGCAAACCAAGGCAACCCGACCGAACTGGCGCGGGCAACACTTACTTTCATGGGAGCCGTCGCAACGGGATTTTCGCCTTCGGCCTTCGGCAACCGGTTCGTGACCGAAGCCCAGAACGGCTGCGCTGCGAAGTGCACCGGGAAGCCCTTGCACCTGCAGGTGATGGCGCGACATATTGTTGAGACCCCCGATCACCGGGGAATTAGTGCGGCCTTGGCCCACCTGCGCGACCTAATAGCGAACGAAGCCGCCTTCGCCGACGTGAGGGTTCATCATGGCCGCGAGTTTTCCGAGGCGATCCAGCTCGCCAAATTCGAGAACGCCAATGAGGGGTTCGCAGAACTCGCCCGTCGTCGCACCCACGCGCGACTCAAGCTCCCCCCGAAAGCGATCAGTACGATCCACAAAGCGAAGGGGCTGGAGTTCGAGAATGTGATGCTTTTGCCCTGCGACGCCGCCAATTTCAGCAATACTCGCGCGGCGCGCGCGAAGCTTTATGTCGCCCTCAGCCGGGCCACCAGCAGTATGCTTTTGGTGGTTTCGCGCGGTCAGCCGAGTCCATTATTCTTGATTTGAAGACCATGATTTTGGGGCAGGAGTTAGCGCTGCACACGATATTCGTCGTCGGGTACCTGTTTGCGTGGCCGCCAGTCGAGGAAGTTCAACTCTCCGGAATCACGCAGTTCTGACGCTATGCGGGCGAGACGACGCCGTCGGACGCCGTGCTCAGCGAGGATCGCCGGCCAGAGTTCGCCGTATTTCACTGTGGCAGGCCTCGCCGGAATTGCACTGAGTAGCGCTGCGCGAGCTGCTTCTTCCTGGCGTGCCATCCATCTTGCAGCGAATTCGTTTCCCGTTGGCGTGCCTTCGAACAGATCGGCCATCTGTGTAACTGCCGCCCGCTTCGTCGACTTCAACTTGTTGCGAACGAGATCCTGAGCCTTGAGGGCATCGTGCTGGCATTCCCGGAATACCTCAATGCCTTTTTCGCTGCGGGTGGCATAGATCAGCGAATAGAAGGTGCGATCCTTCGTCGGATAGAGAACCGGCGTCTCGAGGACGTGCGGATACTGCCCTAGTCGGCCAATGGCCTCGCAGATCGCCGAAACAAGAATGTCTTTCCGAGGATTGGCGCCCCGCTCGGCAGGATCCGCGTTCAACGCGGCAATCCGTTGCCGCCAGTCGGTTCCCGGCATGAGGGCGTCGAGTCCGGCCTGGATGGCAGGCTGCTGCATGGTCGCGAAGCGATTAATGAAGTCGAACATGAAATTGAGCACGACTTCCGTATTCGGCCGGCTGATGAGCGGGGCCACGGCGTTCATATCGATCTTCCAGCCCTTCGGATCCATGAGAACAAAGGTGAAAGCGCCAGCAGGCACGGCCTTGATCAGATCATTTATGAGCGGGACAAACTCGCCCGGGTAGGTCCTAATGTTCACGTCAGGATAGCGGGGGCTGATCTCCTGCAGTCGCTGATACGCTTCGGGATCCCGCTCGACCAAAAGTGCGGTCATCGTCACATCGATGCCGCGGATTCTCTTCCACTCCGCCTTCGCTTTCCGGAGGGCTTGCAGCGCTATGCCGAAGGACGTGTCCTCGAAGCGATCACCCTGATCCTTCCAAGGCCCGCTGAAGCCGTCGATGTAGACTACGTCCTTGTAGGAGCTCGCGACCTTAAAGACGAGCCGTTCGACGTAGTCGGCGAGGAAGTGGTGCTTTACATAGGCTTGCTCCCGACCGACGTAGTTCGCCAAGTCCGGCCGCATCAGGCTGCTCGCGAAGCCACTGCGACGGGGAGGTCGTTCCATTCCCGGCCGTCGAGTTCGCGCCCTCCTGATTTCGGCCGGATGCCACCCCACTGTTTGAAGAAAAATGCGACTTCCTGAGCCGCGCACTGATCCCGGATTTCGCGCGCCCATTCGATGGCCATTGGGCGGGCGCCAGGACCGCTTTCTCCGCCGGCAATCACCCAGTGAATGCCCGAGAGATCTACCTTGCCGACCGCTCCGATCAACGGCTCAATCGACAGGAAACGCACTCCTGCGGGAGCGTCGCGAAGGTGTTGGATACGCGCGCGTGAGTTGCCGTCCTCGACAGAAACACCGAGCCACACATGCGCCGGCGGCGGCACGTCACGGTATCGGCGCTTGAGATAGTCCCGCATGAGCGAACTACGCTTCGTGAGGACCTGGAACACGTGCCAGTCGGCCTGCTCCATCGTGTCGAACACGCGGTCGATGAACTCGGTAGCGACCGTCTTGTGGAAGAGGTCGCTCATCGAGTTCACGAAGATCATCCGTGATCGCTTCCACGCGAGTGGCTGTCCCAGGCGCTCCGGGCGGAGGGTCAGGTCGAAACCGTGTTCGAATGGGTGTCCTGGAATGCCCCGCCAACGTTCCGAGAAGCGCTCGGCGTAGCAGTTATCGCAACCAGCGGTGATCTTCGTGCATCCCGTCACCGGGTTCCACGTCGCATCAGTCCACTCAATTGCGCTGCCGTCGGCCATCCGATCCCCACTAGAACATACGCGGAACAATGCCACACCGCGAATCTGGTTGCAATGCCGGACAGATCCCGCGTCGCCAGACCAGCAAACGACTACAAGTCGACGAAGCTGGACAAGTAAAGCCGTTTCTCCACATAATGTATCTCCGGCCACCTACTGCCGGTCGGGGGGAGCATGGCTCAGAACAAGCACTGTGACTGGATAGTGGGGGAGCCGCTCCCGGAGCTTGGGCTGCATAGCTTCGCTAAACATCAGATCTTCGATGCCTACATCACTGCATACATTCGGACGCTGACGAAGAGCCATCTGGCGCGCAAGCTCCAACTCACTTTGGTGGACGGGTTCTGCGGAGGCGGTCGTTACGTCATGGGAGGGGCTGAAGTCGACGGTTCGCCCCTGCGGATGCTGGCGTCCGTCGAGCGCGCCCAGATCGAACTAGACGCCGCTCGCTCACGTGGACTTGAGATCGACGCGGAGTTCGTGTTCGTCGATGCGAATCCCAACCATGTCGAATTCCTGCGCGAAGTGCTGAAGGAGCGTGGTCACGCGTCCCGCATCGGCAGTGATATCCACATTCACACGTCGAAGTTCGAGGACGTCAGCGAAGAGATAAGCGACCGCATCCGAGCTAAGGGAAGGGCGCACCGCTCGCTCTTCTTCCTGGATCAATACGGCTGGAGCGCGGTCACGTTTCAGACGATTCGACAGATCATGGGATCGCTCCAGAACCCGGAGGTCGTCCTTACGTTTATGGTCGATCACCTTGTGAATCTGCTCAACGATAGGATGATCGACACGGCAGCGCTCGGAGCAATCGATCTCTCGCGTGAAGACGTCCGTAGTATGCTCGAGATGAAAGAGCAGCGCGGCTGGAAGCGCCTGATCCAGAACACTCTCTACGAGCACATCAAGCAGAACACCGGTGCCGAGTACTACACGCCCTTCTTTATCCACCCCGAGGGCGGCTCCAATCGTGACTACTGGCTTCTTCATCTCTCACGCCACCACCAAGCACGAGAGGAGATGGGCAAGATCCATTGGCAGCTCGAGAACACATTCGAGCATTTTGGCAGGGCTGGGTTCAACGCGCTTGGGTTCGTGCCGGGCGCGGACGTGCGCGACGGGATGCTTGATTTCGGCTTCAACGATACCGCTCGAACGCGATCGGAAACTGCCGTCGTGGACCAGCTCGCCGAGATGGTTCACAAGCGAGCCACCGCCGGTCAACCGATGCTGACGAAGAAGTTGCTGTTCTCATCCAACTGCAATGAGACGCCGGTGATCAGTAGCATAGTCGACGCTTCGCTCGTGACGCTTCGCGAAGCGCGCGATATTCGGATCCTCGGAAGGGATGGTGCGGTGCGTCGCTCTGCAACGCATTTTGGTTGGGATGACCGCATCGAGTTAGTTCAGAGTCCGACCTTCTTCTCACTCCTCGGACGAAGGGCGGCCTGAACGAGAACCGTTTTTCGCCTTTTTTGTTCTGCTATGCGGCCACCCAATCTCTGAATGTCACATCCTGACTGTGCCCGCCGCTCGCTGTGCTTAATCGGAATGGCAGCAAAGTCCCCATGTCGGTTCTAGCGTAAGCGCCGACGGAACCCGGCCTTGTGCGGTGTGGTGATGGCGTGAATTTCGCGGGGCAGATGGAGGCCTTGCGAGTGGATATCGAGCAGTCAAACGAGCCTCGTATGGGCGCTCGCCGGGACGGCGGAGCGGTCGTTCGAGTGGAGCGTCGCCGTCGGTGGAGTGACGAGGAGAAGCTCGCCATCCTCAGGGAAACGACGCAGCCGGGCGCCATCATGGCGGTCGTCGCGCGCAGATATGGGATCGGGACGGGCCAGCTCTACACCTGGCGCAGGCAATTGCTGCAGAGCGCGATGGCCGGGTTCGTGCCGGTGGAGCTCGCGAGTTCTGCCCCGCCGGGCAAGTCGGCCGAGAGCGGGCGGATCGAGATCAAAGGGCAAGGCGGCTTCACGGTATCTGTCGACAGACTGGTCGACCGGGCGGCGCTGAAGCTGGTCCTCGAGGTGGTCGGGGAGATTGACCGTTGAGCCTGACGCTGCCGCCGTCGGTGAAAATCTACTTGTCGCTGGCGCCCTGCGACATGCGCAAGGGCTTTGACGGGCTGAGCGCGCAGGTCCGCAACATTCTTCGGCTCGATCCTTTCTCTGGTGCTGTATTTTTGTTCCGCGGAAAACGCGGCGACAGATTGAAGGCCTTGGTCTGGGACGGCTCGGGGCTTTGCCTCTATGCAAAACGTCTTGAACGCGGGAAGTTCGTGTGGCCGCGGACCCAGGATGGAGCCGCGGTACGGCTCTCGGCCGCGCAGTTGGCGATGCTGATCGAGGGGCTGGATTGGAGGCAGGCGATCGTCCATGACGAGGTGGTCACGCCGACCCTCGCATGAGCGATAAAGTGGCGGGAAACAGCGGTTTTATATAGGATTGCGCAGCCGCCGCCGCTATAGTCCCGGGCATGCGGTTCGACCTTGATCGCCTCCCTGCAGATCCGGTTCTCCTGCAGAAAATTCTGCGGGAAATGGCCGAGACTATGGAGCTGGAGCGGGCCGAACTGAGGGCAGCAAATGCGACCGTCAAAGCCCAGAACCTGAAGATCGAAAAGCTCGAGCATCGCCTGGCCCGGCTGCTGCGCGTCCAGTTCGGCCGCAGCTCCGAAAAGATGGATATCGCGCAGCTGCGCCTGATGTTCGAAGAGGTCGACACCCCGGAGCCGGCCAACGATGACGTTGCCGCAGCGGCAGAGCCGCAATCGGTGCGCCAGTCCGGAACTCGTGCGCCGATCCCCGCGCACATTCCGCGCCTGACGACGGAACATCGCCCGGAGCCGTGCGGCTGCGGTGGTACCGAAACCGTCATCTGCGAAGACGTCACCGAAGTACTGGATTATGTGCCGGCCCGCTTCCGCGTCCTGCGCCAAGTTCGCCCCCGTATCGCCTGCCGGTCCTGCGAGACGATCCGACAGACTCCGGCCATCGACCTGCCGTTGCCCAAGGTGATGGCGAGCAGCGCGCTGCTCGCGCATCTCGTCGTCAGCCGCTTCGTCGATCATCAGCCCTGGCATCGCCAGTCGGTGATCCTGCGTCGCCAGGGCGTGGACATCGATCGCGACGTGATGGGGCGCTGGTCCCGCAAGCTTGCCTGGCTGATGGCGCCACTTGGCGAGCGCCTGCTCTTCTACGTGCTTGAGGCCCCGAAGATACATGGCGACGAGACACCGGTCACACTGCTGATGGGCGAGAACGGCAGTCACACCGCCTACTTCTGGGTCTATCTGCGCGACGGCCGTTCGAGCGGCGACATGAGCCCGCCCGCCGTTGCGTTCCGCTTCACGACCGGTCGCGGCGGCGAGCATCCCACAGCCCATCTCGCCGGGTATGAGGGATATCTCCAGGCGGATGGCTATGCCGGCTATAACACGCTGTACCACGACCCGAAGACGAAGGCCCCGCGCGGCGTGACCGAGGTCGGCTGCTGGGCACACTCGCGACGCAAATTTACCGATATTCTGGAAAAGAACCCATCGCCGGTGGCGGCTGAAGCCGTGGTGAGGATCGGCGAGCTGTTCGCGATCGAGCGCGACATCAAGGGCGCATCACCCGATGTACGACGACGGGTCCGCCAGCAGTTGGCCGCCCCGAAACTGGCTGCTCTACGGTCATGGCTGGAAGCACAGATGCGTGGGCTGTCCTCGGACAGCGCCCTGGCGAAGGCCTGCCGTTATCCGCTCAATCGGTGGGCGGCGATGATCCGCTATTGCGACGATGGTCTGCTCGAGATCAGCAACAATCTGGTCGAGAATGCCCTGCGCGGCGTTGCTCTTGGCCGGCGCAACTGGATGTTCGTCGGCTCGACCAAGGGCGGAGACGCCTCCGCTCTGTTTTACTCGCTCGTCGAGACCTGCCGCCTGAACGGCGTGGAGCCCGAGGCCTGGTTCACCGACGTCATCGCCCGTATCGGTAACCACCCAATCAACCGGATCGACGAACTGCTGCCGTGGAACTGGCAGGCAGCAAGAGAGGTCCAGAACCTGGAGCAAGCTGCTTGAGCAACGCCTTCGTCGCGCGGATGACGATCACGCTGGATGACGTGACACCGGCGGTGAGCCGCATGATCGAAGTGCCGCTGGGAATCCGGCTCGATCGCTTGCACGCCGTCTTCCAGGCGGCGCTGGCGTGGACGGACAGCCACCTGTGGGAACTGACGTTCGGACGCACGGGCTTTGGCATCCCCGACCCCTCATACGGCTTCGATGGTCCCCTTGATGCCAGCAAGGCGACCTTGGCCGAGGCTCTGGAGGGAATGCGGGGCAAGACCTTCCGATACCTGTACGACTTCGGCGACGCCTGGGAGCACAGCGTCAGGATCGAGGGGATCGCTCCGGCCGACCCTCAAGCTAGCTATCCACGACTGCTTGAAGCTACAGGCATGCGTCCGCCGGAGGACTCAGGCGGCCCATGGGGCTATGCCGAGAAGCTCGAGGCACTCGCCGATCCGACGCATGAATACCATGAGGATGCACTGGAAGCCTTGGGTGACGATCATGACCCCCTCGCTCTGCCCGACATCGATTTGATCCGCACCCGCTTCGCGGCCCTGGCAAAGAAATGGGCACCGCGCCCGCGCAAGGCCAAATAGCCCCACGTCAACGCCGCCTTCCGTCGGCGCTTACGTTCTAGCGGTCGCCGCCCAACGGCGGATGACCAATGGCTGGCTCTGGGGACGGGCCAAGCTAAGCTTAACGACCGGCAATGAGGCGGGTTGCCGACGGGCTGGCTGTAACAAGAGCAGTTAGGCCGCTGATGGGCCACTAGCCGAATGTCCGGTGCAGAATGTATGAGATAGGAAAGCGGGCGTCATTTCCCACCTTCCTCATTTTAATCCCAACGCCAACGCTGCTACCATAATCGAAGAGCTCACTGGCGTAGCGGTTCATATCTCGCAAGGTCTAGTAAACTGGCGATGGTCAGGATGGAAACTCGCCAAGGAATGCCACGTCGATCAACCCCATGCGGTCAATTGTGAAGTCCAGGATGTTGGCAATGTGTTCGATTTGTTCCAGCTCCTCCAAGCTCAGAGGCCGCCTCCTGCGGCTCTTAAGATATTTATCGAGAACTTGATAGCCGCCGATAGTGAAACTCCATACGTCTTTGGGTATATTAGAAAAGCCTTGCTCCGAGTTTATCCAAAGCTTCGATTCTTCTTCCGACCACCTAATGTCGTCAACGACGTTTGAGCCCTGCTCCATGTGGTTGGCGAGGCCACGCGTGGGCTTCGTTCGCAACAGATGAGCGTCCACGATGTCGCGACCATAAGCTGCCAGGATGTCGAACGCTTCTCTCTGCTGCGGAAACGGTATTCGCGGGAATGATGTTTGCAGCGCTTCGGCTTGACGACGCCGGTAGGTCGGTGCGTGCAGGATCGCATAGATGTAATGAAATATATCCTCCGGCGGATAGACATGATTGTATCGCTCGTCGAGCCAATGTCGAAAGGACTCCGACACATTTTCGATCCGTTCGAGGCCTTCGAATGGATCATCGTCTTCGAAGAGCGTGTCATTGACGGGGCGATTGAGGGCCTCCTCGCGAAGTTTGTACAGATATAGAGGGAAGACGAACGCGTTGTTTGACGTCTTTGAAGAAAGTGAGATCGCCTCGGCGGGTTTATCCGTTACCAGTGCATGCGCGAACGTCTCGCCCTTGGTCGCTCTCGACGTAAGGAGCGCCATATTGTCGCGCAGGAGATGCCCAGACGCGCGCACACGTAAATGGACCGAGACCGATCTGTCCCATATCGTCCATCGGGTATCGAACGGCCTATAAGTGACCGCTTGAGCAGCGGCATCGATGTCGAGTGTACTCAACGCCTGTTTTGCGGCGTCGAAATCCCATTGGTCTGTCTTGCACAGTTTGAATTTCGATCGCGCCTCTTCCAGATCCTTCGACGATCGCAAAGCGTTAGCTTTCGCAATGGCCTCCTTCTTCGTGAAGGAGATTGCAAAGTCGTCGTGAAGCGTCACGAAACCGGCCGCTGCCTTTCCGTTGCGGCCAAAGATATCGCTCACACTATGCCACGTGTTGAACTCCGCCGCGCTATCCGCGGATCGCGGAACGAATAAAACCTTGGGCGCGGCAGGCTCGATGCGCTGAAATTCCAGATCAGCGAGGCGTTTGGATGAAGCCATCTCATATTTCGACTGACGCTTTCCCCACCAATCGCAGTGGAATACGCCCTTTTCTATACCGGGCTTGCGAACAAAGATCGCCATGGACACGCCCGTGCTGATGTCGAAAACATTCTGATCGATATCGCCCTCTGGTGTGGTCTCCAGCCGATCGGTGCTGCCATGCAAATCGATGATATAAATCCTGTCGAATGTCTCAAGCAGGCTGTATCGCATGCGAGCAAAGGTCTGTCCGTCGAGAAAGCTATTGGCAGTGATGACGCTGACAATGCCTTCTGAAACTTCGTCCATTTTTGTTTGGGCGAAACGCAGAAATTTGATGTAATCATTTTGCAGCCATTTAGCCTGCACCGGCGCTTCGACTGCGGCAGGCCCAAGCTTATATTTTTCGATATCCGCCCCAATATCCGTAAAGATTTTCGCCATCTTGACCTTGCCGGTCGCAGTCTTAACGGTAACGGTTTTCACCCGACCTCGTTTGCGCATATCGTCGGTGAGCGAATGGAGCGGAACGAGCTGGGTGCTCGGATTTTTACTATGACCGGCATAGGGGGGATTGCCGGTGATTACGAGGATAGGTTTTTCCTTGACCTTCTGCGCAAGCTCTGTCTCCCCGCTCAGGGCAGGGAGAAGATAGTTAGGCTGCGGATCGACAGCCTCCAGCGTGTTGGTCAGATAGACTTGAAACCTGTCGTCAGGTCCCAGCGAGTGACCTTTGTCAGCGAGATATTGTGCGAGTTTGAGGTGAGCGATCGTGTACGGAGCGATGAGATACTCAAAGCCATAGATATTCTTCAGAATATGCTCTTTAACATAGCCCGAAGCCTTGGCGGATTTCTCTCCTCCGATATTGGAGAATATTTTCTCGAGTACCTCGACGAGGAACGTTCCGGTTCCGCAGGCAAAATCAAGAACCGTCACCTTGGCGCGGTCCGCCAAGCCGGCAGGCAGAAAAAAGTCTTGCTTTAGGATGTCATCGACTGCGCGAACGAGGAAGTTCACGATCGGCGGAGGAGTATAATATACGCCACGCTTTTCACGCAGCTTCTTGTCATATTTGCTGAGAAAATCTTCGTAGAAATAGACGAATGGATCGCGTGAAAAAAGCCGCCATTCTTCTTCATTCTTCGCCTTTGTCGTTCTTGATGCGGACCTGTTTGCAAACGCCAGATCGCTTCGGATCTCGGCCAGGCGCAGTCCATTAATGATCGACAGAACCTCCTCGACGACCCACCTAATCTCGCTGTATTCTGGCTGATCGAGTTCGTCGAGGAAGGCGACCAGCTCTCTGATGACGCCGATCGAGGGGGGAATGTAGGTCTTGGCACTCAGCAGGTCGATTGTTGCCTGTTCATCGCTGTTCAATCGCGCGAGAAACAGCCCGTATGCCAACGTCTGTGCATAAGCGTCTGCAAATTCTCCCAAGTTGATTTCATGGCTGATTTGGTCTCGAAAGACCAAAAAAAGGCCGTAAAGCTTTCCGGATTGGTGCTCCTCCTCCTGTCTGATCAACTCCTCTTCCAGAAAGTCACGAAGCAGATGAGCGCGCGTCGCCAGGGCTTCGGCGAGCGGTTTCGATTTCGCTATGCCGATCTCGGGCTGGCTGAAGTAATTCGACAGGATCGTCGTGACATCAGCAATCTTGTCGGGCCGCAAGGTTGGAGGTGGACCTTCGAGCAGGCTGGAACCGCCGAGAGTTGCCTCTGCCTTCCCCTCCTTGTTCAGCCAGACGAAGGTCAAATAATCGGTGACGAGGAGGTTTGATGACAGCTCCTGGTATTTTCGTATCTGATTGGACTTCAACACGGCCGCCAATGGTGTGTCGACCGCCTTGTTCTCGACGTAACCCAGGATCGCGCCGGCGCGCGAGATCTTGAAATCTGGCGCTCCCTTATCCTCGTGACGCCGCGGTTCATGTTGGACTATCGTGCCTTTCTTCGCGAAGGCATCACGGGCGCGTTCGAGAAGCTTCTGTAGCGCTGCACGGCCGGTATGTTCGGTGTGTTGATCCAAGGGGGTTTGACGCAGGGCCTGAATATAGTCCCCGAAAGCGGCAGTTAGATCGACCGACACTTTTGCCCCCTGAACCCAAACTTTGAACCTTCAACCTAGCGGGAGGATTTTGCCGGACAACCCATCTTCGCGTGGCGCTGGCGCTCGCGATGATCAACAGTTCCGGCACGATCCCTGCCAACCGAAGCTAACCACCTGATAGCGACGCCGGCGAGCAGACCGAATGAACGACCGCATTTTCGGTTGGGTGAAACGGGCGTCGAACGAGTGGGATTGAGCCGCAAAGGAGACTGGGTGGTCCCTCAAGGCCGACTTCGCCGATACATTAGAAATCTCGTCTTCCCGAGCGTCCCACCGTGCGATGGCCACGCCCTACTCCGCTACGCTCCACCGGGCCACCTTCGGTGTCTCGTCCCTTCGGGTGACGATCGTTGACGCGGGCCGGCTGAGGGCCGGCGGTGCGGAACGCGAGGTCGATTGAGCGCGCACTGGCGGACTCCTGCGGAGCAGCCAGAGGTCGCAGCGCTTCTGTTTGTCGCGTGGCACGCTCGATCCGGCCGGAGGGCGCGGCGACGGCTGGCCCACAGGCCCGCGCGCACGCCGCCGCGACGGCCGGCCGGATTCGAGGGTGCTTTGTTGTGGCTCCGCTGGAGCCGGGCAGCGCTTGCGCTGCGAGGGCTGCGGGCATCGCACGGGCGCGATGGCGTTGGCCTCCGGCGTCTGAATAGCGGGGTGGGCGTCGCTCCCTCTAGTCCCGCCGCGGCGGGCCGCAAGCTGGCTGCGCCAGCTCCTCCACCTTGTTCCGGTCCTTCGGATGCAGCCCGCCGCTCAAGCGTGACTGCCGGTCCGCTCCTGACGCCCACCCCGCCATTCCGGCGCCGGGTGCGGTGGTTTTGGAAGGAGCGAGGAGATGACGCGTTCGGATCATGCGCAGCGTCCGGTGAACAGCCTCTATGCCGAGGTGACGGATCGGATCATTTCGGAACTGGAGGCGGGGCGGCTTCCTTGGGTTCGGCCATGGGATACCGGTTTTGGCGGGGCGGGGTTGCCGTGCAACGCCGGGACGGGTCGTCGCTATTCCGGGATCAATGTCTTGGTGCTGTGGTGTGCCTTGGCCGAGCGGGGGTTCGGGTCGCAGCGCTGGATTACCTATCGGCAGGCGCAGGAGCTTGGCGGCTATGTTCGCAAGGGCGAGCGCGGCACGACCGTCTTCTACGCGGATCGCTTCACACCAAAGGGCGGCGATGGCCCGCAACTGCCGTTGGAGGGCGAGGAGCAGCGGCAGGTTGCGTTCCTCAAGCGCTTCACCGTGTTCAATCTGGAGCAGTGCGAAGGGCTATCGCGTCCGCTTGTGGCGGAGCCGAGCGAGGCACTGCCGGAGCGCGAGCTGATCCCGCAGGCCGAGGCGCTGATCGCGGCGACCGGGGCGGATTTCCGGATCGGGGGCGATGAAGCGTTCTATGTGCCGTCGCTCGATTACATTCAGGTACCGCCGCAGCAGGCCTATCGCGATCAGATCAACTGGTATCGCACCGCGCTGCATGAGCTTGGCCATTGGACGGCGCACACGTCACGGCTTGGTCGCCTTGAGAATGAAGACCTCAAGGGCTTGCCCTATGCGCGCGAAGAGCTTGTCGCGGAGATGTGCAGCGCCTTTGTCTGCGCCGAGCTCAGCATCGTGCCGACCGTCCGGCATTCGGATTACATTGCGACATGGCTCGACGTGCTCAAGGGCGACAGCCGCGCGATCTTCCGCGCCGCATCGCAGGCGAGCAAGGCCGCTGATTATCTGCTCGCGTTTCGTCCGGACGCGCGGGAAGGGAAGGGGGCGGGGCAATGACGCGGCGCTGGCCGTCGCCCGCCGAGATCGCGCGCCTTCGCGTCGCGATCGCGGCGATGCCCGAGCCACGGCGCTCGGTCTATCTGTTGAGCGCTCGCGATGGTCTGGACTATGGCGCGATTGCGGCGCGGCTTGGCCTCGACGTTGACGAGGTGCAACGCGAACTGGCGAGGGCGCTGGTCGACTTGATCTACGCGGTCGAGGATGATGGCGAGACGCCGCCCACGCTTCAATGACGAACGCCCGCGATGCCGGTTTAGGCTGGGCATCGTGGCAAAGCCTTTGGTAGGGTCACCACAATGCGCACCGATACCGATCATTTGCCAGCAGCAAAGCAGCGAGAGCTTGAGCGGGTTGTGCAGATCCTGTTCGAGGAATTCGAGGACGCGCGCGGCAATCCGACGGGCGAGAAGAAGCTCGGGCGCATCCTCAAGATCATCCTGTACGGAAGCTATGCGCGCGGCGGCTGGGTCGATGAACCGCACACCGCCAAGGGCTATCGCTCGGACTTCGACCTGCTGGTGATCGTCAACCAGAAGGAGCTGACCGACCGGGTGGACTATTGGGAGAAGGCGGAGGAACGGCTCACCCGTGAGCTGGCGATCACCGGCAATCTCAAGACGCCGGTCAATTTCATCGTTCACTCGCTGCAGGAGGTGAATGACGGGCTGGCCCATGGGCGCTATTTCTTCATGGACGTCGCGCGCGACGGGATCGCGCTCTATCAGTCCGAGGATAGCGAGCTTCATCAGCCCAAGCCGAAGACGCCCGCTGAGGCGCTGGCGATGGCGCGGGAGTATTTTGAGGAGTGGCTACCGAGCGCCCAAAGCTTCTACAGAGGCTTCAATCACGCCGTTACCGACGGTGATTTGAAGAAGGCCGCGTTCGACCTCCACCAAGCCACCGAGCGGCTTTACCACACCGTGCTTTTGGTTCTGACCTTCTACACCCCGCACGTCCACAATCTGGCGTTCCTGCGGACCCAGGCCGAGCGGCTCGACCGCCGATTGCATGCTGTATGGCCGACGACCAATCGCCGTGAGCGCGCGATGTTCGAGAAGCTCAAGGACGCCTATGTGAAGGCCCGCTACTCGAAGCATTACCGCATCACCGCGGAAGAGCTGACCTGGCTTGGCGAGCAGGTCGAGGAGCTTGGTCGCGTCGTCCACATCGTGTGCTCCGAGAAAATCGCGGAGTTGGAGGCGGCAGCCTCCGCCTGAGCGAGGTACCGCGCTTTCGGATCACACTTTTGGCCAATCGGCTGGCGGTGGTCGCGCGTGCCGCACCACGTTCTGGCGGCACGCCCCAGATCAGAGTTTAGAAGGGAGGATGCTCCTTCCTTACTCAGCGCAAGCGCGCCGACGGCAATAGGAATGGTCGAGCTCTTGCTGAAACGCGAATGACCGCTCTTGGGAAGTGGCACGATCGGATCATATGACGGAAGCTGGATGGTCAGTAGCCATCGAACTCATCAAGCCCCCGGCACCAGGCTCGATCCTCGATGCTATCCACGATCGTTTGCGGCAGCGGGCCAACGTCGTCGACCGACTCGACGTAGAATTGCTGTTTGGCCAAGCCGAGATGGCCATAGGATCCCGGCGTTTGCGTTCGCCATCCGGTCAGCCGCGCCGTAGCCCCGCGGACGCAGTACTCCTTCCTAGAGGCCTCGATCTGTTGGTCAAGGCGCGGAAATCCTCGTAGTATATATAGCGCGACAGGCCGCGTTTCCTTGCCCGTAAATACCGATGCCCCGTGGTAACTGGTAAAGATGGAGCCCGTTATTGTTTCACGCTCGCCCAGTATCTCACATTTGAGGACGTCTGCTGGAATCGAGGCGGGTCGCGAGAGATTAGGCAGCCCAAGATCGCAGACGGTAGCCAGAACCTTGGGGCGATCAGCAATGTAAATCGTCACCGCAGCGAAGGCCATAAGGCCCGCGCCGATCAAAAGGGCTGTCTTTCGCGGCCGTGTCATCAAGCAATCGATGCATCAGCGCAGCAATGTCCGCAATGGGGTCGGTTTCAGAATGTCGGCTGCTGCCGACAAACTGCGCCGAAGCTGACCGGCAGCTTTCGGGTCCGACCACCGGCCCTGCTCATGGCCGATGATGGGTGCAAATCGGACATTGAGCAGGGGCAAGATGAGAGTATCGTGGCACCTCGTTCGCTCGGGGGACCTATGAAGCTTTCATCTGTTGCAGCCGCTCTACTCGCTGCCATCGGGCTGTCCGGTCAGGCTTCGGCTCCCAAGTATGTAGAGGGACAAGTGTGGGAATACCGCACGCGACCACAGGATGCCGGGTCGCTACTCAAGGTGCAGCGCGTAGGGGTGATGGGCGCCGAGAAGGTTTATCACATCAGCGTCGTCGGCGTTCACTTCGCAACGCCGGGTGTCGCGGGCATTTTGCCGCACATTCCCGTTTCCGAGGAGACGCTCAACGCTAGGCGGCGTGGACAAATTTGAGCCAGTATCTGGCGGTGGCGAGATGGACCATGCCGAGGAAGCTGTTGGCCAGTTGGTCGTATCGGGTGGCGACCGCCCGGTTGATCTTGAGTTGTCCGAACATGCGTTCGATGCGGTTGCGCTGCTTGTAGAGCGCCCGGTCATGTTCGATCTTCACGCGGCGGTTTGACCGGCCCGGAATAACGGCCTCGATATTCCGTTTGGCAAGGTCAGCACGGATTGCGTCGGCATCGTAGCCCTTGTCGGCGAGCAAGGCATCAGGTGCGCGCTCGGGTAGGTCGATCAGGGCGCCATAGGCTTTGCAGTCTGCCGCCTCTCCGACCGTCAGATGGAAGGCGAGCGGTCGCCCGAAGGCATCAGCCAAGCAGTGAAGCTTACTGGTGAACCCGCCCCGCGAGCGGCCAAGAGCGCGTCGATGAGTCCCCCTTTTCCGCCCGCTG
>FWWL01003893.1_pt1 | contig 26271 bp, 21 predicted proteins | sample 2228331 | NCBI WGS metagenome assembly FWWL01 (sample SAMEA103939775, study PRJEB20133) | metagenome
CACCAGAAGCCATTGCGGCAGGAGCGGATGGAACCGCTCCGCCCACTGGTTCTCCGGAGTGGCGAACCGGAAGGGGTAGGTCATCATCCCCACCAGCGTGGGCATCATGTCGTGCCCCGCCAGCCCGCCCGCCAGGGCGGTCATGGCGTAGATGAGCAGAAGCTCCGCCACCGTCAGCGCCGCGCGCGGCCAGACCCGGCGAAGCAGCGCATTCACGCCGGTCAGCACGGCCAGCGTGAACACGGCGTTGGCGAAGATGGAGATGGTGGTCGGGTAGGGACCGTAAAGGACCTTCTCCATCATCAGCACCCAGTAGTCGTTGAGCGGGATGACGGGAAGGGCGACCACAAAAGCCCTCAGCCGTACGGCTGAAGGCGGCACACTGTTCCCGCGCGGTCCGGCGCCACCCGCGCGGGGATGCGAAGAAGCAGTCATCTCTGGACACTGCATTATGCGCTCCGGGGGACGATTCCTCCCCGGCCTGCCGGAGGCGCAATTGGCGCCTTCGGTGTATATTCCATGGGAGCCGGACAGGGAGGCGCTTCCGCTGCCAATGCCGCAGATCTTCGACATCACGATGCCGCTTGCGCCCGGGATGCTGACATATCCCGGCAATCCGCCTTTCGAATGGGAGGAGTACCGCAGCATCGGGCGAGGGGATTCCTCGAACAACTCCCGCTTCTCGATGGGGTCGCATGTCGGCACTCACGTGGACGCGCCCCGGCACTATGTGCGGGACGGCGCGGGAGTGGAGTCGCTCGACCCGGACATCCTGCTGGGGCCGTGCCGGGTGTTCCGTGTGGAGCAGAAGAGCCTGGACGCGGCCGTGCTGTCCGCTCTGGACCTCCGGGGCGTGCGCAGGGCGCTGTTCGCGACGCCGAGTTCTCGCGAGCTTTCGGATGCTCGCTTCAATCCGGACTTCGCGCACGTCACGGAGGACGGAGCGGAGATGCTGGTGGAGGCCGGCGTCCGGCTGGTGGGAGTGGACTACCTTTCCGTGGACCGCTACAAGGCGCCCGGACACCCCGCGCATCATACCCTGCTGGGGGCCGGGGTCATCGTGGTGGAGGGGGTGGACCTTTCGCGCGTGGAGCCGGGAGACTACGAGCTGATCTGCTGCCCGCTGCTCATCCCGGGGGCGGAGGCCGCCCCGGCCCGCGTGTTTCTGCGAAGCCTGGACCGTTGACCGCGCCCCGGGGGCGGGGCCGGTCGTCGGTCCGGGACTTTTAGTTCGAGGAGATGGATTTCAGGTGAGTCAGACAACGACCGTTCGAGACATCGAGCAGCTAGCAGTCGATACCATCAAGACGCTGTCCGTGGACGCGGTGGAGAAGGCGAAGTCCGGCCATCCGGGACTCCCCACGGGAGCGATGGATTATGCATACGTCCTGTGGACGCGCTTCATGCGCTATGTCCCGTCGGACCCTCACTGGCCGGGCCGGGACCGGTTCATCCTTTCGGCCGGCCACGGATGCATGCTGCTCTATTCCCTCCTGCACCTGACCGGATACGACGTGTCGCTCGAGGACATCAGGAGCTTCCGCCAGTGGGGAAGCCGCACGCCCGGACATCCGGAATACGGGATGACGCCGGGTGTCGAGGCCACCACGGGTCCCCTGGGGCAGGGCTTCGCGAACGGGGTGGGCATGGCCCTGGCGTCCCGGATGCTTGCCGCCCGGTTCAACCGCCCGGGATTCGAGATGTTCGACAACCGCATCTTCGCCATCTGCAGCGACGGCGACCTCATGGAGGGAATCTCTCACGAAGCCGCGTCGTTCGCCGGACATCTCGGGCTGGGCAACATCATCTACATCTACGATGACAACCATATCAGCATCGGCGGCGACACGGGCATCACGTATTCCGACGATGTGCGGAAGCGCTTCGAAGGATATGGCTGGCACGTTCAGAGCATAGACGGCCACGACCGCGAGGCCGCCGCGCAGGCCATCGCGGCCGCCATCGCCGAGACCGGGCGTCCCAGCCTCATCATCGCCCGCACCATCATCGCGAAGGATGCGCCCAACAAGCGCAACACCGCCGGTGCGCACGGGGAGCCTCTGGGAGCGGAGGAGATCGCCCTGATGAAGCAGGCTCTGGGGTGGCCGCTGGAGCCCGACTTCCACGTGCCCGAGGGGGTCTACGACCATTACCGTGAACGCCCCCGCCAGGTCGAGAGGAATGAGTACGCCGCCTGGCAGCAGATGATGGAGCGTTACCGGACGGAGTACCCCGAGGAGGCGGCGCTGCTCGATGCGATGAAGGAGCGGCGGGCTCCCGCGGACCTCGCCGAGCGGCTGCTGGAGGCGGCGGAGTCGTTCGATGCGGACGCGACGCGCGGCTACGGCGGCAAGGTGATGCAGGTGGCGGCGAAGCTGGTCCCGTCCCTGGTGGGCGGGTCGGCGGACCTCGAACCTTCCACCAAGACCCTGCTGAAGGACACCACGTCCATCGCCAGAGGCAGCTTCGAGGGCCGCAACATCCATTTCGGGGTCCGGGAGCACGGGATGGGCGCCATCGTGAACGGGATGGCGTATTTCGGGTATTTCATCCCGTACGGCGCGACGTTCATGGTCTTCTCCGACTATATGCGTCCCTCCGTGCGGGTGGCGGCGCTGTCGCACCTGCAGACCGTCTGGATCTGGACCCACGACAGCATCTTCGTGGGGGAGGACGGCCCGACCCATCAGCCCATCGAGCATCTGGCATCGCTCCGGGCGATGCCCAATCTGCGGGTCATCCGCCCGGCCGACGCCGCCGAGACCGCCGTGGCATGGGCCGCCGCCATCCAGACGAAGGACCGCCCGACGGCGCTCGCGCTGTCGCGGCAGAAGGCCCCGGCTGTCGAGCGGGCCTCCACGAAGGACGCCCTGGGGCTCCTGAAGGGCGCCTACGTGGTGATGGACCCTGAAGGCGGGCAGCCCGAGGCGATCGTCATCGCCACCGGGACCGAGGTGAAGCCCGCGCAGGAGGCCGTGCGTCTGCTTGCCGCGGAAGGACGGCGCCTGCGGCTGGTCAGCATGCCCTGCTGGGAGCTGTTCGAGGAGCAGGACGAGGCCTACCGCGAGAGCGTACTCCCCTCGTCGGTCACCCGCCGCATCGCCGTGGAAGCCGGCAGTTCGTTCGGATGGGAGCGCTACGTGCTCCGCGACGGGCTGGTCATCGGAGTGGACCGGTTCGGGGCGTCCGCTCCGCTGAAGGACCTGCAGGAGAACTTCGGATTCACAGCCGGGAAGATCGCAGAGCGCATCCGGGAGTATCTCGGCTAGCCGGTCCCGGCCGGCCTGTTCGGGACCCGGCCCTCCGGGGCCGGGTCCATCTGGAGAGGGATGATGCCAAAGACAGTCACTGAACTGCATTCGGATGAGAGACTGGCCCGCGCCGCCGCGGAGATTGCTCTGGACGGATACACCGGGCCGGGACGGTTCGAGGCGGAGCCTCGTCCCGAGTTCGCCGCTCTCGTGGAGGCCGGCAGCGAACTCTGGCTGGACACGGGCGACCGTGCGGCGGCCGAGAGCGTCTGGTCCCCGGAACTCCGCGGCCTGACCACCAACAACACGCTCATCAACCAGGTCATCCAGACGGGCGCTCTGGACGAGACCATCAGGACCGTCGGCCAGCGGATGAGGGACGCCTGGCCCGACATGCAGGCGGCCAGTCTTGTGATGGAGGTGGCGTTCGTCCTGAACGCGAAGATCGGCCTGTCGCTGGTGCAGCGGTTCGGCGCGAAGGTGAGCGTGGAGCTCCATCCGGACATCGCCGACGACTGGGAGGCCACCGTCGCGTTCGGGAAGCGCTACTACGCCATCTGTCCCACCCACTTCATCATCAAGGTGCCGATGACTCCGGCCGGGTTCCTGGCGGTTCGCCGCCTGAGCGAGGCCGGGGTGCCGGTCAACTATACGCTGGGCTTCAGCGCCCGTCAGAACCACTTTGCCGCCATCTTCTCCCGGCCGGCGTATGTGAACGTCTTCCTGGGCAGGCTGGGAAGCCTGATGCAGGAGAACGGGCTGGGCACGGGCGCGGGCATCGGGGAGAAGGTCACGCTGGCCTCGCAGGAGACGCTGGAGCGGCTCCGCGGGCAGGACCCGGGAATCCCCACCCGGCAGATCGCGGCCAGCCTCCGCGCCGCCCCGCAGGTGTCGGCGCTGGCAGGGGTCGATGTCCACACCATTCCCCCGAAGGTGGCGAAGGATTATCTGGAGTCCTCACCGGACCTGTCCTCCATCCGCAGGAGGTCGTCGGCGGATTTCCCGGTGGAGCTTCCTGCGGACGCTCAGGTGGCGGGGCTGCTGCGGACTCTGTGGGAGGTGACTCCCGAGTTCGACGCCTTCTGCCGGAAGGCGGATGCCGAAGCGTCTTCGCTTGCTTCGGGGAGGGACCTGCTCAGGCTGGCGGAGGACTGCGGCGTGAAGGATTTCTTCCGGGACTGGCCCGTGGAGGAGCAGCTGGAGCTGCGCAAGGGCGGGAAGATTCCCGAACTGGCGCGCTGGAAGGACGTGGCGGCCGTGGACGACCTGATGAGCCAGGCGGCCCTGCAGAGCTTCGCGGCCGATCAGGGCGAGCTGGACGACCGCATCGGGCGGCTCATCTTCTGAGCTGCCCTGAAGCGCCGGGTCCCTGCCCGGGCTGCCGCGGGAAGCGATGCTCGACCTCACCGTCAACCCCTTCCGGGAAGGACTGCCCGAGGAGCGGGTCGCCGGTCCGTGCGCCTTCGTCATCTTCGGCGCCACAGGCGACCTCACCCGGCGCAAGCTGGTGCCCGCGCTCTACAGCCTGTTCCTGCAGGGGCTGCTTCCCACCAGCACGGCCATCATCGGCTTCGCGCGCCGTCCCTGGACGGACGGACAGTTCCGCGAGGAGATGCATCGCGGACTCCGCGAGCACGCCCCTTCGCTGGCGCGGGACGAGGAGTCCTGGAACACGTTCGCGCGCCTGCTGGAGTATCTCCGCTCCACGTTCGATGATGCGGACGGCTACGCGCGGCTCGGCCGCCGTCTGGAAGAGCTTGCACGGGAGCGCGCCATCCCCGGCAACCGTCTCTTCTACCTGGCCACCCCTCCCACCGAGTACGAGACCATCATCGAGCGCATCGGACAGGCGGGACTTCAGCGGGAGGACGACGGATGGGCGCGCATCATCGTCGAGAAGCCCATCGGCACGGACCTGGCGTCCGCCCGTCGGCTGAACGCGCGCATCCGCAGCGTCTTTGCGGAGGAGCAGGTCTACCGCATCGACCACTTTCTGGGCAAGGAGACTGTCCAGAACATCCTGGTCTTCCGCTTCGCCAACAGCATCTTCGAACCGGTCTGGAACAGCCGCTATGTGGACAACGTCCAGATCACCATCGCCGAGACGCTGGGGATGGAGGGGCGCGGCGCCTTCTTCGACCGGGCCGGCATCGTGCGGGATGTGGTGCAGAACCACGGGCTGCAGCTTCTGAGCCTGGTGGCGATGGAGCCTCCGGTGACGATGGAGGCGGACGCCATCCGGGACGAGAAGGTCAAGCTGCTGCGGGCGGTCCGGCCCCTGCGCCCGGACCAGTCGGCCGCCTGCGCCGTGCGCGCTCAGTACACGCGCGGGCTGCTGCTGGATGAGGAGGCTCCCGGCTATCTGGACGAGCCGGACGTGGCGCCGGACAGCTTCACGGAGACCTACGCCGCCCTGCGCTTCTCCGTGGACAACTGGAGGTGGGCCGGCGTCCCCTTCTACATGCGCGTGGGGAAGCGGCTTCCCCGCAAGGTCACAGAGATCGCCCTGCAGTTCCGCAACGCGCCCGGAGTCCTGTTCGGGGGGCGTCAGGCGGACCTGCTTCAGCCGGACACCCTGGTCATCCGCATCCAGCCGGACGAGGGCATCACGCTTCGCATCATCAGCAAGGTCCCCGGGCCATCGCTGCGGCTCCAGACGGTGAGGATGGACTTCGACTACGGGAGCTCCTTCGGAGCGCCATCGCCCGAAGCCTACGAGCGGCTCCTGCTGGACGCTGCGGGCGGGGATGCGTCGCTGTTCGCGCGCGAGGACGAGGTGGACCTGGCCTGGCAGATCATCACGCCGCTGCTGGATGAGTGGGCCGCGCGCGGGCGGGACGGGCTGGCCGCATATCAGGCCGGCACCTGGGGGCCGGTGGAGGCTGAGGACCTCCCGGCGCGGGACGGCCGGAAGTGGAGGCGTCTGTGAAAGCGGAGCAGACGGAGTTCGCTTCGGCGGGCTCGGTGCGCCTGAAGGATGTGGAGAGCGCCCTGCGCTCCCTGTGGCGCAGCGCGGCGGACGGGTCGCCGGAAGGGGTGCGCCTGAGCCGCATCGTCCTGCTGAACATCATCGCTGTCTGCGAGTCGGAGCGGGCGGCCACGCGCGCCGCCGCCATCATCGGGGGTGTGGCGTCCGACCATCCTTCGCGTTCCATCCTGCTCTGGGGCTGCGGAGACGACCCCTCCGCCTCGCTCGAAGTGCGGGTGTCCGTGGCGTGCCAGCTGATGGGGCGCACGGGCCATCAGGTGTGCTGCGAGCAGGTGTTCGTGGACGCGGGGGGAGCCCCTCTGGAGAAGGTGGCGGGGGCCATCCTTCCCCTCACCCTTCCGGACGTGCCGCTGGTGCTGTGGCTCCCCGGCGGGGTGGACCCGTGCCTGGAGGCGCTGCGTCCGTTCGTGTCGGCGGCGGACCGTCTGCTCATCGACACGCGGTTGCAGCACGAGCCCGGCTCCTGCTTCCGGAAGGTGTCCGGCTGGATGGAGGGTGGAGGGCCCGTGGTGGTGGACCTGGCCTGGCTGCAGCTTGCGCGATGCCGGCAGGCGGTGGCCCAGCAGTTCGACCCCCCGCGCTGGCGGGAGGACCTTCCCGCCGTGCGCCGCGTGGAGGTCGTCTTCGACGATGGGGCGAGGCCGCGGCCTCCGGCGGATGCTCTTCTGCTTGCAGGGTGGATAGCAAGCCGGCTGCACTGGAGGGAACTGTCGGCGGCCGGCTCGCAGGACGGGGAAAGGTTCACGGCGGCGGGCGGCTGCGAGCTCCTCGTCCGGCCCGGGAAGGGCCACGGCTGCGGACGCGTCCGGCGCGTGGCGCTGGAGACGGGCGGCGCTCGCTCGTTCGTCATCGAGTTCGCAGAGTCGCACGTGGAGGCGACGCTGACGGTGCGCGAGGGCGGCGAGACCGTCTCGCGCGACGCGGTCCACATCTCCCACCTGACGGACGCGGAGCTCCTCTGCGGGGCGCTGGAAGTGTCGCGGCCCGACCCGGTCTATGCGGGGGCGTGCGCCTTCGCTGCGGAGATGGCGTCCCGGCTTGCCTCCGGCTGAGGCGGCCGGCGCCGGGCCTCTTCAGACCCTGAGGGTCTCTCCCTCCCGCGTGTAGTTCTGCGGGATGCCCGTGGGCTCTCCCAGGACGTCGGCGTCAAGGTCCAGGAACGAGAAGGCTCCCGTCCCGCAGGCCAGATGGACGGCGGCTCCGATGCCCACCGGCGACTCCAGCATGCAGCCCAGCATCAGCTGCACCCCGGCGGCCCGGCACATCGCGATGATGTCCAGCGCTCCGGTGAAGCCGGCCTTCATCAGCTTGATGTTCACCCCGTCCACCGCGTCGGCTTTCAGCAGTTCCAGGACCGAGGCCGGGTCGCGGGCGGACTCGTCGGCGAACACCGGCGGCCCGATGCGCTCCCGGCAGTAGCGCAGACCCTGGATGTCCTCCTTCGCGACCGGCTGCTCCACCAGTTCGAGCTCGATGCCTAGGTCCTCCAGCTTCTTCACGAAGACCACCGCGTCGTCCGGCTCGAACCCCTGGTTGGCGTCGATGCGCAGGCGCGCCTGCGGGGCGCCGAGATGGATCTGGCGCACCCGTTCCAGGTCCTCCGTCCGGTCCGGCCCTCCCACCTTTATCTTCAGGGAACGGTAGGTGCCGGCCGCTTCGCGCGCAAGCTCGAACGCCTGCTTCGGCGGGACGATGGGGATGGTGTAGTCCGAGACAACGGACTTTTGCACTCCTCCGAAGAACTCGGCCATCTTCAGCGAGCGCATCTTGCAGAAGAGGTCCACGATGGCGATTTCAAGCCCCGCGCAGGCGGTCAGCTTTCCGGGCAGCAGCTGCCGCGCATCCAGACAGAACGCCCTCCATCGCGACACGTCCCGCCCCTTCAGCTCTGCGGCGGCCGTCCGGATGCTGTCCAGCACGCCTTCGGTGTTCTCGCCGGTCACGTATTCGGCGGGAGTCGCCTCGCCCAGCCCGGCGGTGCCGTCATCGGCTGTGACAATGACGTGGATGGCGCGCGAGACCTCCGTCCTGCTGCGCGCGGTCTCGAAGACGACCTTCTGAGGTATCTCCACGATCCTGGCTTCGATGGATGTGACTTCCGGCACGTCCGTGACTCCTTCCGGGCGCGCGAGGCGACCCGCGCGTCAGTATTCGATGCTCTCCCGCGGTATCCCCCTGCCTTCCGCGGGCGGGCTCTGCTCGCCGGTCTTGCCGGGCTTCGAAGGATATCTGTCCTTTGCCTCCGGCAGCGGCGGGAAGGGCTTATGGGGCTCCGTCTGATACCAGAACGCCACCGTCGAGTAGTCCTCGTCGCGCTCGTTATGGATGCCGTGGCGCATGGTCATCAGGAAGCTCTTCCTGAACGGGATGGGGTCTTCGATGTGGAACCGGTAGAAGGAGTTGTCCGCCCCCACGGGAAGGTCCGCCGACTCGTACAGCGGCGAACCGAACCGCAGGCCGTTCTCGCCCTTCCCGAAGCTCCACCCCTGGCCGAAGTAGTCCTCCTGCCCGGTGCCGGGTATCTTCCGCCCGTCCACCACGAACGTCTCTCCTCCGTCTCCCCACCAGCCCTCGGAATTGGTCCGGTTGTAGTAGAACAGGCCCACGAAATGGCCTCTCCCCTCCGCCTCCAGTACCACGTAGTCTCCTCCGGATGTCGGCTTCGCCTGACGGTACTGGGCGTGGAAATACAGGGTGTCCTCGGGGAGCGAGTCCACTTTCTTGTAGTTTATGTGATAGAACAGCCTCCGCAGCTCGTGGTCCGGGCTGTTGTGGAAGGTGATGCGGCAGCGCTTGCGGAACGGCATCGGGAAGAAGCAGTTGTACCCTCGCATGTTGCCCGTCTCGAACGGCAGCGAGCGGACCGTGTAGTATTTCCCGTGTCCCAGCCCGAAGAACTCCCCGATGGGGACTTCCACGCTGGGCTCTTCCTCGTCGTCCCAGTAGATGCGCAGCACGCAGTCCTTCAGCACGTAGTCCCGCTGACGCGAGAGCGTGAACCAGATGTGGGAGATGATGCCCGGTCCTTCGATGTCGGCAATCACCTTCCACTCGCCGGGCTTCATGATGTCGGTGCCTCCCGGCCCGGCGGTCGGATTGCTGACGACTCTGTGGAACTCGTAGTCGCGGGCGCGATACATATCTGCCAGAAGAGCTTCTCGGTCCAGTCCTGCACCTCCTGATGCCGTGGCTGCGCTGAGCGCGCAAAGCGCCACCAGGGCGCAGCAGGCGGCGGTCGATGACAATGCCATTGTGTCCGGCCTCCCCGGTCGCCGTTGCGGGCTGCCTCCGGACCCGCACGGACAGACACGTGCTATGATGGACTTCCGCGGCCGGTACGTCAATGCCGGATGCGGGCAGGAGGGGACGGCCCCCGGCGGCGAAGGGTACCCGGGAGCCCCTGCGTCTCCCGTGAGGTGTGTGGATGAGGATAGAACGCGAACCTGACTTCGAGCAGTTTCTGAAAGCCCTCTGGCGCGACGGCAGGCCTTCCCGTCTGCCGTTCTACGAGCACCTGGCAAGCCCCGGATTCATGGCGGCGCGCACGGGCGTCCCCCTCGACCGGATGACCTTCGACAGCCCCGGATACTGGGAGGCGTACGTGGACTTCTGGATGGGATTGGGCTTTGACTGCGTGCCGATGGAGATTCCCCTCGACTGCCCCCTGCACGAGAGCGGGGAGGGCGTCACGAAGGGGACGGAGGCCTGGGCGATGTTCACGGACCGCGAGGGGTTCGAGCGCTACCCCTGGCCGGACGAGTCGCGGCCGCTGGAGTTCCGCCATTTCGATACGGTGGCGGCGCTGCTTCCGGAGGGCGCGAAGATCGTCGGGGGCGTGTGCATGGGGCCGTACGAGTGGGTCTCCCACCTGATGGGGACGGTGGGGCTGGCGTATGCCCTGGCGGACGACCCGGAACTCGTGCGGGAGGTGTTCGCGAAGGTCGGCAGCCTCCATATCAGCGCCGTCCGTCAGCTGGCCACACACCCCGCCATCGGGGCGCTGCGGCAGGGAGACGACCTGGGCTACAAGACCTCCACCTTCCTCAGTCCGCCGCAGCTCCGCGAGATGGTCTTCCCCGTCTACGCGGCCATGGCGGAGGCGGCTCACGCGCAGTCCAAGCCGTTCATCCTGCACTCCTGCGGGAACCTGTCGGAGGTCTACGAAGACCTCATCGAGACCTGCCGCATCGACGCCAAGCACTCCTTCGAGGACGTCATCATGCCGGTCACCGAGTTCAAGCGCATCTACGGGCATCGCATCACTCCTCTGGGAGGGCTGGACGTGGACGTCATCTGCCGGTCGTCCGAGGACGAACTGCGAGCCTATACCCGCCGGCTGGTGGAGGAGTGCTTCAGCGACGGGTGGTGGGCCCTGGGGACGGGCAACTCGCTGACGGACTATATGCCCGTGGAGAACTACCTCATCGTCCTGGACGAAGGACTCAAGGTGACGGGCGGAAAGGCTTAGACGGATGGTAATCAATGGCATCGAGCTGGACCCGGCGCGCTGCCCGGCGGTGCTGGACACTCTGACATGGGACCCGGACGGCGCCGTGCGGACGCTTTCCGAGTCCCGGCAGGACCTGGAATCCCTGCAGGCGGCCGCGCTGGGCAGCGGGATGGACCCGGAGCGTTTCAAGCAGAGGGTGCGCCAGATGCCCACCCGCAGCCTGCGGTTCTTCTCGGACTCCCTGGTCATCCGCGACGCCCGCGCATACCTCATGGTGGGCCTGCCGGACGGGCAGCGGGTGCTGCTGTCGGCCACCATCGGGCGCTTGCTGCCGCCTCTGCCCGTCATCGCCGAGCTCAGCGCCGGGCTCGCTCGCGCGACAGTCTCTCCGGTGGACGCCGATGCCCTTCACGCCTTTGTGAAGAACGTGGCGCCGGAGATGGGACCGCAGCCGCTGGGAGCGGCCCCGCGCCTGGGCATCGGGTGCCGCCAGACGGTGACCGTCTGGCCCGGCGTTTTCCGTGCGCTGGAGAAGACCGGCGGGTGCGCGGAGGTCATCCAGAACTCCGCGTACCGGGAGCTGGCGCCGATGGACGTCATCCTCTCGCCTCCCTCCGGCGAGACGGCGTTCCTGCCCGGGCACGGGAGTGTGGGAGTCGGGCACACGGGCTCCTCCATCGAGGGGCTGTGGGTCGCGGGAGTGGCGGCGGCGGTCGAGCGGGGCTTCCGGGGGCGCTACGGGGCGGACCTGGACCACATCCCGGTGCGCGGACTGGACGACGGGTCCATCCAGCAGGCGAAGCGGCTGGTGGACTGCGGGAGGCGCTACACCTTCTTCACCATCGACGCCTCCCCGCTATTCCGTCCGGATGCGGCGGACCCGGCCGGACGGTTCGGCGAAGCGGTGGAGGCCGCGGCGGTGCTGTATGAGCATATCGCCTCCGTGAAGGACGGGGAGCCGTTCGATTTCGAGTTCTCGATGGACGAGGGCCCGGCGCTCACCACGCCGGAGGAGCAGGAGTTCGTGCTGAAGAGCCTGGCCGCGAGGGGCGTCCGTGTGACGTTCGTCGCGCCGAATGTGGGGTTCGAAAAGCGCAGGGACTACCGTCTGCCGGACGGGCTTCCCGGGTTGGAGCAGAGGGTGCGGGCTCTTGCGGAGCAGGCTGCGAGCTTCGGGGCGCTCCTGGACTTCCATTCCGGAAGCGACAAGTCGCCCGGGACATACCGCGCCATCTCCCGCGCGTGCGGCGGGAAGCTGAAGCTGAAGGTGTCCGGCATCCTGCAGCTCATCCTGGCGGAGGTGATGGAGGAGCTAGCGCCGGAGCAGTTCCGGGAGTGGTGGGAGTGGACGCTCGAGACTGCCCGCCGGGAACAGCAGCAGGGCAGCGAGGTGGCGCGCGAGTATCTTTCGCAGCTCGAAGAGCGCCGCGCCCGGGAGGGGGAGCGCTTCGGCCCGTCGGCTCGCGACCCGTTCTTCCGGGACTTCTCCTTCGCGATGGTGGGCGCCCGGGATGCCTCCGGGGGCTTCCTTTACAGGAGCCGCTTCTATCCTCTGCCTCCGGCCGTGCAGGAGGAGTATTCCCGGCGGGTCGAGACATACGTTGCCGGACTGGCCGCCGACCTCGGACTGCAGGGGTGAATTTCGGCCGCAGGATGCGTCCGGGCCGGAGCAGTTGCGGCAGGATTGTCGCATTTCCGTTTCGCGTGGTATAATCCTGCGGTGCATGTTGCAGTGCTGGAGGACGAATCGGGCGGGCGTGCCCGATTTTGTTTTGTGTGGAGCGGCGCCGGGTGCGCCCTCCGGCAGGGGAAAATGTTGTCATGAAAGCCGGTATCCATCCCAACTACGTCGATGCCCAGATCGTCTGCGCGTGCGGAATGGTCTACAAGACGCGCTCCATCAAGCCGGAGATCCGTGTGGAGATCTGCGGCGCCTGCCACCCGTTCTTCACGGGCAAGCAGAAGATCGTGGACACGGAGGGGCGCGTGGAGAAGTTCCTGCAGCGCTATGGAATGAAGAAGGAAGAGGAGGCCGGGGCGCAGTCCGGTTCCTGACGAAGCGCGCGCCGTCCTCTGACATCTGCATCCTGCGCGGGACGCGGGGCCCGGATGCCGCCCGCGGGGGAGCGGGGGGAGAGTATCCTTGTCCGGCGAACCATTGATGTACGGAGGGCAGGCGGTCATCCGGGGGGTGATGATGAGGAGCCCCCGGTTCTTCTCCGTTGCCTGCCGGCGCGAGAACGGCGAAGTCTGCGTCCGCGTGGAACCGGTCCCGTTCCAGAGGCGGCCGAAGGCGCTGAGGTGGCCGCTGGTCCGGGGGGCGATGGCTCTGGTGGACGCGCTGAGGCTGGGGGTGCGGGCGCTGCTGTGGTCCGCCAGCATCGCGGTGGAGGACATCGAGCAGGCGGAGCCTTCGGCATCGAGGCGCAGGGCGCGGGAGGCGGAGCGGGCGAGACGCGTGGCCGCAAGCGCCATAAACGACATCGCCGTCGGTGGGGCGCTCGTCAGCGGACTCGGCATCGGCATCTTCCTGTTCATCATCCTGCCCAATCTCATCTCCGGCTGGCTTCATCCGGGACTCATCCAGTCCCGGTTTGCCCTGAATGCGGTCGAGGGCGCGCTGAGGATCTCTTTATTCCTGCTGTATGTCTCGCTCATCGGGTTGATGCCGAACATCCGGGAGGTGTTCCAGTATCACGGAGCGGAGCACCGGGCCATCAACGCGTTCGAGGCGGGACGTCCGCTGGAGCTGGAGCAGACCCGCGACTTCGGGGTCATCCACGTGCGGTGCGGGACCAACTTCATCCTCATCGTGCTGGTGTTGAGCATCTTCGCGTTCTCGTTCTTGCCGTGGACGAGTCCCGTGGAGCGGGTCCTGATGAGGCTGGCGCTGCTGCCGCTCGTGGCGGGAGTGGCATACGAGATTATCCGGTTCGCCGGGCGCAGGCCGGAAAGCCGGGCCCTGCAGGCCATCCTTGCGCCGGGCCTCTGGCTGCAGCGGGTCACCACCCGGCCGCCAACGGATGACCAGGTGGAAGTGGGCCTGACGGCGCTGAAGGCGGTCGTCGAGGCTGAGAACGGCGAGACGCGGACGGAGACGGCGGAGGCCGGACAGGCAGCCGCCGCTGGCTGAGGTTCCATGATCGATGCGCTGGAAGCGGTCGAGCGCCGCTTCGAGGACATCACCCGTCAGATGAGCGACCCCGAGATCGCTGTGGACCATGCGCGTCTGCAGCCTCTCGCGCGCGAACACGCCCGCCTGCAGCCCCGCGTGGACGCCTACCGGGAGCTGAAGAGGCTGCGGGCCGAGATCGCGGAGACCGAATCCCTGCTGCGCGACAGCTCCACGGACGAGGAACTGCGCGAGATGGCCGAGGCGGAGCTCGACGAACTCCGCCGCCGGGAGGCCGAACTGCAGGAGAGGCTCAAGATCCTGCTTCTGCCCACGGACCCCAACGACGAGAAGGACGTCATCCTGGAGGTGCGGGCCGGGACGGGGGGCGACGAGGCCGGACTGTTCGCGGGGGACCTGGTGCGGATGTATACCCGCTTCGCGGAGCGCCGGGGGTGGAAGGCCGAGATGATGTCCTGGACCGAATCCTCGGCCGGCGGCTTCAAGGAGGCGGTGCTCTCCATCCAGGGGCCGGGCGCTTACAGCCTTCTGAAGTTCGAGAGCGGGGTGCACCGTGTGCAGCGCGTCCCGGCGACTGAGTCGGGCGGGCGCATCCACACCTCCGCGGCCACCGTCGCGGTCCTTCCTGAAGCCGAGGAGGTGGAAGTGGAGATCGACCCGAAGGACCTCGAGGTGGACACGTTCCGCGCCTCCAGCGCCGGCGGGCAGCATGTCAACAAGACGGACTCCGCGGTGCGCATCACCCACATCCCGACGGGCATCGTGGTCAGCTGTCAGGACGAGCGTTCGCAGATCCAGAACCGCGAGAAGGCCATGCGGATGCTCCGGGCCCACCTGCTGGAGCGTCAGCGCCGGGAGCAGGAGCAGGCGATGGCCAGCTCCAGGCGGATGATGGTCGGCTCCGGGGACCGGAGCGAAAAGATACGAACCTACAACTTCCCCCAGGGGCGGGTCACGGACCACCGCATCGGGATGACGGTCTACAACCTCCACGAGTTCCTGGACGGCGACATCCAGGAGATGCTGGACGCCCTTGTCCGTCAGGACCAGGCCCGCCGGCTGGCCGAGGGGGAAGCCGCGGAGGATTGATGCCCTCGCAGACGGCGTGCACTGTGGGCTCGCTCCTGGACGAGGGCCGCCGGCGCCTGGCGGAGGCGGGCGTGCAGACTCCCGGACTGGATGCGCAGGTGCTGCTGGCGGAGGCTGCCGGGTGGTCGCGCGCGGCGCTTTTCGCCCGGAGCCGCGACGGCGTCCCGCCCGGCGTCGCGGAGATGTTCCGGCGGTCTGTGGAGCGCAGGGCGGCGCGCGAGCCGGTGGCGCGCATCCTCGGACGCAGGGAGTTCTTCGGCCTGGTGTTCCGGGTGGCTCCCTGTGTGCTGGTCCCCCGGCCGGAGACGGAGATGCTGGTGGCACTGGGTCTGGAGCGGCTCAGGACGATGGGGGAGAGCGCACAACTCCTGGACGTTGGCACGGGCTCCGGATGCGTCGCGGTCTCGCTGGCGCATTCGGCTCTCCGGGAGGGGCTGAAGGTCGATATCACCGCCTTGGACGTCTCCCCGGGCGCGGTGGATGTGGCGCGGAGCAACGCGGAGGAGCACGGTGTCTCCGGGGTGGTCGCATTCGAGGCCGCCGATGCCCTCGACCCCGGCTGGCGTCCGGCCGGCGCCCCGTTTCATCTGCTGGTGTCCAATCCTCCCTACGTCGCTTCGGGAGACATCGCCGGTCTGGAGCCCGAGGTGTCCCGCTGGGACCCTCCGGAGGCGCTGGACGGGGGGCCGGACGGGCTGTCCTTCATCCGGGGGCTGCTGAAGCGCGTCCCGGCCCTCGTGCGTCCCGGAGGCGCGGTCCTCCTCGAGGTGGGGGCGCGGCAGGCCCCGGCCGTGCTGCGGCTCGCCGCGGAGGAGGGTCTGGAGGCGAGGGGAGCGCACCGGGACCTGGCGGGCATCGAGCGCGTCGTGGAGCTGGTGCGGCCGTGATTCGGGTGCGTCTGACCGGCGCGGACACTCTGGAGCCTCCGGTGCACGGGGACATCGTCCGGTGTCTCAAGGGGGGAGGGGTCGTCGTTGCGCCCACCGACACCGTATACGGGCTGTTCTGCAATGCCCTGGATGCCGCGGCGGTCGAGCGCGTCTGCTCCATCAAGGGTCGTGACGCCGCAAGGGCGATGCCGGTGGCTGTGGCGGGGATGCGCGAGGCCGCGCGCCTGGTCCGGGACGTCCCCCCGGCCGCGCGTCGCCTGATGGAGCGTTTCTGGCCGGGCGCCCTGACCCTCGTCCTGCCCGCCGTCCCGGGACTCCCGGCGCCGGTCGCTCCGGAGGGCGCCGTGGGGGTCCGCTCGCCCGCGCACGGCTGGCTGCTCTCCCTGCTGCGGGACTGCGGGGCTCCGCTCGTGGCGACCAGCGCCAACCTGTCGGGCGACGTCCAGCCCGTCTCGCTGGAATGCGTGGCTCCCGCCGTGCTGGAAGCGGCCGACTTCGTGGTGGACCAGGGCCCGCTGCCTGCCGGAAAGCCGTCCTCCGTGCTGGACCTGACGGGCCCCCAGGCCCGGCTGCTGCGGGAGGGAGTGCTCACGCGCGAGGAGCTGTCCGTTGCGCTCGGCGCGCCGATTCTCTAGAATGCACCGGGCATTGCTGCGATCCTCCGGGCTTTCCGCCTGCGTCTAGACTAAAGCAAGGAGGCTCCTCAGAACACTTTGGGCGTTACCTTCAGGTCTGCCGTCCTCGGCGTCATCCTTGTCGCCGTCGTCTGCTGGGTGGTCACCTACGCCGAGTGCGTCAGCGCGCGCATCCAGATCGGCTTCCTCCAGCTTCCCCCGGTCGTGCTGGGGTTCCTGGTGTTCATCGTGCTCGCGAACACCCTGGTCCGGCGCCTCAGAGCGCGTCTGGCTCTGACCAACGCCGAGATCGTCACCATCTACGCGATGATGCTCATGGCCGCCATGATCTCCAGCCGGGGGCTGATGGAGAAGGTCATGCCGGTCATGGTCGCCACCAACTACTACGCCAACCCGGGCAACGAGTGGGAGCGGCTCTTCTACCCGCACATGCGCAAGTGGCTGGTCGCCTTCAACCCCGAAGGCGAGCCGGTGCAGATGGTGGCGAGGGCGTACTACGATAAGCTGCGGAGCGGGGAGAGCATCCCGTGGGGGTTCTGGGCCGTTCCGCTCACGATGTGGGGCATCTTCTCGCTGTTCATCTTCGGCGCGTTCCTGTGTCTGGCCTCCATCATCCGCAGACAGTGGGTGGACAACGAGAAGCTGGCGTTCCCGCTGGCGCAGCTTCCTCTGGATATGCTGCGGGAAGGGCAGCAGGGGCCGCTGTTCCGCAATCGCCTCACCTGGGTGGGCTTCGCCATCCCGGCCATCGTCTTCGGGCTGAACGGGCTTCACAACTTCTTCCCCAATGTCCCGTCCGTGCGCTTGGAGCAGAGCCTGACGGCCTACTTCGTCCCGGTGCAGCCGTGGATAACGGTGTATCCCACCACGATGTATCTCAGCTTTGCGGGCATCGGGCTCTTCTACCTGCTCCCTTCGGACATCCTGTTCTCGCTGTGGGCGTTCTTCCTGTTCATGCGCTTCCAGACGTTCATGGCCGGCGTCTACGGAGCGCAGGTGGACCTGATGCCGCTGTATCCCTGCTACAAGTTCATGGGATATCAGGCGGTGGGAGCCTACATCGTCATCGCGGCTTACATGGTCTACACGGCTCGTCCCCACCTCAGGCGCGTCTGGGCGAACGCGCGGGGCCGAAAGGAGATCGACGACTCGAACGAACTGCTGCCCTACAGCGTGGCGTTCTGGGGCCTTTTCGCCTTCCTGGCGCTGGCGGCGGTCTGGCTTTGGGCCGCGGGGATGAGCCTGTGGCTCGCGGCCTTCGAGCTCTTCGTGTTCGTCTTCATCGTCGCGCTGGTGCTGGCGCGAAGCACGTCGGAGGGCGGTCTTCTGATGACGGAGACGTCGTTCCGTCCCGTGGATATCATCCGCGTGTTCGCCGCCCCGCACACACTGGGGGCCCAGAACCTGACGGCGATGGCGTTCTTCGACACCGCGTTCCTCAGGGACCAGCGGGGTCTGGTGCTGACGGGCTTCCTGGATACGCTCAAGATCTCCGACGGCGCCGGGATGCGGCGGAGGGTGTTCCTGCCCCTGTTCGCCGGCTCCATCATCCTGGCCGCCATCGTGGCGGGAGTCCTGCAGCTGGTCTACCCCTATGTCCTGAAAGGCGCTCTCAGCATGTATTCCTACGCCTACACGGACAATGCGCAGTGGGCCTGGCATGACTACACCGCGCATATGCGCGAGATCGAGAATCCCACGCCCGGCGGGGACCCGGCGCTTCTCTCGAACCGCATCTGGCTGGGGGTCGGCCTGGCCTTTACGGCGTTCCTTGCGTGGATGCGGGTGACCTTCTTCTGGTGGCCCTTCCACCCGCTGGGGTATGCCCTGGCTCCCTCGTGGACCATGTACAACTTCTGGTTCCCGTGCTTCGTGGCCTGGGTGTTCAAGACCATCCTGCTGCGCTACGGAGGGATGCAACTGTATGCTCGCGCGCGGCCCCTGTTCCTCGGGCTCATCATGGGGGAGTTCATCGCGGCCATCTTCTGGACCGCCGTGAGCGCCGCCCTCGACGCTCCTGCCCCTCAGTTCCCATGGCCCTGAGGATGCCTCTCCTGCTGGTGCTTGCGGCGGCGCTCGGCGCCGGGTGCTCCGGCGGGCCGGGCGGCAGCGCCCTCGGCGACATCCGGGACGACCTGAAGCGCGCGGAGCAGCTTCTGGAGAAGAACAGGGTCGGAGAGGCGCGGCGCATCGTCGCGGGCGTGCAATCGCGGCATCCCCGCGACTGGCAGGTGGCGTCCTCGGTGTTCGGGTTCTGGGTGCAGAACGGGCGGCTGGGCGAGGCTGTCCGCGCGGGCCAGGAGATGGTGGATGCAAGGGACCGGCTGGTGGAGCCCCGCCCCCTCTCCCCCGAGGAATGGTCGCGCATCGTCACCCGGCTGGCCACCGCCGCCATGGAGGACGGGCAGGAGACGCGCGCCGCCAGGCTGATGGAGCTGGCGCTGCGGCTCGACAGCGCCAACCCCGATGCCGCGAACGGCGTGGCCTGGCTGCTGGCCGAAAGCGGCCGCGACCTGGACCGGGCGCTCGTCCTCGCAAAGAGAGCCGTCCGGCTCCGGCCCGATGCGGGCTACATCGTGGACACGCTGGGCTGGGTCTACTTCCGGCAGAAGCGCTACGAGGAGGCGGAGCGCTGGCTCATCCGGGCCGTCAGGCTCTCGCCCGGCTCATCCGAACTGCGCCGCCACCTCGCGGAGGCTCATCTGGCGCGGGGCGATCTTCCGGGCGCCCGGGTCGAGGCGCGAAAGGCGCTCATCCTGGACCCTGCGGACCGGGAGACCCACGCCCTGAATGCCCGCATCCGGAAGCTCTACGACCCGCCCGGCCCCCTCTGAATGCGGCTCCGGGCTCCTGCCGGCGCTGTCCGTCCGCTCACTTTATCGTCCCGGGCTGGAGGACGCTCAGCGGGACGCGGCGGCTGATGGCCACCTCGCCGTCCACTTCGCGTATCTGCAGGGTGATGAGCGGGTCGTCCCGCTCCCAGTCGATGAGCACCGTTCCGAAGTTGTCGCCCCAGGCCATGGTCCCCACGCGATGGCGGTTCACCTCCAGAGGCCTCCAGCGCAGGGACGATGCGTTCAGCGAGCTGGACGTCAGGTCGAAGAGCGGATATCCCACTCCGCCGTCCATCATCGACAGTTCGGCCAGATGACGGTCGCCGCTCAGGAAGATGACGCCGCTTGCGCCGGTCGTGCGGATGAGTCCGAAGAGCCGGTCGCGCTCGTGGGGGAAGTTCATCCACTTCTCCCACCCGTGGTCCTCGGGTATCACCTGGATGCTGGAGGCGATGAGGCGGACCTCCGCCGGCTTCCTGAGCTGCTCTTCCAGCCACTGCCACTGCTCTTCTCCCAGGATGGTCGCCGACGGGTCCAGATTCGGACCATACGGTCCGGGCGATGTGTCGGACTTCGGTTTGCGGAACAGCGGGCTGCGGAAGTAGCGCGTGTCCGGCAGGATGACCTGCACGCGCCGCCCCTCGGGGCCGAAGATCGCCGCGTCGTACACGCCCGGCTTCCCCTCGCGCGACGGGTCGAAAGGCGGTCCGAAGAACCGGCGGAACTCCTCCCGGGACTGGACCTTCATCGGGTACTCGGCGCCGGCGTCGTTGGCCCCGTAGTCGTGGTCGTCCCAGACGGCCATCAACGTGCAGGACTCGCGGAGCTTCCGGAAGCCGGGTATCGCGCCGAGCATCTCGTATTTGGCCCGCATCACGGCCATGTCCTCGGTGTCCCCGTAGATATTGTCTCCGATGAACAGGAACAGCTGCGGCTCGAAGGCGTTGATGGCGTCCCACACGGGCTGGGGACGGTCCTGCCGGGCGCAGGAACCGAAGGCGATCCTCGTTATGGTCTGCTGCAGGTCCGGAGCCGCCCACAGGCATCCGGCCCAAAGGGACAGCAGCGCCGCCAGAGCGGCCGGGAAAGCGCGTCGTCTCACAGGCATCCTCCGCGTGCGTCCTCTCGCCGGACGCACCGTCTGAGAGTTTAGCGGCGGCCGCCGCCTCCCGCCACAGTGCGCCTCCGGGCTGCCGGGGAGGGTTCCGGAGGCGCGCCGCGGAAGCATCCCGGCGGGAGACTGCTCTTTGCGGCTGGAAGACACAGATCTGGAAGGGACCGGCGCCTTTCTGCCCGGTCGTGCGGAGTTCTCGGTCCGGAGGTTCCATCTGGAGGAGCCGTGGCCGTGGATCCTGGCCACGGAGAATCTGCTGCTGCGCGTGGACCAGCGCGGGCCCGACTACCTCCAGTTCGACCCGCCTTCCGGGACGGCGTTCTTCAAGAGGGAGCGGTTCCAGCCCCACTCCAGCCTGGTGGTCTGGCTGCGGACGGAGGACGGACGGCCGTTCACCAACTTTTGGGCGCCGGGCCCGCAGGCGTCGCGCGAGCCGTCGGCTTTCGAGGCGCGCTACTCGCCCGCGGAGGTCCGGTATACTGTCGAGGACTCCGGACTGGTCTGCAGGACCGGACTCTGTCTTCATCCCGGCCGGCCCGCCCTGCTGATGACTGTGGAGGTGCAGAACTCCTCCGGCTCAGCCCTGACGGTTGCCATCCAGCCTGCCCTCCGCCCTCATTTCGCAGCTCTCAGCCTTGCCCCCTGGGACGTGCCCGCCCTGTACCAGCACATCGGATACTCCAACGATGTGGCGCAGGTGTTCGATATCGAGCTGAGAAGCCCCGCCGGCATCCCGTCGCGGCGTCAGTATGCGCTGGTGCTCACCGACCTCGGTCCGCCGGACGCTGTCTGGCTCGACTATGAACGGTATACGGGCACGGGGACCTTCGAGATGCCGGCCGCCCTCTCCGGCGACGCGCCATCCGACGTCGATGCCACCCGCAGCTTTCCGTTCGGCCGCTGCGGTCCCGGCAACTCCGTGGACGGCCGGCAGGGCGTCATCGCGCTGTCCCGGACCGTCACCCTTCAGCCGGGGGAGGCCTGCGGCTTCTCACTGGTCGTCGCGGGAACGGGAAACCGCCCGCCGGACCGCGCGACGGTGGAGGGACTGGCGCGCCTGCTCAGCCCTGAGCGCTATGCCCGGGCTCGCGAGGAGCAGGCCCGCTCCTTCGCGGCCTTTTCCGGGCTCCGCTCCATCGCCACCCCGGACGCCCGCCTGGACCGCTACGTCAACGAGTTCCTGCCGCTCCAGCTCGAATGGGTCATCCTGCTCGACCGCGGATGGCCGACCGGGCTCCGCGGGGTCCGGGACTGCGCCCAGGACGTGACCGCCCTCGTTCCGCTCGACCCGTCGCTCAGCCGGCGGCGCCTGCTGGAGCTGTTCTCGGTCCAGCGCAGCGACGGCTGGTTCCCGCGCCAGTACGACATCGGCGGCGACCCCTCCCGCCACGACCTCCGGCAGTATGTGGACGGGGGCGTGTGGGTGTGGGAGCTGCTGTACGAGTATTTGTGCTGGACGCGGGACTTTGGAGTCCTTCAGGAGGAGCTTCCCTGGCTGGACGGCGCTTCGCCCGCGCCGCTGCTCGAGCACGCGAGGCGGCTGGCCGCATATTACACCTCTCCCGGCGGCCTGGGAGAGCACGGGCTCTGCCTCATCCGGGAAGGCGACTGGAACGACTCCGTCAACCGAGCCGGGCTGGAGGGGCGCGGAGAGAGCGTCATGGTCACCTGCCAGGCGGTGCTCATGCTCCGGCAGTGGGCGGACCTGCTCCGCAGGCTGCCGGACCTTGCGCCCGGCGTGGCGGAATCCCTGCCGGACGTCCTGCGGGTCGCCGGGGACGCGGAAGCCGCGGCGGACTCGTTTGCGGATGCGCTCCGGCGGCACGCCCTGAACGGGGAGGGATACCTGAACGGGGTCTTCACCGACCTCGGGCAGTGGGTGTTCTCCCCGAAGGACCCCGACGGCGCCCGCAGGGTGAACGTGCCGGTCAACAGCTTCGGCATCATCGGCGGACTTCTGAAAGGCTCGGAGGCGGCCCGGGTGCTGTCGGTCATCCGTTCCCTGAAAGGCCGGGACGGCTTTCCCCTGTTCCATCCTCCCATCGGGCGTCCTCCCATCCCGGGGCTGGGACGCATCGGGGAGGGGGACCTCGCTCCCGGTCTGGGCGAGAACGGCACGGTCTACAATCACGGATGCCACGGCTTCCTCGGACGGGCGGCGGCCGCGGCCGGCGACGGGGACCTGCTCTACGAGGTCCTGACGCATATGCTGCCCTACGACCAGGAGTGCCACCCCCTGAGACGGAGCCGGACCGCGCCCTACGCCGTCGTCAACCACTGGATGACGGCTCCCGGTCAGGAGGGCAGGGGAGGCGCGGCGTTCCTTTCCGGCAGCATCAGCACGGCGCTTCGGAACGTGTACGGGGGGCTGATGGGCATCCGGCCCTGCCCGGAAGGACTGGCCGTCTCTCCGTGCCTGCCGGGGGACTGGGACGGGGCTCGGGCGAGGTTCTGCTATCTCGGGTGCGAGGTGGAGCTGCGCGTCCGGCGCGACCCCGCGGGCGGCGGGCCGTCCCTGCGCATCGACGGAGCGGAGACCGGCTCCCGATGGACGGACCCGGTGACAGGAGATATCCTTCCTGTAGCCCCCGTCGGGCTGTTCCGTGCGGGCGGGCGCCTCTCGCTCGAGGCGTCAGTGCCGCCCGGGCGGAAGGGGGCGGACGCGGGGTGATGCCGCGTGTTCTGATGGAGTGTGAGGACCTGACATGAGCACAGCATCGGGAAGAGGACGGACCCGTGGCGGAGCGCTCATCGCCGCGGAGAGGCGCCGCCGCATCTACGATATCGCGCTTCGCCGGGGCTCCGTGAGCGTGTCGGAACTGGCGGCGGCTCTGCGGGTGGCGGAGAACACCATCCGCAACGATCTGGACGCCCTGGAGCGGGAAGGCAAGCTGCAGCGTTCGCACGGAGGGGCGGTGCTGAGGGAGCAGGGGCGCCCGGCGCCTCCGTACCGCGAGATGCGCGTGTCGCATCTGGTGGAGAAATCGTGGATCGGACAGGCGGCCACCCGGTTCCTGCCGGAGTCGGGCACCGTGTTCATCAATGCCGGGAGCACCACCTACCAGCTGGCCCTGAACATCCGGGAGGGGATGCAGATCAGCATCACCACGAACTCTCCCGAGATCGGCATGCTCATCGCGTCCAACACGACGGTCCCGGTGGACCTTCTGGGGGGACGGGTCCTGCGAGACTCGCTGGAGACCGACGGCACCCTGTCGGACGACCCGCTGGAGAGCCTGTTCTGGGACGTGGTCTTCTACGGGATGACCGCCATCGACTCCGACCACGGCATCACGAGCGCCAGCCTGCAGTCCGCACGCCTGGACCGGCGCATCCTGAGCCACGGCAGGCGGGTGGTGGGTCTGTGCGACTCGTCGAAGTTCGGACTGTACGCCACCGCGAAGGTGGGACCCCTCACGCTGCTGGACGTGATGGTGACGGACTCGGGCATCCGGCCGGAACACGTCCGGATGCTTCAGGACGCAGGCATCGAGGTGGTCGTGGCGGACGCTCCTCCGGAGCCGGACGCCGGAAGCTGAAGCGTCCGCCGTTCCCGGACTGTCTGAAGCCTAGGCCGCCCGGAGCTCTTCGAACCGGGCCGGAGCCTCCAGGACCCGGTCCACGAAGATGCTCACGATCTGCGGGTCGAACTGGGTGCCCGAGCAGCGGCGGAGCTCCTTGACCGCCTCCACCATCGGGATGCGGCCGCGCCAGGGGACGTCGGACGTCAGGATGTCGAACGTCTCCGCCACCGCGATGATGCGGGCGCCCAGCGGGATGTCCTCTCCGGACAGGCCGTCAGGGTAGCCCCGCCCGTCCCATCGCTCGTGGTGATGGCGGATGGCCGGAAGCGCGCCTTTCAGCCCTTCGATCTTCTCGAGGATGCGGATGCCGATGACGGAGTGCAGCCGCATCGCCTCCAGCTCCTCCTCCGAGAGTTTGCCAAGCTTGTTGACGATGGACTTCGAGACGCCGATCTTGCCGATGTCATGCAGGCTGGCCGCGTAGCGCAGGTCGTTCATCTCCCGCGGGGAGAGGCCCAGCTGCTCTCCGATGGCCAGGCAGTAGGCCGTCACCCGCTCGGAGTGGCCCAGAAGCCTTTCGTCCTGCTGTCCTGCTGCCGTCAGAAGCGCGCTTGCGGCCTGGTCGTAGAGTTCGATGACCTTGCTGTCCTCAGCCGGTGTCGTCTTCAGAGTCATTGCGTTGAGTTCTCCGAACCTTCGTGGTCCAATGGCGGACGCCTCCGGATCGTGCGCCACCAGCCATCCGTCGGTCCCGCTGCCCGAGCCCTTCCCGCGCTCCGGCGGAGCGCGAGTCCATGTGTTTGTTCCACACGGAGACCGCCGTTGTGAGGAATCGGAAAGCCGGGACTCGTCTCCGTTCCCTGATATCTTCGGACGCGGCCGTGCGTCTCTTGAGGGACAGGACGCAGCGCACGGGCCGCTTCAGGGGAAGGAAGCGGCTGCGCGGCTGTCGAAGACGCCGGAAGGCTGTCCCGGGCCGCGGCTTCCGGGCCGGCCTGCGACCGACGAGGGGGAGAGACTGTGATTCCAGAGACCGCCGTTCTGACACACCGCGAGCGCTGGCTCCGGACGATGCACTTCGAGCCCGTGGACCACGTGCCGGACGAGGAGTTCGGGTACTGGGCGGAGACGCTGCAGGAGTGGCACCGACAGGGCCTCCCGGAGTGGGTGGATTCCAACCCGGCCGCGGACCTGTACTTCCGCTTCGCTCCTCGCCATATGGCGCCCGTAAATGTCGGCCTGCTCTACTGGTGGGAGGAGAAGGTCATCTCGGAGGACGAGCGCCACATCGTCAAGGTGAACGCGGGCGGCGTGCACTGCATGGTTATGAAGGACGGCTCCAGCCGCATCCCGAAATACATCCGCTTTCCGCTGGAGACCCGCGAGGACTGGGAAAAGGAGTTCCTGCCGCGCCTGGCCCCGGCGCCCGAGCAGCGATACCCGGCGGACTGGCCCCGACTGGTCGAGCAGTACCGCCAGCGCGACTACCCCCTGGGCATCTCCGTCGGCAGCATCTTCGGCTGGATCCGGGACTGGATGGGGTTCGAGAACTCCACCATGTGCTTCTACGACGACCCCGGGCTGATGCGGGAGATGATGCAGACGCTTACCGACCTGACCTGCAGCACCATCGAGCGGGCGCTCCGGGAGGTCCAGTTCGACTTCGCCCACTTCTGGGAGGATATGGCCTACAAGGCGGGCCCGATGATCTCACCGGCCCTGTTCGACGAATACATGGTCCCGTGCTACAGCCGCATCACGGACCTGCTCAGGCGTCACGGGGTGGATGTGGTCATCGTGGACTGCGACGGGAACATCAACGAACTGGTGGGGCTATGGTTGAAGGGAGGGGTCAACGTGATGTTCCCCCTCGAGATACGGGGCGGCAGCGACCCCCGGCCCATCCGGGACCGCTTCGGGAAGAGCGTCCTGCTTATGGGCGGCGTGGACAAGACGAAGCTCGCCGAGGGCCCCGCGGCCATAGATGCAGAACTGGAGCGCCTCGCCCCGCTCGTGGAGGAGGGCGGCTTCATCCCGCACGTGGACCACAGGTGCCCTCCGGACGTGACGCTGGAGAACTACCGCTACTACCTGCGGGCCAAGCGCGAGCGTTTCGGCATCCCTCAGCCGGACCCGGTGGAGCTGACCGAACCTCCGGCGTGAGCGCGTCTCAGGCCGGACAGACCGCCCGGTCCGAAGCCCCCCGCACGGCAGTCGCGGAGAACGGGCCGAGCGATGTCAGCACCGACTGCGTCAGCGCAAGTCCGGCCGGCACGCCGAAGTCCAGGCTCTGCCCGTCCACCTCGACCGCATAATAGGGCCCCTGCCGGGCCGCCAGCGACTGGGCGGCGGTTAGCTGATA
>FWWL01003894.1_pt1 | contig 26247 bp, 23 predicted proteins | sample 2228331 | NCBI WGS metagenome assembly FWWL01 (sample SAMEA103939775, study PRJEB20133) | metagenome
CAGACAAGGAGACGCTCAGCCGAGAAGTTGCCGCTTGGGAAGCCCGACGCAATCAGGCTAATGTCAAGGTGGTATGGCACTTCACTACCGCCGATCGCGTATCAAACTCAGGCGACTCTACCCGACCTTAAAAGAGTAAAATTCAACCTAACAAAGCGCTAGGTATCGCTTACCGGAATGTGGGATTAGTTCGATTGGTCAAGCAGGAGTCCAAAGTAGCCAACTTGTGGCTTACAGAACGCCACGAGTCTGAGGGGATACTTAGAACCGTCGATTACTTGTATTGGGAGCGAAGTCTTCTCCTGGGATCAGCGGATGCTTCGTGGTCTGGCACTTAGTTTGTGGGCTAGCGGTGATATTCAGACCGCACGTAACAAAATGATGGTGTATTGGCAGAAGAATCCACAAGATCGAACGGCTCAAGCATTCCTCGGTGATATGGCTTATTCAATGGGGAAACTCGATTCAGCTATTGAGCATTGGTCAACACTACCTATAGGACAGATACTAGTGGGCAGGGCTGAAAAGGCTTTGGATAGGAGTAACCAGACCGAAGCTGAGATCCTCCTGGCGCTGGCCACAACAATTGGCCCACACTCGTATGGCCTTGACTATCGTGTCGCTGAGCAGTATACGCGGCTGGTACGCGCCTATGGGGATCAAGACGAAGAGAAGAAGCAGGTAGCTTGCGCTCGAGCCGCCGAAGCCTATGAAACAGCGCTTGAATTCGGGCCAGCTATGGGTTTCGTTTATGTTCAGTACGGCGCACTTTTGCGCTCTTGTGGAAATCTCAATGAAGCTATTGGACAATTCCTTAAGGTAGATGAGTCCTTTCAGCCTCGGACGAGAGCTTGGGCCAATCATGAAGCTGGCTTGACCTACCTGCTGATTGAGCGCACCGACTTAGCGGCATCTCTCTTCGAAAAAGCTGTAAGCATATACCCAACTAATGGTGTCTAACGCATTTCTCTAGCGCGCTTACATAGCCCTCAACGAGCCAGACCTGGCGCGTGCCCAGTTGGCTATAGCCCTTCAGGACCCAAACGCTGAGATCAGAGCGATGGCCATCCGGCTACTGAGCGCCCTGAATCCATAAAGTTAAGTTGAGATTCCTCATGGCAATACCCCTGCGAAGATACGAAAGACGATCGACTTTTTTACGAAACGATGCGTCCAAGGCGACCCCGCTTGTGCGCTGGCTTCTCATGCTGACCTACATTGTGGGCTTTATTCTGCTGAATTTTCCGGAAGCCGAGTTTCCTTCAGTTGCGCTTGCCACTTTGGTGCCATCTGCATTGGCTTTGTGGTTCGGCCCGATTTCTTCAATCGGAGCTGGCAACGATCGTAAGCTGTACGATCCGGCGACGCTCTTCAATTTGGGAATGCTATACTTCACTATCAAAGGGATATCGATTGCATTCGGTGATCGTCCAAGGTTCTTGTTGCTTATGTCTTATCAGGTGATCGTTGAGCAGTATGTGCTGGTTGCCGGATACGTTACTATTGGCCTCATTATGTGGAATTTGGGTTACTATCTGGTTTTGCGGTCGAGCGCAAGAGAAGACGGAACACCCCCTAGCAACAGCGGTTCTGGCTTTCGGAAAAAGGCTCCACAGATCAAAAGTCCGGCGCTTGGTATCGTTTTTCTGATCCTAGTCGGTATTGCGTCCTTCTTTCTTCTGTTCCAGTCGATTGGAGAAGATCCTTTTGTTTTCTTACGCAGCAATTGGCTGCGCGGCTATTTGGCTGATCCTACGGTAGGAAAGGGTGCCGCATTTGGGATGTTGTTTCTCCTGGGTGTTACCATGCTTCCGACAGCTTCCTTGGTATGGCTGAGTATCGTAGGATACAGAGGACAGAAACCGAATGTGTTCTGGTGGGGGTACACAGTAGTTGCGATGGTTATGACGCTGCTTGTAAGCCCACGGGCAGCGGTTCTGGGTTTCTTAATCTCCCTACTGTGGGTTTATCACTTCTCTGTTAAGAAAGTGAGGCCAATTCTTCTGCTAATCTTGCTTAGCTTAGGAATTCTATATGCATACGTAGTACACTCGTGGCGCAGCATAACTGGCGGAATGCAGGGCTTTGATTTCTCGATTGCGATTAGCGGTGTCGCTTCGCAACTAAATTTGAATAACCTAATTGAATTCATCAGTGGCTCCGACTTAGTTGACATCCGAATTTTCGTCCTCTTGGTGGACAACTACGGACGTGTTTTGCCGCTAAAATACGGCTCTACTCTGTTGCGAACGCTTTATCAACTGGTCCCAAGAGCCATTTGGCCTAACAAACCTTACGATCTAGGTCTGGAAATTGGTCAACTAGCAGGAAGCAACTCACTGTCGGGTTTACCACCAGGATTCTTTGGTGAAATGTACATGAATTTTCATGTGTTGGGCGTGTTGCTTGGCGGTTTCGTGGTGGGGGGAGTTCTTGCGTTTCTCTTCCAGCGCTGGGTGGGTTCTGGAAAACCCGATCTGGTGGGCACCATTTTATATGCGATCCTGATGCAAAGAATCCTTCTGTTGCCCTCAAACACGTTCTCAAACGCTGTATTAGCGGTGCTTTTTCCAATGGCCGGAGCTCTTCTCGCCATCAAGTTGTCTCAAATCTCCGTGACCAGCAAACCCACACACTCGTCAGCCAATAATCATCTTTCCAGGAGTCCAGGGGGATGAGGTATTTTCGCACTGGTGGATTTCTATTCGGCGCGGTCTATACGCTGTGGCGAGGTTATCTCCGGCTGATAAAAGAGCTGGCAACATGGTTCTATCGCAGGACCCTCCATGCATGCGGTCGTAACACGGTGTTCGGGACCAGTGTTTACATTTCTGACCCTAAACGCGTCAGGATTGGCTCATCCTGCTATATTGGGTCAGGAGTTTCCCTCAGTTGCGAACATGACTCAGGTTACTTGTCGATCGGTGATGGTGTGCAAATCAACGATGGGTGCAAGATAGATTTCACTGGTGGGGTGACCATTGAGGATAACGCATTGCTGTCCAACAGTGTGGCCATCTACTCACACGACCATGGCCATGATCCTAGATCCAGACCTGTTCCCAACGCCCTGGTTATCGAACGAAATGTTTGGATCGGTGCCCATGCGATTGTCTTGCCCGGGACGGAGCGGATCGGTCAGAGAGCTATTATCGGAGCTGGAGCAGTCGTCACCAGACCAGTGGCGGAAGGAGCCATAGTCGCCGGTAACCCCGCTCGTCTGATCAAAATGCGGAAAGACTAGCGAAATGCCTGCCTACTGCCTATGAGTCGATATTTGCGGCACGTCAACATCCGGCATGTTGTTGATAAGTTAGGAAACAGCTTCTCGGGACGTGCGAGTCTTGTCCTGTTAGGTAGCGCCATCGGCCAGGCTGTGGCCTTTGCCTTGCTGCCTGTGCTCGCTCAGCTCTATCCGCCGGATGTTCTCGGCCGAGCTGCCACAACGCTGGCCGTCCTGGGCGTGATTACGTTGTTAGCAAGTCTTCAATTTGATCAGGCGGTGATTGTTTCCACAGATCGCGATCTTCCTTACCTCTTGCTTTTGGCATGTTGTATCGTGTTGGGTTGGATGGTATTGCTCTCAGCTCTGCTGTTGGGTCTTAGCATTCTGTGGCCTACAAGTCAAGAACTGCTCCACAGCTTCGGCGTCAATTTGTATTTGATTCTCCTCCTCTGGGGGTCTTCCATTTTCGTGCTATTGACCAATTATCACCTACGTTGCAACCACCTACGCCAAGTCAGTACGGGGCGCGTGATTTACTACGGTGGTGGTGCGATCCTACAAGTTCTAGGCGCCTATATGCTTCGCGGCAATGAAACTGTGTTCTTGATGGCGCAGTTTGTGGCTGCATTGGGTGCAATTTGCTTCTTAATGCCTTATTCTCGTGTCTTTAGATGGTTGAGGCGTCACAGAGGATCGATCGGCGCAGCGCATCGTGAAGTTCTGCGGGTAGCCAGAGTTTACAGCGAGTTTCCCAAGTATCAGGCTGGGGCTCAGTTGTTGAATACACTTTCTGTGCAGCTTCCGGTGATCATCATGCGCATGGCCTTTTCAGATGTCTGGGCCGGATGGTTTTTCCTTACCTACCGACTCCTCGCGGTACCGACAACAATGCTTTCTCAGGCCGTAGGGCAAGTCTTTTACCGGGATAGCGCTGAACGTGAGCGAATGGGATCGCTGCGAGGGCGCGACCTGGAACGAGTTGTAATTGGGTTGGTCCAGATCAGCCTACTTCCTGCGATCGCAGCTGGCGCAGTCGCGCCGTTTTTGGTGGAGACCTTCCTGAGTCCAGAATGGGCACCGGTTGCTCTGATACTGCAAATCCTACTGATACCGTTCGTGGTTGCGTTTTTTGTGTCGCCGATTTCCGTGCTACTTAATGTGAAGAATCGACAGAAAGGAGCTTTGTTCTTCAACGGGTTGCTGTTTCTGGGGAGAATCGGCGCGCTGCTACTAGCTTGGCAGATCAGCAATCCCTGGGCTGCTGTGTGGTGTTACGCCATAGCATCCGCTGCCGTCTATCTGCCATTCTTTGTTTATGTGGCGCAAAGTGTTAACGCTAGTGTAATGAGCATGTTGAGTCGATTGCGCTACTTATTGCTGGATGTTGGGGTAATCTTGATTCTAGTTGTGGCTCTAGCGCTAGTTGGTTGGCTGAACCAATGGGTGGGGGTTGTCCTGACAAGCGGTATTACGGTGTTGGCTGCACAACGTGAGTTTAGACGGACGCGAAGCGGTTTCTACAGACGCACGGTATCCGAGATCGGTGGCCATGTGCTATGATCCAGGTGTTGGTAATAGTCAGCCACTACTTGCCGGGCCACAAGGCTGGCGGACCGATCCGTAGCGTAGCTAACATCGTCGCTTGGTTAGGCAATGAGGTTCACTTTTCAGTATTAACAAGAGACCGCGACTTTTGTGACGCGAAGCCATATACCGGCATACGAACTGATGCGTGGCAACAAGTAGGCAAGGCACAAGTCATGTATTTGTCGCCTGGTCGTCTCGGACTGCTGAACTGGCTGCAGTTGCTGAGAAGCCTGGAGTATGATGTGCTGTTTTTGAACGGTTTCTTTGAGATACTCTCCGTGCAGACCCTCTTTCTTCGCCGACTCAAGCTACTGAATAGACGAAAGCTGTTGCTGGCGCCGCGCGGCGAATTCTCGCCAGGTGCTCTAGCGCTGAAAAAAACTAAGAAAAAGGCCTACCTGCAACTGGCACGCCTGATGGGACTTTGGCAGGATGTGGTGTGGATGGCCAGCAGTCGCTTCGAGGAGCGCGACATACGTCTTGCCCTGGGAGATCGTGAGAACATCCTGGACGTACGCATCGCTCCTAACCTTGTCGCACCGGCAATGGCTGTCGTTGATTCGCTGCTTACAAGGAAGAAAAGACCGGGCATTCTGCGCGCGATCTTCATCTCGCGCATCGCTCGCATGAAAAACCTGATCGGCGCGTTGCGCGCCCTCAACAATCTGCAAGGCAACGTCACGTTCGACATCTATGGCCCCCTGGAAGACGCAGCCTATTGGCAAGAATGTCAGGAGGTGATCGCCCAACTGCCGGCCAACATTCAAGTGCGCCAGCTCGGGGAAGTGGATCATGCCAGGGTGCCTTCCCTCTTGGGACAATACGACCTTTTTCTGTTGCCCACGCTGGGCGAGAACTTCGGCCACGCCATCGCCGAGGCCCTGGCTGCCGGCTGCCCGGTCCTGATCAGCGACCGGACGCCTTGGCGCAACCTGGAGGTGGCCCGCGCTGGGTTCGATGTACCGCTTGAGCAGCCTGAACGATTTCACGAGATCTTGCAGTTCTTCATTGACATGGACGAGCCGACCCACCGCGAGTGGCGTGCTGGCGCTCAGGCATACCTCAAGACCTCACCCTGGCTAATGGATGCAGTTGAACAGAACCGACGCCTGTTTCTGAGCTTAACCGAGCAGGGGGGCAAGGTTCACGCCAGGACAAAAACGGCTGCGTAAATGGCAATTACATTTTGGCCATAGTTGCTACCTGGCCTTTGCCGATGCTGTGCTCTTGGTATATAACCCGATCTATAAGACTATGATTCCTTGCTCTGGTGGTTGAGATGACGGGTAATCGTAGAGGAGATTCGGCGTAAATCGGATTGTTTTCTCCGGCGTGGTCGAGTGAACATCCTCAGATGCGAATACCCTGCGCCGCAGAGATCAGAAATCAGAGGCAAAGATTAGATGTCAGAGATTGGATTCGCCGGCAAGACGTTACTCATTACAGGTGGCACCGGCACCTTCGGCAACGCCGTGCTGCGCCGTTTCCTTGAAACGGACATTCGCGAGATCCGCATCTTCTCCCGCGACGAGAAGAAACAGCACGACATGCGGCTGGCGTACAACCACCCAAAACTCAAGTTCTATATTGGCGACGTACGGCGGCCTGAAAGCCTGCTGGATGCAATGTACGGTGTGGATTACGTCTTTCATGCGGCTGCACTTAAACAGGTGCCCTCCTGCGAGTTCTACCCCATGGAGGCGTTGATGACGAACGCGGTCGGCGCGGAGAATGTGATGAACGCCGCGATGGTGGCAGGGGTACAACGCATGGTGGTGCTCAGCACTGATAAGGCCGCCTATCCCATCAACGCGATGGGTATCTCCAAGGCCATGATGGAAAAGCTGGCCGTGGCCAAGTCGCGGGTCGCCGTGGAGCGAGGTTGCGTGATCACCATCACTCGCTACGGGAATGTCATGGCGTCGCGCGGCTCGGTGATTCCGCTGTTTATCGAGCAGATTTTGAACGGGCAACCGCTTACGGTGACCGACCTGTCCATGACCCGTTTCATGATGAGCATTGAAGATGCCGTGAATCTGGTGCTGTATGCCTTTGCGCACGGCGAGGCGGGGGATCTATTTGTGCAGAAGGCGCCAGCGGCGACCCTGGAGACCTTGGTCAACGCGCTCAAGCGCATTTTCCAGGCCGACAACCCCGTGCGGATCATCGGGGTTCGCCACGGGGAGAAAAAGTACGAGACCCTGCTCACGGCTGAGGAAATGCTCCGCGCTGTGGACATGGGCGGTTATTTCAGGGTTCCGGCGGATAACCGCGATTTGAATTACAATCTGTACTTCACGGAGGGGCGGAAACCGGTCGTGGATGGCGATTACAACTCTCACAACACGTACCGCCTCAGCGAAGATGAGATGGTCGAGCTTTTGCTTACATTGCCGGAAGTCCAGGAGGCGCTGACAAAGCGGCAGGTTGTTCACGGTTTCGAGTGGAGTTAAAGGGGGGCGTGATGCGCGTTGTTGTGACCGGAGCGAGGGGCTTTATTGGGCGCAATCTGCTTGTGCATTTGCAGCGGCGGCAGGATGTTGACGTGACCCCCTATGATTTGGGGACCGACCAGGAGGTGCTGGAGCGCGCGCTGCACGAAGCTGATGTGGTGTTCCATCTGGCCGGTGTGAACCGGCCTGAGCGCGAGGAGGACTTTTTCAAAGGCAATGTGGATTTTACGGCGCATCTGTGCGAACGCCTTGAGCATTTCGGACGCCGTGTCCCCCTGGTTTTCACCTCGTCCATTCAGGTGGAGCGCGATAATCCCTACGGGCGCAGCAAGTTATTAGCAGAGCAAGTTATCCAGCAATATGCGTTGCGGAACCAGGCCCCTGGTGTGATTTATCGGCTTAAGAACGTGTTTGGCAAATGGTGCCGCCCTAACTACAACTCGGTCGTCGCCACGTTTTGTCATAATATCGCGCGTGATTTGCCAATCACCATTTCCAATCCGGCCAACGAGCTTGAACTGGTCCATGTTGACGATGTTGTTGCGCATTTTATACGGGAACTGGAGGTCATGCACCAACCCGGCGTTGTGTATCGTGAGGTAGAGCCCGTATTTCACGTTACGCTGGGCAAGTTGGCAGAATTGATCCGGGCCTTCCGCGCCATGCGTCATACGCTCACGCTGCCTGATTTCAGCGATCCATTCATCCGCAAGTTGTATGGAACGTATCTCTCCTACCTGGAGCCCGATGATTTTGCTTACGATCTGCTCCAGCGTTGCGATGAACGGGGGTGTCTGGCGGAGGTGCTCAAATCGCCGGCGGCTGGGCAGATTTTTGTTTCTGCCACCCGGCCCGGCGTGACGCGCGGCAATCATTACCATCACACCAAAGTGGAAAAGTTTCTGGTGCTGCACGGCAAAGCCGCGATTCGCTTTCGCCACATCGAGCGTGATGAGGTTTTGGAGTACGTGGTGGAGGGGCGAGATTTTCGCGTGGTGGACATTCCGCCTGGTTACACGCATTCCATCACCAACATCGGGGACGAGGACTTGATCACCCTGTTTTGGGCGGGCGAACTTTTCGATCCGCAAAACACGGACACATGGGCGGAGCCGGTGCAGACAAGTCCTGAGGGTCATGGCGGAGGGAAAGCGTGAAGGTCGTTACGATCATTGGGACACGTCCCGAAATCATCCGGCTTTCCCGCGTCATGGCCGCGTTGGATCGGTATGTCGAGCATGTAATTGTCCATACGGGGCAAAACTACGATTACGAGCTAAATCAAATCTTTTTCGACGACCTGGAGTTGCGCAAGCCGGATTTTTTCCTGGAAGCTGCAGGGGCAACGGCGGCGGAGACAATTGGACTGGTGATTGCGCGCGCCGATGCGGTGCTGCGTCAGGTAGCGCCCGACGCCGTGCTTGTTTTAGGGGATACGAATAGTTGCCTGGCGGCCATTGCCGCCAAACGCCTGAAGATCCCGGTCTTCCACATGGAAGCAGGCAACCGCTGTTTCGACCAGCGTGTGCCAGAGGAGATCAACCGCAAGATCGTGGATCACATCAGCGACATCAATCTGCCCTACTCGCAGATTTCGCGCGAGTATCTGCTGCGCGAGGGGCTGCCGCCGGATCGGGTGATTGTCACGGGCAGCCCCATGTATGAGGTCCTGCACTACTACCGACCGAAGATTGAGGCTTCGGACGTGTTGGCGCGGCTGGGTTTGACACCCTATGAGTATTACGTGGTCAGCGCGCATCGCGAGGAAAATGTGGATTCACCCTCGCAATTCGCAGGGCTGATAGATATCCTGACCCACCTGGCTGAAAGCGGCCGCCGCGTGATCATGACCACGCATCCGCGCACCCGCAAGCGCATCGAAACCGAGGGGGTGCGCTTGCCGCCGCAGGTGGAGCTGCACAAGCCTTTTGGTTTCAGCGATTACGTCAAGCTCCAACTGCACGCCCGTGCTGTGCTTTCAGATAGCGGCACCATCACCGAAGAGTCATCCATCCTTAACTTCCCGGCGCTCAACATCCGCCAGGCGCACGAGCGTCCCGAGGGGATGGAGGAAGGCGCGGTGATGCTGGTGGGGTTGCGTTGGGAGCGCGTGCGCAAGGGGCTGGCCATTTTGGAGTCTCAACCGCGCGGGGAGCAACGCCTGTTGAGAATTGTGCACGATTATACGGCGCCAAATGTGTCGGAAAAGGTGGTGCGGATTATCCTGAGCTATACCGATTATGTGAACCGCGTGGTGTGGCAGAAAAATTTGATTTGAGAAAACTATGAAATTTTTGTTCATCAGCCTGTGGTACACACCAGAGCCCGTGTTCAAACCGCACGATTTCGCGCGTGAACTGGTTGCACGTGGTCATGAAGTTACTGTGATTACAGGGTATCCCAATTACCCAACAGGTCAATTATTTGCCGGCTACCAGATGCGTCTCTGGCAGTCTGAAATCATAGATGGTGTTCGCGTCATTCGGATACCTCATCTTATTGATCGTAGTCAATCAGCTTTTCGGCGTGTATGTTCGTACGCCTCGTTTGGGGCCATTGCAATATTTGCCGGGATTTGCCTGGGTTATAAACCAGACATAATTTGGACTTATCAGATAGGGCTTCCAGGAGCTATACTCAGTTTACTTGCACGAAAACCTTTAGTACATGAAGTACAAGATTTATGGCCAGAGTGGGGACAGGCAATACCAGGTGGTCTGAAAGGCGGACTTTATAAAGTCCTGGAAGCGCAAGAAAAGTTCATTTACAAGATCGCTAGTGCCATCGTAACAATCTCATGTGGATTTCGTCAAGCTTTAATGTCCAAAGGTGTTGCCGAACAAAAAATAACCATATTGGCGAATTGGGCTAACGAACAGAATTTTCAACCAGTTGCGCCAGATTCTGTTTTGGCGGAACGTGAGGGACTAGGGCAACGCCCGTGTGTTATGTATGTGGGAAACATTGGCACAGCCCAGGATCTGGGTACTGTGGTGCAAGCTGCTGCTTTACTAAAAGAGAGCATTGATGTTGAATTTGTACTTATCGGTGATGGTGTGTCCCGTCAGCCGCTAGAACGTCAAATTAAAGAACTGAAGGTAACTAATGTCAGGTTATTAGGTAGTCGTCCGCAAGAAAAAGCAGCAGCCTACCTGGCTTGGGCTGATGCGGCTTTGGTTCACTTGAAACAAGACCCTGCTTATGAGATTACCATACCATCAAAGGTTTATGCTTATTTGGCCGTAGGGATACCCATTATTGCTGCTATCTCAGGTGATACTGCCCGCTTGATTGAAGAAACCGGCGCAGGGCTGGTTTGTTCACCGGGTGATCCGGTTGCTTTAGCGCAAACAGTACAAGAGTTTTTTGCGTTGCCGCTCTCTGAGCGTGTAGCAATGGGGCAAGCGGGCCGCAGAGCATTTCTTGCCAATTACACTCGTCAAGTATTGGTGGATAAATATGAGCAACTCTTTCGACAGATCAGTAATGCAGAACGCTCAAAATAAGCTTGAGGGTAAATCGCCTGCACTAATACGACCGATGCGGCCAGCTGATTTACATGATATCGTCCATGTCCACCTGAACAGTTTCCCCAATTTCTTCCTCACCTTCCTCGGCCCTGGATTCTTGAAGTTGCTCTACCACAATATCGCTCGTGACCCTGATGGCATCGTGTTGGTTGCAGATGTTGAAGGCAAAGTCGCAGGTTTTGTTGCTGGCGTTACACGTCAAACTGGATTTTATCAGCGTTTAATTCAACGTCAGAAATGGGCTTTTGCCTGGGCAGCTATAGGAGCTGTGGTAAGGCGACCATTTATCGTACCACGCCTGTGGCGAGCTTTGCGCAAGCCAAAAGAAGCGGCTGAGTCAGCAGCAGAGGCTTGTTTGATGTCAATAGCAGTTCATCCCGATTATCAGGGTTTGGGGGTTGGGCAAAAGTTGGTAGATGCTTTTTGTAAAGAGCTAAGTAATCGAGGAATTTCTGTTTTTTGTCTTACCACAGACCGTGATAACAATGATGCTACTAACCGTTTTTATCAGCGTTTGAATTTTAAACTGGTACGTACTTTTGTTACTCCGGAAGGCCGAGCTATGAACGAGTATATTCGCGTATTACAGGAGGATAGCGGCCATGCGTAACACCTTTCTTCCCTTCTCCCCCCCTCTTATCGGCGAAGAAGAAATCGCCGAGGTAGTAGATACGCTACGTTCGGACTGGATCACCACAGGTCCAAAAGTCAAACGCTTTGAAGCCGAGTTTGCCGAATTCATCGGCGCGCCGGCGGCGCTGGCAGTCAGTTCCGCCACGGATGCGATGCAGGTGGCTTTAGCTGCTTTGGGTGTTGGTCCTGGTGATGAGGTCATCACAACCACGATGACCTTTTGTTCTACATTGCATGTCATTGAGCATGTTGGGGCCAGGCCAATGTTGGTTGATGTCGAGTCGGATACCTTAAACATAGATCCAGAAAAGGTGGCTCAGGCAATCACGCCACGAACGCGGGTGATTATGCCGGTACATCTTTACGGGCACCCTTGTGATATGGATCCTTTGGTCGAATTGGCTCGCAAACATGGCTTGACCATACTGGAAGATGCGGCTCATGCCTTGCCTGCTCGCTACAAAGGGCGCTTAATCGGAGCCTGTGGCGAACAAGGGGACCCTCTGGTCATAACCTCCTTCTCCTTTTATGCCACCAAGAATCTAACTACCGCAGAAGGCGGCATGCTGACCGGTCCATCTGAATTTATTGATCATGCCAGGATGTGGAGCCTTCATGGCATGAGCCGCGACGCATGGAAACGCTATAGCGCCACCGGTTCATGGTACTATGAAGTGCTCTTCCCTGGTTTTAAGTGCAACATGACGGATATTCAGGCGGCATTGGGCTTACACCAGTTGCGGAAATTACCCCGTTTTCAGGAACGACGCCGCGAGATTGTACAGCGCTATCATGCCGCTTTTGCTGATGTGCCTGAGTTGCAAATTCCCACCGAACGACCGGAGGCCGAGTCCGCATGGCACATTTATGCTTTACGGCTCAATCTGGATCGCTTGCGCATTGACCGCGCCCAGTTCATCCAGGAGCTCAACGCGCGCAACATCGGTGTGAGTGTACATTTCATCCCCAATCATTTGCAGCCTTATTATCGTGATAAATACGGCTACAAGCCTGATGATTTTCCTGTAGCTTATCGGGAGTATCAACGCTTGATCTCTTTGCCGCTAAACCTGCGAGTGAGTGATCAGGACGTGACCGATGTGATTGATGCTGTTTTGGACGTAGCTTATCGGTTTAAAAAATAGATTGATTGGTGTTCGACAAATATGCTTCACAAGCAATCACGCAGATGGAGCAAGCGATTTTTTGATCTTTTCTGGACAATTCCAGGATTGCTATTGCTCACACCTTTGTTCTTGGTTGTTGCGATTTCGATTAAGCTGGATGATGGCGGGCCAGTTTTTTTCCGTCAGGAACGTGTGGGACAAGGTGGAAAACATTTCCGCATCTGGAAGTTTCGCACCATGGTGGTTAATGCTGAAAAAATCGGGCGGCAAATAACAGTAGGTCGCGATCCACGTATTACGCGAGTTGGCCACTGGTTGCGAAAATATAAGCTAGATGAACTTCCTCAGTTGTTCAACGTGTTGAGTGGAGACATGACTCTGGTGGGACCGCGTCCGGAAGTGCCACGTTATGTAGCACTTTATACGCCAGAACAACGTGCCGTATTAGATTTACTTCCTGGAATTACTGACCCTGCTTCGGTGCGTTATCGTCACGAAAGTGAGCTTTTGGCTCAATCGAACGATCCTGAACGAACATACATCGAAGAGATTATGCCTGAAAAAATTCGGATCAATCTGGCTTACGCAGAACATGCCAGTCTCTTGCGTGACTTTTGGGTGATATTGCAGACATTGGGGTTAGTGCCCACCTCTGAGTGATTTCAAGTATCGGAACTTGTGTCACAGTAACTTTCCAAAACCCCGACCCGTGCTATACTGAGCCCACTCACAAACGGGGGGATATCTATGACCTATAACGGCTCATCCTGGATCTATCGCCTGCGCAACCGACACCTCTTAGCATGGGACGTGGTGGGTTTTGCCTTTGCGATTGGCCTGGCTTTCTGGATCCGGCTGGACGCGGAGCAACTTCCGCGTTTCTATCCTTTAATTGGCTTGAGCATCGCCGCTGCGCTCCTGGTCAAGATTTCCCTGGCTTTTGCGTTTGGGCTGTACGCTCACTACTGGATTTTTGCCGGGTTTGGCGAAGCGCTTACCATTCTCGTCGCCATCATGGCTGGCGAGCTGCTGCAGACTCTCCTGATTGTGGGCTTTCATCCGCTCATAGGCGGCCCGACGCTTCCCCGTAGCATCCCCTTCATGGATTGTTTCTTCTCGTTGCTGATCTTTGCCGCGCCGCGTTTTGGCGTGCGCTGGTTGTATCAACGCCGGAACAGGCATCCGGCGGCTGGCGTGCGACGGGTGTTGATTGCCGGGGCCGGGCAGGCCGGCACGCAGGTTGCGCGCGAGCTGCTTTCCAATCCCTCGTTGGGGCTCTATCCCGTTGGGTTTGTGGCTGATGACCCGACCAAGCAGAAGCTCCTTATCCACGGCGTGAAGGTGTTGGGTGAGCTGGGCGATATCCCAGCGCTGGTGCCCGTCCATCAGGTCCAGCAGGTCTTGATTGCCATTCCCAGCGCGCCGCCTCACGTGATCCGGCACATTGTCGAACTGTGCCGCGAGGCCAAAGTGGAGCCGCGCATTTTGCCCGGCCTTTCCGAACTGGTAAGTGGACGGGTCGAAGTGCAGCGCTTCCGCAAGGTGGAGCTTGAAGATCTGCTCAAGCGTGATCCCATCCGGACGGACATCAGTCAGGTGCAGGCTTTGTTGTGTGGCAAGCGCGTGCTTGTGACCGGGGCTGGCGGGTCCATCGGCTCCGAACTGTGCCGCCAGATCGCGCGCTGTGCACCTGAAGAACTGATTCTCCTTGGCCACGGTGAGAACAGCATCTTCACCATCTATACCGAGCTTCAGCGCGACTTCCCCGCGCTTTCCATCAGCAAAGTGATCGCCGACATCCGTGATGAGGCGCGGCTGCGTCGGGTGTTTGACCGCTACACCCCGCAGATCGTCTTCCATGCTGCGGCGCACAAACACGTCCCCCTCATGGAGGAGAATCCGGAGGAAGCCGTTACCAACAACGTGCTGGGCACGAAAAACCTGCTTACCCTGGCAGAGCAGGACGGCGTAACGCATTTCGTGATGATTTCCACCGACAAGGCCGTCAATCCCACCAGCGTCATGGGGGCGACCAAGCGCGTGGCCGAGTTGTTGGTGCAGCAGACCGCCCTGCGTACCGGGCGTTGCTTTGTGGCGGTGCGCTTTGGCAACGTGTTGGGCAGCCGCGGGAGCGTCGTACCGCTTTTCCAGGAGCAAATTGCGCGCGGGGGCCCCATCACTGTCACGCATCCGGACATCACGCGCTTTTTCATGACCATTCCCGAAGCGGTGCAACTGGTGTTGCAGGCGGCAGCTTTAGGGCATGGCGGGGAGGTCTTCGTGCTGGACATGGGTCAGCCCGTGCGCGTGCTCGATATGGCGCGCGACCTGATCCGCCTGGCCGGGCTGCAGGAGGGGCGCGACATCGAGATCCGGTTCACCGGCCTGCGCCCCGGCGAAAAGTTGTATGAGGAACTATTCCTCCCCGGCGAGACCTATCATCCCACAGCGCATACCAAGATTTTTGTGTGTGATGGACACCCGCCGGCACCCCAGCATTTGCTCAATGGCGTTGACACCTTGATCGCCGCGGCACGGAGAGGGGACAGCGCCGCCGTTTTGCACGCCCTGCGCACGCTGGTGCCGGAGTATCAACCCCAGCAGACGGCTTCACCGCATCATGGTTCGGCTGCGTGAGGCGTGCGCCTGGGTGATCCAGCGCAGCCTCTGGCTATGGCTGGGGGCGGCTTTGCTGGCGTTCTTGTTACCCGAAGCGTTCGCTTCGGCGCTGAGTATCCTCGCTTTGTGTGTCCTCCTGGCCTGTGTAGCGGGGAAGGGCTATCGCCTGCCCGCCCTGTTGCTCTTCGCTCTGCTTGTGCTGTTTGTCGCTGGTCTTGTCTCCCTGGCGATCACGCCTGACCCTGAGGTCACGCGTTGGCCCGTTGCGCGCCTGTGGGCCGGGCTGGCTTTGAGCTACGGCCTGGTGGCCTGGAGTGTTTTGCGCGCACGCCCGGGCACACTCGAAGTGACCTCTGCCGCCATGGGCGTGGGACTGGCCCTGTTGGGCGCGCTGATCGTGCGCTGGCCTGGCGGCAGCAAGCTGCCTTTTATCCCTAAAACCCTCTACGCGATTTTACCGATTCCCGCCCAGGGCATCATCAACGCGAATATGCTGGGAGGCGCTCTTGTGGCGCTGCTGCCGCTGGTGTGGGCCTCCGTGCTGTGGGCGGAAGGCGCCTGGCGCTGGCTCAAGCGGATGTTGTTCGGCGTATCTGCGCTTGTGATTTTGGCGGTGCTGGTGTTGACCCAGACTCGCGGGGCTTTGCTGGCGGCTCTGGTGACCCTGGGGGTGTTGACGGTGGCGCGCTGGCCGCGCCTGGTGTTCCTGCTGTGGCCGGTAGCTCTGGTGGCGGGATGGGGGATTGCCAATACGGGCCTGGATGCTTTCCTGAGCGCCTCGGGCGCGGATAGTGCCATCTCGGGTCTTTCCGATCGCGTGGATTTGTGGCAGCGCGCGCTGTTAATGCTGCGCGATTTCCCCCTCACGGGGCCTGGTGCCGGGCTGTACGAGCGCTTGATGTGGGCCTTGTATCCCCCCACGCAGCTTAGACCGGGCTTGAGCTCCGGCCTGCACGCGCACAACATCTGGCTCCAGGTGGGCGTGGATTTTGGCTTGCCGGGGCTTTTCGCTTTTGTGGTGTTGACGCTGGGCAGCGCGGCCTGGGCTGTGCGTGCGTTGCGCCTGCCGGGACAGGGGCGCGCCCTCTTGTGGGGCGGATTGGGGTCACTTTTGGCGGTAGCGCTCCACGGGATGGTGGATGCACCCTGGATGGTGGGACGTTCTGCCTTTGCCTTCTGGTGGGGGCTGGGCGTGCTGCTCAGTGCGGCTGCCGTCGCTCACGCACAGGCAAGTGTGCCGGTGGATCAGGTGGAGTCGGCTTAGGATTTTGGACGTGTGGCCTTTCGTTACGGGCGCCCTGGAAAGGGCGCCTTTTTTGTTGCTTGGAGGAAATGGGGTCATCCCTTCTTAAAAGTCCAGTCGGGAAATATGGTACAATAGCGCTGTTGTGAGGCCTGGATAGGTATGGAGCTTTGGACGGCCCGCAGGGAAAAGGGCCTACCGAGGGTAGTGCACGGAAGCCGAAACCCTCACGTCACGTACAAGGGAAAAACGTGACTGACCTGAACAGCGACAACATCATCCCTCCGTCCCCTGGCCGGTAAATCCCATCTTTTAGCTCAGGAGGTATCTATGGCATTTCGTCCTGCAGGTCAGGAACGCGCTCTGGTGCAGCGCAGTTTTTTGGCGGTTGATGGCGCCGCTATCGCCAACATCATTGTCCTGGCGGCGGTGGTGACGGTGCTTGCCGCCATTCCGCTTTCTGTGGTGATTGGTTCCGGCAAGAGCTTCCCCATGAGTCAGGCGGTGTATCCGCTGGTGGGGTGGCTGTTGGGCCCCATCGCCGGTGCTCTGGCGACGGGCATCGGCGCGCTGGCGGGGGTGTTCTTCTTCCCCCATACGACGACCATCTGGTGGGCAACGGTGTTGGGGGCTGCGTTTGGTGGTTTCGTTGCCGGGACCTTGCATCCCACGCAGCGGCGGCATTGGTGGTTTATCGGGGCCACGCTGGCGGTGCTGGCTTTCGTGTTGTATGCGGGTCGCGCCGTGTGGCAGAATGGCGTGGCGCCGCTCGCCGTGTTGGCCGGCTCCTTTATTGATTGGTCCGCGTTGTTGCTCTACCTGCTGCCGACGCGGCGCCTGGCCGGGCGGTTGATCGGCGATGCGCATCCCGCGCGTCTTGTGCTGGGGCTGGCCCTGGGCATGTGGATGGTGGCCGGGCTGGTGCATCTCTTCACGGCGATGTGGGTGTATTTTGTCTTTAACTGGCCCGCCGCCGTGTGGTTGACGATTGCCCCGATGGCGCCTCTCGAACACGCGCTGCGTACCATCGTGGGGGCTGTGATTGGGGCCGGGGTGATTACCGGTCTGCGTCGCCTCGGTTTGCCCAGGCCGGAACACGCGGTGTATTAGGCGCCCTTGCGGGCGACGCCCAGACACGCGGTTGGTAGGGGCGCCCAAAGGGCGGGGGCAAGCCCCGCCCCTACGGCGCGCCCCCCTACGGCGCCCCGCAGGCACGCGGTCGTTGTAGGGGCGCCCCTTGTGGGCGCCCCTCTACGGCGTCTCTTGATACTGAGCAGTTGCGTTCTATCAACGATGCATGAATTCATCATTGAGCTTGACTCGCTTTCGTATTACTATCCGCGCGCGGAGCGCCCGGCACTGCGCAATGTGACCTTGACGGTGCGCCGCGGTGAGTTCCTGGGGGTGATCGGTCCCAGTGGCGCGGGGAAGTCAACCCTGTGCCTGGCTTTGAGCGGCCTTATTCCCCAGTCCCTCGGCGGGCGGTTCTTCGGCAGTGTGCGCATCGCCGGCCTGGATACGGTGACGACGCCTCTGACGCAGTTGGCGCGTCTGGTGGGGCTGGTGTTTGAGGATCCGGAGCTGCAGTTGCTCGCCACGACGGTGGAGGGTGAGGTGGTGTTTGCGCTGGAGAATCTTGCCTTGCCTTTGCCGGAGATGCGGGCGCGCGTCCATGAGGCGCTGGCGCAGGTGGGATTGAGCGGTCTGGAACGGCGCGCGCCGCAGAGCCTTTCGGGGGGGCAGAAGCAGCGCCTGGCGATTGCGGTGGCGCTGGCCTTGCGTCCGCCGGTGTTGGTGCTGGATGAGCCTACCGCCCAGCTCGATCCGCAGGGGGCCGAGGAGGTTTTTGCGGCGTTGCGCGCGCTGCATCAGCGCGGGTTGACGATTGTGGTGGCCAGTCACGCCGCGGAGGCTTTGGCCGCTTCGGCACAACGCCTGGCTTTGCTGGATGAGGGGGCGCTGGTGGCGCTGGGAACGCCGACGGAGTTGTACGGTTATCCGGAGCGGGTGCAGCGTCATCGTGTGCGCGCGCCACAGGTGGCACAGGTCTACGCGGCTTGCGGGTGGAGGCCGGCGCCGGTTTGCTGGACGGAGGTGCTGGCGCGCCCTGACCGCGCCGGGCACGCATATGCGTCGGAGGCGGCGCCTGGGATCGCCGCGGTGACCGCATCCATGCCGGAACAGGCTGACCGCGCCGGGCACGCATCTGCGTCGGAGGCGGCGCCTGGGATCGCCGCGGTGACCGCATCCACGCCGGAACAGGCTGACCGCGCCGGGCACGCATCCGCGCCGGAGGTGGCGCCTGGGATCGCCGCGGTGACCGCATCCATGCCGGAACAGGCGGAGGCGCTGGCTCGTCCTGGCTTCGCGTGGCGTGCGCCTGCGCCGCAGGCGGAGCCTTTGCCTGCTGCGGGCCCCTTTCCCCCACCCCTGCTGACGCTGGATGACGTGAGCTTTGTGTATCCCAACGGGACTATCGCCCTGCAGGGGGTGTCTTTGCAGGTGCGACGCGGGGAGTTTGTGGCGCTGTTGGGGGCGAATGGCGCCGGTAAGACGACGCTGGTGCGCCTGGTCATGGGCCTGCTGCGCCCGACGCAGGGATGCGTGCGCTGGGAGGGACAAGCGACGGCTGCCTGGTCGGTGAGTGAGATGGCGCGGCGTATCGGGTATGTGGCCCAGCAGCCGGAACGGCAGCTTTTCGGGCTTTCGGTGGAAGAGGAGATTGCGTTCGCGCTGCGTTATCGCGGCCTGGCCCCGGCGGAGGTGACGGCACGGGTGGAGGAGGCGCTGCGCCGCTTCGATTTGTGGTCGGTGCGTGATCGGCTTCCACTGGCTTTGCCACGCGGGGAGCGGGCGCGCGTGGCGCTGGCGGCAATGCTGGCGCTGCGTCCGCAGATGCTGGTTTTGGATGAGCCGACGGTGGGCCAGGATGAGGCCGGGGCGCGCGCGATTTTGGAGGTGGTGCGCTCGTTGCACGCCGCGGGGATGACGGTGGTGCTGGTGACGCATCATGTGCATTTGTTGCCGGGCTATGCGCAACGCGCGGTGGTGCTGCAGCAGGGACGGGTGGTGCTGGATGCGCCGCTGCGCGCGGTGCTGCACGCGGAGACGGAGCTGCGCGCGTGCGGGTTGCAGCCGCCTCAGGTGGTGTTGATGGCGCGCGCCTGGGGGCTGGATGCGCTCACGCCAGAGGAGCTGGCGGCGCTGGTGTGCGGAGGTGGCGCGTGACGTTGGAGCGCTTTCTGCGGCCCGGCGCGTGGCTGGTAAGGGTGGATTTTCGCGCTAAACTGGTATGGCTGCTGACGCTTTCGGTGCTGGCGATGGTGTGGGGCGATGTGCGCTGGCTGGCCGGCTTGTGCGTGTTGACGCTGGGGATCGGTCTGGCCGGCGGGGTGCGTCCCACGGTGCTGCGCTGGTTGGTGCAGCTTAGTTTGCCCTTCGGGGTGATGATGGTGTTGGCGCATGGGGTGTTCAATCCCGCGTTGCGGGTCGGTTCGGCGGTATGGCGCCTGCCCGGCGGCTTGATGCTGGCCTGGGATGGGGTGGCCTACGGGGTGGCGGTGACGTTGCGCATGCTCAGCCTGGTGTTGAGCGTGCCCGCGCTGATGTTGAGCACGCCGCCGGAAGCGCTGGTGGCGTCGCTGGCGCGCTGGCGTGTGCCCTTCAAGGGGGTGTTTATTTTCGCGGCGACCTTGCGCTTTGTGCCGCTTTTGCTGGATGATGCGCGGGCGATGGTGGAGGCGCAGCGCCTGCGCGGGATCGCGCCGGAGGAGCTGCCGTGGTGGCAGCGTTTGCGTCTGTACGGGGGCCTGGTGATGCCGTTGATGTTGGGGGCGCTGGTCAAGGCGCAGATGTTGGATTGGGTGTTGCAGGTGCGGAGTTTTGGCCTGCCTCAACAGCGCACGTATCTGCATCCCAGCCGGCTGGGGGCGGTGGATTGGGCGGTGTTGCTCGCCGGGCTTGGGGTGCTGGTTGCGGCGTTGGTGGGGTATGTGCGCTGGCATTTGGGCGGTTAATCTGGTGCAGGAGGGGGGCATGGAGGTTAAGCTGATCGCGTTAACGCAGTATTTTGGGGATGATGGCTCGCCGGAGGCCTTGATCGAGCACGCGGCGCGGGTGTGTTATCGCAGCGAGCCGCGGGGGAACCGCGCGGCCTTTATCCGCGCGCGCTTGCGTGACGGCCATGAGAGTGTGATCGAGCACGCGGCGGCGACGTTTGAGGTTGCCGGCATCAGCCGCGTGTGTAGTCATCAGTTGGTGCGGCATCGGCTGGCTTCGTACTCGCAGGAGAGTCAGCGGTATGTGGATATGAGCGCGCCGGAGTTCGTGTTGCCGCCTGAGCTGGCCTCTAATGCGGCGGCGCGGGAGGTGTGGGATGCGTTTGCGGCGCAGGTAACGCAGACTTACCAGGCTTTGCGCGCGCTGGGCCTGAAGAAAGAGGACGCGCGCTTCGTGTTGCCGAACGCCACGGCGACACGGCTGGTGGTGACGATGAATTTCCGCGAGTTGCGGCATTTTTTCCGCCTGCGCATTACGCCGGAGGCACAGTGGGAGATTCGCGCGGTGGCCCAGCGCATGCTGGCTTTGCTCGTGCCGCATGCGCCCACGGTGTTTGGTTCGCTGGAGGAGGAGTTGCGCACGGCGTATCCCGATTTGTTCGTGTAGCGTAACTGCCTACTCATAGCGATTGAAATCGCCTCTGATGGGCTTATAGCCTGGCGTCCCCCTACGGGGACGCCACTGCAGCGACCGCGTAGGTCGCGGATACCCGAAGCGCAGCGAAGGGTACGGTGGCCCGGCGCGTAGCGCCCTATAGGGGCGGTTTTAACCGCTAGCTGATGAGTCAAGGTAGGTAGTTACCGTGTAGCGGATTGCATCCGGCAAACTTACGCATACAATAGGGGTAAGGCAGGAGGGAGCACGGGGACTTTACTTTCGGGAGGATTGCATGGCGCTTGAGTTCATTTCCATCGTGTCGTTCACCTTTGCGCTGGGCCTGTGGGTGTTGGGGCTGTTCACCTGGTGGCTGGAACGGCGTCACCGCCGCTGGTTGGGTCTGGCGATGATGGTGAGCGCTCTGGTCATTGCGTTCGGGTACGCATTTCTGGGCAGTCGCTACGCTATCCGCCTCTTTGGGTATCTGATCATCACGATTGATTTGCCCCGTTTGATGATGACGGCGATTGTGTACACCCTGGGGGTGCTGGGGGGCCTGGGATTGGCCGGCGCGTTGTTTATGTGGATTTCTGGGCGCCTGATCCAGCCGACTCGCTTTGAACGTCAGGTTGGCAGTTTCATACTCCTGGCCCTGGGGATAGCTTTGCTGATTAGTTTGCTTGCCATTAGTATCAGCCGCTAACGAAAGGAGGTCTGCATGATGCGAAATCTCGAGGCGTTCGAGGCTTTGGAGGAGCAATGGTTGGCGCCGTATGGCTTCCGCAGCCGTGCCTCACGGGGGCGTGAGATACCGGAGGAGGAACATCCCTACCGCTCCGCCTTCCAGCGGGACCGGGAGCGCATTTTACATACGACTGCGTTCCGCCGCCTGGAATACAAGACGCAGGTGTTCGTCAATTACGAGGGGGATTACTACCGCACCCGTCTCACGCATACGTTGGAGGTGGCTCAGCTTGGCCGCACTATGGCGCGGGCGTTGGGAGCCAATGAGGACCTGGTGGAGGCGATTTGTCTGGCGCACGATCTGGGCCATCCGCCGTTTGGGCATGCCGGTGAGGTGACCTTGAACCGTCTGATGGCGGATTACGGCGGCTTTGACCACAACAAGCAGTCGCTGCGCATTGTGGAGAAGCTGGAGGAGCGCTACCCGGAGTTCCGCGGCTTGAATTTGACGTGGGAAGTGCGCGAGGGGATTGTCAAGCACGAGACGGAGTACGACGTCGCCGATGCGTCACGCTTTGAGCCGGACAAGCGCGGCACCCTGGAGGCACAGCTTGCCAATCCCGCCGATGAGATTGCTTACACGGCGCACGATCTCGATGATGGGTTGCGTTCGGGCCTGATCGTGCCGGAGCAGTTGGAGGGGCTGGCCTGGTGGCAACGTTTGCGCGAGAGCCTGGGCTGGGATGGACGCGAGTTCAACAGCATGTGGCGCTATCGCCTGGTGCGCCGTCTGATCGGGCTGCTGGTGACGGATCTGCTCACCGAGACGGGGCGCCGCATCGCCGCGGCGGGGGTGGATTCACCGGATGCGGTAAGGGCCTGGCCGAGCAACCTGGTGGCTTTGCCGGAGGAGACGCAGCGCATGACGCGCGAGCTGAAGCGCTTCCTGTACGAGAATTTGTACCGCCATCCGCGCGTGATGCGCATGCAGATTAAGGCCGAGCGGGTGGTGACCGCGCTGTTTGAAACGTACGTCGGCGAGCCGGCGCAATTGCCGCGTGAGGTTCAGCGCAAGCTCAATGACCGCAGCCTGCATCGCGTGGTGTGCGATTACATTGCCGGTATGACGGATCGCTACGCGCTGCAGGAGTACGCCAAGCTGTTCGATCCGTTTGAGCCGGTGTAGACGTAGCTGGTGTTCGGGATCCAAAAAACACGCCGGCCAGGTCTTCCTGGCCGGCGTTGTTTGTAAGGTGGGCTTACATGCTCTCTTCTTTGCCGATGGGGATCTCGAAATTGACCTGCACGCCGCGCCCGGGCACGCTGCTCATCTGGAAAGTCCCTTCGAGCATTTCGATGCGCTCCCGCAGGGTTTGCAGATTTAAGCGCTGGGCGTCTTCGGTCGTCAGCTCGGGGTCAATATCCAGCACCGCGCCGTTATCGTGCATGCTCACTTTCACCACCTCGTCCAGGATGGTGATTTCGACCTCGATTTCCGTGGCGCGGTTGTAGGTGCGGGCAATGTGGACCAGCTCCTGAACGACGCGGAAGATGGTCACTTCCTTGTGGGGGGCGAAGCGACGATCCTTGCCGCCGGGTTTGAAGTTGATTTTGACCTGTTCCGCGTCGCGCAACATCTCGGCGTAGCGCTTCATGGTGGGAATCAGGCCCAGGTCGTCCAGCATCATGGGGCGCAGCTCGAAGATGAAGCTCTTGATTTTTTGCAGCGAGCTGTTGACATTGTCGCGCAGCACGCCCAGCTCGACCCTGGCCCGTGCCGGGTCACGATCGAAGAGGCGCTGGCAGATTTCAGCCTGGAGCACCAGGTTGGAGAGCGACTGGGCCGGCCCATCGTGCATCTGGCGTGAGAGGCGCAAGCGCTCGCGTTCCTGGGCTTCGATGATGTTCACCACCATGGCCTGCATATCGCTGTTGACTTCAGAGGTGGCTTCTGTGGTCGGCGGCGTGAAGCTGATGATGGCCTTGTAGAGCTTTTGCAATCGCTCCAGGTAGCGCTGATCGCTCTGTAATTTTTCGAGCTGGCCGCGCATGGTGAAGAGGCGCATCTGGTTTTCCAGCATCGTGTTGTAGACCGCTTTAATGTCCTCACGCGGCGCAGTGTCGAGTTGGGACTCGATCTGACGCACACGCGACACTGCCCGCACGTTGGATTGCATGAGCCGCTCCACCTCGGCGGACGTTTGTTGGACCAGCATGGTCACTTCTTTGAGCTCACGCTCTACGGTCTGCAATTCCTCCTGGCATTCGGCGACAAAAGCATTCCAATCGTTCTCGGTCATGGCTCACTCCTGGGGGTTAGTGCTTAATGTGCAAACGCACCCATCCGCGTCGCAGCGCGTAGATCGCGGCCTGTGTACGGTCGGACAGGTTCAATTTTGAAAGAATCGAAGTCACGTGGTTTTTCACGGTCTGCTGGCTGATGCCCAACGTGAAAGCGATCTCCTTGTTGCTCATGCCGGCGATGATGAGTTCCAGAATTTTCGTCTCGCGTGGGCTGAGGGGGGAGAAGGTCTCCTGGTCGGGCGTGACGCCGTACTTCTGGAAGCGGCTCAGCAGCCAGCTCTCTGCCGCGTTCTGCGTCATCGCCTGCCCACCGATTACATACATCCCGCGTGCGACCAGGCGCACCGTTTCCAGCAAGTGGGTCGGGCTCACATCCTTGGAGAAGTAAGCCGAAGCGCCCACGCGGATGGCGTGGTAAACCTGTTCTTCATCGTCATAGGCCGTCAGGATGATGAAATTTATTTCCGGGTGGTGGTTTTTCACCCGTTGTGTGACCTGCAGACCGTTCATGCCGGGGAGGTTGACATCCATCAACACCACATGCGGGGCCAGCTCCGGCAGCATGCTCACCGCCTGCGGCCCGTCCCCGATTTCGCCCACCACCGTGATATCCGGCTCCGCGCTCAGGACGTTCACGAGGCCTTGGCGGAAAAGCGGGTGGTCATCCACCACGACCACGCGGATGGGGGGCATTGGGTAAGGATGCACATCAGCCATGGTGATCACACCTCCCTAAAAGCGCCCCAGGCGGCGCAAGCCAAGCAGACCGGGCGCCTGGTCATTGAGCATCAAATCGCACAGGCGATCGGCCACCATGCTGACCCAACTCAGGCCCCAGGGGCCCAGGCCGCTGGCCAGATAAGCGCCGGGCAGATCAGGCAACTCGCCGACCGCCGGCAATCCGTCCGGCGTGACCGCCACCCAATGAGTATGGCGCTGCGTCACCGTCGCGGTGGGGCAGAAAGCCTGGGCGGCGGCGGAGAGCTGGCGCCACGTCTGGCGCCCATCCCCATCGCCCCAGGCGGCCATGCGCCACTGGCCATTGTGCGGGTGCAGGACCGTCTGCCCGCCATCGAGCACCAGCGGCACCGTGAAGGGCAGCTCCGCGCGACACACCACACTGCGCAGGCCGACCGGTCGCACCATGCGTTGCAAAGCCGGGCTAAAGCGCACCGCGTACGCCCCCGTGCTCAGCACCACGCCGTGCGTGGTCACAAAGTGCCGCCGTGCCACCACATCCAGGGTTGGCCCTTTGGGGATGACGGAGCTCACGTCCACGTTGGTTTCCACGTGAATGCGGGGATGCTGCAACAGCGCCTGAATGAGGGGCGCCACCTCAAGGAACAGATTATCGGGTGTGCGCAGCGCGACCAGATAGCCCCAGTCCGTTGCATCTTCCAGCGAGACCTTATAGCCGGCGCGACGCAGGGCCTGTTCGGAGTTTTGCAGGATGGCCGCCTCTTCCGGCGTCTGGGCCAGGCGCAAGCTGGCGATGCGACGCTGAGTCAGCCCGAAGCGCGCAGCCGTCCGTTCCAGTAGCTCCAGGCTATGCTGCGTCATCTCCCACACCTTGAGGGCTTGCTCCATGCCGAGCGTTTCCGCCAGGGCGGCGAAGGGTTGCGGCGTGCCGAGAAAAGCCACCTGCATGCCGGTGAGCGTGTGGCCGGGCAGGGGACGCGCTTCCAACACGGCGACCTTCAGATTGGCCTCCGCCATGCGACGCGCGACGAGAGCACCGGTCAACCCGGCACCGATCACCACAACGTCGCTTAAAGCCTGACCGCTTGCCATCCCCTTTTACTCCTTGCCTGCGCGCTTCTATCCTTAATGATACTCCAAGCTGCTCCAGGTGCAAGTAGGGGCGACCCTTGCGGTCGCCCTGGGCGCGACCCTTGGGAAATTCACACAAAGCCACAAAGACACCAAGGTTTTTAACTGCTTACTTATAGCGATTGAAATCGCCTCTGATGGGCTTATAGCTGGCGCCCTGCCCCCTCTAGTTTCCCATAAAAGAGGGGACGTTGGCCGCTAAGGCGAGCGGATACCCGAAGCGCAGTAGGGGCGGGGTTTACCCCGCCCAGGGGGACGATGTGTAGGGCGGGGTTTACCCCGCCCAGGGGGACGATGTGTAGGGGCAGCAGGGCTTGTCCCTGCCCCTACGGCAGCGTGGTTTTAACCGCTAGCC
>FWWL01003895.1_pt1 | contig 26246 bp, 24 predicted proteins | sample 2228331 | NCBI WGS metagenome assembly FWWL01 (sample SAMEA103939775, study PRJEB20133) | metagenome
ACTCCGGGGCGTGCTGCTGCTCGCGGTGTCCACGGACCGCATCGTCCACCGGTTCCGGGTGGCCGGGGGCTACGCCTACGGCTACGACGACCGCGGGGAGGAGGTGGTGCGGGTGCCGCTCCGGGAGCCCACCGTGGTGCGGCCGGCGTACGACCCGCAGCACCGGGTGTACCGGTACAACGTGACGTGAGGTGGGCCATGGGAGGACGGAGGATCAGCCGGCGGGAAGCCCTGGCAGGACTTGCGGCCCTGGGTGCTTTGGCCGTCCCGGCGCCCGCGCGCAGCCAACCGACACCGCAGCCGGAGGTGCGCTCCGTACGGATTCCACCGCCATTACCCCTCGACCCGGACGCCGCGGCGTGGAGGAGGGCACCGGTAGCGGAGATCGGCCTCCTCGGCCAGGCGATGGTACACCCGTTCCGGATGCGCCCTTCAGTCCCTTCCGTACGGGTGCGGTCGATGCACGACGGGGAGAAGGTTGCATTCCTCCTCGAGTGGCGGGACCCGCGGCCCGACCGGCGCACGGTCAAAACCCGGGAGTTCAAGGACGGGTGTGGGGTCATGCTGCTCCCCGCCGGCGCGGGCAGTACGGAGTGGATGATGGGGACCCCGAAGATCCCGGCCACGGTCCTGCACTGGCGGGCGGACTGGCAACTGGATCTCGAGGCGGGCTTCCAGGACCTGGAGACCGCCTTCCCCAACGTGGCCTTCGACTTCTACCCGCCGCTCGTAGGTGTGCAGAACCCACCTCGACTCCCGGAAGCCTACCCGCCTGAAGCCCGGAAGTGGTTGCCCGGGTGGTACGTCGGCAACCCTCTCTCCCAGCCCCGCAAGGCCGGTCCTGTGGAAAAGCTCATCGCGCAAGGCGCCGGCACTTTGGAGCAGTTGCCCACCCAGGACGCCGTGGGCAGGGGCATCTGGAAGGAGGGGTGGTGGAGGGTGGTGCTTGCCAAACCCCTGCGGGCCTCAGACCCCCGGGAGATCTCCCTGGTCCCGGGTGGTACTTACGCGGTGGCCTTCGCGGTATGGCAGGGAGCGGAGGGCGACCGAGGGGCCCGCAAGTCCATCACCCTCCTCAACCGGCTGCGGCTCGCGCCATGAACCCAGAACGACTCCTGCTCCAAGCTCTCGCGTGCGGAGATCTCGCGCGGCTGTTTGCGCCCCAGACGGAGGGCGCTCTACCGCGGGAATCCCTGGACCGGCTGCGGGAGGTTCTGGAACGGCTGGGCGCCGAGGAGCCCGTGGAGCACCTGCGGGCCTTTCGGGACCACGCGGAGCGGGATCCGGAAGGCTACCGGTCGGAGTACATCCGGCTGTTCGTCCGGGGAGAGGTGCCGCCATACGAGGCCTCTACGGACGCATCCTCCGGCCCCTTCGGGGGCCCGAACCTCCAACAGCTGGCGGACGTAGCGGGATTTTACCGGGCCTTCGGGTTTGAAGCGCGCGGAGAGCGGCCCGACCACCTGAGCGCGGAGCTGGAGTTCCTCGCCCTCGTATCCCTGCTGGAGGCCCGCGCGCTCCTGGTCGGGAACGCAGAGCAGGCCCAAGTGTGCGCAGAAGCCCGCACGGCTTTCATCCGGGACCACCTCCGCGGGTGGATCCCTGCCTTTCGGGAACGGGTGGTGCAGCACACGTCCCACCCCGCCCTTCACCATCTGGCGGCCCTTGTGCGTTCCGTGGTGGAGGCATCTGCCTCCACAGTGTCCCCGCCTGATGCATTAGATTCCTGATGCATCCGGTGCATTGACGGAGACCTCCCCGTCCGGTGTGCTGGAGCGTGCCGGAGGGGTGCAGGATGGACCTCGGATCCCAGAAGGCCGCCAGTCTCGGGACGCCGTTTAACTTAGCTACCTTCCTCCTGGACCGGCATGTGCAGGAAGGCCGTGCGGACCGGGTGGTGCTCCTCTTCGGGGAGGAGACCGTCACCTTCCGGAGTTTAGTAGACCAGGCCAACCGGGCCGGCAACGCCTTCCGCCGGCTGGGGGTGGAGCCGGAGGACCGGGTGGCCCTTTGCCTACCCGACTGTCCTGCCTTCTACGCCGCCTACTTCGGGGCGCTGAAGATCGGTGCGGTTCCGGTCCTACTCACCACCTTGGCCACCTCCGAGGACTACCGGTACTTCCTCGCGCACAGCCGGGCGAAGGTGGCGGTGGTGGATGAACGCGTGGCAGCGCGCTTTCGTGAACTTCCGTTGACCTCCCTGCGATACCGGGTGGTGGTGGGAGAACCGCAGGGAGAGGAGCTCGCCTGGGAGGACCTACTTCGTCAGGCGTCAAGCGAGCTCGAGCCGGAACCTACCTCCCCGGATGATATGGCGTTCTGGATGTACAGCTCCGGAACCACGGGTAGGCCGAAAGCCGTAGTCCACCTGCACCACGATCTCCTGTACTTCATGCCGCCCCACTGTCGGGAGGTGGTGGAGCTGGGCCCGGAGGACAGGGTCTACTCCACCTCCAAGCTCTACTTCTCGTACGGACGTAACAACTCTCTGGACGGTCCTTTCCTCTACGGAGCCCAAGTGGTGCTGAACCCTCACCGTCCCGAGCCGCACGCCGTCCTGGACCTGCTGGAGGCGTACCGGCCTACGGTCTTCTACAGCGTCCCCTCCTTTTACGCCGCCCTCCTGGAGTACCTCCACCGCTCCGGCCGCCGGTGCGACCTTTCCTTCTTGCGGTGCTGCGTCTCCGCGGGCGAGGCCCTCCCGAAAGCGGTGTTCCAGAGGTGGTGGGAGCGCTTCCGGATCCCCATCCTGGACGGCGTGGGCAGCACGGAGGTGGGCGCCATTTACCTCTCCAACACCCCCAAGCGGCTGAAGCCCGGCAGTAGCGGTGTGATGCTGCCGGGGTTCGAGGGGCGGTTGGTGGACGAGGAGGAACGGGAGGTAGCCCCGGGACAGGTCGGGGTCCTGTGGGTCAAGAACGACGGGATCTTCGCGGGTTACTGGCGTGACCACCGGAAGACCAAGGAAAGCCTCCGGGGCGAGTGGTTCGTCACCGGAGATCTCTTCGTTCGGGACGACGAAGGCTTCCACTACTATATGGGGCGGGCAGACGACTTGCTCAAACCCGGGGGGCTGTGGGTCTCTCCCCTGGAGGTCGAGGGAATCCTTCTGGAACATCCCGCGGTGGCGGAGTGCGCGGTCGTGGGCGCCCCGGATGAGCTGGGACTCGAGAAACCCATGGCCTTCGTGGTCCTCCGCTCCGGCTACCTCCCCTCCCCCGCACTTGAGCAGGAGCTGCAGGAATTCGCCCAGAGCCGACTTCCTCGGTTCAAGCACCCGCGGTGGATCCGGTTCGTACCGGAGCTCCCCCGGACTTCCACGGGCAAGCTACAACGCTACCGGCTGCGGGAAGCCCTCCGGCAGGAGCAACAGGCGGCTTCCGCAAGGGCACGATAGCCCATGATCCACCACCTCCCTACCCCTCCTGGCTTTGGAGGTAGGAGAAGATGGCCTGCTTGCACCGCTCCCGCACCAGGGCATGCGTGGCCTCCAGGTCGGGCTCGTGAAGCCACTGCAGGAATAGCCCATCGACCAAGGCCCGCACCACGGAGGCCGCCTCCCGCACGTCCCGCACCCGGAAGGCTCCCTCCCGCACACCCTCCTCGATGATGTGGGCGTACACGGCGTCCACGATGTTCCGGAAGGTAGCGCTGAGCTCCTGGAACCGGTGCTGGCGGGCCGCGGTGGTCACGAGATCCAGATACACCAGGTAGAAGTCCCGGTTGGCCTTGGGGTCCACGAAGATGGCATCGATGGTGGCCCGGACCTTGTCCTCCGGCCTTCCCGCTTGACTCACCGCACTCAGAATGCGGCGGCCCACCCGGGCCAGGACCCACCGCATGGTGGAGAGGATGAGATTCTCCTTGTTGCCAAAGTAGTAGAGAAGGAGACCCTTGTTGATGCCGGCCCGCTCCGCCACCCGCCGGAGGGTCATCTGCCGCAGCCCGTGCTCCGCCAAGACCTGGTAGGTGCACCGGAGGAGCTCCGTCTGTCTCGGAGAAAGGGCCTCCTCGAGAGCCGCCACGTGGGGCTCCAGGATCACAGAAGCGCCCTCTTTCCTCATCGTCCGCGAAGACGCTCGGCCAGACGCACCAGCCTCTCGTGCGTCCCAAACTCCTGGGATTCCTCTACGCCATCATAGCACCGACCGACCGCCGCATCCTCCGTGTCCGTCAGCACCGCCTCCCCCATGGGGAACAGGACCTCGTTCTCCTTGGCGATGTGGGCTCTCAGAAGCTCGACGTACTGCCACGCCAGGTCCGTTACCTCCTCTGGCTGCGCCTCAGCCGCCTCGTAGCGGCTCAGAGCTTCCGCGATCCGGCGGACCAGCTGGCGGCCCATCTCGTGCTCGGCCAGCATCACCCCGATCGGGCCACCCTCCCGAGGGATGCCCACACGCTCCAAACAGGGAAACAGGCAGTGCTCCTCCTTCCCGTGGTGGCAACGGTCTACAAACCCCTGACAGAACGCCACCACGTCGCGCAGGTACGCAGGGTCCAACGGCACCCCGGAAGCCACCGCGCCCAGGTGAGCCTCTAGGGCATTCAGGACCCCGAGGATCGTTTGGTGCTCTCGAACCAGCTCTTCCGTCGATCGCATGCTACACCATCGTGAGCCCGCCGCTCACGCTGAGGGTCTGGCCCGTGATGAAGGAGGCCCGGTCGGAGGCCAAGAACAGCACCGCCTCCGCCACCTCCTCCGGCCGGGCCATCCGCCGGAGGGGTGTGCTCCGGACAATCGCATCGATCAGCTTCTCATTGCCCGCCTCAATGATGGAGCGCAGCAGCGGGGTGTCCGTAATCCCCGGCGCCACCACGTTCACTCGGATGTTGTGGCGGGCCATCTCCCGCGCCAAGGCCTTGCTGAAGGCGATCACGGCCCCCTTGGCCCCCGAGTACACCGCCTCTCCACTGGAGCCCACCCGGCCCGCATCCGAGCTGATGTTCACCACCACTCCACCCCCGCGCGCCACCATGTGGGGGAGGACCACATGACAGGTGTTGAGCACCCCCCGGAAGTTGATGGCGAGGATCCGGTCCCACAGCTCCTCCGTGCTCTCCAAAAAGGGCACGATCCGGTCCCACCCCGCGGCGTTCACCAGGATGTCAATGCGACTCCACGCTTCCAGGACCCGCTGCACCCCTGCTTCTACACTTGCCCGGTCCGTAACATCCATGGGGACCGCCAAGGCCTGCCCTTCTGCCCGTCGGATCTCCTCGGCCACCGCCTCTGCCCCCTCTACGTTGATATCCGCCACCGCCACCCAGGCCCCGCCCGCGGCGAACCCAAGACAAGTGGCCCGGCCGATCCCGCTGGCTCCGCCCACTACCAATGCCACCCGATCCCGGAACTCCATGGCGGACCTCCCGTACCTCCCTACCGCACCCCGACCGGCGCATCCAGCTTGAAGAGCTCTATCGCGTTATCCCGTACTACCTTCCGGTACACCTCCGGCTTCAGGCCCAGCTCCCGAAGCTGCTGGAGGCTCTCCTTCCAAGGAAGCCCATTCGTGCCCCACAGGCAACGGTCCATGCCGAGGCGGCTATTCATGAACCGCACCAGTTCCGGCTTCAGGTACTTGGGCATCCAGGCGTCGATTCCGATCCACACGGTGTCCCACTTGTAGCACACGGAGATCAGCTCCTCCACCCACGGCCAGCCCGTGTGCGCGCCGATGACCTTCAGGGTGGGGAAATCGCAGAGGATTCGGTCCAGGTAGATGGGACGGCCGTGCTCGGAAGGCTGCCCCTCCAGCACGTGGCCTACCTGCATGGAGACGGGGATATCGAGCTCTACGCACTTCGCGTACAGAGGGTACATGCGACGGTCATGGAGGGGGATATCGAAGCCGTAGATGTGCACGTATACGCCCCGGAAGCCATACTGCTTTACGGCCCTCTCGATCTCCCCGAGGCTCTCCGTGATCCGATACGGGTTATAGCCCGCCAGTCCCACGAACCGATCCGGGTAGCGGGTGGTGTACTGCAAGACCTCTTCCAGCTGGGTGTCCATGTACATCCAGTGGTTCCGGTAAGACCACATCTTACACTGGGTGATGAAGACTTTCTCTACGCCGGCCTCGTCCATGGCCTCCAGCATGGCCTCGATCGTGGGGAAGCTGGGGAGGCTGCCGCCGATGGCCCGTTCCATGCGGCACACGAGCTCCCCCTCCTTGGCCTTGTTCCACCGGGCGATGAACTCCGGGGTGGCCACGTAGTACATGAAGTCGATCGCCTTCACCTCTTCGTCCATCGGTCTCCCTCCCCCTAGGCGGTTGCCGGCATCCGCAGCCGCCGCAGCCGCTCCTGTGCCAGCTGGGCCGCACCCAGGGCCGCCACGTACACCCCTTCCTCAGCAGGCGGGACCAGGAAGGTGATCTTGAGGTCCTGTTCTAGGCACCGCCGCATGAGGGGAACCCGAACCAGACCTCCGGTGAGCACGTACTCCGGCTCTCCCCGTAACCGCTTCACCAGCTGCCCGGCCCGCTCCGCGAGGGCGACGATGGCCCCTGCGCACACATCTTCAGGACTCCGGCCGGCCACTAAGTGGTTGATGACCTCGCTCTCCGCGAAGACCGCGCACACGCTGCTCACGACCGCCGGCTCCTTCGCAGCTTCTGCCAAACGGGCGATGTCGGCAGGCGTGTACCCCATGTACCGCATGGTCTTCTCCAGGAAGGCCCCGCTTCCGGCCGCGCACTTGTCGTTGAGCCGGAAGGCCCGGACCCGGCCCCGTTCGTCCACCCGGATGGCCTTCACGTTCTGTCCTCCGATGTCCAGGATGGTGCGGGCCTGGGGGTACATCCCGTGGACCGCCCAAGCCTGGGCCGTGAGGTCCGTGACCGCGAGATCCCGAAACGGCACCATGTGCCGGCCGTAGCCCGTGGTCGCCACGTACGTCACCTCCTCCCGGCGCAGGCCCGCTCGCTCCAAAGCCTCCTGGAGGGCCCGTTCTGCAGCTCGGGCGAAGTTGAACCCCGTCGGCAGGATGGCCCTACTCGCAACAGTCCCGTCCGCTACCAGGACCGCCTTCGTGTACGTCGCGCCGACGTCAATGCCTGCGACCACCATCTCCTTCCCTCCCGCTCCCAGCCATGGCCGGAGCCGCCTCTTCCTCACCTATTCGCACGTGGTCCAGGGCAAACAGAGCAGCCCCGATGGCCCCGCAGTAGTGGGATTCCTCGCTCACGTTCACGGGGACTCCGGCCAGATCCCGGATGAGCTTCACCATGGCCTGATTTCGGCTGACACCGCCCGTGAAGGTCAGCTCGGGTTCGATCCCGACCCGCCGCAGCAGTCCCAGGCTGCGGGACGCGATCGCCGCGTGCACCCCCATCAGGATATCCTCCACCTTCCGCCCCCGAGCGAGCCACCCGAGGATCTCCGACTCCGCGAACACGGTGCAGGTGGTGGTGATGGGCACCGGGTTCCGGGCCGCCAGGGCCAGCGCGCCCAGCTCCCCAAGTGGGATCTCCAGGGCCGCGCTGGCGGCTCCGAGAAACCGACCCGTCCCCGCGGAACACTTGTCGTTCATGCAGAAGTCCAGCACCTCGCCGTTCGGCCCCACGCGGATCGCCTTGGTATCCTGCCCGCCGATGTCGAGGACCGTGCGGGTGTTGGGGAAGAGGAACACCGCACCCCGAGCGTGACAGCTGATCTCCGTGACCTGGGTGTCGCCGAACTCCACCTTGAACCGCCCGTACCCCGTGCCGACGGTGTACGCCACGTCCTCCTCAGACAAGCCCGCCTCCTGCAAGGCTGCTTCAAAAGCCGCCCGGGCTGCCTCGTTCAGACGGGCCCCCGTGTCCACCAGGGCCCTGCCCAAGATCACCCGCTCCGGGCTCATGATGACGGCCTTGGTCTGGGTGCTCCCGACGTCCACACCCGCGACGACCTTCCGTGCACCCCACATGCGACCTTCACCTCCCCGTTGCCGCCTTGTGGGCCGCCAGGGCCTCGAAGAAGGCGTCTACCCGGTTCTTGATCTGCGCGTCCGCCCACAACCGCGGATCCACGAGGTCCGACTGGATGAACAGGCCCGGCACATTCCGCTGGACCCGCATCCACTCCCGTACATCCGGAAGCCCCGTGCTGGTGGTCCGGCAGCTCTTCACGCCGTGGAAACAGATTCCATCTGCCCGCCACTCCCGTACCACCCAGTCCAGCCAGTCCTGCTGGTAGAACATGGCTCCCGTCCAGCCCCAGTACGTGGACAGCACCATCTGCTCCGCGTAGCTCTCTAGAGGCCGACTCAGGTCGTAGACGAAGTCCGGGCGGAACCCGCCTCCTGCGAACACCATGTAGGAGCTGTGGACGAACACCCCGCCCCAGCTACTGAAGAGCTCTACGAAGCGCCGGAAGTGACTGTAGCAGGCAGTGCCCACCAGGATGAGACGGAAGCGCTCATCGGGGACCGCGGCCATCCCGAGGCGAGCCCGCTCCCGCATCTCCTCCAGGGCCCACTCGAAGAACTGGACGCCTTCCGGCTTACCCCGGTAGAGGTTCGCAATCCCCTGATAGGTGACCCCTTCCAGGGCCGCGTTGAAGGGTGCCGGGACATGGCGGTTGGTGTCACAGATCGCATTGTACAATTGCGCCATCCGGTTCACATTTGCCAGGTACTCCCGAAACCGGTCGAGGTCGAACCGCTTGCCCGTGATCTGCTCGCAGACCTCGATGAGCTCCCGCAGCTGCCCGAGGACATACCGAGTATCGTTCTCCAGGGTCTCGCGGAAGTCCGGATGCTGCGGATTCAGGCTTTGGGGTCCTCGCCAGCCCGGCAGGTCCAGGGTAAACACCGGACAGCCATAGAGGTGCTCCCAGATCTCCGACCATTTGATGTACGTGTTACAAACGTTGTTCGTGAGGACCAAGGACGGACGGGGCACCTTGCCGTACGGGTGCTCCCCCTGCTTGAGCTGGACCCCCACATCCGCCTTCACATACCCACAGATATCCGGCGAGTACCCGTAGTCTTCCGCCAACTGGATGTAGGCGCGGGACTGTCCCTTGATGGCGGTCTGCAGGGAGGTGATCTCGGGCATGTTGATGACGAAATCAAAGGTGAACAGGAGCTCTGAAATCGGTGCCATGACGAACACGTACGCGGCTGGCCGTCCGTTCTCCGCCGCCTGCGTCATCTCCTGCCACCACAGATCCATGAGCCGGCGGCCCTCCCGACGGGTAATGCCCAGGATCTCTTCCGTTTGCGCGCTCACGATAGTACCCCCTCATGCGAACTGGAACAGGAGCGACTCCGCGAAGGTTTCCACTTCCATGCCGATCTGTTCGAAGACCGTTGTGGTCTCCTCGAACTCAAGCACCAAGTGCGGGATCCCCGCGGCCTCCAGCGCCCGCGAGTAATTCACCTGCTCCTCAAGGCCCGGCTCGCACATCTTCGCGGCGGCCACGATCGCAGCCTCCGCCCCGGATTCCCGGATCCGGCGGAGGAGCATCTCGGCCTTGGGCTTTCGGGGATCCCGCTGCACGGGGCTGTAACTGCTGCGGTTCAGGTAGCTATCGGCCAGATTCCGCCAGGGATCCCCCTCGAGCGGCACGTCCTCCGTGATCCATCGCAGGCCGATCATGAGGTCGTCGTCCACGATGTAGCACGCGTTCTGAAGGACAGCCAGCATATCGAGGGGCGGCTGCTCGCAGAACCCGCCCTCGAACACCACCCGGATGCGGTCCTGCTTCTTCGCAGGCCGCTGGGGGAGGAGCTCCAGTACCCGGCGGAGCAAGGCGTTATGCTCTTCCCGCGGCATGAGGCCCGCGGAGCGTACCAGGAGGTAGCCCTCCACGGCGCTGAGCAGCCACGGCGTCTCCCGCTTGATCCGGTAAACCTCCCGCAGCAGGCGCCGGTTCTCGTTAACGAGCGCGATGCTCTGCCGCAGGGCCTCCTCCGTGATCGCCCGACCGGCCACCTCCTCCAGAACCCGGCCGATCCGCCGGTACTCTCCCGTGAGGTAGTCCACCGCATAGGCGGAGGCAGCATTGTGGGGGTGGTAGAGGGTTTCGACCCGGAGGTGGGGGAAGTTCCGGACCCACACCCCACACCCGTTCCGTGCCGCATCGCAGATGTTGGGGATCACCATCACGCTGAGGAAGTCCAGCCGGCCGGAGAGCGCCAGCTCCAAGGAGCTGCGCACGATGGAGCAGACAAAGGCGGCGATGCGGGCGTCTGCCTGCCGGATCTGCACGGTCCCACCGGCCCCCGCGATCTTAATCGGCAGCATCCCCGCGGCGTGGGCGATCTCCTCGGGGAAGAACACCTGGAAGGAGCCGACCACCTTGCCGCCGGGGTTGCGGTCCAGCCACCGCCGCACCGCGGGGAAGGAGGGGTCCTCCACCAGGGCCCGCAGGTCATCGAAGGTGCGCTCCAGCTCTTCCATGGCCGCCTTTTATCCAACCGGTCAGTCAACACCCTATCGTGGGAAGCCAAGGGCCTACAATGCGCAGAATGCACTAATTTTTTGGTTCGATTGCACTACCCAACCTTGTGCGGTTGACGGGGAAGCAGCCCCTGCTGGATCGCCTTGGCTACCGCCTCCGCCCGGGTATGGGCGCCCAGCTTCCGGAGGAGGTTCTGCACGTGGTTGCGCACGGTGGCCCGAGAGAGCATCAGGGTGCGAGCGATTACTCCTGTGTTGAGGCCCTGAGCCAGCATGGCCAGGACCTCCTGCTCCCGGCGGGTGAGGGGCTGGCCCAATCCCGGCGCGGAACGGGCCAACCCCTCCCGCTCCGCCAGCAGGTCGACCAGCTCCTCCACCCGGCGCTGCCGGGTCACGTCCCGGAACAGGTGGACGAGCACCAGGTCCCGCTCAGTAGGACCCAGTCTCACCACCAGGGTGCTGGTGTTCACCCAGACGTACTGTCCGTCCCGGTTCCGATAACACACGTCCCGCGGCGGGATGGGCTCCCCTTCCCGTGCCATGGTGAACTCGGGGCATGAAGGGTAGCACACCAGGTGGCCAGACGGTTCGTGACCCGCCACCACCCGGTAGCACGGCTTGCCCACCACCTCCTTCTTGGACCACCCCAGCAGCTTCTCCGCCGCCTGGTTCCACAGGATCACCCGCTGGTGGCAATCTACCACCATGGCCGGCTCTCCCGCCCGCTCCAGGGCGTCGAGGAGGACCCGCAGGGCCTGTGGCGCCATCCCCTCCCTGCTCGCGGTACGTGCCCGCTGCACCCCCATCGAGCTCCCCCCTTCCTTAGCGGTGTTGCCAAGCCGGTGAGCGCTTCTCCAGAAACGCCCGTAACCCCTCATGGGCGTCCGCGGTGGCCATCAGCTCCTCCAGATAGATCCGCTCCGCCTCCTGCACCGCCTCCTCGAACCACCGCCGGAAGGAAGCGGTGGTTGCCCGCTTGGTGAGTCGAAGAACCACCCCGCTGTGGGCGCGGAGCTGATCCACCACCTTCCGAACTCCCTCCTCCAGCTGGTCTTGCGGAACCACCTCCGTAACCAGCCCCAACTCCCACGCCCGCCGAGCCGGGATTACCTCTCCGGTAAGAAGTAGGGCAATTCCGGGCTTACCGAGGAGGAAGGGGAAGGCGGCCGCGGCCACAGGCGGAAACACGCCCACTCGGATCTCCGGTTGCCCGAAGGTGGCGGTCTCAGCCGCCACCACCATGTCGCAGAGAGCCACCAGCTCGCACCCTCCGCCGAGGGCCGGTCCTCCTACGGCAGCTACCGTAGGGACGTCTGTCCACACCAAGGTCCGGCAGAGGTCGTGGAAGGCCCGGATCATCTCATGGACCTTCTCCGCGGTGTGTTCTGCCACATCTACGCCCGCGCAGAAGGACCGACCGCGGGCGGCCAGGGCCAGCACGCGCACAGCAGGATCCGCACTCGCCTCCCGTATCCTACTTGAGAGCTCCTGCATGCTGGCAATGGTGAGGATGTTATGGGGCGGGCGGTTGAGCACAAGCCAACATGCACCTTCCTCGTATCGCACCTCTACCGCAGGCTCCACCATCGCCGCACCTCACCTGTTTTCGCCTGTACCGAACTTACCGTCCCTCCTCCAAGCCGGGGGTACGGTGCGTTGCGGCTTCCGTCTCCGCGGACCGCAGGACCTCCCGGGCCACCACCAGGGTCTGGATCTCCGAGGTCCCCTCGTAGATGCGCAGGGCCCGCACCGCCCGGTATAGCCGCGCCACGGGATTCCCCCACACTACTCCCCGAGCCCCCAGAAGCTGTACCGCCTGGTCCACCACCCGCTGGGCCGCCTCCGTGGCATACAGCTTCGCCATCGCCGCCTCCCGGGTCCCTCTCCGTCCCCACCGATCCATGACCCACGCAGCCCGGTACACCAGCAACGCGCTCGCATCCACCTCCAACGCCATTTGGGCCAGCTTCTCCCGCACCATCTGAAACCGGCTCAGCACCTGCCCAAACGCTACCCGACCCTCTACGTACCGCACCGCCTCCCCCAACGCCCGCCGCGCAAACCCCACCGCGGCCGCACCCACCGTGGTTCGGAACACATCCAGAGTCCGCATCGCCACCTCAAACCCCTGCCCCTCCTCCCCCACCCGCTGGCTCTCGGGAACCCAGCATCCCTGCAGGGTGAGGGTCCCAATCGGATGAGGGCTCAGCATCCGGATCCGCTCGCTCACCACTAGGCCCGGATTCCCCGCATCCACCACAAAGGCGCTGAGCCCTTCCTTCCCTCCACCTCCTGTCCGCGCAAACACTACGTAGAAGTCCGCTACCCCCGCGTTGGAGATCCACGTCTTCACCCCCTCCAGTACGTACCCCCCATCCGTCCACCGCGCCGTCGTCGTAATCCCTGCCACGTCTGAACCCGCCTGAGGCTCGGACAGCGCAAACGCCGCAACCCACCGGCCGCGGCAGACCTCCGGAAGGTAGCGCTCCCGCAGGGCCTCACTCCCAAACAGAGTGATCGGGGCGCTGCCAAGCCCCTGCATGGCGAAGGCGAAGTCCGCAAGCTCGGAGTGCTCCGCCAGGATCTCCCGAACCAGGCACAGACTCCGCACCTCCAGGGCGGGCCAGATCCCACCGTACCGCTCAGGCACGCAGTACCGAAGCCACCCCGCCTCCCCCAGCCGGCGCACCACCTCCCGAGCAACCCCCTCCGGGTCCTCCTCCTCCCGCCCCACAAGAGGCCCCAACGCCTCCCGGGCCCACACCTCCAGCTCCTCCGCCAGGCGGCGATGAGGGTCCTCGAAGAAGGGCCACAGAAGGTAGTCCCGCTCCACTAGTCCCCCTCAAACACAGGACGGCGACGCTCCACAAAGGCCTGGTAGCCCCGGGCGAAGTCCCGGGTCAGCATGCACAGGGCCTGGGCTTGGGCCTCCGACTCGATGGCCTCATCGAGCGGCATGTCCCACTCCTTGTGCAGCATCCGTTTGGTCATGGCCAGGGCAAAGCGAGGACCTCGTGCAAGCTCCCTCGCCAGCTCCTGCGCCTCCCTGAGCAGACTTTCCGGAGCGCACAGCCGGTTAAAAAAACCCCACCGTTCCGCCTCCTCCCCACCCATCTCCCGCCCCGTGTACAACAGCTCCGCCGCCCGACCGAATCCCACGATGCGGGGAAGCAGCGCACACGCCCCCATGTCCGACCCCGCAAGCCCTACCCGCACGAACAGAAACGCCACTCGGCTGCGAGGTGTCCCCAGCCGCAGGTCACATGCCGCCGCGATCACGGCTCCCGCCCCTACACACACCCCATCCACTGCGGCAATGAGCGGTTGAGGACAGTGCCGCATGGCCACCACCAGCTCCCCCGTCAGGCGGGTGAACGCCAGCTTCCCACGTACGTCCATCTCCAGCAGCGGCCGGATGATCTCGTGCACGTCCCCCCCAGAGCAGAAGTCCCCGCCTGCCCCCGTGATCACCACCGCCCGTACGTCCTCCACCCGGGCGAGGGCCCGAAAGGTGTCCCGCAGCTCCGCATAGGTCTCGAAGGTGAGGGCGTTCTTCCGCTCCGGCCGGTTCAGGGTGATTGTCGCTACCCCCTCCTCCACCTCCCACAAGAAGTGCCGTGGCTTCAGGTCCGTTCCCCGCATGTCGTCTTACCCTCCGCTCTCGGTGGCTAGAGCACGTTCCATCCGAGCGCGTTCCCGCTCGATGAGAGCTTTCCGCAGCACCTTCCCTACCGCGGACTTCGGCAACTCCGTCACGAACTCGACCTCCCGGATCTTCTTGTAAGGAGCCACCCGCTCCTCCACGAACCGCAGCAACTCCTCCGCGCTCACTTCCCGTCGGCGGACGACGAAGGCCTTCGGGACCTGTCCGACCTCGGGGTCGGGTTTAGGGATCACGCAGGCCTCCTGAACCGCAGGGTGCTCGCGTAGGACCTCCTCCAGCTCTGCAGGGGCAATGGAGTAGCCCTTGTACTTGATCATCTCCTTGCGCCGGTCCACCCACCAGATGTACCCCTCGGCGTCGAACCGCACGAGGTCTCCCGTCCGGAACCAGCCTCCCTCCAGGTAGGCTTCCACATTCGCCTCCGGGTTCCTCCAGTACCCCCGGCTGACCATCGGCCCCCGCACCACAAGTTCTCCGATTCCCCCCGGGCCCAGGTCCTGCCCTGTGTCTGGGTCCACCACCCGCTCCTCCAGATTCGGCACGGGCGGCCCTACCGAACCAGCCTTCGCGGGGTAAGGCGGAATGACGAGGTTCATGAGCCCCGCACACTCCGTCATCCCCAGGTGCTCCGTCACCGGGCAATGAAAGGCTTGCTCGGCCCGTCGGCGCAATGCTTCATCCAGCGGTATAGCCGCCGTGTTGATGAACCGTAGGCCTCGGTATGTGACGCCCATCCCCTCTGCGGCCTCCAGGAGGCTGCGCAGGGCGGGTGGAACTGCATAGAGTTGGGTAGCCCGGTACCGCTCCATCAGGGCGAGCACCGCATGGGGGTCCAGCCTCGGCAGGAGCACCTGACGCGCCCCCAGACAGACCCCCGCGTTCAGGAGGGTCAGCAGCCCCATGCAGTGGCAGAGGGGGAGGAAGTGGATGTACGTATCCCCTTCCCGGATGAACCCAACTGCCTGCCCCGCCAGCAGGTTCGCCACCACGTTGGTGTGGGTGAGCATCGCGCCTTTCGGAAGCCCCGTGGTTCCGCTGGAGTACAGGATGCAGGCCAGGTCCTGTTCCGGCACGATCGGGACGGGCTCTGGCTCCTTGCGGCCCGTGGAGAGGGCCCCGAGGTCCTCAAGGCTGAGGATGTGGCGGAGGGACGGCACCTCAGTTTGGAGGCGCCGAAGTCCTTCGCACCAGTCCGGAGAGGCCAACACCGCGCGGGCTTCTGTGTCCTTTAAGCACCGCTCTACTTCTGCTGGCTTGAGCAAGGGGCTGAGCGGTACGGCCACCGCGCCCGCCCGCAGGATCCCGTAGAAGGCCACCGGGTACTCGGGAGCGTTTGGGGAGAGGAGCACGACCCGATCACCTTTGTGGATCCCCAGCTCCTGTAGACCCCGCGCGATTCGGCCCGAAGCGTCCCACAGCTGGCGGTAGGTGATCACCTCTCCCGTCGGCCCCCATACGAGAGCGGGACGATCCGGCTCGGCGCGGGCCCAACGTGCCAGAAGCTCAAGGGAAGTAACGGATGGGATGGAGAACGGGCTCACGAACGGGTTCCGTAACATCCCTCCCCCTCCGACTGGGTGAGCTCTGCAACGGTACGGGTGACGTAGACGGGGGCCATCCGTCGGCGGTAGGAGATGGTAAAGTCCGTGTTGTCCAGGGGATGAACCGCCCGGTAAACGGCCTCCGCCACCTTCTCCAGTACCTCGGCCGTTACCCGCTTCCCGACCACCAATGCCCCCGCCTCCTCGAGCACCAGGGGACATGAGGCCACACCGCCCAGCACAATACGGCAGTCCTGAACCATCCCCCCCTCGTCCAACCCGAGGCTCACCGCTACCCCGAGCGCGGCGAAGTCCAGCACACCCCGCCGGCGCACCTTCCGGTAGGCGCTCCGCAGGCCGTCCGCGGGCGGCAACAGGACCTCGCACAAAATTTCCTCCCCGGTTTTTTCCAGGAAGCGAATGCCGTCATCCCGGTAGAAGCGCTCCAGGGGAACGATCCGGTCTCCCGAAGGTCCCACCAAGCGCACGCGGGCCCCCAGGGCGATAAGGGCAGGAGCACCGTCACTGGCACAGACCGCCCAGCACCGATTCCCACCGGGTGCCACCCGACACGGCACGGTGGAGGGGTCTGCCTTCCCGGGTGCCTTCATGCACCATCCGAGGGCCTCCCGCCACAGCTCGCTTTGGTCGTAGTAGGAACAGCGGGTATCGAGACATAGGTTTCCCCCAAGCGTCCCCATCCGGTGAAGGATGGGATTCGAGCAGGCCGCCACCGCCTGGGCGAGCGCCTGGTAACCCGCCCTCACCGCAGGGTGGCGGGCGACCTCTGCCAGGGTACACCCTGCCCGGAGAACGAGTCCCCGGTTTGGGTCCCCTTCGATCCCCCTGAGGGCGGGGATCCCCCGCAGGCTCACGAGGAACTTTGGGACGATCTGGCGGCGCTTCATCTTGGGATAGAGATCTGTGCCGCCGGCCACGGGGACCGCCTCAGGTCCGAGGTCGGCTAAGATCCGGGTCGCCTCCTCAACGGTTGTCGGGCGGTAAAGCCGGAACACCGGTAGGCGGAGCATCCAGACCTCCTCAGGCCGGTTCTGCCGCCAGCTCCCACTCCGGAGGCCGTGCGACCCGCTCCGGGGCGGGGAAGGAGAAATGAGGCGTTTTCGTGGGACCGACCCGGGCCGGTCGCCCCTTCCGGCGCTCCTCCAGGGCCTTCAGGATCTTCTCCGGGGTCACAGGGACCTCGTCCACCCGGATCTTCAGGGCGTCCGCGATGGCGTTCACCACGGCGGGCACCACACAGAGCAATGGCCCCTGCCCCACCTCCTTGGCGCTAAAGGGCGCCCGAGGATCTTCGGTTTCCACCAGAAAGGTGATCACCTCCGGCATCTCATACGGGGTAGGGATCTTGTAGTCGAGGAGGGAGGGACCCCGGTGCAAGTGCTTGCGGAAGGCCTGTTCCTCCAATAGGGCCTCACCGAGGGCCATGTACACGCTGCCCTCCACCTGCCCCTCGACCAAGATGGGGTTCAGGGCGCGGCCGATGTCGTGGGCGATCCAGACGCGTTCCACCTTTGTCTCGCCCGTATCCGGGTCGCACCGCACCTCGGCCACGCAGGCGGAGAAGGTATAGGTGGGGGAGGGCCCGACGCCCGATCCCTTGTAGGTGCCCAGTTTCTCCGGCGGCCGGTAGCTGCCGGAAGTGGCCAGGCATCCGAACTTGGCCTCCGCCCATTGTGCCGCCTGAGCGAACGGTACACCCTTCTGCGGGTCTTCCTCGTCGTAAATCCGCCGGTTCCGGCACACCAGCCGGTGGCGGGGAACCTCAAGCCGCTCTGCCACCGCCTCCACCAGGAGGTCCCGCACCCGACAGGCGGCCTCATAAGCCGCATTTCCTACCATGAGGGTGACCCGGCTGCTGTAGCTGCCGAGGTCGATGGGCGTGAGATCCGTGTCGGAGGTGACGAGGTTGACCTCCTGTGGGGGGAGTCCCAGAACCTCTGCCACGATGGTGGCGATGGCGGTCGCGGAGCCCTGGCCGATCTCCGTGGCCATGGTGTACACGGTGACCCCACCTCCGCGGTCCACCCGTAGGTGGACCTCCGAATGGGGCATATCGCTGTAGTAGATGGACCCTCCCGCCCCCGTGAGGTAGGCACTACACGCGAACCCAATCCCGTGCCCGTACGGAAGCTTTCCACGCTTCCGGTACCAGTCGCTCGCCTCGATCACCTTCTCAATGCACGCGCGCAGTCCGTTGCTGGTGATCTCCAGCCAGTTCACCGTGCGTTCGTTGGGTCCTGTGAGGTTGCGCAGCCGCAGCGCTACGGGATCCAGGCCGAGGTCCTGGGCGAGCTTATCCAGGTGAACCTCCAGGGCGCATCGGGCTTGAGGGGTGCCGTGACCCCGCTTAGGTCCGCAAGGAGGCTTGTTCGTAAATACCCGTACCCCCTGAAACCGGTAGTGGGGGATGCGGTAGCTGACGGGTAGCAGGGCGCCCGCGTACAGCAGGGTGGCAGGGCCGAAGGAGCAGTAGGCACCGCCGTCCAGGTATGCCTCCAGGTGCATGGCGGTTATCCGGCCGTCCCGCTTGACTCCCGTGCGGATCCGCAGGAGCTCCGGATGCCGGCCCCGGTGTGCGTAGAACACCTCCTCCCGGGTAAGGGTGATCTTCACGGGCCGTCCCGTGAGCATGCTGAGCTTGGCCGCGCACACCTCATGGTGGAAGATGTCCAGTTTCCCCCCGAACCCGCCGCCTACCGCAGGGACGATGACCCGTACCTGGTGCTCCTCCAACCCTAATGCCTTCGCGAGGCCCCGGTGGAGGTAGTGCGGGGCCTGATGGGAGGTCCACAGGGTCAGCTTCTTTGCCCCGGGATCCCACCATGCGAGGGCACTATGGGTCTCCATAGGGACATGACTGCTTCCTTCATAGAAAAACAGGTCTTCCCGGACGTAGTCCGCTTCCCGGAATCCCCGCTCTACGTCCCCAAACTCCAGGGACGCCAGCCGGTGCACATTCCCGAAGGGCCCGTAGTCATGGATGCGGGGCTCCGGATGGGCCAGGGCCTCCTCGAGGCCCATGCGGGCCGGGAGGGGCTCGTAGTCCACCTCCACGAGTCGGGCGGCTTCCTCCGCGGTGTAGGGATCCACCGCGGCCACCGCGGCCACAGGCTCCCCCACATACCGCACCTTATCCACGGCCAGCGCGGTCTCGTCCTGCCCCACCGGGAACACCCCGTACCGGATAGGGAGATCTGCCCCCGTGATGACGGCCACCACTCCCGGGAGCTCGAGGGCCCGGCGCACGCGGACTTCCCGGATCTTCGCGTGCGCCTGAGTGCTGCGCACGAGCTTGCCGAAGAGCATGCCGGGTAGGGAGAGGTCGTCCGCGTACTGGGCCCGACCGGTAACTTTCGCCCAACCGTCCACCCGAGGAAGGGGCTCCCCCACGACGGAGTAGGCTGCTCGGCGTTCCTTCACCACCGCCATCCCCAGGCCTCCTTAGGGCAGCCCTGAAGTGTGTTCACCCCTGATCCGCCGCCCGGCAGCCGCGCGCACCGCCTCAATGATCCTCACGTAACCCGTACACCGACAAAACACCCCGGCAATCGCGCTCCGGATCTCCTCCTCCGTGGGATCCGGAACTTCCTCCAGAAGGGCCTTGGCGACGAGGATCATGGCCGGTGTGCAGTACCCGCACTGCAGGGCTCCGTATTCTGCAAAGGCCCTCTGGAGTGGGTGCAGCTCCCCGTTCCGACTGAGCCCCTCGATGGTGGTGACCTCATGGCCTTCCACGTCCACAGCGAGGGTTAGGCAGGAGAGGGTGGGCTCGCCGTCCACCAGGACCGTGCACAGCCCACACTCCCCCAGCTCGCACCCATGCTTGGTCCCCGTCAGGCCCAGGTCCTCTCTCAACACCTCGAGCAGGGTCCGATGGACGGGTACCAGCACACGGTATTCCCGACCGTTGACGGAAAGGCGCAGCGGTTGCTCCATCCCCTCCCAGCCCCCGGGAACCGGTTTGACCGTCCGGTTAGATCCACCCGCACTATGCAGAGCAGGCCACGGCGGTGCAATACACTCAGGAACCGATGGGACCTCCGGTCGAGAACCGATGGCTTGTCGAAGACCCTATCGGGGTTCCAGCCTCCCCTCCCACCGGCGGGCTCGTCCCCAGTGGAGCCCGAACTGATCCAGAACCCGCGCGACCACGTAGTCCACAACGTCCTCCAAGGTCCGGGGGTGGTTGTAGAAGGCGGGGACCGGGGGGAGGATCACCGCCCCCAGGTTGCTCAGCTTGAGCATGTTCTCCAGGTGGATGCTGTTGAGGGGGGTCTCCCGGGGAACAAGGACCAGTTTCCTCCGTTCCTTGAGCACCACGTCCGCGGCCCGGTGGATGAGGGTATCGCTGAACCCGTGGGCGACCGCCGCCAGGGTCTTCATGCTGCAGGGGACGATGGCCATCCCCCGGGTGAGGAAGGAGCCGCTGCTGATGGGCGCTGCCTGGTCCCGGAGGTCGTAGGCCGCGCTGGCAAGACCACGTACCTGATCGACCCGATAAGGCGTCTCGTGCTCGATGGTCCGCTCCGCCCACTCGCTCAGCACCAGATGGGTCTCCACCCCAAGCTCCCGGGCCACCTCCAGCAAGCGGATGCCCAAAATCGCCCCACTGGCCCCCGTTATGGCCACCACGAGCCGCAGGGGAACCTCCTCCAGGAGGGATCCGGGCACCACCGCCTCCGTAGGACCGTCCACCCGACTCCATATGATGATACACGTCAACAATGCATCGGGTCTTGAACCGATGGGCCTCGGGTGAACACCCGATAGTGGCCAATAGGGGCAAATGGTTAAATCCTTGGCAGAATGGCGGAGGTACGGCGGACTGCCTTGTTCGAGCCCGTACGCCCCACCCGGGTCAGCGAGCAGGTCGCCCACCAGATCAAAGCCCTCATCCTGAGCGGCCAGCTCGAGCCTGGGACCCGGCTTCCGCCCGAGCGGGACTTGGCCCAACAGTTCGGCCTTAGCCGCATGACCCTTCGGGACGCCCTGCGGGCGCTGGAATCCCGTGGCTTCATCCGGGTAAAGGTGGGAGCCCGGGGCGGGGTATTTGCTTCTATACCTGAACCGCAGCAGGTGACGGAATTCTTCGCCGACTTCCTGAGAGCTCACGACGTGGGCTTCCGGGCTCTCGCGGAAGCCCGGCTGATCGTGGAACCGGAGGTGGCCGCCTTGGCGGCCCAGCGGGCCACCGCCTCTGACCTAGAAGCCATGGAGCAGGCCCTGGCGGAGGCGCGGGCGAGCCACGCCGCCGGAGATCCGTACTTCATCCCCCACAGCGTGCGGTTCCACACGGCGCTGGCGGAGGCGGCCAAAAACCCCGTCCTCCTCTGCGTGGTGAACTCCTTCCGGGCTCTCTTCCACGAAGCACTTTCCCGCCTTCTGCCTGACCCTGAGATGAGCCGGAAGGCCCTGGAGGACCACGGGCGCATTCTGGAGGCCGTGCGAGCCCGGGACCCAGACCGTGCCCGGGCGCTCATGCACGCCCACCTGCAGTTCTTCTCCGCCCGCCTGGAACGCCTCAAGGAGACCGCCCCGCGGTGACCATGAACCGGCAGACCCTCCTGGCACCGTACCGGGTCCTGGACCTTACGGATGAAAAGGGCTGGTTGTGCGGGAGGCTGCTGGCGGATCTGGGGGCCGACGTGGTAAAGGTGGAGCCTCCAGGGGGGGATCCCGGCCGCCGGGGCCCGTATTACCGGGACGAGCCCGACCCCGAACATAGCCTCCCGTGGTTCGCGTACAACGCGAACAAGCGGGGAATCACCCTTTGCCTGGACCACCCCGCCGGACAGGACCTACTGCGGCAGCTTGCCGCACGCGCGGACTTCCTGCTGGAGTCCTTCCCGCCCGGGTATCTGGATGCCCGGGGTGTAGGGTATCCCGCCCTTCGGGAACGGAACCCGCGCCTGATCATGGTCTCCATCACCCCCTTTGGGCAGACCGGCCCCTACGCCCGCTGGCGGGGCTCCGACCTGGTGGTCATGGCGATGGGCGGCCTCATGCACCTCGTGGGTCGGCCAGACGGCCCGCCCCTGCGGATCTCCCTCCCCCAGGCGGGCATGTGGGCCGGGGTGTATGCGGCCGCGGCCGCCCTCATCGCCCACTTCCACCGGGAGCGCACCGGCCGGGGCCAACACGTGGACGTCTCCATGCAGGCATGTTTGCTCAGCGCCCTCGCCAACGTACCTGCGTATTACAGCCTGTTCCAGCAAAACCTGCGCCGAGCGGGCAACTTCATGGTGGGACGCAACGTGACCGGTGCACGGCTGAGGGCCATTTACCCGTGCCGGGACGGCTACCTCAACTTCATCCTGTACTCCGGTGAGCCTGGCCGCCGCTCGAACGAGGCCATGATCCGCTGGATGGTGGAACGGGGAGAAGCACCGGAGGAACTGGCGGCTCGGGACTGGAACAGCTTCGACATCCTCACCGCGACCCAGCAGGAGATCGACGCGGTCGAGAGACCCATCGCCCAGTTCTTGAGCCAGGTGACCAAGGCGGAATTCACGGAGGAATCCCTACGCCGTGGCATCCTGGGGTATCCTGTCGCGGATGCCCGCGACATCCGGGAGGATCCGCACCTGGCGGCCCGGGGCTTCTGGCAACGAATCCCCCATCCGGAGTTGGAGACCGAACTCACCTACCCAGGCCCCTTCGCCCGATTCTCCGAGGCGGATGTAGGCATCCGCCGGCGGGCCCCGCGGATCGGTGAGCATAACGAGGAGGTCTACGGGGAGCTGGGACTCTTGCCCGCGGACCTCGCCCGGCTCCGGGAGCAGGGGGTGATCTAGATGTCCGGTCTTCCCCTGGAAGGGATCCTCGTGGTGGAGTTTGGGGTGTACGCGGCGGGACCCATGGTGGGTAAGTACCTGGCGAACTACGGGGCCACCGTCATCCGGGTGGAATCCCGCACGCGCCCCGACGGGCTCCGAACGAATTACCCTCCCTTCAAGGGGGGCCGGCCGCACCCGGACGGCGCGGGCTGGTTCGCCTTCTGTAACGATACCACCCTCAGCATCACCCTGAACCTGAAGCATCCGAAGGCAAAGCCGCTCGCCCTGCGTCTTGTGGAGCAGGCGGACGTCCTCATCGAGAACTTCGTGCCCGGCGTGATGGCCCGCCTCGGCCTGGACTACCCGGCCGTCCGGGAGGTCAACCCGCGGATCGTCTACCTCAGCTCCTGCAACATGGGCCAGACGGGACCTCGGGCCCACCAGCGCGGGTACGGATCCCAGCTCACGAGTCAGGTAGGATTCACCCAGCTCACGGGGGAGGCCGGGGAGGAGCCGATGCTCCTCTTTGGGCCCTACATCGACTTCGTGGCCGTGGGCTTCGGATTGGTGGCGGTGCTCGCAGGACTCGCCTACCGCCGGTGCACGGGGCGGGGAGTCTATATCGATCTCTCCCAGTACGAGGCCGGTCTCCAATTCCTGCTGACCGCCCTGCTGGAGTACGAGGCGAACGGCCGCATCATGACCCGGATGGGCAACCGGGACCCGCACGCCGCGCCGCATGGCGCATACCCTTGTCAGGGGGAAGACCGCTGGTGCGTCCTCTCCGTGGAAGATGAGGAAACCTGGCGGGCCCTCTGCCGTGTGGCTGGCCATCCCGAGTGGGCGGAGGACCCTCGCTTTTCGACCCTTGCCGCCCGCAAGGAACACGAGGACGAGCTTGACGCCCTCATCGCCGGTTGGACCTCCCGCTATCCCCCGGAGGAGCTGGTTCCGCGCCTTCAGGAGGCCGGAATCCCAGCCGGCATCGTTCAGCGCCCCTCCGACCTCTTCCAGGACCCTCAGCTGGCGCACCGGAACGTGTGGAGGCATTTGCCTCACCCGGTTCTGGAGGCCTTCCATTACCTCGCTCCACCCTTCATCCTCTCGGACGCGCCCGCACGGGTGGAGCGGAGTCCGTTGCTGGGGGAGCACAACCGACTGGTGTTCCGGGAGCTCCTGGGACTGAGCGAAGCGGAGGTTGAACAGCTCCAGCGGGAAGGAGTGATCGAGGAGGAAAGCGACGAACTGAAAGGAGGGAGGTAAGATGGGGATTTCCGTAAAGACGCCACCCCGGATCCAGACCCTACGGGATACCGTCGAGTGGTTGCGCCAGGAGGGCCTCCTCCTGGAGACAGATGTACCGGTCGACCCCGACCTGGAGATCACAGGCATCCAGAAGCAACTGGACGGCAGCTATCCCATCCTCTTCCGCCAGGTCAAGGGGTATCCGGAGTACGAGGTAGTCACCAACCTCTTCGCCAACATGGACGTAGTGGACCGCCTGTTCGGGTGGGAAGGGCCTCAAGATCGGACCCGGAAAATCGCATACGCCCTCACGCATCCCCTCCCTCCCGTGGAGGTCCCCCAGAGCGAGGCCCCCTGCCAGGAAGAAGTGATCACCGACGGCATCGATGTAAACCGTTACGTCGTCGCCATCCGGCACACGGAGCTGGAATCGGAGCGGACCATCGGTAGCGGCAACACCGTGGTGGTCGGGCCGTACTTCCGAGGCGGAAGCCATATCGGCTACAACCGCATGAACGCCCGCTGGGGGAACGTATGCACCTTCCAGATCGCCCCGGGATCCCATATGTGGCAAGTGATGACGGAACACTACCACGACCCCGAACCGATCCCCCTGACCGTCTGCTTCGGCGTCCCTCCAGCGGCCACCCTGGTTGCCGGCAGCGGCTTCGACTACGTGGTCCTGCCCATGGGCTGTGACGAGCTCGGAGTGGCCGGCGCCATTCAGGGATTCCCGCTCCGCATCGTGAAGGCCCGCACCGTAGACGCCTGGGCCCTGGCGGACTGCGACCTGGTCCTAGAGGGATACCTGTATCCCCGGGACAAGCGCTTCGAGACCGCAGAGGCAGAGGCCGCGGGAGTACAGGGCAAGTTCCCCTTCCACCCCGAGTGGGCGGGGTACATGGGGAAGGCCTATCGGGCCCCCACCTTCCACGTCACCGCCATCACCCGGCGCCGGAGTGCCAAGCCCCTGTTCTATGTTCTGGGTGTGCACATGCTGGACGACAACAACATCGACACCACGGTCCGGGAGGCAGCCATTTTCGAGCTGTGCGAGCGCATGCAGCCGGGACTGATCCAGGACGTACACATCCCCTACTGCATGACCGACTGGGGCGGCTGCATCATCCAGGTTAAGAAACGGAACCGGCTGGACGACGGGTTTGTGCGCAATTTCCTAGTAGCGATCATGGCCACCAGCTTCGGCATGCGCCTGGCCATCGCCGTGGACCACGACGTGGATATTTACTGCATGGACGAGATTCTATGGGCCCTTACCACGCGGGTCAACCCTCGGTCGGACATCCTCACCCCCGTGCCGGGTGGAGCAGGCCAAACCTTTGTGCCCGCAGAACGGCTCACCGCGGGCGAGCAGGCGTGGACCGCGATGAACATTCGGTTCGAAGGAGGCCTCGCCATCGATGCCACGGTTCCCTACGGGTACGAGAAGGACTTCCAGCGGCCTGTGTATCCCATACACCGGGTGGACCTGCGGAAGTTCTTCTCGGATCAGGACATCGCCCGGGGCAAAGCGGTGATGCGCGGATGGGTTGAGCTCCTATCCCGGACCGGCCGGTAGGTCCCATGCGCGATCTCCTTGCGCCGCAGGACGTACGGGAATGGCTGGAACGGGTGGACGCAGCCGGGGAGCTCCGGGTGGTGAACGAGGAGGTGGACTGGGACCTGGAGATGAGCACCATCACCTACCTCTGGGCCTGCCGGCCCGGAGCTCCCGCCCTGCTCTTCCGCCGGATCCGGGACTACGGAGACTCCGCCGCCTGTCTGTGGAACCTGCTGGGCAGCAGTCTGCGCCGGATGGCGATCAGCCTGGGGCTCTCTCCTGAGCTCTCCGCCCTGGAGCTGGTGCGGGAGGTACGGCGGCTCTTCCGCTGCAAGATCCCACCTCGGTACCTCGCACCAGAGGAGGCACCCGTATATGAGAATTGCTTGCTGGGGGACGAGGTGAACGTCCTCCGCTTCCCCATCCCCCGGCACTGGCCCCGGGACGGCGGGCGGTACGGTGGGACCTTCGATGTGGTGCTCACCCGTGATCCGGAGGCCGGCTGGATCAACGTGGGAACGTACCGGATGATGGTGCACGACGAGCGGCACGTGGGCCTGTACTGCTCCCCCGGAAAGGATGCGCGGTTGCACATCGAACGGGCCTGGGAGCGGGGGGAGGCGGCGGAGGTGGTGGCGTGCTGGGGTGTCCCGCCCGCCTGGGTGGTGGTCTCTAGCCAGGGATTCCCCAAAACGGAGTCAGAGCTCGAATGCATCGGCGGAGTGCTCGGACGGCCTTTCGAGCTGGTCCCCGGCCGGACGACCACCCTTCCGATCCCCGCCCGAGCAGAGGTCGCCCTGGAGGGGATTATCCGACCCGGGGTCGTGCGTCCCGAAGGGCCTTTTGGGGAGTTCACGGGGTACTACGGGCGGCCGGAGGGGGACGCGTACCTGGTGGAGGTGACCGCGGTATACCACCGGAACCGTCCCATCCTCACCAATGCCTTGATGGCCGATTACCCGGCCAATGAGCAGGGTATCCTGTACGCCATCGCCCGGTCCGCCCGCATCTGGGAGGATCTAGAGCGGCTTGGCATCCCGGGCATCC
>FWWL01003896.1_pt1 | contig 26245 bp, 19 predicted proteins | sample 2228331 | NCBI WGS metagenome assembly FWWL01 (sample SAMEA103939775, study PRJEB20133) | metagenome
CGACGGCGACGCGGCGGACGAAGAAACCCGTGAAGAATTCATCTCGACGATCGAGACACAGGCCCAAAGGTTGCAAAGGCTGGTCGAGAACTTACTCAACATTGCCCGAATTGAGGCGGGGATTCTTAAGGTCCACAAACGGCCGATTTCGGTCAACGAGATCCTTCAAGAAGCGGTTCGACTGATGGTAGCCGCGGCAGGTGAAAAGGACATTACGCTGTCGCTTGAACCTAGCCCGCTCTACCTGCCCATCAACGCGGACCGTGACCTCATGCTGCAGGCGGTCATCAATTTGATTTCGAACGCCATCAAATACACGCCCAATGGGGGAAAAGTTACCGTGCGGAGTCAGTTGCAGGACAAGACCGTCGTAATTGAGGTGGAAGACACAGGCGTCGGGATGTCACCGGCCGACGTGACACGTGTTTTTGAGAAGTTTTATCGTGTCGAGGCCCATAAGAATATGGCACCCGGGACGGGTCTTGGGTTGCCACTGACAAAGCACATTGTGGAAGACGTCCACGGGGGGACCATTTCTGTCCGGAGTAGGGTGAATGAGGGTTCGGTCTTCAGTATCGCACTCCCAAAGGTCTCTGCTGGGGCAGATCGTGCCCAGGTGTCCCATGAACTTGCAGGGGTCTAAGCAACTTCCATGAGCAAGCAGGTACTTCTTTGTGATGACGAAATTGCCATTTTGAAGGCGGCCGAGTTCAAGTTGAAAAAGGCCGGTTTCAGTGTCCGATGTGCGGACAACGGGGAAACGGCATGGAACATGGTGTGCGAAGCGGCACCTGATTTGATTATCAGCGACTATCAAATGCCGCGGCTGGATGGGATTCAACTGCTTACGCGTGTTCGGAACCACGCGGCAACCAGGGCCACTCCCTTCATATTGCTGACAGGGAAGGGTTTCGAGTTGGACGGCGAGGAGCTGAGGCGAACGCTCAATGCGACAGACCTCTTGCCAAAGCCTTTCTCACCGCGGGCTTTGTTGGAAAAAGTGATTTCGATCTTGGGCCAACCTTCGTGCAGTGACACAGACTTGTTGCAGAGTTGATTACAAGACAGTGAACACCGTTTGAGGAACCACAATGCAATTGGCATATGAGATTTTCGGTGACATTGCAGTCGTTCACGCTCCGGAGGAGCTAAGCGAAGACAATGTGCCGTCCCTTTTCGCGGCATTGGAGCAGGTCCACGTCAACCACATTGTCCTCGACTTGGATAGGACCGAGTTACTGGACAGTGTGGGTCTGACGGCCATTGTCAATCTCCACGAGATGCTTCAACAAAAACAGGGGAGTCTTCGACTGGTCGCAAGTCAGCCTATCAATCGCAAGATCCTTCATATCACGGGAATTGAACAGACCATCCCCGTGTTTGACACGGTTGTTGAGGCAGCCAGGACGTTCCATGGTGGTGTGTCGGATTGATGACACGTCAGGAAATGGGTCAAGCATGTCCACGACGGATTTGCGAACGACGAATGTGCGACGGCGCCTTGGCGATATCCTTGTCGAAAAGGGGTATCTAAGCCCCGAACAACTTCAGGTGGCCCTGGAACAGCAGCGTTCAAGTGGCCGCACAAGGCTTCTTGGTGAGATTTTGCTTTCCCTGGGATATTGCTCCGAAGAACAGATTGCGGAGTGTCTTGCGGACGAGTATGGACTTCCGTTCACCCGCCTCGAGATGCGTCTGTTCGATCAAAAGATCGTCGATGTTTTGCCCCGGGAGTATATCGAAAACAACTCTGTCCTACCTCTCTTTCGCGTTCGCGATGTCTTGACGGTGGCCGTGGCAGAGCCGTCGAACCTGTTTTTGTTTCAGGAGATCGAGCACCTCACGGGTTTGCGCGTCAGACCGGTGGTTGCTCCCTATCGGGATATCCGGCGGATGATTGCGTCGTTGCCCAACTCGAGTGTCTTCGTGATCGACGACATTCTCGATGGCAGCGATGTGGCAGAGGTGACGTTGGTCGAGGAGACGATCGAGGATATCGGAAACCTCGCCGAGATCGCCGGTCAGTCACCGGTTATTCGCCTTGTGAACTATATATTGTTCAATGCGGTTAAGGAGGGGGCCAGTGATATTCATATCGAACCAAGCGAGCGATGTGTTCGTGTTCGGTATCGCGTGGATGGCCGTCTGCAAAAGGCCATCGAATTGCCGGCCCATCTCGGTGCGCCGATCACCAGCCGTATCAAGATCATGGCCGGAATGGACATCAGCGAACGGCGACTGCCGCAAGACGGGCGTGTTAACGTCCTTTTGGAGAATCGCAAGATCGACTTGCGTGTGAGCACATTTCCAGGCCAGCATGGCGAAAAGACGGTCATCCGTATCTTGGACACGCGCCAGGTTTCGCTGAATCTCGACGACCTGGGGTTTTCGGAAGACGTCCTCACCAAGCTCAAGGCCGCCATCCGTGCCCCCAACGGAATCATCCTCGTTACAGGACCCACGGGTAGCGGAAAATCGACGACCCTGTACGCCTGCCTCAATGCCATTTCATCCATCGAAATCAACATCTGCACGGTCGAGGACCCGATTGAATACCACCTGCCACTGGTCAATCAATTCCAAGTCCAGGACAAGATTGGTCTCACGTTCTCCAAGGCCCTGCGGACCTTACTGCGGCAAGACCCGGACGTCATTATGGTGGGTGAAATCCGCGATGAGGAAACCGCTCGCACAGCGATTCAGGCCGCCCTAACGGGGCACTTAGTTTTGAGCACCCTTCACACGAATGATGCGGCATCGGCGGTAACCCGGCTTGTGAATATGGGGATCGAGTCCTATCTGATCTCCGCGGCGCTCAATGTCGTCCTCGCACAACGGTTGGTCCGCAGGATTTGCCCGAAGTGCAAACATCCGTATGATCCTCCGCGGCCTCTCCGTAAAGCCCTTGCGGGGATGGGGTGCACGTGCGAAGTATTTTATCGCGGTGTGGGATGCCGTAACTGTCGGAATACCGGCTATAGCGGCCGGATTGGGATTCATGAAATCTTGGTGCTTAACGATGAACTGCGTGATATGATCGCGGCGGGGTCTAGTGCACATCAGATCCGCAAAGCCGCAGAACAGCAAGGGATGATCAATATCCGTACAGACGGCTTTCGAAAGGTCCAAGAGGGCCTCACCACGATTGATGAGGTCTTGACGGCTGTGGGCGATATCCAAGATTTGTCCCGCATGTCCGCACAGTGAGAAGACTGGATTGGAAAAGGCCGGTCCCACGCAACATTCACAGCGGCAATGGTAACCACTCAGCAGTGCCGGTAGAGGGAACATTGACATTATGGCTGGTCCACAAGTGAAGTCCTGGAATTCCCCGACGGGTTTTGCCGAACCCCGATCTCCACAAGAGGGCGGTGGGAACGGTCCAAGTCGGGCATTGATCCCGGCAGTTTCGACGGCCGTTGATGCAGAGGATGAGTTTGACATCGAGGACCTCCAGTCGGCACGTGTCCGTAAACGGGACCTGATTGCGACACTCCAGCAGCTCGCTATTCTTGCGGAAGCCGGCGTCAACGTTGCGACGGCCCTTCAAGCCACCATCGAAGAAGAAAAGAACGGCACACTGAGAAGTATCCTTAAGCAAGTTAAGAAGGACATCGAGAGTGGTCAGGACTTTTCCGCAGCCCTTTCGCGCTATCCAAAGGTTTTCAACAATACCGTTGTTGCCCTGGCCAAGGCAGGCGAAAAGACCGGGGCACTAGGGGCAATGCTAGCACGTGCCGCGGGTTATCTCCAAGCCGAATATGAGACTATGGCGAAGGTCCGCGCGGCGATGATCTATCCCTCGGTGATGTTGGTCATGGCGGTGGGGGTGACACTTTTCCTGCTTACGTTTGTGCTTCCCCGGTTCACACCAATGTTCGAGGCACGACACGTCGCGCTTCCCAAGATCACCCTCATGACACTTGCCGCATCGAACTTTTTGCGGGTGCACTGGAAAACGTTCCTGGCCCTAGCAGGTGGTTTACTTGGGGTCCTGGCGATCATGCGACGCAGCCCAAGCGGGAGGGAATACCTTGACCGCATCAAATTGTCCATTCCAATTTTGGGGCCGATCTATCGCCGTATTGCCATCTCGAGGAGCGTTCGCACATTGAGCACCGTATTGTACGCGGGTGTGCCAATTCTCGATGCGATCGACTTGGCAGCGGCTATATCGGAGAACACGATCATCCAACGGGCATGGATCACGATTCGCGACGGAATCATTGAGGGACGTCGCGTCTGCGACTGCATGAAGACGGAAACCATCTTCCCTCGCACGCTCGTGCAAATGGTGGCAGCCGGCGAGGACGCCGGCAACCTCGATCAGGTTCTTGACAAAGTTGCCGAATTCTATGAGCGTGAACTGGAAGTGACCATCAAGACGGCCACCAGCCTCATTGAACCCGCCATGATCATCATCATGGGGATTGTTGTCGGCACAATTGGCCTGTCATTGCTCCTGCCGATTTTCAGCCTGAGCCGTCCTGCATAAATGGGCTTCCAACCGATCAGAACCACGCTGCAGTGAAACCACCATCGACGTGGAACGCGGCACCGGTGATATAACTACCGGCTTTTGGTGACAAGAGCAACAGGGCGGCACCGATCAGCTCATGCGGCTCCCCAAAACGATGCATAGGCGTACCGTTAATGATGTTGCGGACGCGTTCCTCGTCGAGGAGTCGGCGATTCTGTTCCGCGGGGAAGAAACCGGGGCAAATCGCATTGACCCTGATTCCCTTATCCCCGAACTCATTGGCGATATTCTTGGTCAGGTTAACCACCGCTGCCTTAGAGGCTGCATAAGCAAAGACCCGAGAAAGCGGCAACATCGATGTGACAGAGCCGATATTGAGGATTGAGCCGCCACCGGCTTCCAGCATGTGGGCAATAAAGACCTGGCAAGCTTCAAAGACGCCTTTTAGATTGACCGCCATGATTTTGTCCCACATCTCGGGACTAGCCTCCAGAAACGAGCTTCCCGCGTTGATGCCGGCACAGTTGACGAGAATCTCGACACGCCCCTTAATCTTCTTGGCAAACTCGAGAAGGTTTTGCAGCGACTCACGCTTTGTCACATCGACGAGGCAGTAGCTGACCTTGTCGCCAAATTCCCGAAGTTGCTCGACACGCCGGCGGCATGCCTCTTCAACAAGATCGGCAACAACCACGTGGGCACCCGCTCGCAGGATGCCCTCGCACAGGGCCCCGCCCAACTCTCCGGCCCCCCCAATCACTACAGCAACCTGGCCATGAAGACCGAACAAATCATCCAGATATTCTGCGGTTGTCATCGTTAGGTTCCTCGCCGTTAGCATGCCAGTAATCGCATGTTGTGACAAAAATGTGGCAACCACGCAAGACTTGTCAACTCAACGGGGTGGTCGTCGTTCCGAGAGCCAGTCGGTGTGGAATGGCCCTTGGCCCGGCTTGTCCACCCGCTCGTATGTGTGGGCACCAAAGTAGTCTCGCTGAGCCTGCAGGAGGTTGGCAGGCAAGCGTTCGGAGCGATAACCATCGTAATAGGTCAAAGCCGTAGCAAAGGCGGGGATCGGAATGCCGTTCGTCAATGCGAAGCTCACAACATTGCGCCATGCCGATTGGGCCTTTTCGACAGCCTGCTTGAAATACGGGGCCAGGAGCAGATTCTCGAGATTGGCGTTTTCGTCAAACGCTTCCTTGATTCGCTCTAAGAACACGGCGCGAATGATACATCCACCCCGCCACAACATGGCGATGCTGCCAAAATTGAGTGGCCATTGATGCTCTTTGGCCGCCTCCCGCAACTGCACAAACCCCTGGGCATAACTAACGATCTTGGAGGCATAAAGGGCCTGCCGAATTTGTTCGATGAAGTCTTCGCGGTTGCCTTGATATCGCTGGACGGGTGGACCACTAAGAATCTTCGAGGCGCGCACCCGTTCCTCTTTTAAGGCCGAGAGGTTTCGTGCGTGGACCGCCTCGGTGACAAGCGTACTGGGGACACCGAGATCGAGAGCCAGTTGGCTCATCCACTTGCCGGTCCCCTTGGCTCCTGCTTTGTCCAAGATCAAGTCCACGAGGTACTGGCCCGTTTCTTTGTCTATGACACTAAAGATGTCGCGTGTGATTTCGATCAAGTAACTGTTCAATTCCCCTTCGTTCCAGCGGGCGAAAATATCATACAGTTCTTCATTGGTGGCCCCCAGCCCGTGTTTGAGGAGCCAGTAGGCCTCAGCAATCAGTTGCATATCCCCATATTCGATACCGTTGTGGACCATTTTGACGTAGTGGCCGGCTCCACGGGGGCCCACCCAGTCGCAACAGGGAATATCCTTGTTCGGGCCAACCTTGGCCGCAATGGCCTGAAAGATGGGCTTGACGATAGGCCAGGCCTTTTCGCTGCCACCCGGCATCATGCTCGGTCCCTTGAGGGCACCTTCCTCACCGCCAGAGACGCCCGTTCCGATATAGAGCAAACCCTTCGATTCCACGTACGCCGTGCGCCGTTCCGTATCCGCAAAGTGCGTGTTCCCGCCGTCGATGAGGACATCGCCCGGTTCCAAAAGCGGAATCAACTGCTCGATCAAGGCATCGACAGCGGATCCCGCCTTGACCATCATCATGACCTTCCGCGGCTTGGCAAGGGCTACCACAAGCTCTTCGAGGGAACGACAACCAACGATGTTCTTTCCCTTGGCAGGACCCTCGATGAACTTCTCCATTTTCTCGACCGTGCGGTTATAAACCGCAACTCGATAGCCGCGGCTTTCGATGTTGAGGGCCAAGTTACGCCCCATGACCTCCAGGCCGATCACCGCAATATCACATTGACCGTTCATGTTCGCACCTCACAAAACAAAATTGGCCTAAATTGACAATTTCCGGGACTGGCTCGTAACTTTAGATCACTCAACTTCCTCGACCCATGGCGGGTTAACGGGGAGACACTGATCGAAATGCTCAAGAAGCTCCTTCTGATAGCTGCCGGAAAAACTTCCGTTAAGGAACCGCTCGATGCCTTTTTCAAAGAACTCTTGCCAGCTTTTCTCCTCTTCCCCGGGGTTAATCGGGAAGAACAGGGCCCCGTTGGCTTCTGCTGCCTTTTGGTCACCCGGGGCGTCTCCCACCATCAAACTGTGGCCGGCCGGATATTGGGCACTGAGACCGAGGAAATCTTTCTTCGTTCCGCTCTCTTGGCCCAAAATCGCCCGCACATATTTATCCAACCCATGCTCAGCCCATTCCCTTTTGAGTGCCTCCTCGGGAGTTGCCGACACCACAATGATATCGGCGACTTGGGACAGCTTTTCAAGGCTCTCACGGACAAAGGGAAACGGCGGTACCCCGTGGACCATCCATTCTACAGAACGATTGACCGCCCGTGACCACTCCAGTGCCTGCTTGAGTTCGGGATCATTGGTTGCTTGAACGGCCTGCTCTAGGGCAGGGTTACCGAGCTTCTTTTCGCTTTGCATCCATTTTTTGAGGCTTTCCGGGACAACAATCTTGACCCCGCGTGCTTTCACTTCCGGTCGCCGACGGAGTCGCTCGAGCGTCTCAATAAGTGCTGGGAAACGATTGATTCCGCGACTCTTGGAATACAGGTTAACAAACTCGGCAACCTCTCTGGCGTATTTGCTTACCCCTTGGAGGTTGTAGTAGTAAATGATGTTAGGGATGAAGCACTCCTTGTGCTTCAGCTCCATCGTATCAAAAGCACAACCATCAGAGTCGATACCTACGAGAAAATCTTTCTGTCGGGGCAATGAAATCATGGGGCACTCCACGATCAACGACCACTGTTTGCAAACATGCCATTCTCATCACACCGGCGGAAATCCGCTACCGACACGCTATTCACTTGGCACGGTCTGCCTGCGGCACGTAGGGCGGAAGTTTCTTTTCCGCATAAATCGGCTGGAGCCGTGTCATCCGCTGGCGACCGTCAACCATCGGTAAATTCACCATATCCTCGCCGATCAAGGGCTTCGCGTAGCGGATAAAGTCGTCCGTCACATCGTGCCCGTTCTCGGCGATCCATTGTTTGGGAAACTTCCGTTCACTGTTGGCCACTACGCGAAGCGGAACCTTATCGTAGCGTGCGGAATAGATTGGCCCTGGGTTCCGCAGGATCGTCGCCATATAACCGGATTGACCTGAAGCCGCCAATAACGCCGCCTGCTGACCAACCTTATACGCTTCTTCCAGATCAACAGTCGAAGCATACGCCATCGAGTGCCGTTGATCTGTTCCCGGGACATTACCCCGAGCTGCACCCTTAGTGGGCAAGCCGCGCTCGTTCAAATAGTTGACCAGGATTTGGCAAACCGTCATTTTGCTGGAACTGTATGACGTATGGCCGAAAGCATCCTTGATTTCCCCCACGTCACCAACATCAAAACCTTCGCTGATAACGACCATGCAGCGGCCATGTCGTCGCAATTGGTCGTTGACTTCATCAGCGATCTTTTCAAGCGGGCACGAACACTCGGCCAGATAAATTAACAAAGGCATCTGGCGATCAGGGTCTGCCAAGCGGGCAGAGGCCGGGATAAAGCCGATCTTTCGGCCCATCGCCTGCATGACCAGGACGGGATCGGCCGGGCAAGAGCCGGCATTCTCTTCGTTGGCGTACTGGATCATGTGCGTCCAGTACTTTGCCGTTGAGCCGTACCCGGGGGTGTGATCGACCAACTGGAATTCGCTATCACCGACGTCATTATCGATGGTCTTCGGAACGCCCACGGCAACGAGGTCGAGTCCCCTCTCGTGCGCCAGGTCGGCAATCTTTTGCGCGGTGTCCATCGAGTCGTTGCCACCGATATAAAGGAAGTATCCAACGTTATGGGCGCGGAAGACCTCGATCACCCGCTCGAAATCCTCCGTTTGCTGCGGCTTCAATTTGTAGCGACAGGTTCCGATCGATCCTGCCACAGGAGTGTACCGGAGCAAGGCGATTTCCTCTGCGGGCTGGGAAGAGAGGTTAATCAACTCTTCTTTGAGGACGCCCTCGATCCCGTGCTTGGCCCCGTAAACGGTACCGATGGCGTCAAGGTCCCGGGCTGCTTCCACGATCCCGCGAAGGCTGTTATTAATGACAGGGGTTGGACCACCACTTTGGGCGACCACAAGATTCTTTTTTGCCATAGGCGTACCTCGCTCCACCACACAGCCGATGTCAATTTAGTGACTCTGGCCACCTGAAGGCTCACACAGTCAAAGCTCGAAACTGCGATTTTATCGGCAAAATGGGCAGCTCACAACCGGCGTGCCGTGTTTTTAGACGCAAGACCTGACGGGAACGATATTTCTCGTCATTCAGTACGCAGAAAAGAACCGATCATCCGTCCCATCGGGTGATACGCGAATTCGAACTGCCCGCAAACATCGGGGGCAGCGCCCTTCAAATGCTGTACCATCGCGATTCAAGTAAATGCGGAGGTAAATTCCACAACAGCGGAAGAGAATACCAAGGTAAGGGCGTCCCTTTCCCCGCCGAACATCGCCGCCACAGTCGGGATCACTCGTCAGGTCAATGTGGTCAACCGGGTCTTGGGACGGATGATCTGAAGTGTTCATGGAAAATCAAAAACCGATCATCTCCCATACAGTTGGTACAATCGACCAACACGTAGCACGTGATTGTCTTTCTCCTTTTGGCCTATCCAGCGTTCTGTTTATCGGGTGAAAATAGGGACTTGTCGAAGAAAATGGCACACGACGTCAAAGGCAATACCCTCTCCGGATTAAACGGCCCCGGGACCACGAGTGCCATCTTCGATCTGGATGGCCTCTTCGACCGGAAGTACAAATATCTTTCCGTCCCCAATGGCGCCTTCCGAACCGGTTCTGGCCACTTGTGCGATTGTATTGATTGTGCGATCGAGAAAATCATCGTTGACCACAATCTCAAGGGCCACCTTGCGGAGGAGTTTTGCTTTGTACTCGTGACCTCGATACGATGCCGTATGCCCACGCTGGCGCCCATACCCTTGGGCATCGCAAAGGGTAAGGCGAGATACATCGATACGCTCGAGGGCCCCTCGGATCGATTCCAGTTTGGGAGGCTGGACAATAGCCAAGATTAGCTTCATTGGCGTCTCTCATTGAATTTTCTCGAGTCGATCATGGGGAACGTCCGTTTGATGTCCGTCCAATCATATTCTTCGCTGCCATTGGGTCAAGTACTGTGTCTGTTTTCGGCACGGAGTAGCGGAAGAGGCCATTTTGTTGTTCCCAGCGGGGAGCGCTCGTCCCTGGATCGACAAGGAGACTGCCGAGCAGCAAGGACACGGGGGCTTTCGCAGAAGTTCAAATGATTAGCGATCAGGAAGGACAGGCAATTGTGGCAAAATGTGATACCGAGATTCCGTTTTTTGCGAATCCCATTGCCTGGAACTCCTCCCGCGGCCAGCGAGGCCGTCAATATCGAAAGCCGCGAGCGGGTTTGTAACGCTACTGGTCGATTGACCGTCTTTAGGCGTAAGATGACAAAGTGCCCTGCATGATGTCGGTCTGGTGGAAATGACCAGCAGGCACCCGGCTTGGCTTGATCCATTTGGCAGATTTCCGTGCCGATCGCAGGAGACGGTTTTTGATGCACATGGCAAGGACGACAAAACACCCATATAGGTTGGCAAGAGTGTGCACGATTGGAATCATTTTGGCGTTTTTACTGACTACAATTGGTGACTCGCTTGCTTGCAGTCAAGATTTTTTTGGTGATATTACGCAAGACTCCAACGTTCGCGTCACCGCCGCAGTCACGCGGACCGAGGCGGTGGGATATGTCCTCTTGGTGAAAACCCAGATCGAGCCGGGCTGGCATATCTACTCCTTAACGCAAAAAGGTGGACCTGTTGCGACGAGAATCGATTTGGCTTTTCCGGAGGGGGTTCGTGCAGTAGGTCCGTTTGTTGTTTATCCTGATCCGGAACGGAAAACAGAGGCAGCTTTCCCCGGCTTGATCGTGGAAACCCATTCCGGGACCGTTGTCTGGGCTGCGGGGCTGGCCGTCGAGCCAACCGTCTCTCTTTCGACACTCGCGATCAAGGGAAGCCTGCTGGCACAACCGTGTCGGGACGATGCCTGTTTGCCGCCGCGGAAACATGAATTCACGGCGCGGTGGATGGACCAGGGGTTTGTGCCGCAAGAAGTCCTCGAACGCCTGATCTCCAAGCTAGCGGTCGCCTCAGGAGAAACAACAGCTCCTAACGAGCCTCCGCAGACGACCCCCTCGGATATAGGAAAAAATTTAGGAAAAACAGGAGGTACCACGGTGGCATCCCAACCGCCGGGCGAAGTCCCACGGGAAGTGGCCGCGACTACAGACACCCGCGAACTACCGTGGTTGCCCTTCACCTTGGCCCGATTTCGACAATTGGTAGGGCCCGAATTTCAGCCGGAGCGGCTTCAGATCCAAAGTTCGTTTTCTCAAAGGGGACGTTGGGATTTGCCGCTGTTCATCCTACTGGGTTTCCTGGGAGGGATCATCCTCAACGTCATGCCGTGTGTCCTGCCGGTCATCGGACTTAAGCTCCTGGCATTCGTCCAGCAGGCAGGGGAAAGCCGTCTTAAGGCATTTTGGCTCAATATTTGGTATAGCGTGGGTTTACTGTCGGTATTTGCCTTACTTGCCGTGTTGGCCATTACGCTCCAATTTGGGTGGGGGCACCTATTTCGGCTGCCAGTCTTCAACGTCGTGATGGCCGCAATTGTCTTTGTCATGGCATTAGCTTTTCTCGGGGTGTGGACCATGCCCATCCCTGGGTTTGTCGGAACGGGAAAGGCCGTAGAGCTGACTCAAAAAGAAGGGGTACTTGGGGCCTTCTTTAAGGGGGTATTTACGACTATCTTGGCCACTCCTTGCACCGGACCGTTTATGGGGTCTGCGTTAGCCTGGTCATTCACGCAACCGCCGCTGGTTGTTCTGGCCGTCTTCATGAGCGTGGGGCTAGGAATGGCATCTCCTTATCTACTGATCGGGGCGTTTCCGGAGTTGATCCGCTTTCTGCCAAAACCGGGGGCTTGGATGGAGACCTTTGAGCGGCTTATGGGATTCGTTTTGTTGGGGACAGTGGTCTTTATCTTCACGTTCTTGGATTGGCCGTATGTCGTCCCCACCGTTGGGTTACTTTTTGGTCTTTGGGCCGTGTGCTGGTGGATCGAGCGGGCCGCATTTAGGGGTCGCCGCATAGAAAAGATTCGTGCCTGGGGCGAAGGCCTCGCGTTCTTGGTCATCGTGTGGATCATCCTGTTTCCCGGTCTCTCCGTGGGGGGAAGGCGAATCGGGGGCCTTCTCGCCGTTATGGAACGGCGGTTTCAGGAACGTGCCCTCCAGGTGGCGTGGGAAGTTACGAACCGGGGAAACTCTCAGCCAACTTTGGTTGAGGAAGGAAATCCCGGCATGGGTGGCGGTTACACGGTGATGGTGGATTGCACGGCGGATTGGTGTCTTACATGCAAAACTTTGGAGGCCACGGTCCTTAACACCGAGAAGGTGAGAGCCGCGATTCGCCAGAATAATGTGATCCTTTTGAAGGCCGATTGGACCCACGCGGCGCCCGAGGTGACTCAATTTCTTGATTGGCTGGGCTTTCGACAGGTTCCCGTCCTGGCCATATTTCCCGCAGACCGTCCGAACGAGCCGATCGTCTTTACCGGTGGCTACACACAGAAGGATGTGATCGATGCGCTCCATCGGGCCGGTCCGTCACGGAAGTAACTCACCTCGTGTCAATTCACGGCGACGCTTGCTGCCGTTCGCGGGTGTTGGCAACCTCAGACACGGTAGGGCACCGGTGGGAATCGTCCGAGTTCGCAAGACTCGGATTGAAGTTCGCGACGAGTTCTCGATACTTCCTGCGATAATCGGCGGCGATCCACGCCGCGAGGGCAACAGAAGCCAAGCACACGGCGAAGAAGATCGTGGCGACAATCACGAGGAACGGCCCCCGCGATGAGGACCGATTGCCTAAATCCTCAGGTTGTGGCTCGGAGGCCGTGCTTTGGGCAGCATTTGAGGTCGATTTAGCTTCCGGTAATCCATCGTGGGGACTTGTCGTGTCAGTTGGTTGTGAGCTGCCGCTTGTCGAACCGAGGGCGGTGGGCGAGGCAGGGAGTTGTTTTGGTTCGGTTGGAAAGACCCCCACAGCCGGTTCCGCCACATGGGTGACTTTGTTCGGATCATTGGCCTGTCGTGGACTATTGGAGTCGCTTCCGCGGGTTTCGGCCTCTGCGGGGCGATTAGGGAGCTCCCGAGGCAGGGGACCTCGGCCGACAACGATCCGATAAGCGGCGATGGGCGGCAATCCCGCGGGAACATCACTGGCGGCAATGATGTCCCCCACATCGAGATTTTGCATCTCTTCGGGCGTTACCTGAATCATGTATTCGATCCGCCCGTCGGGCGTCGGCTTCCAGCCGACGTCAACGCCGATCCCTACCCATGTAATGAGCAGCAATGTCGGAACCATACGAACAATGATCGACTTATGTAAAAAACGACCAGCCCTTTGACCTCCCACAGATGCATGTCACGGCAGTGAATCCCGCCAAGGCGATAGCAACCACTTTGGATTGTGATCCATTGTCACGTTTGATGCAACCGCAACACCCTCGGGTCATTGTTTCCTCGACGTACAAGTTTGGTAAAATGGTCGGTTGGGTCTTGGGTTTCGGACGCGAGAAGGTGTCTTTTCGTATGTATTTCAGTCGTACGTATTTGATAAGCGTCGGTCTCTTCTGGTTGGGGGCCATGGGTTGGTTGTTCATGGAGAAGATTGTGCCAACCCTGTTAGTGGGAAATCCTCCCCGTTACTCTGACATTGTCGATAGTTACCGAGAGGAGAAGGCCATCGGTTGGACCATCCAATGGAGGGATAGAGATATCGGATGGGCGTTGATCCGCACGGAGGTGCTCGGAGATGACCTTACCGAGGTGAAAAACGTCTTGCAGTTCCGTGAACTACCGATCCACGAGATTTTTCCCTTGATCGGTCAGGTCTTGGCCGCGGAATTGCCTGTGAGCCGTTTGCGATTGCGGGTCGAAACCAGCCTCCTATTCGATCCGTTGAAAAGGCTTTCCTCCTTCCAAACCCGTCTGAAGACCCCTGACTCCCAAGAGCCTCTTGTCGTGGTCCGAGGCAATATTGATAAGGGGAAGTTGCAACTTTCGATTCAGTCGGGCGCGTTTGTGTACGATACCGAGTTGCCTTTCCAGTCGAATACCCTGCTAACGGACTCTTTTTCGCCCCAAGCCACTTTGCCAAACCTGAGAGAGGGCCAGAAGTGGACGGTAGAGGTATATAGTCCCATCCAACTTCCCCAGCAGGCTGTGGGGGCGAGGCCGTTGGAGGTTGTCCATGCAGAGGTGCAGGGGCAGGAGATGATCGTTTGGCAGCAAGAGTTCCAAAAATGTTGGGTCGTTGTCTATAAGAGCGACCCTGCAGAGTCGCTTAATTCCCGCAGTGAGCCGCGCGGCCGTATGTGGGTGGACTCCAAAGGGCGGGTGTTGAAGCAAGAGGCCAAGGTAGGCGGGGGAAGGATTGTGCTGATTCGGTTGGGGGAAAAAGAAACGGCAAGATTGGTTGGTCGGCTGGATGCAGAGTCTTCACCGACCGCAAGTAAGGGGATGAAATGATTGTCTTCTCCGATGTAACAAAACGGTTTGGATCAAAAACGGCGGTTGAACATTTGAACCTGAGCATCCCGCCGGGCGAGCTGTTTGCATTTTTGGGACCGAATGGGGCAGGTAAGACAACGACCATTCGTATGCTTGTCGGTTTGCTTCGCCCCAATGAGGGCACGGTGGCCGTTTGTGGCTTTAATACGGCGACGCAATCTCGTGAGGCTGCCCGGCTGATCGGCTATGTCCCTGACCAACCGTATCTCTATGACAAGTTATCCGGACGAGAGTTTCTCGAATTTGTCGGTCAGCTTCGGGGACTTCCGCTGTCGGTACTGAACGACCGCATTGAGCGGGAGATCGAGCGCTTTGGCATGAGCGAGTTTGTCGATGACTTGACGGAGACATACTCCCACGGCATGCGGCAGCGGCTTGTCTTCGCTTCGGCCGTCCTTCATGATCCCAGCGTCCTGATCGTCGATGAGCCGATGGTTGGCCTCGACCCGAAAAGTGCCAAACTGGTGAAGGACCTGTTGCGAGCGAAGGCCTCGGAAGGGACGTCGGTCTTTATGTCCACGCATACGTTGAGCATCGCGGAAGAAATTGCCGATCGGATTGGGATCATCCATAAGGGAAGACTCATTTTCGCCGGCACCGTGGATGAATTACGGGCACTGCGGGCCAGCGACCATGCATCGCTCGAAGAGATTTTCTTGGAACTTACAGATGAGACCGAGACAGAATCGCCGGCAGGTGGCCCAAAGTGGGTATCCGAAGATCAAACCGGTCACGCGGACAAACCGGAGCAAACACATTTAGATTGGCGAAATACCGAGGTTGTTGCAAAGGCTGAGACAAAGGAAGTACTCGGGCAGGCCCCTCAGGAACGTCCAAACATATGAACTTCCCATGGGCTGACGGGTATAACGGGGATCGCGCAGGAACCCGCATGGAAACGAATTGATGGCTATGGCAACCGATAAAACGGATGGCATCTGTGTTTGGCATTTGCCGAGCCCACAAGCGGAGGCTCGAGCTTTCCGCCAAGTGTGGCTACGGATGGCACGCACCGTTATCAAACAGGCATTGGCTACTGCGTGGCTTCGAATCTGGCTGATCGTCCTGTTGGGCGGAGGGCTCTGGCTGGGACTGTTTTGGGTCTTCGCGGAGGGGTTCCAATTTCTCGAGACGGCCATCCCTTACAGCGACCTGGTGGAACAGATTATCCGCTACGTCTTCGGGACGTTTTTCATGGCCTTGATGCTGATGCTCATTGTGTCCGCGGCCATTCTTCTTTACGGTGGGCTTTTCCGATCGCCAGATACCATTTTCCTTCTGACCCAACCCGTGCGGATTGAGCGTCTTTTTGCCTCACGGCTCTTCGATACGGTCATCTTGAGTAGTTGGGCCTTCATCATCTTATCAAGTCCCCTCCTATTGGGGTTTGCCCTCGTACAAGAGGCCCATGTGTTGTTTTATGTCCTCATGGCCCCGTATTTGATAGCGTTCGTTTATATCCCGTGCTGTCTCGGGGCATTGTTTTGTCTCGTTGTTGCCCAGCACGTACCTCGGTTGAAGTCGTTTCTGGTGATCACGGCGATCGTTTGCGTGGTTGTTTTCGCCGTAATCGTCCTCAATTGGATCAGTTGGCTCCCGAGGAATGAGGCCCTGACCGTGGAGTGGTTGCAGAATATGCTCAATCGTTTGAGTATCACGCAGTTCCGCCTGTTGCCAAGCTGGTGGTTGACGACGGGACTGATGTCCGCGGCCCGGGGCAATATCGTCGATGGCGTGATGTTCTTGGTGGTCATTTTGGCTAACGCGATGGGACTCCACGCCTTATGCGTTTTGGTTGCGGGAAAATACTACCGCACCGTGTTTTTCCGCTTGGCGGAATCTGGACGGAAAAAGAGGAATGCCCACACGGGTTGGGTCGATCATCTTCTTCTCCACCGCGTTCCCCGGCTGGCTCCCGCCATTCGTCAATTGATTGTGAAAGACATTCGGCTGTTCCGGCGTGACCCGGTGCAGTGGTCTCAGCTTTTGATCTTCATTGGGCTTTTGGTTTTTTACTTCGTCAACATCAGGCGGATGTACTACGAGCAGTTTTATTTCGCATGGATGAACCTGATCAGCTTCTTGAATGTGGCCGTCGTCGCCTTGCTGCTGTCAACCTTTACCACAAGGTTTATTTACCCACTGATTAGCTTGGAAGGTCCCCGATTCTGGATTTTGGGGTTAATGCCGATTTCACGACCGGCGATCGTTTGGAGCAAGGTAGCATTCGCGCTTTGTTTGTGCCTCATCCCCTGCTGTGGGTTGGTGTTCCTTAGCGATGTGATGCTCGGGGTGGACGCCCTGGTTCACCTGGCACACCAAGCCACAACGGTCATGTGTTGCGTGGGGCTTACCGCGATCGCCGTCGGGCTGGGTGCGAGATACCCCAATTTTCGTGCCGTGTCGGCCGCCCGGATTGCCTCCGGATTTGGTGGAACGCTTAATCTGGTCATCAGCACCGCGTTCATTATCGTGGTTTTGGGGCTAGGCTCGTTACCGGCCCACGTTAGAATTGTGGCAGAGAGCCCCGGCCTACTGCCAACGGTCACGGCCCGGGTCGAATTGAACCCACTCGTTGTCGCGTGGCTTGCTTACGGACCGTTGGGGGCAGCGGTTTTTACGATGGTTGTTGGGGTCATCTCGCTCTGGATCGGTTTGCGGCACTTCAGCCGAATTGAGTTTTAAGCACACCCACCGTTCATGCCGATAGGCGTGCCACCAATAGGTGGTGCGCTGAAGACACGCAGGAAACGAAACTTTCTCCGCTGCTAATGGTTAGCAATTATGGGGGTTTCGATGCTACGATCGAAGTAGAGGCGTTCTGCTTACGATCGCACATTCGATTTGGACTCCCTCCGTTAGCAATCATCGAGTGTCAGTTGAAAAAAAAGAACTGCGGCATTTTGAGGATGTGGTCTGCCCGGAAATGCTCGTTTCGGGCACTGGCAAGGGTTGGGTTGTTGTCACCGAGGATACCTGCCGATGAAGTCGCGAATCGGTTTTCGTTTGCCGTGCCGTGAGGCATTCCTGATTGTCATTGTCGCGTTTTCGCAACTGTTCCTCTGGTGGGGATCTGCCACCCAAGCGGCGGACTATGACGTGGTGGGGGTCCTGGCCATTGCCGTCGAACCGGAGTCGGCGGAACAACTGGGACTCACGCAAAACCAGTTGGCGCAACTTCAGGATTTGATTGCGGACAAGGAAGCAGAGATTCTGGCCTCGTCCTCCGAGCTGAGAAACTTGACGCCGGAGGAACGAAATGCCCGGCTTGCCGATTTCAAGTTGGCTACCGAAGAAGCAGGGCTGAGACTCTTGAGCGCTCAGCAGCGGGCCAAACTGGAACAGATGAGACTCAAGCGATACGGCCTCCGAGTGCTCGCTGATCCCGTCGTTGCGAAGCGCCTGCAAATCTCTCCCGAGCAAGTGGCCACAATCCAGCAAACACTTGCCCAACGTGAAACCAACGGTGCGGGACCCGATAACGGAGTGTTGGGTGGAGATGAAGTTATCCAGGTCTTGAACGAATCGCAACGCCAGGCCTTTCGTTCCATGCTTTTGGGAGAGTTGCCGGCTCCTTCGGCCGCTCCAGCAAACGAGGTGGTAATGGGTAGCCAGGCGGCGGGTGCCGACCTTCCGGATGATGATGAAGCGCCACCCGTCCCTGCAGATCCTGATGACGACGAACCCATGGGGATGGCGCCGCCTGCTGATGTGAAGACGTCGCCTGAGGGAGCGTCGGCCCCGGTAATTAATGACGCGCCAACGCATGCTGAGGAAAACCAGGGCATCATGGGTGCGGGCCCGAGTGGGGAACCGAAGGATGCGGCTCAGCCGGCAGATGCCGCTACCGAATCGCCGTCAAAGGAGCCGACGCGCGAGCCGCAGGCCCCGAGTCCGGCTGCCGATGGACAAGCGCCTGTGGGGGCTCCCGGCGGTGCGACCGAAACGGCAAATGAACCGGTTGTTGCATCCGCTGAAAAAAGCGATCAGCCTCCTGTAGAGTTCCCGGGGGTGGGTGAAGTAAAAGATGGGCCCGAGTCAAAACCGGCCGACAATCAGCCGAGCACCTCGACTATCGTTGAACAACCAAAGGTAGAGGCCCCAAAAGCCGAGGGTCCACAGTCTGGCACGAATGTGGCGACGCCGCCCATCGTTGCTCCATCGGAAGCGAAGGGAGAAGGACCTGTACCCCAGGCTGTAACCGAAGTGCCTAAAGCTTCGGAGCCAACAGGGTCAAAACCGGCGGTTGGGGAGCCATCTCTTGGGGACGTGAAGGCGAGGTTTGGGGATCACAGAGGACCTCTACCTCCTGGACCACCCGGCGTGGTCCCCGGTATGGTACCCCCCTCACCCCCCCAACCCACAGGTCCACAACCAGAGCAGGGGGCCGGGCCCGGTCAGACGCCAAGTGCTGATCAACAAGCCCCCCAACTGCCACCGGCAGATGTTAAGTTGCGATTTAATTTTCGCTACCAACCGTGGAAAGAAGTTCTCGATTGGCTAGCGCGCCAGGCGGGCCTATCGCTTGTCATGGAGGCCCCGCCGCCGGGGACGTTTAACTATGTCGATGATCACGAGTTCACGCCTGCGCAGGCTATTGACCTTCTTAATAGTGTGCTTTTGACGAAGGGGTATGTCCTTGTTCGACGAGAACGAATGCTGATGCTCTTCAATGTGGACGACGGCATTCCCCCGAATCTGGTTGATACCGTCTCTCCGGAAGACCTGGACAGCAGGGGTGATTATGAAATGGTGAGCTGTCTCTTCCAGCTTCGCCGAATGACACCCGAAGAAGCCGAGCAGGAAGTAAAGAAGCTATTGGGACCGCAAGGAAGTGTCGTTGTCTTGGCGAAGGCAAAGCAGTTGTTTGTCACCGAAACGGCCGGGCGGCTCAAGACCATTCGAAGAATGCTGGACGCCATTGAAAACCCGTCGGCTAATGACATGGTTCGGACCTTTAGAATCAACCCCTCCACGGTTGACCAGGTTCTGAGCATCATCCGGCAGATGTTCCAGATCCCACCGGACCAGACGGCCAACGCCGACGGCACGCTACGTTTTGCCATCGATCCTAGTGCCAGTCGGCTGTTGGTATCCGGGTCGCCGGAGATGCTCGATCGCTTCAGCCAGCTCCTTCAAGCGTTGGATCCTTCGGCCAGCGATGGTGGGTCAACACTGGAGAGCACACCACAGTTGGAGGTGTATCCCATCACATCGGCCGACCCGCAAATGGTCTTGCAGGTCTTGCAGACGTTGTTGGCGGGCTTGCCCGACGTGCGGTTGGCGATTGATCCCAAGACAGGGGCCTTGGTGGCATGGGCCAGGCCGGCCCAACACGCGACGATTCGGGCCACGTTGCAACAATTGCAAGGTGAAGTTGGGCAAGTGGAGGTGATTCCGCTCCGCGTTGTCGATCCCCAGTTGGCAGTTCTTGCCATCAGCAAGTTGTTTGGTACGGGGGACAGCGCCTCCGGCGGTGCCCCGACGGTGGATGCTGACTTATCGACACGGATGTTGCTTGTCAGAGGGACAAAGGGACAAATCGAACAAATTCGGCAGCTCTTGATCAAGATGGGGGAACCTGCCGACGCTTCGGGCACAGGCAACCTAAGTCTTATGCGGACCATCCCCATGGACGCGACCACGGCACAAGCCGTTCTCGACCAAATGCAGAATCTTTGGCCCCAAGTTAGGCCGAACCGATTGCAGGTAATCAGGTCCGTTGTGCCAGCCGAACTGAACCGACCCTCACCCTCAACGAGTGAACAGGAACAATCCCGAATTACCGATGAGCAAACAAACGGAGGGATTGAGGCACAACGCATTCCTCTGCCCAGCGTGATGACCTCCAGTAGCCGTTTGGTCCTCGGCATGAGACCACAAAGTTCTACGAGTTCGTCTAGCACGACGACGAGCTCTGCGGTACCTTCCCCGACATCGCAGCAGCCGTCGTTTCCCCAGCCAACGCCGGGACAACCACCATTTTTCCGACCTTGGGGACCACCTGGTGGATTTTCGCCGGGAGGTCCGGGCGGTTTCTTCGAGAGGCGACCCGACGGGGGTGACCGCGGCTACGACCGCTGGCGGGGGAGCGATAGGACGACGTATGCTCATGGTGATAACATCCTGTTGGCGGATTCCCGCGACGCTCTTGGCATGAAGCCTTCCACCGAGGAGAGCTCGCCCGTCAGACGGTCATGGGCTCCTGTTGTTTTTGTGTCGCAGGAGCAACAAGTCGTAAAGGGCGGAGAGGCCGCTGCTCCACCGAGCGGGGAGAATGCCAACCCGCAGCAAGGCGTTAACGAGGAAGGTCCGTCGCAGCCCGCAGTGGAATCAACACTGCCTAAAGAGCAAGAGGCTGAGCAAAAGGCCACGACAGAACCTCCGACACAGACAGAAGCTCCGCCGAGTGCACCGCCTGTGATTGTGGCGGTAACGCCCGAAGGGCTGGTCGTGGCAAGCCAGGATCCGGAGGCGCTTAACCAGTTCGAAAACCTCGTTCGCCGAATGGTTAGCCAGGATGTCGCTCAGTATGGCGGTCCTGAGTTGGTGGTTTACTACCTCAAGAACGCGAAGGCCGAGTCCGTGGCCTCCATCCTCGACCAAATCCTTGGCGGGGGGACGTTAACAACAAGTGGTTCCACAGGAGGTTCACTTGTCGGTGAAATTGCTCGAGCGGCCTTTGGAAATGTGGGCGGCGGGTTGGTGGGCTCTCTTTTGGGCATCGACACAGGAACCAGTTCAACCTCATCGACCACGAGCACGACCAGAACGTCGAGTCGTATTCAGATCACGCCTGACTCGAGATTGAACGCCCTTATTGTCCAGGCTTATCCGCAGGACCTTCAGTTGATTGAAGAGATTCTGCGGGTTCTTGATCAGCAAGAAAGCCCACAGGATGTGGCGGTCCAACCAAAGACCATCATTATCCCGGTGAAGAATACCCAGGCGGAGGAAATTGCAAATATCCTTCGTTCAGTCTATCAGGATCGACTTGTGACGGCCGCCAGCGCCAACCGGGGTCCAAGTCCCCAGGAGATCATTCAGCTCCTTCGGGGCGGTGGACGAGGCGGCCCCGGCGGCGGGCGAAGTCAGCCGCAGGAAGAGGTCCAACGGATGTCCATTGGTGTTGATGTTCGGACCAACTCCCTGATTATTTCAGCTCCCGAGCGGTTACTGAACGAAGTGCGTCAACTGGTGGAGCAGCTCGACCAGAAGGCGGCCACGGATTCCGAAGAGACGACACAAGTCGTGACCTTGCAAAGGGCCAGTCCTGAATCGGTTCGAGCTGCCTTGTCGGCCCTTTTGGGATCGGGTGTCCAAATCCGTGGCAGCACAAGTTCGTCGCGGGTGACGTCCTCTACTTCAACAAGCAGTTCCGGTCGGAGCTCGTCGTCTTATAGCAGACCGCAGTTCCAGCCGGGGGGATTTGGTTTTCCTTCTGGGCAGATGCCGTTTGGTGGCGGATTTAATCGCTCCAGCAGTTTTCGAAGCTCCTCGCAGTTCGGAAGGCCATCGAGTTTCTCCGGCCGTTCTGGGGGCCGGTAGGTGCGTTTTCATGTCTGCGTCTATCCTGCCCGGATGGACGGCGTGATATATAATCTCCTTTCCGAAACTGCGGACGTACTATTGAGATGGGGCTTTTCGTGGCCGCTCTTTTCGGACGCTTTTCTTGGAAGCCAGGTCCTTTTTGGACATACGCTTTCGACAATTCGCGGCGGGGACCGGTTTGGCAAGGTATTCACCAGAACGTAAAATACCTTTTCGACGCGATCTGTGTTTACGCACAGCAAAATTGGAACACTTTCGACAGTCCCAAAAGCGGACGACATATCACCGGGGGATGAAACGCCGCCATGTCCATGTTTCAGGATAGCAATTATCACTGGCGGGAAACGTGCTTTGTTTACTTCTCTCGCGAGAATCGCCCAACCCTTCAGAGGGTCTTGAAGACCTTGCGCGCTGTAGGTCCCCAATATCAGGTTATGAACGCGCAAGCCGATTCGGCAGGGCGATTTGAGTCAATAACAGTGATCGCCCCCGATGCCTTCTCGGCCATGGACATTTGCTATCTGGATGGCCCGGAGATCGTGGAAGAAGTCGAAAAACAGGTGAAAGACCTCTCGGCGTCCGATCTGACGGCGGAAGAACGAGAACAACTTGCACGGTTGAAGGCCTGCAACGCGAGGCTTGACGTGTTTCATTTTGAACGATTGATGGACGACGATGAGGACGATGAAAGTGACGAACCGGGCGATTTTTTCGATCCCAGCGCACTGATCATCGTCCTTGAGGCTTTTTGTAAATTAACGCACGGAATCGCTATTGATCCTCAATCGGGCACCTTCCTGTGATTGGGGAAATGCCAAAAAAAGGCGAAGATTCGAGGAAATTGGAATGCCAAAGGAGAGACGTTCTCGATGCTGCCAGCTAAGGATATCAAACGTGGAATGATTGTTTCGTATCAGGGCGCACCCTGTTTGATTGAGTCCGTCCAAGTGCAGACGCCCAGCGCACGGGGCGCCGCTACCCTTTACAAGTTTCGTGCCCGGAACTTACTCTCAAAACAGAAGGTCGATTTCACGCTTAAGGGAACAGAAGGACTGGACGAGGCCAACTTTGAGCGCCGCCCTGTGACCTTTATGTACACCGATGCCAATTCGGTCCATTTTCTGGATGCGGTGGACTACAACGAGTACGTGTTGACGAAGGAGCAGATCAGTGACGAGCTGAACTATCTCAAGGAGGGGCTAGAAGGCATTTTTGCCCTTATCTTTGAGGGGGAATGTGTCGGTATCCAATTGCCGGTGACCGTTGAGTTGAAGATCGTCCAATGTGATCCCTATGTCCGAGGTGCCTCCGCGACAGGGCGAACGAAGCCGGCCGTTTTGGAAACAGGCTTAGTGATCCAGGTTCCGGAGTACATGTCGGAAGGGGAGGTCGTGAAAGTCGATACGCGGACAGGGGAATTCCTCTCTCGGGTGTCGTCGTGAGCCGGGCAATCGGCATAAGCCGGGATAAGTAAAGCCAAATAGCCAGCCCTATTCTTGCGGAGAAGGGCGGTCAATTGGTCGTCTTGGGTGTTGGCACCTGACGGGCCCACGGGGACTCGGGATAGGCTTTTGCCAGCTCTTGGTAGAGCACGTCAGCTCGCGACTGCGGTGGAATTTCGCCAGCGTCCGCTTGGTGCTTGGCCCACAAGGATGCTGCCTCCCAAAGGCATCGTGCGGCAATACGGCGATTTTCCGGCCAGAGGATCGGTGGTTTGAGATAAGCCAACATGGCCCGCTCCATGTCTCCTTGCGCCCGCCAAGCAGTGGCGATCAAATAACAAGGGCCGGGGCGAAGCAGCTTGGGCAGGTCTTCGCTCAGCTTTTCCCATTGTTCGATTGTTGCCTTGTCGGCCGTCTGGACCTCGCGGCGCCAAAGCTGTGTCACCGCCATCAGGGCGATCTCTCGCTGCGGTACCAACTGCAACCGCTTGAGAACGGCCACGGCCTCCGCTCCATGAGGCCCGTCGAGAAGAAAGCTGGCACCCAGGAGTTGAGCCACGGGTGAAGTGGCCCTCATCCATGCTGCCGCGTTTTGAGTTTCCGAGGCCAAACTCATTTCGGGAAACCACACCAGCGGAATACATGCCCAGTACGGCGAACCTGAATCGGACGCAAAATCTGCCGTCAAAAACTCCCGGGCGGCATCGCCGTACCGTTCGCTTGCCTGAAGTAACCTCACAATTTGTGCGGTCATCTCGCGGCGAACCCATGCCCGCGACTCCTCCGCCCGCGCTTTCTCAAGCAGGGAGATCGCCTCGTTGATATGGCCTTCCCTGAGCAAGCGTTGGGATTCGTGATAGCTTGCTGAGTACCTTGTCTCAATGCGGATCACCTTTTCACACGGTATTTCGCGACTCGAACCATCGAGGCCTTGCAAGACGACGCCCTTGCCCGTCACATCCACAATGACGCCCTGCAAGCGTTGAATAACCCCCGAAGTGCCCACCATTTCCACGACATCGGCCGCCTCCGTCCGCTGTTTTTCCAAGGAACCTGGCCCCCGGTGGAACCCCACTCCAACCCGCGGAACATACCCCGGGGCAATCACCAGCGATGCAATCGTAAGGAGGAAAAGACGCGAGCAGAGACTTCGCTTTTTTGCTGGCAAGTTCATCACCTTTGACCGTGTGTTACCGAAGGGCTTGGTTGATGTCAATGTAAACATACTGGCCACCGTTTTGACGGGCCATTCGGCTCAAAAAATTGTCAGTCGTTATCTTGGGGCCTATGCCAAATTCAATCGTATGAATGACGATGCCGTTCGCCTGGCGATGAATCTGCTCGAGTTTCGCGTCGGAAAGTCTCGGCTCGTCCGCATCGGTAAGGAAAAAGATAACATCCGGCTGCAATCGGATCGCCAACAAAATGGCGGCGTCGTGCTGAGTGCCCCCGCTCGCCGTGACGGAGCGGATAAAATCAATCGCCCGACGCTTGTTCTCGTCGGTGGCAAAGGCCAGCCGGCCGGGGACGCCGCTCGGATTGAAGATCAATGGCCTCTCGTTGTAGAAGACGATCTGGAATTGCTGCGTCTGATTAAGGCTCTGCAAACTTGCGATCAACTCGGCCTTGGCAAAATCGAGGGCAGTCCGTCCTACGCCCCCCATACTTCCCGAGCGATCGAACACATAGACAAACTTGTTTCCCGGGCTTTGGATTCCAAACAGCGACGCACTTCCAGCAGGGCCCGTTGATCGGCCAAATCCACCACCGGAAAGCATCCCCGTCACCCCTGTTGGGCCACCGACGGAAGATAGAGGATCGTTGACAACACCGAGCCCCGAAGAGTGGCTCGATGGCAGATTCTTTCGTGGGTCGGCCGGAACGGCATCGACAATCACGTCATCCAGCGACGGACCTTCCTTTTCCCGAGAGGCGGGATTGCTTTGCCCGCTTTCATTTCCCCGCCGGAAACTCTCCGAAAGGTATCGACGCTCCGGGCGGTCGGTCCTCAGTGCTATGCCCACCTCGCGTGATTGTTCCTGGGACAACCCGTGGGGGGCGTTTTCTCGCCAAAGAAGGGCCACCAGGATGAGGATCAAGGTGTGCGCTGCGAACGACACGAACCAGGAAACCGGCGTGCTTGGCAAACGGTGCCCGCCGGGTGGTTTTTTGTCTCGAATCGATCCTACTGGGAAGAATAATCGAAACATGACCCAACCGTTTTTATTGCGTTCCAAAACGGCCCAATTGGCCCCATCGGCCGATCAAGACCCGTTCGGAACGCCGTAGCCGCATGAGAAAAATTCACCGTCGTCCGCACCCATTCCTAACAGATGGCATATAATAGTTATCACCTCTTGGCAAGGCGAGTTCGAGTCAGAGCAAGGTCCTGCGATTGACGATTTGGACGACCCTCGGCGACCGATCCAGCCGAAGGTAGCAATGCCGTCATTGGCAAGTGATGGCCGCCTTGGCGATTAAAATCAGATGATCCCCTTAGGACAAGCACAAACGCTAGTTAGGCACAGATGACCCAAGAAATGAGCGAGTTACAGAAAACCCTTCGATTGATCCATTACCCCCA
>FWWL01003897.1_pt1 | contig 26245 bp, 21 predicted proteins | sample 2228331 | NCBI WGS metagenome assembly FWWL01 (sample SAMEA103939775, study PRJEB20133) | metagenome
CGCAAGTGGAGCAACAGATGAATGCCACACCCGAGGTCGATCACCGCAAGGTCGCGGAGCTTCGCGCCGCGATTCAAAGCGGCAGCTTCCGCATCCATCCCGAGCGCATTGCCGAAAAATTGCTCGCTGAAGTGGCTTCACTACTTCACCCCGAAGCGTCATGACGGTTCCCCCGCCCACCGCCGCGCAAATGACATTGCTGGCGCGCCTGTTGGAACAAGAAGCGCAGCAGCTCGAAGCTTTCGCTCAAATGCTGGAACGTGAATGGCAAGCGTTACAAGGCAACGACGCCGAAGCCTTGGCCAGCGCCAGCGAACACAAAGCGCAGTTGGCCGAGACGTTGCAGCACCTCGAGCGGCAAAAATTGCGCATTGCCGCCAGTACCGTTGGTGGCGACGAAGCGTTGCAACGGCAAGCCTTGCAGGCCTGGCAAAGCTTGTCCCCTTTGAACGAACATTGGCAACGCATCCGCACCTTGGGGCAGCAATGCCGCCAAGCCAATGAACGCAATGGCGTAGCCATTCGCGAACGCCTGCAATGGGTGCAGCAGGCGCTCACCGTGCTGCTCGAGACCGACGCGCGCCTGACCACCTACGACGGGGGCGGTCGCACGCACTTGTCGCTGGGCACGGCTTCCCGTAAACTCGGTTCTGCCTGAGAGCGCGGAGTCGGTCGATGCGGCGGTATCGCTTCAGTTATGCGCGCTGCGATGCCGTCCTTTGCTCAGGACTTAAACGAACCCCCTGACAATTCCCAAGCCAGCTGCCTGGTTTTCTAGACCGCTTCACAGCGCCGTGAGCTTGGCCACCGACAGCAGTAAGCGCTTCACCCCCACCGACGGACCGAAGCGCACACTGGCCTGTTGCTGCGCGCCGCTGCCTTCAAGCTGCAGGATCACCCCTTCGCCAAACACCGGATGCCGCACCCGCATGCCCGAGCGCCAGGGTCCCGCGATGACAGAGGCACGAAGCGAAGAGGTCGCTGCGCCCGCGGGCAGCCTGGTCGGGACATCGGCTTTTGGCTCTGCCCACGGCACCGGCTGAGGCGCGGGCGACAGCCACAACGTCGCTTCGGCAGGTAACTCATCGAGAAAACGCGACCTCGGCCGGTATTGGGTTTGGCCGTGCCAGTGACGCGAACCGGCGCAGGTCAAATACAAGCGCTTTTTGGCACGGGTGATTGCCACGTACATCAGGCGGCGCTCTTCCTCCAAGCCGCCCCCCTCGTCGTCGACAAGCGCGTTGTCGTGCGGAAATACGCCGTCCTCCAATCCCACGACGAACACCGCGTCGAACTCCAAGCCCTTGGCGGCATGCACAGTCATCAGATGCACTGCAGCGCGGTCCGTCTGCGCCTGCACTTCGGCCGACTCGAGCGAAGCGTGCTGCAAAAACAGCGCGATCATCTCGTGCCCCTGCGCCAACACCCCGTCGCGCGCCAACTCGGCAACGAAATCGGCCCCCGCGTCGATGAGCGCGTCGAGGTTCTCGAGCCGTTCCTGCCGTTCCGTGCTGCTGCCGTCGCTGTGGTAGTACGCCTTCAGGCCACTGGCTTGGATGACATGCGCGATCGCCTCGGGCAAAGCAAGCGCAGCGGTCTCTGCTCGCAAGCGCGCGATCAACGCGGCAAACTCACGCACCGCTGTCCCGGCACGGCCAGAGAGCTGCGCGGCCACGGCTTCCCAGCCCAGTCCGCTCTCGGCGCGCGCTGCCATCAGCGCTTCGATCGTCTTGGCGCCGATGCCGCGCGCCGGCACGTTGATCACGCGCAAAAGTGCCCCTTCGTCCTCGGGCAATACCAGCAACCGCAGATACGCCAGCGCATGTTTGACCTCGGCGCGGTCGAAAAAGCGCATGCCGCCATACACTCGGTAGGGGATCCCTGCGGCGAGCAAATGATGTTCGAACAGACGCGACAAGGCGTTGGCACGATATAGGATGGCGATGTCCTCGAGCGACCAGCCGTCGCGCACCAGCGCTTCGATCTCCGCGACCACGAAACGCGCTTCCGCCGCATCATCCGACGCTTCGAAACAACGCACCGGATCGCCTTCGCCGGCGTCGGTCCAAAGGGTCTTCCCCAAACGTCCCGCATTGTTGGCGATCACCGCATTTGCCGCCGCCAGCACGTTGCCCACCGAGCGATAATTGCGCTCCAGCCGCACCAGCGCCGAGACGGCATACTCGTTGCGAAAGCGCTGCATCAGCGCGCTCATCGCACCGCGAAACCCGTAGATCGATTGATCGTCGTCGCCGACACAGAACAACCACGCGCCGGCTTCGCCGGTCGCGGGGTCAAACGCCAGTTCCCGCAGCCACGCGTACTGCAGCGGGTTGGTGTCCTGAAACTCATCGACCAGAATGTGCTCGAAACGGCGCCGGTACCGTTCGCGCAGCAAGGCGTTGCGGCGCAGTAACTCGAGGCTGCGCAACAGCAACTCGGCAAAATCCACCACCCCTTCGCGCGCGCACTGCTCCTCGTACGCTTGCCACAGCGCCACCAGCTCCGCGATTCGCGCCGAGTTCTGTTCTACGTCGCCAGGGCGTTCACCCCGCTCCTTGTGCCGGTGGATGAACGCCGCAAGTTCCCGCGCCGAAAGCGCCGTCTCGGGGATGCCGCGCCCTTTGAGCAGCCGCTTGATCAGCGCCAGTTGATCCCCGGCATCAAGAATCTGAAACGTTGGCGGCAAGCCGGCTTCGCGCGCGTGCAAACGCAACAGCCGGTGCGCGAGCGCGTGAAACGTTCCCACCCACACCCCGGTGCGCGCATCCACCGCTTCGGCCGCTCGCGCAATTCACGCGCCGCTTTGTTGGTAAACGTCACCGCCATGATCGCGCCCGGTGCCACCCCTTGCTCGATCAGCCAGGCAATGCGGGTGGTGAGTACGCGCGTCTTGCCCGATCCCGCGCCGGCCAAAACGAGGGCATGTTGCGGCGGCAAGCACACCGCTTCCCGTTGCGCGGGATCGAGCCGCGCCAACCATTGCTGCAAAGACACCAGCGAAGCACTCCCCATCTCTCTTCGCTGCGATTTTAACAAACGCCGCAGCCCTTGCATTGGCAAAATATTCTGCTATAATTCCTTTTTGCGCCCTGCGGAACACACTGTTTCGGTTGGCGTGATTTCATGGTGACCTCCTCCTTTTGTTTGTCTCCCTCCCTCTCCATATCTTCGTATGGAGTTCAAAGCCCGCTGATTCCAGCGGGCTTTTTTTTTGCTCTCGGCCCCTTCGCGCTATACTTCGGGCATTGGCACGATTTGCGTGGTTTCAGGATGAAAGAGAAATACGACGCCTTTACGATCGAGCGCAGCGTTCAAGCGCAGTGGGAAACCCAAAACGCCTTTCGCGCCGTCGAAGACCCGAACCGGCCCAAGTACTACTGTCTGTCGATGTTCCCTTACCCGTCGGGTAAGCTGCACATGGGCCACGTGCGCAACTACACCATCGGTGATGTGATCGCGCGCGCCAAGCGCATGCAAGGGTACAATGTGCTGCAGCCGATGGGCTGGGATGCGTTTGGGCTACCCGCGGAAAACGCCGCGATCGCCAACCACGTCCCGCCGGCGCAGTGGACCTACGCCAACATCGCGTACATGAAAGGGCAACTCAAGCGGTTGGGGTTTGCGATCGACTGGTCGCGTGAGCTCACCACCTGCCGCCCCGAGTACTACCGCTGGGAGCAATGGCTCTTCAAGCGCCTGTACCAAAAGGGCTTGATCTACCGCAAGCTCGGCGTGGTCAACTGGGACCCAGTGGATCAAACGGTGCTGGCGAACGAACAGGTCATCGACGGGCGCGGCTGGCGTAGCGGCGCATTGGTGGAAAAGCGCGAAATCCCCATGTACTACATGCGCATCACCGCCTACGCCGAGGAGCTGCTGCAGGGGCTCGAGGAGCTCCCAGGTTGGCCCGAGCAGGTCAAACGCATGCAAGCAAATTGGATCGGCCGCTCGGAAGGTGCCGAGGTACATTTTCCGTTCGATGAAGCAAGCATCGGCGAAGCGGGGACGCTCAAAGTATTTACCACTCGCCCCGACACTTTGATGGGTGCCACCTACGTCGCGGTCGCGGCAGAGCATCCACTGGCGGCCAAAGCCGCGGCACAGTCGCCCGAGATCGCCGCGTTCGTCGAGGAATGCCGGCGCGGTTCGGTCGCCGAAGCCGATCTTGCGACGATGCAAAAGCGCGGCGTGGCCACACCGTTTTTCGTCGTGCATCCGCTCACCGGCGAGAAACTACCGGTGTGGATCGCCAACTACGTGCTGATGGCCTACGGCGAGGGCGCGGTGATGGCCGTGCCGGCGCACGATGAGCGCGACTACGCGTTCGCCCAAAAGTACCGCCTGCCGATCCGGCAAGTGATCCAACCGGAAGGTTTCGACGGCGTCATCGACGGCAGCGGCCCCTGGCAGGAAGAGTTCGCGGCCAAAGGCACGCTGGTGCATTCTGGGCCTTTTACCGGATTGTCCAGTCGCGAAGGCGCCGCGGCGATCATCCAAGCGCTCCAGGATCAAGGTCTGGGTGAGGCGCGCGTGCAGTACCGCTTGCGCGACTGGGGCATTTCGCGGCAACGTTACTGGGGCTGCCCGATTCCGGTCATTCATTGTGCGCATTGCGGCGAAGTGCTGGTGCCGGACGAAGACCTGCCCGTGCTGCTGCCCGAAGAGGTCACGGTGACCGGCCGAGGCTCGCCGCTGGCGCAGCTTGAGTCGTTCGTCGCCTGCACCTGCCCGCAGTGTGGCCGGCCGGCGCGGCGCGAAACCGACACGATGGATACCTTCGTCGAATCGAGCTGGTATTTCCTGCGCTACTGTTGCCCGGACAACGACCGCGCGATGCTCGATGCGCGGGTCGAATATTGGATGCCGGTGGATCAATACATCGGTGGCATCGAGCACGCGATCCTGCATTTGCTCTACTCGCGCTTTTTCACTCGCGCGCTGCGCGATTTGGGACTGGTGTCGTTTTCCGAGCCGTTTACCCACTTGCTCACCCAGGGTATGGTGGTGGCGGAAACCTTTTACCGCGAAGACCATGCCACTGGCAAGAAGGTCTGGATCAACCCCGCCGATGTGGTGATCGAACGCGACGCCAAAGGTCGGCCGGTCACCGCCCGCCATCGCGACGATGGCCTACCGGTGGCCATCGGCGGCATGGAAAAGATGTCCAAATCAAAAAACAACGGCGTCGACCCCCAGGCGTTGATCGATCAGTACGGCGCGGATACGGCGCGGTTTTTCATCATCTTCACCGCACCGCCCGAAGCGCAGCTCGAATGGTCCGACGCCGGCGTGGAAGGCGCGCACCGGTTCCTGCGTCGCGTCTGGGCGTTTGGCGTTCGCTATCGTCAGGAATGGCAGCCGCTTTTGTCGCAATCGACGGCCACGCCGACGCTGCCGGCGGCGCTGGCGGTGACCCGTCGCGAACTGCACCAGATCCTCGCGCAAGCCAACCGCGATTTGGCGCGGCTGCAGCTCAATACCGTCGCCGCCGCGACGATGAAGCTCCTCAATACGCTCGAGAAACTCCCCGACGCCGAACCGGCGTGGCAGGCACGGGTGGCGCAGGAAGGCTTTTCGCTGCTGCTGCGGGTGCTTGCGCCAATCTGCCCGCACATCACCGCGGTGCTGTGGCGCGAATGCGGTTTTGGTGACGACATTCTGGACGCTCCCTGGCCCGAGGTCGACGAAGCGGCGCTCGCGGTCGCGGAACTGGAGCTGGTGCTGCAGATCAGCGGCAAAACGCGCGGCAAAATCACCGTGCCGGCCGAAGCGGACAGCGCAGCGATCGAAGCTGCGGTGCTGGCGCACGAAGCCGTGCAGCGGGCGCTCGGGGGCGCAGCGCCCAAGCGCATCGTGATCGTTCCGGGGCGCCTGGTCAATGTGGTGGTGTGACGTGACGCGCTTGCTGTCCTCCCCCTCCTGCCGTGGGCAGGCGTCCAAACCACCAAGCACGCCAGCGGCAGAAGCGCGGGCCGCCGCCACCCCATGCCCTGAGGCTGCGCGCCGGCAGCGAGCGCATGCGCCAACGCCGTCTCAGCTTCGCCGCTGGCTGTTGTTGAGTGGCGCGGCGGCACTCCTTGCCGCCTGCGGCTTTCGCCCGCGCGGTTGGGCGGGGCTGGCGGGCCAGCGTTTCACCCTGAATCTGCCCCCCGAACATCCGTGGGGGCAGGAACTCGCGGCCCAGCTGCTCGCCTCTGGCGCCCAAATAGTACCCGCGGGCCAGCCGCATGACTGGCGCCTCGAGCTCACCAACCTTGAGGAGCGTCGTGACATTCTGGCGCTTGACCGCAAAGGGCACGTGCGGGAATACGCGCTGCGCGCTGAAGTCACCGTGCGCGTGTTCGCAGCGGACGGCCACGAGCCCATTCCCCCCACCCGGCTGAGCACAGAACGCGACTACAGCTACGACGACGCCAACCTCAGCCCCCGCGCCGCGGAAGAAAACCTGTTGCGCACCGACATGCGCCGCGAACTCATCCAACGCGCGTTGCTGTTGCTCGACCGCCGGCTGGCCGGCGGCCGCAGTGCGCCATGACCCGCATCGTGCTTGTTGCCTCTCCGTCCCTCGACGCTCGCCGCTGTTTAGCGGTTCGTCATTTGCGCGCCGATGCCGATTCTTGCTGCTGAACGCCTGAACGACGCGCTCAACGCCATGCCTCTTCCGCCGCTGTGGGTGGTGTTTGGCGATGCGCCGCTGTTGGTGGAAGAAACCCTCCAAGCAATTCGCGACGCCGCCGTTCGCGCAGGTTTTGCTGTCCGTGAACCGCATCAGATCGACAAACCCGAAGACCTCGCTGCGGTGCAAGCAAGCTGGGAGAGCGCCTCGCTCTTTGCCGAGCGCCGTTGCCTGGAGATTCGCTTTCCGAGCATACCCACCGCACCGATCGCCAAAACGCTCACTGCGTTGATCGCGCGTGAGCCCGTGGAGGCGATCGCCATGCTCATTTTGCCACCGCTTGACTGGACCCAGCGCAAAAGCGCCTGGTTCGAAGCGCTGGTCCGGCATGCGATGGTCGTGGAAGCCAACGCCCCGGCGCCCGAGGCCCTGCCCGCCTGGTGGGCGGCGCGTCTGGCAAGCCAGCAACAAAGTGCCGGCGCGGCGCTTCTGTCATTTCTTGCTGAGACGCATGAAGGCAATCTGTTGGCAGCCAAGCAAACCCTGGCGTTACTGGCCTTACTCTATCCGCCAGGGGAATTGTCCGAAGACGCGGTGCGGGCGGTGGTGCGCTTCGAGGCGCGCTTCGATCCGGAGCAGCTGCGTGTGGCGGTGCTGGTGGGCGAGCGCGCGCGGGTGCTCAAGGTACTACAGGGATTGCAAGAGGAAGGGGTCGCCGAGCCACTGGTGTTGTGGGCTTTAGCCAGTGCCCTGCGCTGGCTGGCGCAGGCGGTGGAAGGGGGTGGTGCGATCGACGAGAGCGGTTGGAAAGAAGCGCGCATTTTCGACCGTGCGCTACGTCAGCGCTTACAGACACGAGTCCGCACGTTGGCCCCACAGGCCAGCGCCGCGACGCTCTTGGCGCTGGCACGGCTCGACCGTATCCTCAAAGGTGCAGAGCCGGGCGACTTTTGGCAGGAAGTCGAGCGGCTCGCCCTCACCCACCCCTGGTGGCATTGAGATGGCGCGAGGCCGTTTTGCCAAGACCTGCCGCTTGGCGCCGAGATTTTGCTAATATTCTCCTTAACGCCCCACACCTTGGGAGTTTTCGATGCTTGAAATCGACCACTACTGGCAACAGCTCGGTCAATCCGCACGCACCGCCGCCCAGGTGATGCGTCGCGCCACCACGGCGCAAAAAAACGCTGCGCTCATCGCGATCGCCGACGCGCTCGCCACGCAGCGCGCCGAGATTCTTGCCGCCAACGAACGCGATCTGGCCGCCGCCCGCGCCGCGAATTTATCTGCCGCAATGATCGACCGCTTGCACGTCACCGACAAAACGATCGACGCGATGATCACCGGGCTCGAACAAATCGCCGATCTGCCCGACCCGGTGGGCGAGATCCGCGACGTGCGCACACGCCCCTCCGGCATTCGCGTGGGCAAAATGCGCGTGCCGCTGGGGGTGGTGGGAATCATTTACGAGTCCCGCCCCAACGTCACCGTGGATGCTGCGGCGCTGTGCCTCAAAGCCGGCAACGCCGCGATCCTGCGTGGCGGCCGGGAAGCACTGGAGAGCAACCAGGCGATCGCCGCGTGCGTGCGCGCGGGGCTAGCCGCCGCGGGGCTACCCGAAGCGGCAGTGCAAGTCGTTGCCACCACGGACCGGGCGATCGTCAGCAAAATGGTCGCCAGCCCCGAATACGTCGACGTGATCGTGCCCCGCGGCGGCCGCGGACTCATCGAAGCAGTGATGCAAGAAGCGCGGGTGCCGGTGATCAAACACCTGGATGGCAACTGTCATGTCTATGTCCATTCCGCCGCAAACCCCGAGTGGGTGCTCCCGATCGTCGAAAACGCCAAGACGCAGCGCTACGGGGTGTGCAACGCCGCCGAAAGCCTGTTGATCGACGCCGCAGTCGCCGAACGTTTCCTGCCCTCGATCGCCCAGATGTTTGCGCGCCACGGGGTCGAGATGCGCTGCTGCCCACAGGCGCTGGCCATCCTGCGTGCCCAGCCCGGCATTCCTGCTGAACGGTTGCAACCGGCCAGCGAAGCGGATTGGTACCAAGAGTACCTGGCGCCGATCATCGCGATTCGCGTCGTGCCGGATCTGGAGGCGGCAATCGCGCACATCGAGCGTTACTCCTCGCACCATACCGAGGCGATCCTCACCGATGACTATCAAGCGGCGATGCGCTTTTTGCAGGAAGTCGATTCCTCATCGGTCATGGTCAATGCCTCTACCCGTTTTGCCGACGGCTTCGAGTATGGACTGGGTGCTGAAATCGGCATTTCCACCGACAAATTCCATGCGCGCGGTCCGGTGGGACTGGAAGGGCTGACCAGCGAGAAATGGATCGTATTGGGCAGCGGCCAGATCCGCAAATAGCTTCCGCCGGCGGCAGTCGCCTGGTCCGTTGACAGAACCCAATGAGGTCTCTATTATATCAAACGTTCGTTTGATATCCACAGGAGACCCAAAATGAGCACGCTCAAGAACACCTTGGTCGTTATGGCCACTGCCGCGGGCTTGGGGCTGGCACACGCCCAGGAAATCAACCTCGGCAGTGTGGCATTTCCCTCCTCCCTCGAGGCAGACCAAGGCAAAACCCTGTCTCTCAATGGCGCGGGCATCCGCAAGCGTTTGGTCTTTGACGTCTACGCCATCGCACTCTACTTGCCTCAGCGGGTCAGTCAGGCTGAAGAAGCGCTCAGTGCACCGCCGCCGAAAGTCGTGCTGTTGGAAATGTTGCGCGACGTCAGTGGCAAAGATTTTGCGGATGCCCTGATCAGTAACCTCAAAAACAACGCCTCCTCCCAAGAACTCTCGCAGTATGCCTCGGCGATCGAGCAATTGCAGCAAGCACTGGCTAGCCAACCCCAAAATCCCAAAGGAACGCGGGTAGAGTTGGTGGAATCCCTCGATGGTACGGTCGCAGTGCGCCGAAATGGCCAAGACATGCTCCAGCCCATTCCAGCCCCAGGTTTCTTTCGCTTATTGTTGTCCATTTGGCTGGGACCCAAACCAGTTCAAGACTCATTGAAAGCAGTGCTGTTGAACGGGCCGAAAACCTGAAAAAAATGCCTCATCTTCTCTCTAGCCATTTTGATTCTGCTTCCGCCGTCGTGCCCATCACGGCAGCGTTTTCTCTTTACCTCACTGTCGACGGCGAGGGGCGTCTGTGCGCGGCGCAATGGGTCGAATCTTCGGACTTCGATGCGCCGGCCTTACCGTCACGGCATCCGAGATTGGCGCAATGGGTCACCGAATTGCAGGCATGGAAAACCAACCCCAGCCATCAGCCTGAGGCGCAATTCGCTCCCGTCGGTTCCCCGTTCCAACAGCGCGTCTGGAAGGCCATTGCCGCGATTCCTTACGGCGAGGTGCGCACCTATGCCCAGCTGGCGCAAGCCGTAGGCAGTCACCCGCGCCCGGTGGCTGCCGCCTGTCGGGCCAACCCGTTTCCCCTTTTCATTCCGTGTCATCGCGTCATCGGGCAGCGGGGAAAACTCACCGGCTACGCCGGGCATCGAGCACCAAAATGGCTAGCGCTCAAACGCTGGCTGCTGCAGCGCGAAGGCTATCCCTCCCTTCACCTTGGCTGAAAGTCAGATGCCGTTCGATGTGATCCCGGCTCGCAATCAACGTCTCAATGTTGCGCTCCCCTCACCCAATTCCCTCTCTTTGTCTTCGTGGCCATCATGAGCGACACCTCTGTTCCCGCCACCGACCAGGCCTGGATCGAAGCCTTTGGCCAGATGCTTTGGCTGGAGGAAGGCCTCAGCGCCGCTACCCGCGCCGCTTACACCAGCGACCTGATGCTCACCGCACAATGGCTCGCCGCGCAGGAACGCTCGTTGCAAACCGCACAAACCGCGGATCTCCTGGAGTACCTCGCCGCCACCGCCAAAGAGCGGCGCACGAGCACACAGCGTCGGCTGATTGCCGCATGGCGCAAATACTTTGCGTGGCTGCAACGCCAGGGGCTGCGCGCCGAAGACCCCACCGCCGCTTTGGTCCTACCCGCCGCGCCGTTACGTCACCCCAAAACCATCAGCGAAGAGGAGGTCACGCGCCTGCTCGCCGCTCCGGACGTCACTACCCCTTTGGGCGTACGCGATCGCACCCTTTTGGAAGTGCTGTACGCGACGGGGCTACGCGTCAGTGAATTGATCGCTTTGCAATGCCATCAAATCCAGCCCCAGCACGGCTGGATCATCGTTATGGGCAAAGGCAGCAAAGAACGACTCATTCCCTTGGGTGAATGCGCCCTGGATTGGCTGGAAAAATACCTGCGCTTGGCGCGCCCTTTGCTTGGCCCTCGCCCCACAGAAAACACCCTGTTTCTCAACCGGCTAGGCGAACCGCTCACCCGACAACGTTGCTGGCAAATCATCAAGCATTACGCCCAATTGGCGGGTATTGCGCCGCAGCGCCTGTCGCCACATGCGCTGCGCCATGCGTTTGCAACGCATTTACTCAACCACGGCGCCGATCTGCGCGCCGTACAATTGTTGCTCGGGCACGCCGATATTTCTACAACGCAAATCTACACGCATATTGCCCGTGCGCGATTGGAAGCTTTGTATCGCCAACACCACCCCCGCGCCTGATTGAATTTTTCTGATGAATTGCTATAATTTCATTTTGAAACCTTTTCCCAAGGAGTCATCCTCATGTCGATGTTTACCGACGAATTGCTCAATCAACTCGATCTCGACCAATTGTACGAACTCAAGACCCGCATCGAGCAAAAAATCGCCGAAAAACGCAAGGAAGCTGCCGAAGCACTGCGCCGCGAAATCGAGCGCAAAGCCACAATCCTGGGAATGAGCGTTGAAGAGTTTCTAGCCTTTATGCAAGGAGAGGGGAAAGGGCACCGCAAGGGCAAAAAAGAACCCGCACCGGCGGTTTATCGTCACCCCACCAATCCGAATCATCCCGGCTGGAGCGGCCGCGGTCGGGTTCCCGCCTGGATCGTCGAATGGGAAAACCAGGGCCGTTCGCGGGATGAGCTGCGCGTTCGCTAAGCGCGGCACCTTGACCCACGTTTATTGTTTCTAAATGGCGTTGGACATTTTTCTGTGGCTGCTCGCCGGCTACGCGATCGGCTCAGTGCCTTTCGCGCTGCTGATGAGCCGCGCCTTCGGATTGCCCGACCCGCGCACCTTCGGCTCGGGCAATCCCGGTGCCACCAACGTGCTGCGCACCGGCAACAAAGCCGCGGCGGCACTGACTCTCGTCGGAGATGCCCTCAAGGGCTGGCTAGCGGTCTGGCTGGCCGAGCAGCTCACCAACCAACCACTGCTTGCCGCCGTCGCAGGGCTGGGGGCATTTCTCGGGCACGTCTTTAGCTTCTGGCTGCGTTTTCGTGGCGGCAAAGGGGTGGCCACCGGGCTTGGGGTGCTCGTGGGCATTCAGCCAGTGCTCGGCGCCACCGCCGCGGGCATTTGGTTGGTGGTAGCACTCATCACCCGCTACTCCTCCCTTTCGGCGCTCACCGCCGCTACGTTGGTTCCGATTGCCGCGTGGTTAATGGGACTTCCCACGGCGCAACTTGTCGTGCTGGTGCTGCTCTGTGGCATCCTGATCGCCCGTCACCGGCAAAACATTCGCAACCTTCTGGCCGGCACAGAGAGCAAGATCGGCAGCCGTTCGTGATATCGTGCCGCCGCTTTAGTGATCCGCTCGATGCGTTCTCGCCACCCCCATCGCGGGCAGCTCGACTTGCAGCATCCCGGCGAGGCACCGCTCCGTCTGCCCGCTGTCGCGCATGAGGTGCCAAGAAACGCTCAACACAGCGCACGCTCACTCAACGCCCAGCGCGGCCGCACCTCGATGATGTGGTCGCATTTGGGCACTTCGCCTGCTCGATAGCGCCGAAGCGCGGTATAGGCGATCATCGCCGCGTTGTCGGTGCACCACTGCGGCGACGGAAAATAAACCTCCACCCCCTTCTCTGCCCCCAGCGCTTGCAGACGCTCCCGCAGGCTGCGGTTAGCCGATACCCCACCAGCAACCACCAGCCGCGAAGCACCCGTCACTTGCATTGCCTGCGCGCATTTAGCGACCAACACATCCACGACCGCAGCCTGGAATGACGCTGCCAGATCGGCGCGGTCAGATTCCTCGAGCGGCACCAGGGTGCTCACCCATTGCGCCACTGCCGTTTTGAGGCCGCTGAACGAAAAACGCAGGTCCCCCGCGCGCACCAACGGTCGCGGCAACGCAAAACGCGTGGGATCGCCTTTTTCGGCCAGCCGACTCAACTGCGGCCCGCCGGGGTAACCCAAGCCGAGCAATTTGGCGGTTTTATCGAACGCTTCGCCGGCCGCGTCGTCGAGCGTCTCGCCCAGACACTGGTAGCGACCAACACCTTCCACCCACATCAACTGCGTGTGGCCACCCGAGACCAGCAACGCCACGAAAGGATAGGACAACTCGGGAAATTCCATCAACGGGCTCAGCAGATGGCCTTCCAGATGATGCACCGGCATCGTCGGCACCCCCTGCGCCAGGGCAAAGGATTCGGCAAAGGCTGCCCCCACCAGCAAGGCGCCTGCTAGACCTGGCCCAGCGGTATAGGCCAGCAGATCGATCCCTGTGGCATCGACCCCGGCTTGGGATAACGCCGCGGCGACCAGACCGGGCAAACGGCGCGCATGATCACGGGATGCGAGCTCCGGCACCACCCCGCCGTACTCGGCGTGCATCGCTGCTTGCGTATGCAAGCAATGCGCCAGCAACCCCCGCTCGGCGTCATAGACGGCCACTGCGGTTTCATCGCAAGAAGTCTCGACGCCCAAAATGCGCAACGCACGGTCTCCCAAGTGGCAACCGCGGGATTGTACGGCAAAAGTCCTTGCGTTGCGCCCGGTCGCGTTTTATAATCTTTGTTTTCGAGCCAAGGAATACGGACAACATGCCTTACGTTCGCGTCAAAGAAAACGAACCTGCAGAAGTCGCCGTGCGCCGCTTCAAGCGGCTGGTAGAAAAAGCCGGCATCCTGACCGAACTGCGCCGCCGTGAATACTACGAAAAACCCTCCGAAGAGCGTAAACGGCGCCTTGCTGCGGCGATCAAGCGCTACCAAAAGAAACTGCGCCTGCAGATGCTGCCGCCCAAGCTGCACTGACCATTCCCTGCCTCCTCGATCTCCGCCCTTCTGAGCCCCAGGTTCAGAAGGGTTTTGCTGTTGCTTGCCGATGATCCCTTCCTCCTTCCTCGAGACGCTGCTCGCGCGCGTCGACATCGTCGAAGTCATCGGGCAACGCCTCAAGCTCAAAAAATCCGGCGCCAATTATTTCGCCTGCTGCCCTTTCCACGGCGAAAAGACCCCATCGTTTTCCGTCTCGCCGAGCAAGCAGTTCTACCACTGCTTTGGTTGCGGTGCGCACGGCAGCGCCATCACGTTCTTGATGCAATACGAAGGCTTGAGCTTTCGCGAAGCTGTCCAAGCCCTGGCCCAGGAAGTCGGACTGACCGTTCCGAACGTCGCGCCGGAGCGTTCCGCTGCCCTAGGCGAGCAGCAAAAAAGCGAACGCGAAGCGCTGCTGGCCGTCATGGCGCGCGCTGCCGAGTTTTACCAGCGCCAATTGCCTCGCAGCCCTGAAGCGCGCCAATACCTCGAACGCCGCGGTGTATCCGCAGAAATCATCGCCCGCTTCGGTTTGGGTTACGCCCCTGACGACTGGCAGGCGCTGGCGACGATTTTTCCGCATTATCAAGACGAGACCCTGGCGCGCGCCGGACTGGTGATCGACCACGAATCCGGCCGTCGCTACGACCGCTTTCGCCACCGCATCATTTTTCCCATCCACGATCGCAAAGGGCGAGTCATTGCCTTAGGCGGCCGAGCGCTTGATGGCAGCGAACCCAAATACCTGAACTCACCCGAAACCCCGCTGTTCGAAAAGGGGCGCGAACTGTACGCGCTGCCTCTGGCCCGCGACGGCATCCGCACGCATGGCTACGCGATCGTCGTCGAAGGCTACATGGACGTCCTGGCGCTGCATCAAGCGGGGCTGGACAATGCGGTGGCAGTGCTCGGCACCGCCGCCACGGCGCAACACGTCAAGACCCTTTTAGCGATGACCGACACCCTCGTCTTTTGCTTCGACGGCGACGAAGCCGGACGACGCGCTGCCTGGCGGGCGCTGGAAAACGCCCTCGAAGTATTGCGCGACGACACCATCGTGCGTTTTGCTTTCCTACCCGAAGGCGAAGACCCCGACACGCTGGTGCGGCAAGAAGGCGCTGCGGCGTTTGCCGAGCGGCTCAAGAATGCGCCAACGTTGACCCAATATCTTCTCGACACCCTGACGCACGATCTGACGCTGGACACTGCCGAAGGACGAGCGCGGCTGGCGCATGCCGCCACCCCTTTGATCGCCCGCCTGCGCGCGCCGCTGTTGCGGCAGCAATTGCAAAGCGCGATCCGCGAGCGAACGGGTCTGAGCAACTGGCACGCGCCGGACACCAACGAATCCCAAAACCGCACCTCTGCCCCGCCTTCCCCCTCCCGCCGCGCGGCCATGCCCTCGCTGCGTCGGCCACCGCGCACCCTCGGCGCGCAACTGTTGCGTCACCTTCTCGCTTCGCCGCAACTGGCAGCGCGCGTACCGGTACAATGGCTCGATACCGAAGACCCAGAAACGCGCGCCGCGATCGCTTTGATCGATGCGATCGAGCACGGCGAGGTGACGATCGGGCAGCCACTTGGCGCATGGCTGGAGCATTTCCGCGATCACGACGTCTTTCCTGTTTTGCAGCGACACGCCGCCGCGTTGCTCGCCGCCGAAGCACAGGGAGAGACACTGCTGGTCACCGACTTCGACGACCTCCTGCAGGCGTTAATGCGCCAGCAGGTAGAACGAGAGCTACAAGAGTTAACGCAACGGGCGCGTAGCGGCACGTTGTCCCGTGCCGAGCAACAGCGGCTGATGCAGCTGCTGCGCGAACAAGCACGGTACAAAGCCGCCGCCGGAGCAACTTCTCCGCCGCCACAGGAGGGAACGTGACACCTGTTTTTCGCGAACGTACCCAAGATGGCATCTTTGATGCTATAATGAGCAGTTACCTTTTGCCCCAACCTTCGTGAATACGAGGTAACCCTATGTCCGAGCCGGTCACCCATCAAGCGCTGAACAAAACTCAAAACGGGCAAACGGCCCGCAAACGCCGAACCAACAAAAAAGCCGCGAACAAAGCCGCCGAGCGTGCGCTCATCGAGTCGGTTGCCGCAAACCACACACCCGAAGACGCCGAAAAGCGCCGGGCACAGATCAAGGCGCTGCTGCAGCTCGGACGCGAACGCGGCTACGTCACCCACGCCGAAATCAACGACCACCTGCCTGACGACATCACCGACGCCGATCAGATCGAAGCCATCATCACCACGTTCAACAACCTTGGCATCAAGGTATTCGACGAGGCCCCAGCGCCCGAAGAACTGCTCATTAGCGACACGACTCCGGTCGCCGCCAACGACGAAGATCTGGAAGAGGAAGCCGAACAAGCACTCTCCTCGGTCGATAGCGAATTTGGGCGCACCACCGACCCGGTGCGCATGTACATGCGCGAAATGGGGCATGCGGACCTCTTGACGCGCGAAGGCGAAATCGAGATCGCCAAACGCATCGAAGATGGGCTGGCGGCAATGGTGCAAGCGATCGCCGCTTGCCCGCCGACCATCGCGTTCATGCTCGAAACGATCGAAAAACTCAAACAAGACAAGATGCGGGTCGATGAGATCGTCGACGGCGTGATCGAAAACATCGACGACGTGCCGCTGGATGCCGCGATCAACGAAGAGGCCGAAGCGGAGATCGAAGCCAACATCGCCGAACTCGACCCCGAAGCCTTGGAAGAAGACGAAGTCGGCACCGAGGAAGAAGCGGAACTGGAAACCGAAGGACTGGAAAGCGAAGAGGACGAAGAAGAAACTGCCGAAGCCCGCTCGGCGCGCATCCAGGCAGAAAACCTTGCCGTGCTCAAAGAAAAAGTGCTGGCGCATTTCAATACCATCGCCAGCCTCTACCAGCAACTCGACGCAGCGCTGCAGCGTGGCGGCACTTCGGACGCGCATTACCAGGAAGCGCGCGACAAAATCGCCCGCGAGCTGTTGCACATTCGCTTCACCGCCCGCTACATCGAGCAAGTGTGCGACATCGTGCGTCATTTCATCGAACAGATCCGCAAACACGAACGTCAGATCCGAAGTGTGGGCTGCGAAATCGGCACGATGCCGCAGCCGCATTTCCTCGCCCGTTTTCCGCAACACGAAACCGATCTTGATTGGATCAAACACGAGATCGAAGCCGGTCATCCGTGGTCGGAAAGCATGGTGCGGGTCTTTCCCTCGGTGCTGGATGAGCAACGCCGCATTCTGGCCATCTTGGAAGACGCGCGCATCCCGCTCGAAGAGCTTAAAGACGTCTATAAACGCATGTCACAAGGCGAAGCGAAAATGCGCGCCGCCAAAAGCGAAATGATCAAAGCGAACCTGCGCCTGGTCATTTCAATCGCCAAAAAATACACCAACCGCGGCCTGCAATTCCTCGATCTCATCCAGGAAGGCAATATCGGTTTGATGAAAGCGGTGGACAAATTCGAATACCGCCGCGGTTACAAGTTCTCCACCTATGCCACCTGGTGGATCCGCCAGGCGATTACCCGTTCGATCGCCGATCAAGCACGCACCATTCGCATCCCGGTGCACATGATCGAAACGATCAACAAGATGAACCGCATCAGCCGCCAGCTGCTGCAGGAAACCGGCGAAGAACCGAGCCCCGAACTGTTAGCGGAAAAAATGGGCATGCCCGAAGAAAAGATTCGCCGCATCCTCAAAATCGCGCGCGATCCCATCTCGATGGAAACTCCGGTCGGAGACGACGAGGATTCGCATTTGGGGGATTTCATCGAGGACACCTCGGTGCAAGCACCGGTGGACGCGGCGCTGCAGGCCGACTTGCGCGACGCGATGCGCGAGGTTCTGGAAGAGCTCAATCCGCGCGAAGCGAAAGTGCTGCGCATGCGTTTCGGCATCGAAATGAACACCGACTACACGCTCGAGGAAGTGGGCCGACAGTTCGACGTCACCCGTGAACGGATCCGGCAAATCGAAGCCAAGGCGCTGCGCAAACTGCGCCATCCTTCTCGGGCTGAAAAATTGCGCGCGTATCTGGACAACGAGACTTGACGCGACGTACGGGCGGATGCACAATCATCCGCCCTTTCAGACGACGCGCCCATAGCTCAACGGTTAGAGCAGCGGACTCATAATCCGTAGGTTGCAGGTTCGAATCCTGCTGGGCGCAGCAATGCAATCAAGGGATGATGAGTAACGTCACCGCTTTGGTTTTCTCTTCGATCTTCTCGAATACGCGCTGCAAACCCTTTTGGCAAAGGTGCTAAAACGCGCGAAATCGCACCCCTCATTCCTCCACCGCCACTTCGAACCCCACCACATGGCGCGCCCGGCGGCTGAACTCGATGCCCACGAGCACCAGCGGCCGACCGTCGGCGCGGTACTTTTCGGCGTAGCCCTTGGCTTTGAGCTGCATGAGCGCCACGCCCTGCGCTTTGCCAGGCACCACCTTGAATTCGAAAAGATAGATCCGCCCCGGCAGTTTGACCGTCAGGTCGATCTGCCCTTGATGGGTGACGTCCTCGGCGATCAAGTCCAACCCCAACGCCGCGAGGTGGCTGTAAAAGACACTGGCCCAGTAGCCTTCATAGCGGGTGATCGGGTTATTGCGGTACCAGTCGTGCGGAATGCTCGCATATAGGCTCTTGAGATGCGCTTCGAGCCGCGCAACATCCCCCGCCTCGAGGCAATCATACAGGCGACTGACCGCTTCGCTCGCGCGGCTGGGATCCCCCATCAGCGCTTTGACGAGCACGTCGTTGAGCGCGCTCGCCACCTCCAGGTTCGGGTAGCCAAGCGTGTATTCGATGCGCGCCCCCATGCGCCGTTGCCCACGAAAGGTCAAGTAGCCCGTCTGCCACAACAGCGCCTCTGGGGCCATCACCTCCACGTCGAACGCCGACAGCAGCGCCTCGTCGGCATAGACCCGCTCCAAGCGCGGGGTGAAAAAATGCCGCTCGGTGAGCACCTCCACCAAAAACGTCGGCGTGCCGGTCTCGAACCACCAGGGGCGAAAGTCGCGCTTATCAAAGAGCAGCAGCACGTCGAAGGGGTTGTAGACCGACTCACCCAGCCAGTTGTAGCCGTTGTACCAAGCGCGGATCGCTTCGCGATCCAGCCCCTCGAGCTCGGGGGCAAACACGGTGTCCAGATCCGCTTCGGTGTAGCCGCAAATCGCCGAATAGCGCGCGTCCGCCGTGATGTCGTTGAGGTTGTTGAGCCCAGAGAAGATGCTCACCTTGCTGAACTTGGACACACCGGTCAGAAACGCAAAGCGGATAAACGCGTCGCTGTCCTTGATCACCGAGTAGAGGTTCCTCAGCCCCTCGCGCATCGCTTTGGCGGTGTCGGGGTCGGTGAGGTTATCGAGAATCGGCTTGTCGTATTCATCCACCAGCACCACCGCGCGTTCGCCGAACTTCTCTACCGACCGTTCGATCAGATGCGCAAAGCGTAGATGCGGGTCGGTGGGCGGCGGTTCGATCACCACGCCCAAGCGCGCGGCGTTGTCGGTCAGAAGCGCATGAATGTGCTCCTCAAGCTGTGCGCGATGCTGCAGCCGCCCTTCGGCAAAACTCACCCGAATCACCGGATGGCGCCAGCCCCAGTCCCACTTGTCGTGAAGGTACAAGCCGCGAAACAGCGGCTCGTTGCCGGCAAAGAGCTCGGCCAGCGTATCCACCAGCAGCGACTTACCGAAGCGCCGGGGGCGGGAGAGAAAGTAGTACTTGCCGTCCTCGATGAGCCGATGAATGAACGGGGTTTTGTCGACGTAGTAATACCCGCCTTCGCGGATCTCGCGAAAGGTCTGAATGCCGATGGGCAGCTTTTTGCGCTGCATGCAAACACCTTCCTCGCCGAAGGTTCTGGAAGATCGTCGAGATGGTGGGCATTCTACCTGATGAGATAACCGTGTAAAACCCAACGAGTGCAAGTGTAGTGTTTTGTGCGACGGTAGACCTAGCCAAGGGCGCCGTGACAACCTTGCCAGTGGTGCCGTTTCGCGGTATTGACGTAAGATAGCGGCAAACACCAAAGGGAGATGCCATGAACTCCTTACTCCTTGACGATTCCTGCCGTGTGGCGCTGGCGGCGATGCTCCACGATCTGGGCAAATTTGCCGAGCGCGCGCGACTCCAATCCGCAGAGCTAGAAACCTTCAAGCAGCTAGATTGCCCACACTGGGACGGCCGCCCTACCCATATCCATGCCGCTTACACCACCGCCGGTTGGTTGCAGATCGAATCGTATCTGCCGCCGAAGGAGATGCTGCTGCTGAAGACGCCGTTTGCCAGAGCTGGAACGGAAGAAGTCGACGATTCCTTGATCAACGCTGCAGCGCGCCATCATCGTCCCGACACCCTGCTGCAATGGATCGTCGCGGTCGCCGATCGCCTCGCTTCCGGTTTCGAACGCAGCGAATTCGAGCACTACAACTGCGCGGTGGAAGGCACCGCCACCGGTAAAAACCACTACCAGGCGCGCTTGCTGGCGCTGTTTGAGCACATCTCGCCGCAAGGCCCCTGCCGGCAAGAATCGCCCCGCTACTGCCTGCCGTTGCGCGCGTTGGCGCCGGAAACAATCTTCCCTTGCCTCAGAAGCGATGCCGAACCGCGGGATGACGCCACGGCGCAGCGCGAATATGCCGAACTGTGGCAGCAATTCGTCATGGCGCTGGAATCGATCCCTGCCGCACATCGGCAAAACCTCCCCCTGTGGCTCGATCACTTCGATGCCGCGTGGCTCACCTACACGCACGCGATTCCCAGCGCCACTGCCGGCAAGATGCGGCCGGACGTGTCGTTGTATGACCACAGCAAAACCACCGCGGCGCTCGCGACTGCCCTGTGGCGCTGGATCCATGACACCGGCACTGACCCAGACACCATTTTGCCCAACCTCCGGCAATTTCACGAGTGGACGGATGCGCCGTTTCTGCTCGTGCAAGGGGATTTTTCCGGTATCCAGGAATTCATCTTTGCCGAAGGCAGCCAGGTGCAGAAAGCCGCGGCGCGCATTTTGCGCGGAAGCTCGTTCCAGGTCTCGCTGCTCACGGAACTTGCAGCGCTGCGTGTGCTGCAAGCACTGGCGCTACCCAGCACCAGTCAGGTGATCAACGCCGCGGGCAAATTCCTCATCGTCGCCCCCAACACCGACGAAGTGCAACGACGCCTTGCCGACGTGCAGCGCGAACTCGACGCCTGGTTCCTGGAGCACACCTTTGGGGAGTCGTCGCTTCAAATCGTCGCGCTGCCTGCTACTTGTCCGGACTTCACCCCCTCGCGCTATCCTGAGCTCATCGCCAAGCTTTTTGCGAAATTGCAATTGGCCAAACGCCAGCGCTTTGCCCTGTGCGCGGCGAGCGCTCCCGATCCGCTTCGCGCCGCCGATTACACTTTGGGCGTTTGCGCGTTTGATGGGCGCCGACCGGCGCAATTCACCAACGATGACGGTTTGGCCATCAGCCACCTTGCCCACGATCAAATCACCATCGGCAAATACCTAGCCGATCCTGCTTTCGATCGCCTGATCGTGGCACGCGCCGAGGCCGACCTCTGGCAAAGCGGCCAGGTCGAACCGCTTACGCTCACCTATTTTGGCTACCGGGTGGCGTTCGTCAAAAGCAGTGCGGGGGTCTTTGGCGAACTGGCGCGCAGCGGGCAGCTGCTGCGCTACCTGGACATATCCCTGCCTTCCTCTGCCAGCACTGCGATCTTTGCCGGAATTGCGCGGCGAGACCTCAACGCCTTTGTCCCCATCGAAAATGGCCATATCGTCACATTAGAGACCCTAGCGGTGCGTCCGCCTCACCATCCCGACAAGCTGGCGCCAAAAATCTGTAACGCCGACCAAACCACGGTCGACAGCGTCTCGCCAAACGATACCCAGGCCAACGGCATTGCCAGCGGGCTTGAAGCGCTGGCGGTACTCAAAGGCGACGTCGATCAACTGGGAGCGCTATTTCAAAACGGCATCCACCCACCCAGCTTTGCCCGCATGGCGATGCTCTCTAGGCTAATGAACGCCTTTTTCAGCCTGTACCTGCCGTGGCTGTGCCGCACCCGTTACAGCGACACCTACACCGTTTTTGCCGGCGGCGACGACTTCTTTCTCATTGGCCCTTGGTACCAAACCCAATGGCTTGCGTTGGAGATGCGCACCGCGTTTCATCGCTTCGTTGCCGCCAACGAGCGCATCACCTTTTCGGCGGGAATCGTTTTTTCCAAACCCGAACGGCCGATCCGGCACCTCGCCAGGCAAGCCGAAGAAGCCCTAGAGGCAGCCAAGGCCGCCGGCCGCAACCGTTTGGCCACCCACGGACAAGTCGTGCTGTGGAAAGAAGCCGACGAACTCATGCGTTTTGAGCAGTGGCTGGACACGCCGCTGCCCAGCCAACCTCGGTTTGTCGGTTTGAGCTCGGCGTTTGTCTATGGCCTGCTGACGCTGGCGGAAATGGCCAATAGCCGCAGGCCGCAAGACGCGCTGTGGCGCTCGTGGCTCGCTTACCGGGTGCGCCGCAACCTCGTCGGTCCCCTGCATTTGTCGGAAAAAGAAGCGCTTGAGGCGCAAGTAGCGCTGGCCGGTACGCTTGAGCGCGTGCTTACCACCCACAAGGTTGCCGCGCGCATCGCTTTTGAAAATTTCCTGTATCGTCGCCGTGAAAGGAGGGTTTGACCGTGAATTACCGCACCACAAATAACCCGAGGGGAAATCAACCAGTTTCTGGCGCTGCGCATCGCTCCAACCCGCGCTCCGAAGCCAATGATGAGCTGCAACAACTGCTCGCCAAGATCCGGCTTGGACCCAATCCCGAACCCGAACTCTTTGCCGAAACGGCTGAGCAAGCGGCTCAGTACATTGCTGAAAATAGCCGTGGCGAAAACAATCGCGGCACGCAACTACGCCGCTTCTACGACGAAATTCTGCGCTGGAACGAAATCGTCAACGGCACGCTCGAAGGACGCGATGAGCGTTATCAAAAATACCAGCCCCTCATCCGCATGCTCATCGCCAAAGTCGCCTATGCCAAAGGCAGAAAGCACGTCGATGCCAATTACGAAAAAATGCTGCGCTACATTGTAGCACAAATTAAAGACCCCGAAACGCTCGAACAAGCCAAACTCTTTTTGGAGGCGTTCTCGGGCTTTTACAAAGTCTATGGTAACAACTGAGACTTGTGGTGGAGAGGAACGATCATGCAACTCAAAAAAATCCACTCGATCGAAGGAAAAATCAAGCTGCTCACCGGTCTTCATATTGGCTCGGGCGATGCCGAGATGCACATTGGCGGCACCGACAACCCGGTGATTCGCCATCCGATCACCCGTCGTCCCTACATTCCCGGCTCCAGCCTCAAAGGCAAAATGCGCAGTCTCATGGAGTGGCGCAGCGGCGCCGTGCAACCTGCTCCCCTGGGGTTCCGGGATTACCAAAACGTCCCGCCAGCACAGCGCGACGCAGTTGCAGTGATCCTCAAACTCTTTGGCGTCTCGGGCGGAGAAAAACTCAGCGAAGACCAGGCGCGCAACATCGGCCCCACCCGGTTGGCATTTTGGGACTGCGAACTTAACGAAGCTTGGGTCAAGCCGCTTGAAGACCGTAACCAGTCGCTGACCGAGATCAAAAGCGAAAACCAGATCGACCGCATCCGTGGCGTAGCCAAACATCCGCGCAGCACCGAACGCGTCCCGGCCGGCGCCGAGTTTTGCTTTCGCCTCAGCCTCAAAGTCCTCGGCGACGAAAACCTGCTGCCGCACGTGCTCGTGGGGCTGCGGCTGATCGAACTCGACAGCCTAGGGGGATCTGGTTCGCGTGGCTACGGCAAAGTAGCGTTTCAAAACCTTACCTGTGACGGACAGCCCATCACGCTGCCTGCCGATCCCTTCGCTCCGGTCGCCTGAAGGATGCTGGTATGAACTGGTACCTTGCCCGCCTGCAACCCTTGAGCCCGTGTGCCACTGCGCCCTTGGGCGACACCTGGTTTGGCCAGCTGTGTTGGGCGATCGTGCAAGGCTGGGGTGAGACGCGCTTAGGGCAACTGCTGGACGGCTACACCGCTGGTCATCCTTTTGCCGTGCTTTCCGACGCCCTGCCCGCAGGCTACTTGCCGCGCCCGGAGCTGCCGGAAACCTATTGGCACGCCGATGCTCCGTTCGACGTCACCCAGCGCAAAGAACGACAAAAACTTGCCTGGGTGCCGAGGCATGCGCTCACCCTTGCCGTCAACCGCTGGCTCGATGTTGCGAAAAACGACCAGCCCTGCGCCGACACATCGAACCTTTCGGCGTCGTTGCGGTGCAGCGCTTCGGACAAGTTGCCGTGGCGTGTTTCGCGCCTACAGCCGCGCAACCACCTCAATCGCCTTAAACTCTGCACCGACGAAGCAGGTTTTTCTCCTTACACCGTTCGCCAAACCTGGTACTCCCGCGATCTAGAGCTGATTGTCTGGCTCGATCCCGAGCGCTTAGAGGCGCAGGCCCTGCGGCAGGCGCTCGAGGCGATCGTTGAACAAGGTTTCGGCAAAGACGCCAGCGTTGGATTGGGTAAATTTCGCGTATGCGATTTCGCGCCGATCGATTTTCCTACTCCGCCGCAAAATGCCAACGCCTGTCTCACGCTTGCACCTTGCGCGCCGCAAGGCTTGCCGCTGAAAGAACAGCTCTGCTTTTACAAACCCTTCGTGCGCTACGGGCGACACGGCAACGTGTTGGCTTTGACGGGAGCCCCGTTCAAATTGCCGCTTCTGATGGCTCATGGCGGTGCGGTGCTCACCCCTACCGACCCGCAATCCCTTGCGCGCGGCTGGATCGGTCAGGGGCTAGGCGGAGCGACTTCGCCGCTTTCCTTTGCCGACCGTCGCACGGTTCACCAAGGCTATGCGCCGGCATTACCGATATATCTGGAGGACAGGCAAGCATGAACGCGTTTCTCGAGACCCGGAAAATCTTCATCACCCCGCTCAGTCCAGTGCACATCGGTTGTGGTCTAGATTACGAGCCCACCAACTACGTCATCGACGGCGGCAAGCTGTATTATTTCGAGCCGGAAGCCTTGCTCGACCAACTCAGCGCCCAAGAACACCGTGAGCTACTGCTCGCAGCCGAAGACCTGCGCCGCGTGCAGCGCTACATTTTCGAGCGCCGCGACAAGGCAATCCAGGTTGCCCGATTTGCGGTACCGGTACCGGAGTCGGTGCAGACATTCTACCAGTCCCGCATCGGCCAAGTCGTTCAGCGCGAGCCTGGAAGCGAGGTCCTTAACAAACTAGAGATCGCCCGCACCGCGTTCAACCCCTTTACGCTCGATCCCATCCTGCCCGGCTCTAGCCTCAAAGGCGCGATTCGTACGGCGATACTTGAAGCGTTGCGTCGAGAAAAAGGGAAGGAATTTCCTCTTCCGAGTCCCGAAGACAATCGCAGCAGTGATCAAATAGCGCGTCAAATGGAACAAACCCTGCTTGGCGGCAGCTTTCACAGCGATCCCATGCGCTTTATCAAGGTTTCGGACGCCAGTTTTCGCATAGGGAACGTCAAACTCAGGACTCGGCAGCAGGGAACGGCAGAGCTGGTCGAACAAATCGTCCCTCGTCGACCTCGCAGCATCATGTTTGCGTGCAATCGCTCCAAGGAGGAACCGAAACAGACCAATCAGCCTTATCAATTACTGGAATGCGTCCCAAATGGTCCGATGCAGCAACGCGCTTTTGGCGCTGTCATTGAACTTGAACGCAAACCGTGGTCGCCACAGTTCGGTAATGATGATCTTCCCCGGCTCCAGTTCGACTGGCAGAAGATTCTTCAGGCATGTAACGATTTTTATCTTGCACACCTCAAAAAAGAGCTCGAAATCTATGGGGACATCCTCGATAAAAAATGGGCAGATACGGCAAACCATCTGCTCAGTCAATACCGCCAGTCGCCGTATGCTCGCCTCATTGCTGAAGGTAAGGCTTTTGTGCTGCGCGTTGGACGACACAGTGGCGCAGAATCGGTCACCGTGGACGCGCCGCGCCAGATCCTCATTCGCGGTAAGACAAAACGATACCTTCCCGAACCTACTACTGCCTGGTTCAGCGCAACCTCGCACCAAGCCGCCACCCAACTTCTGCCATTTGGCTGGGTGCTGGTGGAATGGCAAACAGAGCCATGAAATCGCCAATGCCACCGCGGCATACCAGTTGCGAACTGGCGTGTCACCTTCTGCGCAATTCAGTGTATAATAAGGTTCAAGCCTTGCTGCTCAGCATAAATCCGAGCGGTGGCAGAATCTCATAACTTATTGATTTTCTTGATCTTTTACAACCTATTGATTTTTAAGTTAAAAATTCAAAAGTTTACATTTCATCATGGTTATTTTTTCCAGGAATTTTCGTGCAACGTATTGATGCTAAAAAGATTCTTCGGTGTTTGCTATCGGAAACATGCCCTGATTTCAAAGGGATTGAGACGCTATTCCTCGCACTCCTCTGGGAGTGCGAGGATCGGAAACA
>FWWL01003898.1_pt1 | contig 26241 bp, 30 predicted proteins | sample 2228331 | NCBI WGS metagenome assembly FWWL01 (sample SAMEA103939775, study PRJEB20133) | metagenome
GCCCTGTAAACCTTCCCCGAAACCCTCTTTAGGAAGTGGGAGACGAGCGAGACACGCACCATCGCCTTATCATGCGTCTTAGTCGAAACTGAAGCGCACCGTTTGCCCCGACGGCGCGGCGGGGAAGGGGCTGCGCAGGTTCAGGCACCGGGCTTCAGCCCAAAGCCACGATCAACCGGTCGAAGAAGGCAAAGGGCCCCTCTTGAACACGTCGGTTCCGGAATGGAACAGGAAAACGGACGCAACGGCGAGGCAAGAGCCAGGCAAGAGCACGAAAAAAGAGAAAGAGCGCCGCATTCCTCTGTCAGTGCACCTGTGAGGCCCGGGGCCCTCAAAGCCGGGGGCCCCAAATTCAGCGGGAGCTCGCGCCCCCCGCCCATGACGATTACCCCGACGAACGAATCCCTTGTCCCGCCGTCCACCGCGCTGAGACGGGGTGACAGCGTCAGGCCGGTCTCGCGGCTTGCGGGTCATCGTGCGATCGGGCCTTCCCGTTCCCGGGAGCGCCTTTCAGTGGCATTGTCGGACCGCACTCGCCGTTCACCGTTGCCGGGGAAGCGCCAGATGTGCACCGGCTTCCCTTTTCATCCCCGGCAATGACCAGAGGCACTTGAGCGGCGTGTCGCTTGCGCAGAGGGTCTGACCCGTCAATCGCGGTGCCAGCAAGGAGAGGCCGTTGACAGGCCGGCGGCGGAGTTTCTCGATGAGACATCGATCACCACCGTTCGCCTCTGCGCCTTGTGCATGCGGCGCTTATTGCGCGGGCGCTTGCGCGCCTAACAGTCGCCCATCCCCGGCCCCAGTTCGCGGACAGAAACGGATGCTTGCGCCTTTCTTGCACGCGGGCGGCTTGGTTGGTGATCTCTGCCTGACAGATCGCGCAGACCGCGACCACAGCGATGATCCCGAACGACCGATCGGCACGCTTGGCCGGGTCTTGGCGCTGGCTGCACCTGCGGCCTGGTCGGTTCGACTGGTCCGCGTTGCCCGCGCAGACCGCGTTGCCCACAAGCTCTTGGCTCAGGGGCACCGCGGCCGAACGTCGCCCGAAAGCGTTTGTCTGACGTTTCATCACCCGGGCCCCCTGTCGATTTGCTTCCGCATGCATTCCGATGCAGCGCCACGGCGACAAGCGCGCGGGCCGCGTGCTTTCCGGGCAAGACCCATTGCTGCGCCATGCGCCACCATTTCGATCATTTTCGGCGCGCCAGGGCTTCTTTCTGCAACGCACGCGCGGCGGATAAGAGCTCCGCAGCGGCAGAGCTCAACTGCGCGGACGCCGAAAGGTCGCCGCTCGCAGGGTTCAATCGTCTCTTTGTCGCGGCCGATCGGCGCGTGCGCGAAGCGGGCAGCGTGAGCCCGTGCAGGTCTGGCCCCGGCGATCGCCGCCCTGCGCGGGCGCGGAGCGGTCCCCTCTCGCGCGGTGGCCGTTAAGCCGATGCGCAAGGCGGGTGCGCCGCTGAGCAAAGTCAAACGGCTGCTTCCACAACGCTCTCAACAGCCCTCAACGGGCCACGGCCGCTCGATCGCCGAGCTCGTGCCCGCGCTCATCTGGGAGGCTGCGCTGCTCTTCTGTGTTCGGCATGGCTCTTGCCATCGATCTCCTGAGCTCGGGCCGCTGGTCCGCGCCGCCTGTTCGCAAGCTGTCCGCAAGAACGGGTCTTCGCACCCGAGCTTGACTTTTTTGACAGATTTTGTCAGATAAGGCCACCCAGCCATGCGGCCCCAACGCGCCGCCGGCCCGGCAGCGCCCATGCATTGATGGAGCCTGCCCATGGCCGATGTTCCCTCTGCCATCCTCATCGACCTTTTGGTCGCGAATGATGGTTCAGCGGGTTGCGCCTGCGGCGACAATCTGGGGCTTCTTGAGCTCTTGATCGACCGCACCGCCGCACCCGCCGCGACCCACCTTCAAATTCTGCCGCTCCAAACGCGCGGGCCGGCGCAGAAACCGCCCGCGCGCTGGCCGCAGAACGCCGCGCGCAGGGGCTTAGCAACCGAGTTAGCAACCGAGGCTCCCCATGCCCGGGGCTGACCCTTGCCGCCCGGGTCGGCACCATCTGGCCCGGCATGGCAGTGCCACCCCGCAGGTTGACCGCCGGGGCCAGGCGCTGAGCCGTCCGGCCAAGCCTGGGGAGGTTGCGCTTGAAAGCCTCAATCCAGACCCCTTTGCGCGGCTAACGCTGGCGCTCCTGCGGCTATATTTTCAGACCTTTGCCGCGCCCGCGAGCCAGGGCTGGCTCGCAGCGCTCAGGCTCGCCACCATCCACGTGGGCCCACGCGCAGCTCCGGCGCTCTGCTACGAGAGTGTGGCTCTTGTTCAGGCTCTGCGCGAGGCGCGCTCCTCGCCCTTCCGGTTCAACCCGGAGGGCTGCGCGTGTTGCCGGCAGTGGCTCACGCCAGAGGAACGTCTGCTCCTCGAATTCCTCGCTGCCCTGCGCGGGCGGCGCCGCGGACGGGCGCAGGCGCTCGTGCAGCTGCTCTGCGATGGCAGCCCCAGCGACACCCTGATCGCCGTGGCCGAGATCTTTCTTAGCCACCACGCGCCCGAGTTCACGACGACCGCCGGCCCAGTGCCGGCCCCTTTACACCCAAAAACACAAGGAGAGTGACATGAAACCGCTTCTGCCCCTTACGCTCATTGCTACCCTGGCCGGCCTCCCCGCTGCAGCGCGAGACCCTGTGGCCTTCACCTATTCCGATTTCGAGCCCGCCGTGCCGCATATCGACCTTGACGAATGCCCCGCGGGTCTGGCCGAGGGCGACGTGTTCTGCCGCATCACACTCAACAACGATGCCTTGCACATCTTTGTCTTCGAGGCCGAGGGCGAGCAGCGCTTTGTCGCCGTCCATACCTTTTACGACGACGAATTCGACCTTGTCTTCCCGCGTCAGTAGCACGCACCACTTAGCCTTCTCGGTCAAAAACAGATCTTCGCGGCCAGCCTCCACAAAAACCTTCGTTGGTCGAAACGGTTGCGCGTGGCCCTAAGACAGACCGAAACATGGCTCCTCAAGACGCCCCATCAGGCAGGCCGCTGATGGAGCACCTGAGCGCGCTTCAGGCGCTAAAAGACGAGCCTGCCTGCGCCAAAAGCCACGGATCAGCTTTGGCCTCGTCCGCTGGCTTTGGCGCAGTGAACAGGCTGGCTTTGTCGCACGTAACAGGCTTGTCGAGCGTTTTTATGTGTTGTTCGCAAAAGGGTTGGCTACGGAGAAAGACGTCGCTTCCATCGTTTCTTTCGCACCCAAATCCCCTCTTCGTGCAGTGACCTCAACGGGCGTCACGGTGCGGTCGCTCAGCGGGCTTGCTTGGTACAGGCAGCCGCAGGTGCTGTGAACAAAGTGGCCGCCGCGATTCCTTTCGAAGCTTTGGGGTGGGCAACACCCGTTCGACGCCGTCCCGGCCGTAGGTCGGACAGATCGCTCGTTTGCCGCTCGAGAGAAGGCCGATGCGCGGCGCACACGCAAGCGATCTTAAACAGCACGCCCGCATGCGACCTCACCAGTGACAGCGCCATGTAGGGGCAATGCTTCGCCTGTTTTCCGTGCGCGCGGATCAGATCATCGGCGGGAAGGATTGCGCTCAGGCGAAAAACGATCAACCGAAAAGATCGATCACGAGCCGCGAATGTTGGGTTTCGCGGGCGCTCAAGGAAGCTGTAAACTTTGGCGCGCTGACAAGCCGCCAACCAATTTTTTGCAATCTGGTCAGCACCTGATCAGAAGGTCAAAGCGCTTTCCGGGCACGCTGGATCTGAACGCCTAAGCCCTTGAGAAGCCGATTTCACCCGGCTTTCTCCCCGCGTTCGCCCGCTTGTTCTGAGGAACGCGTCTCGATACGTTCCAAACTTGGACCGGCTGCGTCTTCCAGGACTGGCGCCTGGCGCCTTGTCACAAAAGCTTTCGGAAGGGCGGCCGCGACGCCAAAGCGGGCGACAGGGTGCGTCAAGCGATGTGATCGATCTCGAGGACCATGGTGTTCCCGGTAAGGACCATTCTGCAGATCGCGTTCGATCCGGGGGAAGCGACTGTTCACGTCATCACGCGGCTGGCAGGCGCGCTGGTTTCGGAAGCGTCGCCGGGATGGGTCTCGCTCGGTCTGCTGGTCGGCTTGATCTTTGCGCTCGTTCGGCTCTCCTCGGTAAACCGTTTGCACGCAGCGGCGTTTGAATTCTTGCAAGGGAGCCTTGCCAAAGCTGGCCGCGACGGAGCATTTGCCAAGACGATGGATGAGGTGGATGCGGCGCTCAAACAGGCCGGCCAGCGCGACACGGCACGTAAAGCCGTCGCCACCGCTTGGAGCAAATGCCGCGAAACCCATATTATCGACGAAACCGACGGCACGCCCGTGATCCGCAATGCGGTGCGGCCATCCGTCTTTTTCACTCTCGAGGATCTGGGTTTTGGGCCCGGCTGGCTGCGGATCCTGCCCAACCTCTTCGTGGCCATAGGCCTGTTTCTGACCTTTCTCGGCCTCATCGCGGCCCTCTCGCAGGTCCAAGAGCAACTCGACCCTCAGGCACTCTCACGCCTGAGGACATGGCGGGTTTCTTTGGCATTGCGGCCGCGAAATTCATCATGTCGCTGACCGGCCTATTTGCTCGATCGTCTTCACCATCGCGCTGCGCCGCGGGGCGAGCCGGCTTGAAGCCGTACTCCACCAGACGAATGCAACGATCGAGGACAGCCTGTCGTTCCTGAGCCAAGAAAACATCGCGCTGCGCATGCTCAAAGAACAAAGCCAAATGCGGACGTTGCTACAGGGGCTTGCCACCGATATTGCCACGCAGATCACGCGCTCTCTCTCGGGGCATATCGGTGGGGCGATCCGCGATAGCCTCGCGCCGTTGGTCGAACGGGTGCAGGCGCGGTCAAGCGAGGCGGTTGCCGCGATGGTCGCGACGCTTTCCGAGCGCGTGTCAGGCGATGTTGACGGTACGCTTTCCGAGGCGAGCGGGCGGCTTGAACTTGCAGCCGAACGGCTCATGCAGCTTGCGGATAAGCTCTCCGAAAGCGGCGCCGAGACGGGGCGCAAGCTCGAGGCTTCAGGCGAGGCGCTTGCAGCGCGGCTCGAGACCGGGCTTGCCGCTCTTAAGACCCGCGCCGAGGCTGGAGCGGGGGCGCTCGAGACCTCGGCGAAGGCGCTTGCCGCGGCGATCGGCAGGCTCGAGGCTGAGATCGCTGCCGCCAGCGAGCGGGCCGAGGAAGCCGTCTGCACCGAAGCCGAGGGGATGCTGGCTGGGGTGCGCGACCGATTGCTGTCGCCCTTCGAGGCGCTCGGTGTCAGCTTCCAGGTGGCGGCCGATGTCGTGCAGGCAGCAAGCGAAGGCTTGCGCGAGGCCGCCAAGGGGGCGCAGGCTGGGGGCGCCGCCGCGCGGGCGGCGGCCGAGAGCTTCAGTCAGGCGGCGCGGGAATTCACCGCGGCCGCGCGGCCCGTGGCCGAAGCTTCGGAGCGGATCGAAAGCTCGAACCGAGTGGTCGAGGCGGCAGCAGAGCATCTGGCCAAGACCGCTTCCGAGAGTGCCAAGGCCGCGCAAGCCGCTCTCACCGCTGCCGAGGCCACCCTTGCGGTCAAGGCGCAGGCAGCCGAGGCTGTGCTCACCCCGCTTCGGGAAATCACAGATGTCTAAAGGGGCAGGGCGAGGCGATGGATAAAATCGACGAGAAGCTCAGAGCAGCGTTCGACCGCTATCCAGGCCGAAGTCCAAGCGGCAATCGACCAGCTGCAGCAGCAGGTGCAGCGGATGCTGGAGCGCCTGGCACCCGCACCCGAGACGCTGCGCGAGGTTATCGAACAGGTCGAGGCCTTCCGTCCGACACCGCCCAGAGGATGCCGCTGATGCGCGCCTATCGCCGCCATCGCAAGGCAGAAGAATCCGCCTACGTCTCGATGACGGGCATGACCGTCGGGTTCCTGTTCAGGTGATGCTGATGATAACTTATTTCGCAACTCAGTTCGGCGCAACGACACGGTGCCGCGCGAACATTGTGAAAGGGCGCTGGCAAAGCGTAACGCAGCGCGCGCCGAGCGCGACCGGCTGGCACGGGACTTGGAGGCGATAAGGAGAGAGCGCGACAGGATCCGGGCGGAGCTGTTCTTTGCGCAGGAGCGGATCAGAGACCTCGAGCCGCTGCACCGTTCGGTTGACGCTGCCCGGCGCGCGCTTGCCGACCGGCTTGCGGTCGTCGAAAATGAGCTTCGCCGTGCCGACGCAAAACCGCAGGCGGCCGAAGGCTTCTCCGAAACCCTCCGCCGCGCCCTCGCTGCGTCTGAAACGCGGCTGCGGGAACTCGAGTGTGAACGGGAGGCGGCTAACGCCCTAGTGCAAAGACTCGTCGCAGCGGAAACCGAGCTTCGCACCTTGCGGGAGGCGCTCGCACGCGCCAACGACCGTATTGCCGCGCTCGAGCGCCTCCTTGCGCAGGGTGACACCCTCAATCCGCTCGAAGCCTCCCTTCGGCAGCCCATGAGGAGCGGCGGCGCTTGCTCGAGGGTCTGAGAAGGGAACTCAAGCGTCTTCATCCCAACATTCTGATCAAGGTCAGCCCCGAGGGCGATGTGCTGCCTTTCCGGGGTGAGGGTCTGTTTGCAACGGGCAGCGCCACGCTGCGCCCGCAGGCACGCCAGACCGTGCAAGATCTTGCCCGACTGCTCGACGCGGCGATCGCCTGCATGATGCTTGCTGCGTCCGAAACATCACGCCCGAGCACCTGCACTTCGAGCGCCATCATTGAAGCTGTGCAGATCGAGGGCCACACGGACACAGTGGGAAGCGCACAGACCAACCTCGCCCTGTCCACGCAGCGGGCAAACGCGACCTTAGCTGCGATGATGGAAGCGGCACCCGCGCTCGAGGGGCGGCTCAACCTGCGCAAGCAAACTGTTCCTGCGGTCGCGGGCTACGGCGAGATGCGCCTTGCGGTGCCAACAGGCGACGACGTCAATGAACCCGCCAACCGGACGATCGACATTCGGATCCTGATGTAGACGCCGGCATCCGTCGCCGAGATCGAGACGATCTGGCGCCGCCTGCGGGAGGGGCAATGATGCGGCTGTCGGAACGCCTCGCCGAGCCTGTCAGACTCGGGCGCCTCGACCTGTGTTCGCTCACGCCGCTCGAGTCCGCGGTCAGACGCATCCATGAGCGCTGGTCTGATCTGCCGAAGCTTCCCACCGAGGCCGACCGGGAGAAAATTTTGCGCCGCTTCGCGCTTCGCGTTGAGAACAACACGTGGGACGGACGCACGCTGGCCGAAGCCGCCCGCGCACCGCGCATCGCTTGCCTGCCCGAATTCCGCCAGACGATCTTTCTCGCGGCTCTGCGGCTGCTTCTTGACGAAGTCGTCATTCAAAAACGGCCGCTCCTCGTCTCTTCGGCGCTTGCGGCCTATCTCGAGACCTGGGAGCAAGGCAACCTCTACACACAGGCGCTGGCGCAACGGCTTGTGCGGCTTTTGCCAGAGGATTTTCCGGCGCGCTGGCGGCGGCTTGTCGCCAGTTTCCCCCACCTCTTCGATTCCCACGGTGCGCATTTGGCCGTGGCCGAATCCATGGCCAAGGCCGATAACCCCTGGGCCGACCTCCGCGCCCTCGGTGTTCCCGATCCGCATGGGGCGGGGCTTTGGCAGGCAGCGCAGGGCGAATGGCTCAAACGCATCGCCGCAACGCTAACCACCGAGGAAGGAATCGAGCGGCTTCTGTGCTGGCTTCGACCAGATCCGACGCGCCCAGCCTTGCCTCCGGCCCGCGCCGCAGCGGTGATCGAAGCCCTGATCCATGCCTGGGGTGAGCGCGTGCCGCCAGAGGGGCTTGTCGACCGCATCACCAGCCGGCTCAGCGATCTTTATAGCGACCCGAGGCTCACCATGGCCGCCCCCTGGGCGGCGATGGATCGCGGGGTGCTCGACACCTACCGCCGTTGGCTCACGGGTGCGAACCTGCGGCTCTTTATTGACGTGATCACCGAGGCCGAGCGGCTTTTTACCCGTGCCGAAGAAGCCCAAATGTGGGAGCCGCGGCGCAACTTCTGGCTTAGGCTTTACGAACAAGGGCGCATTCGCGAGGCATGGCCCGCCTTCAGCCCGGAGGCGGCGCACGTCGCTCGCGAGAGGCTCGGCAGGCGGAACGTCAGGCTGGATCATGGGCACCAGACCGGGCGCAGCAACAACACGTCGATCCTGATCATGCGGATCGGCGACAAGGTAGTGGTCGAAGGCTCGCACAATTACAAGGTGCATGTCTTCTGCGCCTCAGCGCGATCTGCACCGCAGCTTTACGAGAGATCGAATGATTGCGACGATATCCGCCGGCGCAGCAAGCACGCCGAGATTCAGCATATTGGTTACTGGCAAGGTCGCGTTCTTTGGGAGATCGAACGCCCATGCTGAGTTGGAGCGTCGATGAAAGCGGCGTGACCTTGACGCCCACACCAGCGGGCGGCGGAAGACTTCTTGGTCTTCTCCGCCGGGATGAGGCGCCAACGCTTGACGATCGCGCCGCGCGTGACGACCGTCTGGCCGCGGCTTTGGGCGAGATTGAGGCCACAGCCGAAGAGCTTGGTGAGGCGGTTCAAATTATGCCCGAACGCATCCGCTTGTCGCATCAGCTTGTGGCTACGTTACCGACATGGGCGGCCAAGGCTCTGAGCCTGCGACCGCTCGTTCATCTGACCTTCTCGGTCGATGCCAAAGGTGTGCCGGAGCGCCCGGGCTTTCGGCCTGTCACCGAATGGCGCGCGCATGGGCGGCGGGTGCTGCCGCAGCACACCGGGGCAATCCTCTATGCAGGCGAGGGGCCGCGCCGGCTGCCCTTGAGGATCCTCGAGGCGATCGAGGAGGCCGAGGGGCTAACCCTTGACACTGGGTCAGAGGAGTCGCCTTGGGCCGCACTTGCCCGCTTTCGCGCCGCGCTCAATCCGGCGCTCGGGTCGGGCGATCCGGCCGCGGCACGGCTTGCCATCACCGTTTTCCTCCGTGCGCTCGAGGTGCGGCTTGCCGACAGTTTGGGGCTTGCCTCGCGCGGCGAGGCGGAATTTGACGTGCTTCCCTTTGACCGCCGCAACATCATGCGCGCGGTAAAGGACGCCTCCATTGAGGACGAGGAAGCCGAGCTTGCGGAGACATTGCGTCTTTTCAGGCGCTCGTGCGTCGGCGCGGGACGCTTGTCGCCTATCGGCTAGGGCCCGGGCGCTATCTGGCTATCGACCCGTCGGCGCTGCCCGCGCTCAACGTCATGGCCGAAATGCTGAGAGCACCGCTGGAGGCCCGCCGTGCCTTCCTGAAAAACCCGCGTGCGGCGATCAGCGGGCGGGTCGAACGACGGCTGCGCGGAAAAAACGCGCTCGCTGGGCTCTCGGACGAAGGAAGCGCCGAGGCCATCGAACGCGCGGTGCATCCGCTTTTTGTCGAGACGCGCGGCTGTATCGAGAGGGTGCTTGGCGTCACCCCATCCGTCGCGCCCGCCCTGCCGCCCGGCGCGCGCCCTACGACCACCTGGTTTCCAGAGTGCCTGACAGGCTCGCCGAAGCGATCGGTGCTTGGGGCGTGGATACCCTTCGTCGGGCAATTGCTGCGTTGCGCGAAGCGCACAAGCGCGGCGATCAGAGTGTTACCGTCGCGGGCGTGGAGTTGCCGGTTGACGAGAGCCTGATCCGCGCTTTGAGCGAGCGCCTGCTCTTGTTTGCGTTCGAGGAAGAATGCGCGCGCACCGGCGGCGACGGCCCGGGCGCGGATGGCGGCGGCGCACGGCTTGTGCTTGCAACGCTCGACAATATCGAGGCCCTGCGCTGGAACCCGGCTTGGACTGCGCGGCCAGGGCCAAAGGGGGCCGAGCCTGTCGGCCTAAGGACAGCGCTGCGCCCACATCCGCGCGCGACTTTCGACTGGCAGGTTGCGCCCTAGGAGGCGGGCGCGCAAGGTATTCTGAATGCCGACGAGCAGGGCCTCGGCAAGACGCTCGAGACGCTCGCTTTCTTTCGTTAGCTTGCCGAGCAGCCAGGCCACCCGCGCGCCCCGGCCGGCCCGGTGCTGGTCGTCGCCCCGACCTCGCGGTTTGAGACTTGGGTGAGCGAAGCCAAACAGCATCTTGACGCGCGCGGTCTCGGCACGCTCGTACGGCTATATGGCGCCGGGCTCGCCCGGCTTAAGGCGCACAACAAGGGGCCCGAGACGGCAACGGGCAGCACGCATCTGGACCTTTCCCCGCTGTTTGCGGCAATCGAAGAGAGACGCGGGCGCGCGTGGTGGCTGCTGACCACCGACGACACACTTGTGAATTATCAGCATTCGCTGGCGCGAGTGCCCTTTGCGGCAGTGGTTTTCGATGAAGCGCCGGCGATCAAGAACCTGGCCACGCTGCGCCATGCCGCCGCCCGTGCGCTCAAAGCCGATGTCCGCATCGCGCTGGCCAAAACGCCGATTGAAAACACCACCGCCGCGCTCTGGGCGATCCTCAATGTGATTGCGCCGAGGGTTCTGTGCGCGCTCAGAGAGTTTCTGGAGCGCTTCGGCACACCGTCCCTCAAAACGATGGCGCAGCTGCGCCGGCTTCTGTTTGAACCGCGGGCGGGGCGGCCGCCGCTTGCCCTGCGCCGGCTTATAGAAGACGTCGCTTCCAAGCTTCCCCCAAGATCCGACGCCTGCATCCACGCCTGATGCCACTGGCGCAGGCGGCAGCCGACAATGCCGTGCGCATCAAACGCGCCGGGCTCACCGACCGGGAGCGCGCGCTATGCGTCCTGCATTGTCTGCGCACGGTCGCGCTGCATCCTGCTCTTGACAGCGATGCCACCGCCGAGCGCTGGCTTGATGCCTCAGCGCGCCTTAGTGTGGCGATCAGGCTTCTGGACCGCATTCGCGAGAAGGGCGAACACGCGCTGATTTTTCTCTAAAACAGCAAGGCGCAGCATCGCCTGGCGAGGCTCCTCTGCCAGCGTTCTGGGCTTGCCCCGATCGATATCCTGAACGGCGACACCCCGATTGACCACAGGCGCGCGATGGTTGCGCGCATTCAGCGGCACCTCACCCGCGATGAAGGGTTCGATCTGATGATCCTCGCGCCGCGAGCGGCAGGCGTGGGGCTGACGCTGACCGCGGCGACCCATGTCATTCACCTTTCGCGCTCGTGGAACACCGCGGTCGAGGAGCAATGCAACGACCGTATTCATCGCATCGGGTAGAAGCGTCCAGTGGAGGTGCATCTGCCAATCGCTGTTTATCCAAGCTTCCGCGCACAATCCTTCGACTGCCAGCTGCAAGCCCTCATGCTGAGAAAATGGCAGCTCTCGCCTGCCGTTCCCTGGCCCGCGGGCGACACCCACGACGCTTGTGCCACGCTCGTGACTGAACTCACGCAAAGCAGGGATGCGCGCGGCCAGTCGGCGGAAAGGGCGGTGCTCGAAACACTTGCGGAGCTGGAGCCGGGCGTTGCCTGGACGATCGCGGGCGACAGCATCGTGCTGCACTGATCGCTGCCTGCGACGAGTTGTTCCTTTTCCTCTCCCTCAAGGCCTGCCGAAACGCGTGCATGCGCGGGGTTGGCCCGTTTTTGACGCGCCCAAAGCGCCGCAGAGCGCTTGCGCGCTTCCCAAACCCAGCGCCTTCGCCGCAAGCGGGGCCTAGAAAGGCGCGCATCGCCCTTAACCCAGCGCGCTGTTCAACATTTGCCATCACGCACGACTTTCCCGCCAGACACCGCCCTCACAACCCCTTCAGAACAGAAGACCTAACCGATGAAAAAACAAACCCTCGCAGCTTAGCCCGGCCCGAACCCGGTTGCCTGCTCGGAGTGGTCTCGCGGGGCCACACAGCAGCTTTGCGCAGACGCGCACTTTCGTTCGTGCGCGGGCGCAAGGCCGACACACGCAATCTCGCTCACGCCACGGTTTTGGGCTGAGCGCCCCGCGCGCCGCTCACCGCCAGGTTTTGGCCTTTCTTCAATGGGCCAAAAAGACAGGGTGGGTCATGTTTCTCAAGACATCGCGGGTGACCCCGCCCATAATCGCTTCTCGAAGGCGGGAATGTCCGTAAGCTCCCATGACCAAGAGAGACGCGTCGCGATCAACAAGCGCACGCACGAGCAGATCAGCCACCCGCGGCAAGGTGCGCGCCAAAACCGTCACCTCCGCCCGAACACCGTGCCGCGCAAGCCAGCGGCAGAGCATCCCCCCTGGATCGGCGCTTTCAGGACTGTGCGGTGGCGGGTCAACGACGACAACGATAACTTGATCGGCGCCGATCAGCAGCGGCAAGGCGCGGCGCGCCGCACGCATCGCCTCGTTCGATTGGTTCCAGGCAAAAACAACACGGCGGCCAAAATCCTTTGGCAGTCCTGTTGCGGGCAGCACAAGCGCAGCAGCCCCACCCTCAAACAGCGCCGCTTCAAGAACTGCCTCTTGCGTTGGCCCGAGGCCTTCCAAATAGGGTGACGCTTGGACAATCAGGTCCGTGTAGCGCGCGCGCAGGCCGACCACACCGCCAACCGAGCCAAAGGGCGCGATCTGTGCCTCGGTCGCCCAGCGCAGTGGCAACCCCTGCAAACGCTCAGATACACGCGCTTGCAGCAATTCGGCTGTCTGTTGCGCGCGCACAAGCGCATCGGTGATCAAAAGCGGCGAGGCGCCCATATAAAACCCCCCCGCCGGAATCATGTCGATCCCAAGCGCGACGACACTGAGATGCGCATCGTACTGCTCGGTCAACCGGGTGGCAGACGGCAAAACCAGGTCAAGCTCACGTTCTGAGGCGACGAACGAACCAATTTCTTTATAGGTCATGGGGCGTGCTCCGGGTGTGGGGGCGGTTGCGGGGGCTTTTTGCGTCGTATCACCCCCGCAAGACGACAACGATACCTCTTCCAGACAAAGGCCGGCAATCCTTGACATGGATCAAGGCGCACGCAAACCCGCTGCGGCATCGCAGCCAATGGCAAAGACGTGCCCGATTGTGTAACGTCGAACCAGAAAGAGCAAAGCGTTCGGGCCGCCCCGCAGCGAGGGACGAAAAGTCATGGGAAATGTCGCAAAGCTCATCCTCTTATCGGCAGTGGTGCTGTTTTCGGCTTATGCCGCAAGCCAGGCGCGGGATGTCGCCTATCTCGTGCACATGCTCCTGTTCATGGGCGCGGCCTCGGTGCTGTTCATCCTGACGCTGCGCCGCATCGGCGAGCCCGCGCCCGCCCGCAACCCCAGGGAATATATGGACGGCCCGGTGCGGGCAGGAGTGATCGCCACCGCCTTCTGGGGAGTGGTGGGTTTTCTGGTCGGCGTCTTCATCGCCTTTCAGCTCGCCTATCCCGAGCTCAATGTCGAATGGGCGCAGCCCTATCTAAACTTCGGCCGGCTCAGGCCCTTGCACACGAGCGCGGTGATCTTTGCCTTTGGCGGCAATGCACTGATCGCCTCGGCCTTCTATGTCGTGCAGCGGACAAGCGCCGCCCGGCTTTGGGGCGGCAACCTCGCCTGGTTCGTCTTCTGGGGCTATCAGCTCTTTATCGTGATGGCGGCGACCGGCTACATCCTGGGCTCGACCCAGGCTCAGGAATATGCCGAGCCGCAATGGCTGGCGGATCTCTGGCTCACGATCGTCTGGGTTGCCTTCCTTGCAGTTTTTCTCGGCACACTGATCAACCGCAAGGAACCCTTCATCTACGTGGCTAATTGGTTTTACCTGAGCTTTATCGTGACGGTGGCGATGCTGCATGTGGTGAACAACATCCAGATCCCGGTCTCGGTCTTTGGCTCAAAATCAGTGCCGGTGTGGTCTGGCGTGCAGTCGGCGATGATTCAGTGGTGGTATGGCCACAATGCGGTGGGTTTCTTCCTGACCGCGGGCTTTCTCGGGATGATGTATTACTTCATCCCAAAACAGGCCGAGCGTCCCGTCTACAGCTACAAGCTCTCGATCATCCACTTCTGGGCACTGATCTTCCTCTATATTTGGGCGGGTCCGCACCATTTGCACTACACCGCCCTGCCTGACTGGGCGCAGACGCTCGGCATGGTGTTCTCGGTCATGCTGTGGATGCCCTCGTGGGGCGGCATGATCAACGGCCTTATGACCCTTTCGGGCGCTTGGGACAAGCTCAGGACCGATCCCGTCATTCGGATGATGGTGATCGCAGTCGGCTTTTACGGCATGGCCACTTTTGAGGGCCCGATGATGTCGATCAAGGCCGTCAACAGCCTTTCGCACTATACCGACTGGACGATCGGCCATGTCCATTCCGGGGCGCTTGGCTGGAACGGGATGATCACCTTCGGGATGCTCTATTACCTTGTGCCGCGGCTCTGGCAGCGGGAGGGGCTTTATTCGATCCGGCTCGTGAGCTGGCACTTCTGGCTCGCCACGATCGGAATCGTGCTCTATGCCGCCTCGATGTGGGTCACGGGCATTATGGAAGGGCTGATGTGGCGCGAGGTCGATGAATTTGGCTTCCTCGTCAATTCCTTCGCCGACACGGTGGCCGCCAAGTTCCCGATGTATCTGGTGCGTGCGTTGGGCGGGGCGCTCTATCTCGGGGGTGCGCTCATCATGTGCTATAATCTCTGGATGACGGTGAGCAAGGTCGAGGCTCGTCGGCCCGCGCCTGCTGCAGTTCCCGCCGAATGAGGGAGGGCGCGATGGGCCGTGTTCTTGAACAGCACAAAAAGGTCGAACAGCACGCCACGCTCTTGCTGGTGCTGGCCTTCCTCGTGGTCACCGTCGGCGGAATCGTGCAGATCGTGCCGCTCTTTTACCTCGAAAACACGATCGAACGGGTCGAGGGCATGCGCCCCTACAGCCCGCTCGAGATCGCTGGACGCGAGATTTATATCCGCGAGGGCTGCTACGTCTGCCACAGCCAGATGGTGCGGCCGATGCGTGACGAAATCGAACGGTACGGGCATTATAGCCTCGCGGCCGAGTCGATGTACGACCATCCGTTCCAATGGGGGTCGAAGCGCACCGGGCCGGATCTCGCACGGCTCGGCGGGCGGTATTCAGATGACTGGCACCTCGCGCATATGATCGACCCGCGCGCGGTGGTGCCGGAATCGATCATGCCGTCCTACGCCTTCCTGCTCGACCGGCCACTCACTCGGCGCGACGCCGAACATGTGCGCGACATCATGCGCGTCTATCGCCTGCTTGGCCATCCCTACACCGACGAGATGATGGAGCGCGCGATCGATGATTTCTTCGCGCAGGGTTCGGCTGATGGTGATCATGCCGGCGTGCAGGCCCGGTATCCGGGGGCGCAGACGCGCAATTTCACGGGCGGCGACCGCCTGACTGAGATGGATGCGCTCATCGCCTATATGCAGATGTTGGGCACGCTGGTCGATTTCTCGACCTTCGTGCCGGATCCGAGCCGGTAGGGAGGGGCCGATGGAAACCTACACCATGCTGCGCACCTTTGCGGATACCTGGCACCTTCTGTTCATGACGCTGTTCTTCATCGGTGTCGTGATCTGGGTTTACCGGCCCGGTTCGCGCCGGCTGCATGACGAGGCCGCGCGCAGCATCTTCCGCAACGAACACCGCCCGGCTGCCGATGATGCGCCGCGCGCGGAAACGAAAAATGGGGGCCGCTGATGGCCGACAAGAAGAAGAACGCGCACAAGAGTGCGCCGATGAAGGAGGGCAAGCCCACCACCGGCCATGTTTGGGACGGGATCGAAGAATTCGACAACCCCCTGCCGCGCTGGTGGCTGTGGATCTTCTACGGCACCATCATCTGGGCGCTCGTCTACACCATTCTTTACCCGGCCTGGCCGCTTGTGAACCGCGCAACAGCCGGCATCCTGGGCTATTCCTCGCGTGCGGCGCTTGTTCAAGAAAAACAGCGCTTTGAAGAGCGGAATGCCGAGTGGTTTCAAAGTTTGAATGAAACCGAGCTCGCTTTAATCCGCCAGGATCCGGAGCTGTTCCGCTTTGCCGTCAATGCCGGCGGCGCGGTTTTCCGCGCGCATTGCTCGCAATGCCATGGCACGGGCGGGGCTGGAGTCCAGGCCAAGGGTTTTCCCAACCTTGTCGACGATGACTGGCTCTGGGGCGGCACCGTTGAAGACATTCACCAGACCATCCTCTACGGCATCCGCAACGAGGAATTCCCCGATGCCCGCTGGTCTCAGATGCCGGCCTTCGGGCGCGACGGGATCCTTTCGGACGAGGAAATTGATCAGGTGGTCGAATATGTGCTCGCTCTGTCCCGTCAACCGCACGATGCCACCCTTGCCAGGCTGGGCCAGGAGGTCTACGCGATTAACTGCGCGGGCTGCCATGGGCTTGAGGGCGAGGGTGACCGCGTTCAGGGCGCGCCGCGGCTCAACGATGCCGTCTGGCTTTATGGCGGCACGCGCGAGGCGATCCGCACTTCGGTTGTCAATGCGCGGTTTGGAATCATGCCGGGCTTCGCGAACCGCCTGCGCGAGGCAGAGATCCGCGCGGTGGCAGTCTATGTCCATCAGCTGGGCGGCGGTGAATAGACCCCGCGGGCAAGGCACTCCGCAGAACCAGGGCGCTCGGCCCGCGACGGCCCAATTGCTGACCCCGGGGCAGGGTCCCGCCCAAGGTGCGGCCGTGTCAGACGGCACGAGGGCGTGCGGTTCGTTGAACATGAGTCTGTCACCCCGCTTTTGACCGTAACCTGGGTCATGGCGAAAAAATCGCTGCCGGCGCAGTCTTGGCAGCACCGCCCAAGCCGGAGCCAAATCCGATGAGCACCGCCGAAGACACCCCGCAACTTTACGCCCCGCGCGAGCCGATCTTCCCCCGCCGAGTGAAGGGTAAGTTCCGCACGCTCAAATGGTGGCTGATGGCGGGGATGCTCGGCATCTACTACATCACCCCCTGGCTCCGCTGGGACCGCGGCCCGAACCTGCCCGATCAGGCGGTTCTGGTTGACCTCGCAAATCGGCGGTTTTTCTTCTTTTTCATCGAGATTTGGCCGCACGAGTTCTATTTCGTCGCGGGGCTTCTGATTATGGCCGGGATCGGGCTCTTTTTGTTCACCTCGGCCATGGGCCGGGTCTGGTGCGGCTATGCCTGCCCGCAGACGGTGTGGACTGATCTGTTCATCCATGTCGAACGCTGGCTCGAGGGCGACCGCAACGCCCGCATCCGGCTCTACCGTGCGCCCTGGACGGCTGAGAAAATCCGCAAATATGCCCTGAAATGGGCGATCTGGCTGCTCATCGGGCTGTTCACGGGCGGCGCCTGGGTGTTCTATTTCGCTGATGCGCCGACGCTTTTTCGCGACCTCGTCACCGGGCAGGCGCACCCCATTGCCTACACCACGGTTGCGATCCTGACCACCACCACGTTCCTGTTCGGCGGCTTCTTTCGCGAGCAGGTTTGCATCTACGCCTGCCCCTGGCCGAGGATCCAGGCGGCGATGATGGACGAGGACACCCTGACCATCGAGTATCGCGCTTGGCGCGGCGAGCCGCGCGGCAAACTCGGAACGCCTGGGGCGGGCGATTGCATCGATTGCAAGGCCTGCGTGAATGTCTGCCCGATGGGCATTGACATCCGCGATGGCCAGCAGCTCGCCTGCATTACCTGCGGGCTCTGCATCGACGCCTGCGACGAGGTGATGGACAAAATCGGGCGCCCGCGCGGGCTGATCGGCTATATGGCGCTGTCGGATCATGCGCGCGAAAAGGCGGGGCTGCCCCCGATTCCAGCGTGGAAACACATCTTTCGGCCGCGGACGATGCTCTATTTCACCCTCTGGGCCGGGATCGGGGTGGCGATGCTGATCGCACTCTTCCTCCGCACCGATATCGATCTGTCGATCGCGCCTGTGCGGAACCCAACCTATGTGATGCTCTCAGACGGTTCGATCCGCAACACTTATGAAATTCGCCTGCGCAACATGGATCATGAACCGCGGTATTTCTTCCTCAGTGTGGCCGATCAACCCTCGATTCGCCTGTCGATCGAGGGCTGGCCCGGGCAGCTGGTGCAGGTTCCGGCCGATGCGCAGGGGATCTTCCGGGTGTATCTGACCGCACCCGCGGGCGTGCCGGTGGCCGAGGCCGCAATCACCCCGATCCGGATCTGGGCTTCGGTGCAGGGGGCAACCCAGCGCATCTCAGGCGAGACCGTCTTCAACGGAAGAGGCACCCGATGACACAACCGCCAATCGAACCGGCACAGGGGCGCGGCCTAACGGGCTGGCATGTTCTGGCGATCTTTCTTGGCGCCTTTGGTATGATCATCGCAGTCAATGGCGTACTTGCCTGGTTTGCCCTTCGCACCTTCCCGGGCCTTGAGGTTGAAAACAGCTATGTCGCAAGCCAAGCCTTCAACGATCATCTTGCCGATCATCGGAGGCTTGGCTGGCAAGCACGGGCCGAGCTCGGAGACGGCGAGCTGAGGGTTTACGTCACTGACCGCTTCGGTCAGCCGGCCGAGGTTGCGGGCCTTTCTGCCACAATCGGCAGGCCCACGCATGCGCGCGAGGATGCGGCGCTCACCTTTGAGCGGATCCTCGGCGGCTTTTCAGCGCCGGTCGAACTTGCGCCGGGGGCTTGGACGCTCAGGCTTGTTGCCACAGCGCCTGATGGCACCGAATTTCGGCAGCGGCTGAGCCTTTGGCAAAGGAGCTGAGAACGGAACGAGGCCAGCGCGCATGAGCGAGAGCACCGTCTCTGCCTGCCCGGCCTGTGTGGTGGGGCCAGCCGCCGTGGCCGAGGTTCGCGCCGCGGCTGCGCGCGCAGCCGCGACTGAAGGCGCGCGGATCATCCTCTCGGTGCCGGGGGCGCATTGCGCAGCCTGCATCTCGACGATCGAGCGCGGGCTTGAAGAGACGCCGGGCGTTCGCTCGGCCCGGCTTAACCTCAGCCTCAAACGCGTCTCGATCGATGCGGCGGCGGGAGTGACCGCCGAACAGTTGATCGCACGGCTCAAGCGGCTTGGCTATGAGGCGCATGAGCTTGATCCTGGAATCCTGTCCGTCACCGAAACCGATGCCAAGGGCCGTGATCTCTTGATGCGGCTCGGCGTAGCCGGCTTTGCGATGATGAACATCATGCTGTTGTCGGTTTCGGTCTGGTCCGGGGCCAGCGACGCCACGCGCGACTTCTTTCATCTTGTCTCGGCGCTTATTGCCATTCCGACCGTGGCCTTTTCCGGCAAGCCGTTTTTTGAGTCCGCGCTCAAAGCCCTCCGCGCAGGGCGCATCAACATGGATGGGCCGATCGCCCTTGCCTTAATCGTGACTGTTGCGCTCTCGCTCTATGAGTCGCTTCATTCCGGAGAGCATGCCTATTTCGAGGCGGTAGTCATGCTCTGCTTCTTCCTGCTGATCGGCCGGTATCTTGACCACCGCGCGCGGGCGGCGGCGCGGTCGGCGGCGCAGGAGCTTGCCGCGCTCGAGGTACCACGAGCGCTCCGCCTCACCGCAAACGGCCAAGAAACGGTGCCAGTGGGCGCGCTTCAGGTGGGTGATCTCGTGCTCGTGCGGCCCGGCGCGCGCGTGCCCGTGGATGGCGTGGTGGTTGCGGGGCGGTCCGAGATCGACCGGTCGCTTCTGACCGGCGAGACCCGCCCGCTGGTCACAGCCGAAGGCGCGTTGGTCAACGCCGGCGCGGTTAACCTCACCGGGCCCTTGACCGTGCGGGTCAAGGCCTCGGGGCGCGACAGCTCGCTTCACCGCATGGCGGATCTCGTCGCGATCGCCGAGGCCGCCAAGAACCGCTACACCACGCTTGCCGACAGGGCCGCGCGCGCCTATGCGCCCACGATCCCGCTTCTGTCGCTTGGCGCCTTTGTCACCTGGATGTGGATATCGGGCGGCGATCTCAGGCTTTCGGTCAATATCGCGATCGCCTCGCTGATCATCACCTGCCCCTGTGCGCTCGGCCTTGCCGTGCCCTCGGTGGTAACGGCGGCGTCGGGGCGGCTGTTCCGCAAGGGGCTGCTCATCAAGAACGGCACGGCGCTCGAGCGGCTGGCTGAGGTTGACACGGTTGTCTTTGACAAGACCGGCACGCTGACCCTCGGCACGCCCGAACCCGATAACCTTGACACGCACCCACCCGAGGTGCTGGCCGTGGCCCGCGCGCTTGCCGAGGCCTCCGCGCACCCGCTTGCGCAGGCGCTTGCGCGCGCGATTGCCGAGCGGGGGATTGCGCCGGCGGCGCTTGCGAACCTGCGCGAGGCCCCGGGCTATGGCGTTCAGGGTGAGTGGCGTGGAATCCTCGTCAAGCTCGGCCGCGCGGGCTGGGTGGGGGCCACGCATGCGGCCAAAACCGGCGCCTATCTGAGCCTTGGCGACAAGACGCGAAGTTTCACCTTCACCGATGCGCTGCGCCCGGGCGCGGCCGAGGTGGTTGCCGCGCTTAAGGCGCAGGGGAAGGAGGTCTGGCTGCTTTCGGGCGATGTGGCGCCTGCCGTGCAGGCGATGGCCGCAAGGCTTGGCATCGCGCACTGGCGCGCGGGCCTGCTGCCCGAGGACAAGGCCGCCCATATCCGCGCGCTCCAGGAGACGGGCCGGCGCGTTCTGATGGTCGGCGACGGGCTCAACGACACGGTGGCGCTCGCCTCAGCGCATGTTTCGATTTCGCCAGCCTCGGCGCTTGACGCCGCGCGCGCGGCCGCTGACATCGTCATGCTTTGCGAGAACCTTGCGCCCGTGGCCGAGGCCCTGGCAATAAGCCGTATCGCTGTGCGCCGGATCAAGGAGAATTTCTGGCAATCGGGGCTTTACAACGCGATTTTCGTGCCGGTGGCGCTGGTTGGTTGGTGCACGCCTTTATTTGCGGCGGCACTGATGTCGGCCTCGTCGGTGACGGTTGTGCTTAATGCGCTGAGGCTTAGGGCATAAGGCGCGATGGAGGTGCTGCTTGTCCTCATCCCGGTGTCGCTGTTTTTGGGCCTTCTCGGGCTTGCGGCCTTTGTCTGGACGCTGAAGAAGGGCTTCTACGACGATCCCGAGGGCGATGCGCAGCGCATTCTTCGCAAAGATTATGACGACCACCCGAAGCCGGATTGATTTGTTCCGTTCGAGCTTTTTTGTGTTTCGGTGGCGCGGGGTGTCGCGCGTTGGAGTGCGGGTCCTCTTGCAGTTTGGGTTTTACAACGATATGCGAGGAAAAGCGCGGCCGCAGTAGCTCAGCTGGTAGAGCAACGCATTCGTAATGCGTGGGTCGGGGGTTCGAATCCCTTCTGCGGCACCAGAGTGCCCTAAGCGATTGGCTATGCACCATTAATTCGTCGAGGACGCGCGGCTCACGAAGAAAAAAAGCCACCGTGGCGCGCGATATCCGCTTTTTTCGTGACGCTCGCCAGGCTTAGAACCTTGTCGTCAGGCCTTGCGGAAGGCCTTGAGCTCGACCCGCATTGCCGCCCCTTCGACCAGCGCCGCATCGTCATTCGGCCCCTGCAGGTTAGGCCGGCGCCCGAACCACAACGGGGGCGCGCGCATCGACGGGCAATGCGATGCTGACAGACACATCCTCTCGAGTCGGCACACGGCGTTTAAGGCATACGCATAGGACCACCAGCTCGCCCTCTAGCACTTTTTCGACACCCATTCGATCGCGCCTTGCGCTAAAGCTTAAGCATCGCCATCAAGCACCGCCAGAGCGGCCAGCGTTGCCTTGCCGTCATTCTTCCGCCATGCGCTTAAATCTTTCGGGGCCCAAAATGCACCAAAGCTGCCGTCGGATCACGGGCAACGCGCCCCTCGCTTTGAAAACCCGCCTTTTGGCGCACGATTTTTCTAAAGAGCCCTCGCAGGGCCAGAATACCGTCGCGCTTGCCGCGTCTTTATGACCCAATCGTCGAGGATCTTGACCAGAGACGCGGCGTCGATCAGCGTGTCGGGCTTCCGCTCTTCCCGTCTCGGCGCCCTGCTTTGGAGAAGAGCCGCGCGCCAATGGTCAATGCTGGCTCGGAAATCGGGCATCGCGCCACAAAAGCCACACCTTGACCCAAGGGGTGGGCCAAGAAGGCCTGCGCCGTTACCGACGCAGCCTTCAGGTGCGTCAAGAGCCGCCAGCCGAAAAGCATGACGTAGCCGTCGCCCGCGCTGGTGCACCGAATTGGCGCCCGGTCCCACACGCTGTTCTCTGTGGCGAACGTCTTCTTGCTAGCAGTCACAGGTCATGCCGTGCCGGCAAGAAACCGGGCACCTTCGTCTGAGATTAGTCTGAGGCCGGACGCAGACAACGCAAAGCGCGTGAGCCCCTCGACGGTGGGTTCGGCTACGGACCAGTGGGTTACGCAGCGCGACAGACCCGGGGCCGAGCGCCGCAAGATCGGTGTCACTGGCTCTTTTCGACGCTCCCCTCTTAACCTTAGGCAAGAGTACGCGCGCATTGTCGCTGCCAAAGCGTATGCGCATCGGCCCAGCGAGTGAAGGCGTCGCGGTAACCCAGCACCTGCTTGCGCGCAAAAGCGTGCGAGGTGGCCGAGAAGAGGCGGTCGAAAATGCTTTTGCGCTCGCGAGAGTGTGCTTTGGTCGTGAGGAAAAGCGAGCTCGCGCGAGCTACAGCCAGCGTCTCGAGATCGGCAAACCCGTGGACCACGCAGCTTGCAAACACAAAAGCCGACGCCATTACGACGTGAAGGTGGACACTCATTTCGTGCTGCAGTGCCTCTACCGGCGCGCGTCGGCAGCGGCCCGCGCACCGCGATCGGATTGGGTTCCTTAAACGGGATGTCATGTTTAGCCGGCTGCGGCCCCTCGGGGGTGAAGGAGTCTTCCTCGAATTGGTGTTGCCGGTCCAGGCCTGTCTCTCATCGAGCAGAAAGTCCGCCTCGTCTTGCCCGGCTAAGGGTTCGGCGCTCATCACCTGCCGTCTAATCCATGCACCTGCTCAGCGCAGGGATCAACCGCCTGCGGTCTTCCCGAGCGAGTTCTTGTCGCGGCCTGCAAGACCTGCCTTGCGCTTCCTAATGACGTCTTGCGACATCGCGCCAAAGCCCCTATCGTTCCGCTGCGCCCAACGCTTTTCGAGGGCTGGATGCGTCCGGCACGTAGCACTGCTCGCCAGCGCTCGGTCAAAGCCCGTACCGCGGCAAGGCTTAGCTGATGCCCGCCAAGGCCATCTCGCAGTCGTGGCCGTGAAGGCGAAAACGCAACACTGCTGCCGTCTGCCATTCTGCGCAAGGTAAAGCCACAAACCTCGGCCATCACTGCACTCGCCCCGTAGCGCATGCCGAACAAAAGCCTCCGTCAGCCCTCTTAATCCCCGAGCCAACGTTACCCCCAGAACCGCAAGAAGACCGGCTCGATTTTTTTAACAATGTGTTCGACGAACCGCTTAAGGCTGCCCGTAAACAAGACGCGGAACAAAGCGATCAGGATTTCGGAAAAAACGGCAAAGACATGTCCCTACCTGTCACATTTCGCATGAGTGATGGGTCGTTTCTTAGAGAGCTGTCGCCGCGCGCGGTTCCAGTTCTTGAGCGCCTCGATCAGTGTTTGGTCCTTGCGGGCGGCTTGCGGGAGCTCACCGTTGGAGAGGCGGATATATCGCAGAAGGGTCTGTTCGAGTGCCTTGCCGGAGCGGAAGGGGTGGATCTCGAGTGTCCTCGATCCGAAGGTTGAAGTGCTCGACGATGCCACTGGTTTGCGTCGACCTCCGTGTGGTCAGCCGATGCTCGATGCGGAGCGCGGCGAAGAGGCGGTCGAACGCGTGAGCGCCGGTGGCCGCTGACCTCAGTATGGCGATAAGGCGATCGGTGAATTCCATGGAATTGTCGGTTACAACTTGGTGACTTTCATCGGCGCCGCGCGCGCGAGATCGCGCAGGAACGGGCGGGTGCTGGCGGCGGTCTTCCCAGGGCAGAGGCGCACGCACAGCCGTCGCGTGACGCGACAGGTCGCAACGTAGAGGGAGCGCCAGCTTTTAGGGATTTACGCGGCGCCACCGGCGCCACGGTTCCCTCTCACCATCGGCCATCTGATAGAGGGATTTCACATCGATGTGCGGGGCGCCGGACGCGTTCGTCGCGATGATCACTTCGCGGGTTCGATCGCTCCACGCGCGAACTCTTCGATGGCTTATGCCCGGGCTTCGGTGCGTTCGGCTTCAGGTCCCTCAGGTTTCCGTCGCAAAGCCCGCTGAGACAGCCCTCGACCGTCGTGCGAGACCTGGGAGTTCAGAAACGCCCGCATCACTGCCATGCGATCGCCCGCCGTCAAGAGCAAGAGCCGGCGCAACGCCACCGCGATGACCTGCCTCGCGCCGGCGTCAGCGTGGGCTGAAGCCGCTTCTGCTCCTCGTAATGATGCCTCGAAGGCCCTTCGACCCGTCGATCGGCGATAAATCCCCACACCCGTGTGTTTGGCCGCTTGTGTCTGACGCGTCGCCCCGCTACAAGCACAAGTGGAGACGTGGCCGAGTGGTCGAAGGCGCACCCCTGCTAAGGGTGTAGACGGGAAACCGTCTCGTGGGTTCGAATCCCATCGTCTCCGCCATGAATGGCTTGTAAATACTTGAAAGACAAACGAGTTTTTAAGATCTTTCGCACTCGCCTTGCGACTTTCATACAGGTCTTCGTGTTTGCAACGGCTGAAACGCAGCGCCCTGCCTAAATACCGGCCTTGCGGGTGAGGCAACCTTCGCCCGAGTTCGGGCGCGGAGGGAAAGCCCCAGCCTGCGCAACTGCAAAGACTTGCGACGATGCTTCTGTCACAAACTCTTCGTCGCGTGTACCCGCGCCAGCAACATCCGACGGCCGGCCGTCGCCGCCCGATCAAGGGCCGCACGGGCGTGCGCGATTTCCGAAAGGCCGCGCTCGGCAACATGCAGGCCTCGAAACTGACAACGCGCTTTCCGAGGTCAGCACCTCGACCCGCGCGCGGGCTTGTGGGACATCCGCGTCGCTGCCCCGCAGGCGTTGCTTTTCCTTCAAGTTGGCCAAGTCGCTACCGAATATTGTTCTTCTTCAACTGCGTCTGCAAACGCCGCAAGCCGCTTCGAAAACGCGCTTTACTTAAAGAGCGCGGCGGAACGCCGCAACAAGTGCCATCACCTCAGCCCCTTTGGCCGCGTTCAACGCACCCTGTCTCACGGTCCCGAGGATTGCCCCCGGCGCACGCACTGGATTGGATCCGCCGCCGCGCGCAGGGACGGCAGGGCAAAGCTTCCTGGCTTGTCCTTCCGTGCCGGTACAAGCCGCTCAAGCCACCAGCGCCGACAGGTCGCTCTGAAGCACTCTCTCGATCGTCTTGCGCGCCAAAGCCTCGGACTTGCCGCCAAGCAGCGCCATGGCGGTAAGCGTCGCACGGGTCTGCGATCCAACCGGCCGGCCGAAGTTTCCCACCATGAACCGGCCCTGCGCATCTCCCCCACCATTGTTGTACTGTTCTCACCATATGCGAAGTGCTCTCATCAGGCGTCATACGAGCGTTGGTGATCCATCGTTTTGGCGCCCGTTCGGATGACACGCGCAAACCTGTCGAGGTTGGTGAAGGTCTGATCGGCGAGATCGGGTTCTTTGATAGCGTTCCTTGCCGCGTCGATATCTTTGCGTTCGGGGGCGTCGTTCGGTAGCCATTCGTTGGTTAGCCAGTGGGAGCGGGCCTCAGGAGCCGCGCATTTGGCGGTGCTCGTGTGGATCGAGCCGGTGTTGAGGGCCATGACAACGGGCTTAGCCGCCCTTCTTGGCCATCGGCCGTTGCGGCGATCGATTGCTCAGAGAAGGGAAATAAAATCGGTGTCCGTTTCACAGGGCCTTAAAGGATGATCCGGCGCGGCACGTCGTCAAGCGTCCCGTACATGGTGATCGTCCTTGAGACGGGCGGGGAGCCTGAAAGTGCAGATCGGCATCGCGCTGGCGAGGAGGCGCGGGACAGCTCAGGATGCGGGAATGCGCGGGTCTTCTCAGCACAGAGGAGCACAAAGTCGTATCTTCTGTCGCTCAACCACTCACGGTACGGTCTTCACGCGCTTTGCCGAGGACGGAAAGTCCGCATCAACGATTATGCCAGGTGAGCGCACTGAGCGGCATAGCACTTGGTCGGAAATCCTGGCTCGTAGTCGCGTCCGAGCGCAATGACCAGCGCGCCTTGCTTATGTATTCTTAAATGCTGATCGGGATCGCCTAGCTTCATGACGTCGATCCTCAGGCATGGCTCGCTGTTGTCATTGCGCGCATCGCATCGCGCACACCTCCGACATACCCGTCTCACACCGACTGGAGCTGCTCCTCTGGAACTGGGTCGCACCCGAAGCCAGCGTCAAGGCCGCTGACCTGCCCTCGGTCGTCCTTCGTTAATAACGAGAATCCTTGCGGTTG
>FWWL01003899.1_pt1 | contig 26241 bp, 22 predicted proteins | sample 2228331 | NCBI WGS metagenome assembly FWWL01 (sample SAMEA103939775, study PRJEB20133) | metagenome
CGGGAGTTACCCTAAATAGGATGCTAAAAAGCATACAAACGTTACTTAGCTTAAAAAAGAAGTAAGAATTCGCATCAAAGAGAAAGTTTACCCTCTTAGAGAATAGGGAAGCCTAAGGTGCGGTGCTTAAAGCACTTTCTTTAAATAATGGGGATATGCTTAGGGGGCATAGCCCCCTATTGATCATCTCAAGGGTGGGTGGGAGTTGCTATAAATAGGATGCTAAGAAAAATTCTTAAATAGAAACCTCTGGAGAATTTTGTTGAATTGTTGAATTTTCGAAAAAAAGTTTTTACAATATCTCTAAAATAAATTTAGGATTTAATGAGTGTTTTATGGATAATATAAGTGAAAAAATAAGAAAGCTATTTTTGAAAGTTCTGAAAGTAGAAAGTTTATATGATAAGGAAGGAAGAAAAGCTATAGAAAAGAATGTTAGTGTACTATCTTCCTATCTCAATATCATATTTGGTGTTAGTTTTGATAAAGAAGAGGTTATAGATCACTGGGTTAATCTATTTCGTATTAAGGAAGAATTTGAAAAGAAACTTCTTAGAGAAGTGGATATAAGGGTTGTTATTTTAGAATACTTTTTAAACGATGTTAAAGTTTTAGTTAATCCAAAAATCCTTGAGATGAAAATATTTGAGAAGTTGATTGGTCTTAGTTATAGGGATTTTAAAACTGGGTTGTATAACTTTTTATTCTTCAAAAATAGCGTTTTACGGGAGGTAAAGATTTCTCAAGAAATACGAAAAAATTTTTCAATATTACTCATTGACCTAGATAATTTTAAACCTATAAACGATCAGTTTGGTCACAAATTTGGAGACAGGTTACTTGTGGATTTTGGTTATGTACTTAAGTCTTGCTGTAGAGAATATGATGTCCCTTGTAGGTATGGTGGTGATGAATTTGCTGTTTTGATGCCGCTTACAGGTAGAATTGGTGCTAGAGTTTTAGCTGAGAAAATAAGAGAAAAAACATTCGAATTTTTTGCAGAGAAATCCTTGAATATAACCACAAGTATAGGTATTTCAACTTTTCCTATGGATGGTGAATCCTTTGAGGAACTTATAGAAAAGGCGGATAAATTTTTGTATTTTTCTAAGAAAAGAGGAAGAGATACAGTAACAGACATCTTTGATTATACTGATGAGGACGAGAGGAGATTTTATCCTAGATTTAGGTTAGAGAATCAAAATATTTATGTTTTAGTTTCTAGTGGTAATAGGGTTTTTGATGCTAGGGTTTTGGATATAAGTAAAAACGGTGTTTCTTTAGCTTTTTATGATAGAGGTATACATTTGGATAATTCAGAACTACGCGTTATGTCGTTTGTTTTAAACGGCACTGAGTATCCTGTTGATGGAAAAATATCGATAGTTAGAACAGATAAACATGGAGGTGAATATGTTTTTGGGTGTACCACTGTAAATCCTTCTCTCTTGGAAACCATGATATACCTTTTTGATAAAGAAAAAGCTTTATTGGATAGAAAATAGCTAGTTGGTATTGAAGTTATCTTTTTAGCAAGTTATGATGCTTTTATCATTACTTTCTCTATTATCTCTTCTACTGATACAGAGTCTATTCTAGCGGAATAATTTAGTATTATTCGGTGTTTTAGAACGTCTTTTGCTATTACATCTACATGTTCTTTTAAGACCATTTTTGAGTTGTTTAGAAATGCAAATGATTTTGAGGCTTTTACCAAGTGTTGTGCTGCTCTGGGCCCTACCCCCCATTCGACATATTTGTTGATGATATCGATCCCATTACCAGGTCGAGTTGCTCTTACAAGTTTTACTATGTATTCTACTACCTTTTCTGAGATAAATATTTGATTAGCCTTTTTTCTCAGCTCAAAGAACTCTTCTCTAGTAACTACTTTCTGGACATGGTTTAAGTTCGGTTCAAGAGTGGATATTTTTATTTCTTCTTCCAAAGATGGATATTCTACGTTCAACTGCATCATAAACCTGTCTAATTGTGCTTCTGGTAATGGGTATGTTCCTTCTTGTTCTATTGGATTTTGTGTTGCTATTACAAAAAACGGTTCTTCTAGTTTGTATGTCTTGCCTAGTAGTGTAACGGTTTTTTCTTGCATACTCTCCAGTAACGCGGATTGGGTTTTTGGAGAGGTTCTGTTTATTTCATCTGCTAAAACAACATTTGAGAATATTGGCCCTTTTTTGAACGTGAAAGTTTTTTTACCGGTGTTTGGGTCTTCCTCGAGTATGTCAAAACCGATTATATCCGAAGGCATAAGGTCTGGAGTGAATTGTATCCTACTAAATGAAAGGTCAAAGATCTTTGCTATAGTGTTTGCTATCAATGTTTTCCCCACACCGGGAACACCAACCAATAGTACGTGTCCTTCTGATAATAAACAAATGAGAATTTTTTTAAAAATTTCTTCTTGGCCTATGATAATTTTTTCTTTCTCTTTAAGGATACTAGATATTATTGACATGTGTTTCTCAATAGTAAAGTAAGAGTATATAATATTTCCAGAATTATTTCTTCAAGGTTGTTTCCTTTTCTAGGTAATTTATATCAAATAGGTCGTCAAAGACTATACTTATTACCATCTCTCCGTATATGGTGTCTAGTATAGCTTCTACATATTGTTTGTGTGAGATTAAGATTTCAGGTTGATTTATTATTACTAACGGGTGAGTTATGTTTACTTTTAATCTTTCTTGGTAAAGCTTTGTGCTACATGTCCCGCTAATCATATTAGCTATTTCGCCTATTGAAGATTCAAAAGCTTCTTTGAACTCTTCTTGTGACATCTGGTCTACTGATTTGGCGTAGACGTCTCTTGCTATGCTATCGACGAGTTTTACCGCTAATCCTTTATCGAACTCATATACCACACACCCATTTATATCATCTGAGAAACCTATAACTACACCTATAGATTTAATGATCTTTTTATGCCTTTTTATCGAGACTTTTTTCTTGTAAAGCTCGAGATTTGAGATGTTTCTGACAATTTCTATGCTTGATGACACAAAAGATAATATTATTTTCGGATCCATATTATACTATTATCGAAGATTTAAAGTTCTAGTTTAGAAACACTAGAAATAACAAACATATTGTGTAGAGCTGCGAAGATATCAACTTTTAGAAAAATTTGTTTAAAGTTTGGGTAACACTATGGGGTAGAAACATTAAGATTATCCTCATTGGACAGAAATTTCTATTTAAGAAAAATTTCTCTAACGAAGAAATCAGAAAATAAAAAGGCGGGTGCCTTAGGGTGCCTAAGGCACTGTGCCTATGGCACTTTTCTTAAAACGGGGGTACACTAGGGGGGCGTAGCCCCCTATAATTAACTTACCAAAAAAGGGGGTATGCTTAGGGGGTGGAACCCCCTAGAAGTAACTAAGGGATGGGTGGGGGGAGTGCCTTAGGCACTTCTTTTTTTCAAAAACAGAAGTACTCTTAGAGGGCGAAGCCCTCTAGAACAACAACTTAGGGTTGGGTGGGTGGGAGTTACCCTAGATAGGATGCTAAAATAGAGAAAACGATTAACCTACTTGAAAAGGGGGTATTCTTAGGGGGGTGAAACCCCCTATAAGTAACTAAGAGGCTGGTGAGTGGGAATTGCCCTAAATAGGCTGCTAAAAAGCATACAAAAGTTATCTAACCCAAAGAAGAAAAAAGAGTCTTAGACTCGGGGGTATTAATAGGGGGCGAAAGCCCCCTATAAGTAACTGAAGGGCGGGTTGGTTGGGAGTTGCTATAAATAGATTGCTAAAAAGCAAATTAGAGTTAACTAACTAAAATGGGGGTATTCTTAGGGGGTGTTAACCCCCTAGAATCAAACTTAAGGGTGGGTTGGGCGGGTGCCTAGGGCACTTTCTTTTAAAAATGGGGGTATTCTTAGGGGGCGTAGCCCCCTATAATTGAGAAAAGAGGCTTAGCCTCAGGGTGGGATGGGTGGGAATTAACCCTAAATAGAATGCTAATAAAAATTCTTAATTAGAAACCTCTGCCTCATTGTATGGAAAATTTGAATGTGATAATTTTCATTCTAGATAATTTTCAAGTTGTAACTTAAGGGGTAGATATGTACTTCCAAGATGTGCTTTTTACCTTGAAAAAGTTTTGGTCAGAAAAGGGATGTGTGATAAGAGAAGGTTGGGACTTAGAAGTCGGAGCTGGAACGTTTAATCCTGATACTTTTCTGAGGGTGATAGGCCCCAATCCTTGGAATGTTGCGTATGTTGAACCTTGTAGAAGGCCAACAGATGGAAGATATGGGCAAAACCCTAACAGACTAGGTTTTTACTACCAATTTCAAGTAATAATGAAACCTTCTCCTATAAACATTCAAGAAATGTATCTAGAGAGTCTAGAAAAACTCGGAATAGACCCTAAGGAACACGATATTAGGTTTGTTCATGATGACTGGGAATCACCAACATTAGGGGCATGGGGGCTAGGTTGGGAAGTTTGGCTTGATGGAATGGAAATAACACAGTTTACATATTTCCAGGCGGTAGGGGGAATTGAATTAAACCCAATACCAGTGGAAATAACTTATGGTTCTGAAAGAATTACTATGTATCTTCAAAATGTAGATAATGTTTTTGACTTGAAATGGAACTCAAAAATAAAATATGGAGACTTACAAAAGTATTTTGAATACGAGTACTCGAAGTATAACTTCGAGTTAGCAAACACTGAAATGTATTTTAAAATGTTTGAAGACTACGAAAAGGAGTGCGAGAGACTAATAAGTGAAAAACTAGTTTTTCCATCATACGATATAGTAATGAAATGTTCTCACATATTCAATGTGTTAGATGCAAGAAATGCAATAAGCATAACTGAGAGAGCTAACTACATAGCCAGAATAAGAAAGTTAGCATCCAGATGTGCTAAACTCTGGGAAACAATAACAAAGCAAGAGGTGACAAATGAGTAAAATAGTAAATTTCATAGTAAAACTTCTAGCAACTGGCGGATTTGTAGGATACATACCCATTCTCAAAGGAACTTTTGGTACATTAGTAGGAGTTTTGATATATATACTCTTAAGTCACAGTCAGTTGATATATTTTTCACTACTATTGGTTTTGATGGTTATTGCTATACCAGTTTCAGAATATGCCGAAAAAAGTATCTTCAAAGAAAAAGACCCAAAGCATATTGTTATAGACGAAGTAGTAGGGTTTATGGTAGCTACAATAGGTTTTGTGTTTACACCAGATTTCAAGGGAATTATCACCCTTACGCTTATATTTATAGTTTTTAGGGCATTCGATATTTTAAAACCTTTTCCTATTTCCGCTATACAGAAAGTAGATCACAGTGTGTCGATAGTTTTAGATGATGTATTTGCTGGTGTATTAACAAATCTCACAGTGAGATTACTACTTTTCACAAACATACTTTCGATAAATCCCTTCTAACTTTATACACACAATGTTATAGATCTAATCAATAAATCTACAGCATAAGTGGGTATCCATAGAGGCCAAATCTCCTATAAACCACTTAAATTTAGATTATGGTAAAAGCCTAAATAGTTTGCTAAAAAATAAACAAAAAAGTATACTTAACGAGAAGATATCTAACTCAAAGAAGGAAAGAGTTTTAGACTCGGTGGTACTTAGTGGGCAGAGACCCATTAATTATTTTTACCCTCTTAGAAAATGGGGGTATTGCTAGGGGTACCTAAGGCACTTGTGTCTAAGACACTCTCTTAAAAAAGAGGCCTAGCCTCGTGCCTAAGGCACTTTCTTTAAAAAACGGGAATATGCTTAGGGGGTGAAACTACCTATAGATAACTTAAGTGAGTGTGGACAGGAAGTTACTTTCTAATTCAAGCAAAACGGGGATAATTTTAGGGGATGTTAACCCCCTATAATTAAGAGAAAAGGCTTAGCCTCTAAAAAAATGGGGGTACACTTAGGGGGCCAAGCCCCCTATAAGTAACTAAGGTATGGGTGGGTGGGCGGGAAATTACCTTAAATAGATGCTAAGAAAAATTCTTAAGTAGAAACCTCTGATACTCTAGCAATTTTGTTGAAATAAGCTCTTAGGAATTTTCATCATAATTAGGTTAATAAACTATTTCTGGAGGTGTTATGAAAGTTAAGAATGTTTTTTTGTTTGTGTCTATCTTTTTATTTGTTATTACCGGATGTAAATCGGAAATACAAGAAATCGTACCTTCTATTACTTTATCAAATATTACCAATAACACTGTTGTTAACTCTAGTGAGTTAAAGTTAGAAATAGTTCTAGATAACTACAAAGAATTCGATGGAAATTTTAGGGTTAGACTAAATGATGCTGTTGTCGCAAATTTTCCTCCAACAAACCGCTATATTCTAGGGGTAGTTTTAGACAGATACTCGAATGTTATAGTTATCTCAGGGGAAAAGGAAGGTAGAATAATCACATCTTACACAAACATAGTTTTTTACATCTCAGAAACTAAAAAGCAGAAAATCGTATACAAGCCCGTTAAATCTAAAAAGGTAAAGAAATACTCTGAAATTCTTCTAGAAGAAATAAAACCTACCGAGAAGAAAGAAGAATTTATTGAGGTAAAGGAAACACAGTATATATCAGATGTAGTTTTGGAGCTATTTCCAGAGAAGAGTGTTAATAACTATTATAAAGATTCCTTATCTTTTTCCTACAGAGTTGAGTTTGCTGAAAATGTTACTAACTACATATCATATTTCTCTAATGTTTTGGTTCTAATCGAAAATCAAGAAGGTAAAAGTTTATTTTCAAAAGTTTACAACATTCCAGGTAGCACCATTGATATAGATTTACCTCCTTTGAGTAGTGGTGACTATCTGCTGATATTAAGAGCTTTTGATGTAAAAGGTAAAATGTTTGAAACTGGAAAATGGTTTTCTGTAGATAAGACGCCACCTAATATATCCTTTGTTGATGTTACAAACGGGCAGTATGTAAGAAGTTTTTTTACCTTTTCCGTAAAGATCGATGATTATGGATCGGGGGTTAAAGATGTAACTGCTTTGTTTGCTGGTAAGGAAATTTCTTTCATCAAAAAAGAAGATAAATATGTTTTCTCAATTGAGACAAAACAGTACACTAATGGTAAGTATAGTATTGAGCTTGAAGTTTCTGATGCTTTAGGCAACAAGTCTAAGTCGAAAATTTTTGTCGTTTTAGATAACTGGTTTGAAGAGATTGTAGATTATGGACCAGGTAAAGGGATGTATGTTAGTTCTTTTGTGGATGGAGAAGGTAATGTGTATGTAGCCTACTATGATTCCTCCAAAAAGAATTTGAAGTTTGCTTTTAAAAAGTCTGAGGCAGGGAAGTGGACTAACATGGTTGTTGATAGTTCTGTGGATTCTGGTAAATATTCTTCTATATTTGTTGATAGTTATGGAAGAATACATATATCGTATACCTACATTAATGAGAAATGGGACGACGAAGATTTAAGGTATGCTGTTTTTGATGGCGAATGGAAAATTCAGACTCTTGACCAAAATGACAAAGCTGGTAGATATACTAGCATATCAGTAGACCAAAAAGGAGTACCTCATATTTCTTACTACAATTATACAGTCGGAAATCTTAGATACATAACCTACAATATTCAGAGAGATAGATGGGAACCTTTTGCTCCAGATAGTTTTGAGAATGTTGGAACAGATACTTCTATAGATATTTACAACGATACTGTCTACATTACGTATCTGGACAACGCAAACGGTAACCTGAAAATGTGCTGGAAGGGTATAGAAGAAAGTGATATAAAATGGAGGTTTGAAACTATAGATTCAGAAGGTAAAGTTGGATATTATGGTAAAATGAAAATAGATAGCAAGGGTAATATCCATGTTGCATACTATGATTCAACAAAGAAAGCTTTGAAATATGGAATTAAAAAAGGAGATAAATGGTATTTTACTGTAATAGATACCAAGGATGATCCGGGTAGATTTGTCTCAATCTTTGTTGATAATCAAGATAAGCCTCATATTTCATATTTCGTTGAATCTAAGAAGGAAATAAGATATGCTTACTTTGATGGGAAAAAATGGAATATAGAACCTGTTTTTAGTGGTAAATCAGGTAGTTTTTCTTCTGTATACGTTTTAAACGGTAAACCCCATATACTGGTTAACGACTTAGATGAAGGATTGAAACTTCTTAGAAAATAAGAAAAACATCTAGCTTTGTAAAGGCATTCCAAATATCTCTGAATACAGATTTTCAAAACATAAGCGTCTGTACAGAGCTAAATCATAGTTTAGAAAATCATGGCAAATAGTAGTCAAGAGTTACTAAAAATACCTTAAAGTTTTCCTAGCCTATAAGCTATCTCTATAGGGTTGTTTTGCCTAATATTCTCTTGGAAGATCTTGAATGTTGACTACCCCTGCAATTAAGAAATAGGCTTAGACTTGTGTCTAAGTGCTTAAAGCACTTTCTTTAAATAGTGGGGGTACACTAGGGGGTGAAACCCCCTGTAGCTAACTTTAAGTGTTGAATAAGAATTACTCTGTAAAGAAACCCACCTAATCAAAAATGAGAGTACTCTTAGAGCGCTCCACCCTCTAGAATTGAGATAAGAAAAGAGGCCTAGCCTCGTGCCTAGGGCACTTTCTTAAAATAGAGGGCAAAGCACCTTACAATTAAGAGAAGAGGCTTAGCCTCGGGGGTAATCTTAGGGGGTGCCTAAGGCACTTTTCTAAGACGGGGGTATTACTAGGACGTAACTCCTATAATTAAGAAGAGAGGCTTAGCCTCAGGGTGGGTGGGCGGGTGCCTTAGGCACTTTCCTTAAAAAACGGGGGTATTACTAGGGGGCGGAAGCCCCCTGTGAAATCTCTTAGGGAGGGAGGGTGGGAACTGCCCTAGATGGATGCTAAGAAAAATTCTTAAGTAGAAACCTCTATCTTTGTGATATCGATTTTGATTGAACAGGACTAGGAAATTCATAATACTTTCTCATGAAAATATCTATAGTAGTGCCATGTTACAACGAAGAGGAGGTAATAGAAGAGTCATACAAAGAAATAAAGAAGGTTTTAGTCGAAAATGGCTATGAACATGAGATAATTTTTGTTAATGATGGAAGCAATGACAGAACGCTGGAAATACTAAGAAATATCGCAAACAAAGATAAAAATGTTAAGGTTATTTCTTTCTCTAGAAACTTTGGTCATCAAGCTGCGGTATCCGCTGGGATAATTAACTCTTCTGGGGATATAGCTGTAGTGATGGATGCAGATTTACAAGACCCGCCATCTCTCATACCACATATGATTAAAATACACATTGAAGAAGGAGCAAACGTTGTTTATGGTGTGAGGAAAGAAAGAAAAGGTGAAAGTTTTTTCAAGAAATTTACCGCTAAAATATTTTACAGAATTTTAAACATGCTTTCAGATGTAAGATTCCCATTGGACACAGGAGATTTTAGATTGATAGACAGGAAAGTGATAAACGAATTCAAAAAACTGAAAGAAAGAGATAAGTATATAAGAGGGCTAATAAGTTGGCTTGGGTTTAAACAGCTACCGATTTATTACGACAGAAATCCGCGATTTGCCGGGGAAACAAAATATCCGCTACGGAAAATGATAAAATTTGCTATGACTGGTCTGCTGTATTTTTCTGACAAGCCTTTAAGATTATCATTGTATTTGGGTTTTATAAGTATTCTTGTTGGAATAGCGTTAGGAATTTTTGTAATACTTAATAAGTTTTTGAGCCCATCTACCGTAGTGCCAGGTTGGGCTTCAACTTTGATAGTCATAATTTTCTTTGGTGGCATCCAACTTTTTACCATAGGTATACTAGGTATATATATAGACAACATTTTTGATGAAGTGAAATCAAGGCCAGAATTTATAATAGCGGAAAGGATAAATTTCAGCAAAGATGAAATACAGTAAAACTGCTCTGAACAAAATAAAAAAAGAGATATGCGAAATCTCAAAACTTCTCTATGAAAAAAATTTCATAACCTCGAAAGAAGGTAACTTGAGCTACAGAATTCAAAACAAAATATACATAACTCCATCAGGAGTTCCGAAGTTTATGCTGAAAGAAAAAGATATAGCCGAAGTAACTTTCGAAATGCTAGAAAAAGGAGATCGTGGACAAGCATCTTCGGAAGTTTTTACCCATTTCCAGGTATATAAAGACTCGAAAGATACTGTGTGTATATTACACGCTCATCCAGAGAATACATTGGTCCTAAACCTCATGGGATATGATTTTTCTGAGGATATATTGGCAGAAAGTATAGTCTTTCTAGAAAACATAGAAACATCAAAATATGCAACCCCAGGGACACCAGAAGGCGCAGAAGCGGTAAAAAACATAAGTTCGGACATAATAATTTTAGACCGTCATGGAGTAATCATAAAAAGCAAAACAAATCTGTGGGATGCTTTCTTCAAACTTGAAATACTGGAAAAATACTCCTCTATTGTATACAAATTAATCTCATCTGGTAAAGAATACAAAAAACTACCCAAGGAAGAAGTAGAAAAGTTAAAAGGTTACTTAAAAAGTAAATAAAAGACTCTAGACACACTCGGACCTAGTGTTGACAGACAAACTAAAACAATAATTAGGTGGGGATGTAGAAAGTTACTATAAATGGCTTGCTAAGTAAATAGAAATTCCTAAGTGGACCTAGATTTTGCTTGCACTAACCTTTTTATGTCATTTATATTGGGAACAATTATCTGATCTTTTTCTATTGATAATTTACCCATTTTTGCGTATCTATAAATTATTTCTTCGCAGTTTTTAGTAGTTAAACCACACCAGTGAGCTATAGTCTCGGTTGTAGCCTGTATTGTCACCGAATTTTGATTTTCTTTCATCAGGGGTTCACCTAGCATTATTATGGTTTCTAGGACTCTGAGGTCTGGTTCTTTTACACTGAGTATTCTGAGTTTTCTCTTAGCGTCATATATTCTCTTACTCAAGATTTTTAGTAACTTTAGAGCCCATTGGTGGTTTGTCTTGGCCAGAAGTTCAAAATTATTCCTATCTATCCTTATTAAAACTACATCTGTTTCCGCTATGGTTGTAGCTGTTCTCTTCTCGTTATCTATCAAAGCCATTTCTCCAAATATCTCTCCAGGGCCTATTATATCCAGTGTTTTTTCTTTATTGTCTTGTATTTTGGTTATTCTGACTTTTCCTTCCTTTATTATATAAAGCTCATTTCCAGGTTCATATTCGCAAAATATTATATCCCCACTTTTGTAGGTAACTTCATATTTTTCTAACCCCTCGTTCATTACTTTACTCCTCTATAAACAATCTAATCTTTTTGCCTTTTTTCTCTATTATAATACTATTGTCAAAGATTTCCAAAATTTTCTCATCCATTACTGTTTCTCCTTTGTTAGCATAGAAGATACCATATGCTCCTAGTTCTGGTCTTCCTTCCAGTATTGCAGTCTTATTACCTCCAGAGATTATAACCCCCTTAAATCTAAAAGAAGAACTCACTATCTCGGGTTGCGATTTATACACTTCAGTATATACACCATAACTTTTTTTGTTGTTTTTCTTATCTACATTTTCTTCCAATACGAATGGATTTCTTAGTCTTCGCACTGCTATGGTTTGTTCTGCCTCTTGAGAAGTGAAATTTTGAGACGAAGATTCCCATGATGTTAAATACCTAGAAGCTTCTTTGGTAGAATGAGATACTTCTACTCTTTTTTCTTCTATGTAACTCAATATTGCTGGTATAGAGATCCTCAACATATTAATCCATATACCTACCGTTACTATCAGTAGTAAAACCTTTACAACCGGGGTATTCATTCTACCACCTTTCTATCTGACTAAACCATTTTTTTATATGCAAAAATTTCTCTCTGTTCATATCCATGAATTTCATAGCCATTACGAATTCATTATTTTCAATACCTATTCTTATTACTTTAGAAAGTAACTCAATGTTTCTAGCACCGACTTTCAAATATACTTTTACTTCATCACCTATGTCGACCATATGGGCTATATGTTTATCTATTTTTATCTTTATACCGCCAAAACTTATATCTACTACTGGTATTGGGTAATCCTTGTATTCTGTTATTCTGAAAAATCTGTCTATGCAGAAAAATTGCTCTATCAGATCACAAAACCCTATCACTTCGTAAAATTTTATAAAATCTAAATCACTTTTTATTATTTCTGGTTTGCTATTACCAACTAGCAAATACCCGATCAGCGTGTCTACTGTGAATAACGGGATATAGATGAAAGATCTTAGGTTTTTCATTAGGTGATATTCAACAAAAAATTTTACATTTCTTGACTTAGAGATTTTTTCATAATGCTTTATAAAATCTATGTATGAGGTAAAATCTTTAAAACTGAATTTTTGTAGTAAACCCTCTTCATTAGTTATATCCAAAACAAGAAGTTTTGATTTTGTTTCTTTACAATAATTAAGCCATGGTAGAGTAGAATGAGGTTCGATAAAAATAGCGGTTTGAAAGTATTTTTTCAGATGAGTTATTACACTTTCTATAGCCTCCTCATAAGTGATATCTAAGATATCCTTGAAGAGAGATTTGTAAGATTTGCTTACTCTAAAATCTAACATCGTTTTGTCTACTTCCTTTATTACATTCATACTCATGTATAGTAATCCATCAACGTTATATCTTTGATATTCTCTACTGTGGAGTTTTGTTATAGTAGAAGGTATCATTAAGTAGATTCTCTCGTTTTCAACTTTTGTAATATCGGAGCTAAAAAAGAAAGTATCTTTTCCAGAATTTATAAAACAATTTACACCCTTAAGAGTTTTTATTTCATCAGTTTTTGTATGGATTTTCAAAACTACATTTGTGTTGTTGCGTATGTCCTCAACTACTACCGGTACCTTTATATCGTCTACTATTATGTAAGAAATCGGATTGGTATTTATGAGAAATTTCAAAATGTTTGAAACTGTGACTGATTTCTGCTCGCTCTTTTCATCCATCATAAATAAATGATAATACAGCTAAAACTTCTTTTCAATAAATTTATCTAAATTCCCAGGAATTTCTGTTTAACGAAAAATTTTCTCTTTATAAAATGGAGCTATAGAGGGACGAAGTTCCTCAGCAAACCGAGTAAAATTAATTGGAACTTAAGTTATTATTTCTCCCACCAAAATTGATCTAGTAACCGATTAAAATCGAAATCTTACAAATTTTTAGAGTTTTTATCATAGGCAATTAGTCACTTCTGTTTAGAACTCTAAGTAAATTACTCGAAGAATAAGTATCCTCAACTATAACATGATAAATGTAGCTAGAGATTTTCCAGAGTTCTCTATCATCTATATTGTAGAATTTGAAACCGGCTTTTAGCCCTTCTCTTCTTACCAAAAAAAGTTTTGGATCAACCTTGAAAAACTTCAAGTCCAAGATAGAATTATATGCCTTCATCTCTATCATCATGTTTATGTCTTCTTCTTTTCTGAAAATCACACTGACACCACCAGCACTAATATCAAATATATTCCCCTTAAGAGAGATAGAGTTGTTAATGATTATTGTAGCTTCGGAATTTTCCGGAGGATGAACCCTTACATGTTTTCTCCTATCAGTATCCGGAATTCGAAAAGAAGATATTATTTCGTAAGTTCTCTCAATTAAATCTTGAATAGAGAGTTCCAAATTTACAAAATTTTTTATACCTATACTGTATAATTTTCTTATAACCTGTATGGGTGACCCCGATATCAAGATAATAAAATTACTGTTCATTGAAACCAGATGATTAAGTTTTTCTAGGATTTTCGTCTCATCAAGAAATTTTCTGGAATTTTCGTAATCAAATATCAGTATATCAAATCCTTTTACAAATTCTTCCTGAGTATCTTCAAATACTTTGGATAGAAAAATATGATCTGCAAAAAAACCTTTCGAAATAATACCTATCCCCAAATCTCTGGAGAGTGTTAATGTATTTGTAATTATACCTACTTTTACCATACCGAAAGTTAACATTGTAAGTATAAAATTTTTGCGATTCAAATTCCATATTTTAATGTTATACACAAATACATCTTAAGTAATGAATCTGTATAAAAATACCTTTTTTAACAAAGCTATCTACTTCAAAACGGGGGTAATCTTAGAGGGTGAAACACCCTATAGATAACTTATCAAAAAATGGAGATGTCTAAGACACTTTCTTGAAATGGGGAGCATAGTCCCCTGTGGAATCTTTTAGGGCTGGTAAGGATATTATCCTAATTTTAAAAAGGGAGTACCATTAGAGGGGCGCCTAGGGCGCTGTGCTTAAAGCACTTTCTTTAAAAAAACTGGGGTATTACTAGGGGGTGCCTAAGGGTGTCTAAGACACTGTGCCTAAGGCACTTTTCTAAAAAAACGGGGGTACACTAGGGGGCGGAGCCCCCTATGAAATCTCTTAGGGCGGGTGGGTGGGAGTTACTATAAATATGATGCTGAAAAATATGATGCTAAAAGCAACCAAGAGTTACCTAGCTCAGCTCAAAAAAGAAACTCCTCTATTAGATCTCTAAGTGTTTAGAACACTTTTTAAAAAGAGGTATATTACCAGGGGGTATAGCCATCTATTAGTTAAATAAATAGCGGATTAGAAGGAAGTTACTATAAATGAAAGGAAATATGAAAAAAACAATGTGCCTAAGAGTGCTTAAAGCACTTTCTTAAAATTTTTAACTTTACAGGAAAGTTAATTTGAAAGTTTGGTAGAATAGAATATATCAAAAATCCTATGATAAAATTGATCGCCATGAAGTTGATTAACATGAAAAAAAATCTAAACATTCTGATCACACTTGGGATACTAATATTTGGGTTAACTCAGGTAAAAGTAAATTCAGAAGAGATATCTGACCACTTAGGAGTGAAATTCGAAAAGAAAAAGTATCAAAGGATTATTTCTCTAGCACCTAACCTTACGGAAACACTGCTTTATCTAGGTTTTACTAACGAAATAGTAGGAATAACGAGGTATTGCAATTTTGAAGGTTTAGAAAGAAAAGAAATCGTAGGTGGTATATACGACCCAAGTTTTGAAAAGATATACACATTAAAACCAGATATAGTTTTCATGTTAAAGATGGGAAGTTTTGATAATTACTTAAACCTGAGGAAGTTAAATCTTGATGTATTTGTTATAGACTACCTAAAACTCGAAGATGTTGTCTCAAACATGATACTAATACTGAGATTACTCTCAAAATTTGAGGAAAAAAAGGGAGCAATCTTTGAACTAGAGAAAAAAATAAATAATTCGATAAAAACTAGCAAAATAAAAAGCAAAAAAGTATTTTTTATGTTTTCTTACCCTTCAATATATACAGCAAGTTCTAACTCTTTTCAAGCGGACATAATAAGAAAATTAGGAGCAATAAACACTACTGACAAACTTAACTCTCAATTTTCAACACAGTTAATCTCTGTTGAAACATTACTCGAGCTAAAACCTGAGATAATAATAACTACAGAGCCAAATTATAAATCCATAGAAGAAGAGTTAAGAAGGTTAGGCTTAATTGCAAAATTCGTCTACGTAGATCCGTATATGATCAGCCCAACACCTAGAATATACGAAACAATACAAAAAATAAACCAGGCTATGGAATAATTTCTTACCTTCTGTACAACTACATCATTTCAATTACTTACATCACCAAAAAATTTCTTCATCCGAAATAAAAGCATCTATCTCAGATTTTATCTCACTTCTTAGCTCGAATTCCGATGCCTTTATATTGTCTTCTACATGAGATACTTTTGTGGTCCCTACTATGGCTGTTGCAACAACATCATGGTAAAGAACCCAAGATAAAGCTAATTGAGAAACTGAAACATTCAATCTATCCGCTACTAATTTTATACTTTTCGCTCTACGGACATTTCTAATAAACCTTTCTCTATTATAAAAGTTTAGGTTATACATCCTAGGGTCATCTGGAGGAAATACAGTGTTTTCATCGTACTTACAAATGGCCAATCCTTGACATATTGGACTGTAAGCTATTATGGAAATATTTTTTGAAGCACAGTAGGGAATAACTTCTCTTTCTATGCCTCTCTGAAAATAGTTGTAAACTATTTGGTTTGACACTATTGGGCAATACTCTAAAGCTTCTTCAATTAAGTCAGGTCCATAGTTACTGACGCCTATATACTTAGCAACACCACTATCAAGCAATTCTCTAAGTGCTGAAAAAGTCTCTTTTATAGGTGTATTTGGGTCAGGCCAATGAACTTGATACAAATCAATTATATTCACGTCTAATCTCTTTAAACTTTGCTCAATTTCATATAAGATAGAGTCTCTTTTCAAGTTTCTATATACATTTCCTATGTCATCCCATCTTAGACCGCATTTCGTAGCTATATAAACTTTATTTTTATAAGGCTTCAAAATTCTTCCTATAATTTTCTCAGACTCTCCAAATCCATAAACCGGTGCTGTATCGAAAAAATTAATCCCGTGATTAACTGCAAAATCTACAGCTTTTTCAAGTTCGGAAATATCATAATCCTTCCAGCCAATTTCCCAAGTACCATAACCTATCACAGAAACAACTAACTCTGAACTCCCTAATCTTCTATACTTCACATTCTACCTCTCAAAATGCGTGTATATCATACACAAACATATACCTTGATTTCATGTTCAAATGAGCTTGTTCAGGGGTTTCTACTTAAGAATTTTTCTTAGGATCCATCTAGGGTAATTCCCCGCCCACCCACCCTTAAGTTTGATTCTAGGGGGTTTTAACACCCCCTAAGAATACCCCCGTTTTAAGAAAAGTGCCATAGGCACAGTGCCCTAGGCACCCTCCCTAATTGTTCCCTTTTAAAGGGAAAATTTTTTTTAACAGAAATTCCTGATTGTGCTTATTGAGAATTTGAATAGAAATAATAGTTTGTAGTATCATACTTTTCGAGTTTCTGGAGGTCAAGTGATGAAGAAAGCAATACAGGCTATTACAAAGTTTTTAAAGTCCAACTACAAACTTTCGATGATAACATTTATCATATTTTTTTTAACATTTATAACACTTTTAGCAACATTAGGGTTAAAAATAGGAGTAGTACTAGTAGGATTACTAACAGTTATAAATCTACTTTGGGTTTTGTGGTCAGGCACACGGGTAATACAAGATATAAGAAGCGGTAGAATACTCAAAGGGATAGAAGACATCGCAATAGTACTTCTAACTCTAGCTATATTAGTCACTCTTTATATAATAGCTTCAAACAGATCTGTAAGAATAGATCTAACTTCAGAAAAGATCTTTTCACTTTCGCCATTTACATACGATGTTATCTCTAAAATAAATAAAGAGATAAAAATAATTCTCTTTTCTAAACGCGGGGAAGCTGTGCAACTGGAAAAAATCTTAGAGGAATATTCGAAGTCTTCTGATAAAATCTTGTTTTCTGTGATAGATCCTATTAAGGATCCTATCTCCGCAAAAAAATATAATATACCACAAGGTGAAACAGTAATGATAGTAATTGAATCTGGAGAAAACAGAAAATACATAAGAGGGTCCTCGTTAGTAGAATACGAACAAACAAGTTACGGTCCTAGAGCTACAGGAATAAAAGTAGAAGAGGAAGTTACTTCAGCGATCTTGAATGTTAGCGAAACAACAAGAAAGATTTACTTCCTGAAAGGTAACGGAGAATATAATGTCTTATCTGAGACCCCAGGTCTCAAGGAGGAAATGACATTTAGTACATTCAAAGACTACCTAGCTAAGGCTAACTTCGAGATAAAAGAACTAGACCTATCAACAACTACTACTATTCCATCCGATGCAGGTGCTATAGTAATCATGTCGCCTAGAAAATTCGTAAGTATAGAAATCCAAAACAAATTATACGAATATTACAAAAAAGGTGGAGGAATACTTCTCTTTCTAGAACCTGTAGTAGGTAATCCTACATACGATTCGTCTTTTTCGATAAACTATTTGCTTAATAAAGTAGGGCTGTATGTGAAAAATAACATAGTGTTTGATGCGGAGAGGTTTAATCCCTATGTTGGAAGGTTATACTATGTATTTCCTTATGTACATTTCAGTCCAGTAACTTCGGAAATAAAAAACAAATCTCTACCAGTACAAGTCATAACAGCTATGTCAATAGGTAAGTTTGAAGGAAAAGAAGTTTTAGGACTTAGGTACTACGAGTTACTATCAACATCCGGAGAATCCTGGGGTGAGACATCATTAGTAGGCCAAAACATAAAAGCAATAAAAGATGAAAAGGATATAACACCACCTGTGATTTTAGGTTATGCAATTGAATCACTACCACCCGAGGAAGAAAGTAAACAATCAGAAGAAGGTAAACAACAAGATATACCAAAAGGTAGATTTGTAGTGATAGGAGATATAGACTTTTTATCAGACCATGGTATAGAAAGTTCTCCTGGAAACCTTGATTTAGCCCTAAATTCAGTAGAATGGGTGGTAGGAAAAGGATCTAAAATTTCCATAAGACCCAAATCCATAGCAAATCAACCTATAATAATTTCTTCAGCAGATGCTAACTTAGTTTTGATAATAAGCTTGATATTGTTACCATCTTTAATGATAATAACCGGGTTAATAACTTGGGCGATTAGATCAAAGAAGGTTGTTTAGCAATTCTTTCATTTGGAGTGCGTTCTTAACCGCACTACCCATATGACAATTGTTAAAGTAGATGTAAGCCTTTTCGAAACCTTGAAGTGATTTTATTTTTTCAGCCCATTCATAAAGTTCATCTTGGGAGTAGTAGTAATCATACCTAAGCTTCTCTCCTTTATACCATTTGTTTCCATCTCTACTGTGGAACCTTATATAAACCACCCCGGAAGTTCTAAAGAGTTCTCTTGGCATAAGATTAGCCAAATTTGGTTCATCAACACTGACAAAAACCATTTTGTTTTCCTCAAAAACCTTAAAACTAATATCATTAACCCAACTTTTGTGCCTGAACTCAACAGCCAAAACGTATTCATAGAAATATTTTTTCAACATCAGTATGTAATCAAGATGCTTTTCAGAAAATGTAAAATACTCAGGAAACTGAGCTAGAAGTAAACTAACCTTACCATCTTCAAAAGCTTCCATAATGGCATTTGCAAAATCTTCTGCTTCATTCGTGGGAATATGTGTGTAAGGGTCTTGAAATCCTTTCTGGTGAGTAAAAACATTGTTCAGCTTGAAAACAAACTCAAAGTCAACAGGTGTAACTTTAGAAATCCTAGATATAACATACTTCGTGGGAATCTGGTAATAAGTAAAATTGACTTCAACAGTTTTGAAAAATTTACAGTAAAACTCTAGAAATTCGCTTTTGGAAATGTCGGGTGGATAAAATACATCTACCCAATCTTCGTAACTCCAACCCGAAGTACCTACTAAAATCTTACTTTTCTCCATACTCCCCAAAAAAACCTCCTTCCTTCACCCAGCCATTTCTGATAGAAATGCGTGCCAGGAAAAGTGTCCCTAAAATTGTATATAATATTTTCATCTTCCAAAACCCAATAACCTATAACGTTACAAAATGTTTCATTGATATCGTTATAAATATATTCAACATCTGTGGCCAAGAAAAATTGTCCACCTGGTTTAGTTATCCTTGTATACATTAACCCAGACGAAACTTCAAATATTCTATTTCTCCAACTTGATAACCTAGGCCAAGGATCTGGAAAGTTCATATATATTCTATCAACAGATTCATTCGGGAAAAACAATGGTAATATCTCTTTAGCATTTCCGGATAAAACTATAACATTTTCATAACCACTTCTATCTACTCTCTTTTTAGCTTTTTTAGCTCTCTTTATGTCCAACTCAATACCAACAATTAGCTTTTCTGGAAAATTCCTAGAAAGATACTCCAAAAAATATCCATTACCAGCACCTACCTCTAAGAAAATACCATTATAACTTCTTAACTCTTCAAAAAAGTTTCCATCGTAAAGAGAAAAAATATTACTTTTAAACCATTTAGTGTTTTTCATAAACTTACTTCTATTTCAACTAATCTATTGTTTTCCACTTTAACAGCTTCTAAAGAAATAGAAGAGAATTTTATCCTATCTCCTTTTTTGGGAAACTTTCTCAAAATCTTTAGAAATACTTCAGCCAAAGTATCAAATTCACTAACCCCTAACTCTTCTTCAAAACCTTCCAAACCGAAGTTTTCTAAAACCAATCTTATTGGTGTATCTGCCTTGAAAACAAATCTGTTTCTGCCGAGATTTTTCACAAGATACCTACCAGACTCAGCAAATATATAAGAAAAGATATATTCTGAAATTTTCCCCATTTCAACTACACCTACAGGTACCCCTGAAGGTTCAAAAGCCAAAACAAGTCTAGGTAAAGCAGAGCTAGACCTAAGCAGAGAAAATAACTCTTCAAGTGCAGTAAATGTAAAAACAGAAATATAATCAGTTCTTATTATGCTACTTAAGGGTTTTGAATGAACTTTCTTATCAATCAGATCACCAAGATAAACATATCCCCTTATATTAGTTAAATTCTCTCTATACAGTAATATAGTTTTATTTTTGAAGTCTTGACGTAAAATATCTCTGACCTTTTTAGTCTCCTCCTCAAAGGGGAAAAATGATATCGGTGTCATTATTTCTCTTACCTTTATATCTTGGATCAAAGATAACCTCTTAATGATGTCTGAGTAAAACTTAGTAAATGATTCATCATCTAACTCGTCTTCCAATGTTTCTATAACACTAGAGAGTACCCCGTCAGAATTACTTCTATTGATGAAAGGTATAGACAAAAAAGATATAGGATACAGAACCCATAAAAATCTTAGCAAAAGCTGTTCTTTGTGGGCTCTGGCAAAAACTTTTGGTAATACCTCAGAAAAGACGAAAAGGGTAGGTGTAACAATAACAACAGATATAACGCCAGCCCAAAAATCAGAAACATTTAGAAAAATAAAAAAAGTGGATATCGAAAATAAAACGTTAAAAAAAGTGTTCGAAAAGAGTAAAAAAACGATAAAAAATCCTTTAGCGTAAATTACTCTTTCTATCTTCCTAAAAACTTCATCTTTCAATGAAAACTTTGAGAAGTCATAGATATTAGAAGCTATTATCAAAGCCTCAAGACCTGAAGAAATAGCACTCCCCAAACCTGATATTACAATAAAAGCGAACAGATACCAGTCCATAACTACTCTATTTCTGCTTCAATCTCACTCAATTCAAAAGGATATATGTCTGGTGTTGTCCTTAAACCCCTTCCTGTTATCTTGACATCTGGAGATATTATCCTAGTATAATCCTGGACAGTATTGTAGATAGTTTTAGAGTTCCCATCCCATATCAATCTAGAAGAAAACACAGTTGTTTTTTTGTCATATCTCGTGAAAACTACATTGTTAGATATCTCAGCTCTGTTTCTTCTTTGATCTAAATACCCTATCTTACCCTTTATATAGGAAACCTTGTTACCTCTGACATCAAAAAAGTTAACCTCTACCTCTTCTAAGGCTACACCACCATTCTTTTCTACAACTGCTTTCTTGGCAAAAAGCTCCCAGTTTTTTTTGATATCCTTATCAAAAGTACCTACATATTTAAATTCATTTACAATCATTAAAACTTTATTTTCTTCCTGATTAACTCTAACTGTTATAATAGGTGGTTCTACATCGTATTTACAAGAATACAAAAGCAGAGAAAACAAAAGCACCAAAAATAATCTCATATTTGCTAAAATTTTAAAAAGAAATCAACTTGTTTATCTACTTCCTCAGAATATCTTATCAGAGGTTTCTATTTAAGAATTTTTCTTATAAAACAGGTTTAAAGTGAAAAAAAACTAGGTTATTATATATCATTTTTCAAATGAAGATAAGGAATATTTTCATATTGTTAATACTTTTTGGTTTTTCTGCTATATCTTCAAGCGACGAGATATTAAAGAAAGCTTCAAATCTAATTCTCAATATGAGAACCGAAGAAGCTATCTTAGAACTTGAGAACGGCATATTAAGAAACCCTAATAACATATTTTACTACCAATATCTCTCAGAAATCTTAATCGAAAATGATGATCTAGAAAGAGCTAATATCTACATAGATAGAGGCTTAAAGCTCAAACAAAATGATGAAATCCTTCTAATAAACAAGTCCGAATATCTAAGAAGAACAGGAAAACTAAGTGATGCAAAAAAAATAATCTCAAAGCTGGAAAGGACTGTTTATGCTAGAACAAATGTAAATTTCAACCTGTATAAAATTAGAGTCATTTCGGAAGAAAACGAACTGAAAGCTATAGAGGATCTTAAAAGGTTAATATCGTTATATCCAAGCGAATATAGATATCAACTCGATATAGCAGAACTTTTTCTCAGAAAAAATTCCGTAGAAGAAGCAAAAAAACATTTAGACAATGCTTTTAAAATAAACAGATTCAACAAGAAGATTTATTCTCTTTATGGGGAATACTTTGGTAGAGTTAAAGATTACAAAAAAGGAATAGAAAATCTTGAGAAAGCTATACTCTTCCCCGGAAGTAAAGAACACTTATACTACTTACTGAGTTACTTTTATTATGAGCTTGGTAATTATAAAAAATCTCTTGAATATTCTAACTTGGCTAATCTGAATAATGTCTCAAAATTGAAGATAATGTTTGAAGGTAAAATGTTCGAAGAAATAATAAATCAATTTAGGCCAGATGAGACCCAGAATGAGATAGAACTGTTATTTTTGGAAGAAAGTAGTATAAATCAAGACAAGTTTCTTTCGAAAAACTACAGGAAAGAACTCTCTGAAAATAGGGTTGAATATGTTAAAAAGCATGCTTTAAACAAACCCACACACATAGAATTTGGATATAGAAGAGCTATAAGATTATCACCCCGTAATACTTCTGGCTGGTATGAACTAGGAAACCTTTATAAGAACATATATTCCCAATATACCTCGTATTTCGAACTGCTTAAAGCAAAAGATATCGTATCATCGGATGAAAAACTCGAAAATCTTTTTCTAGGTCTTGAAAATTATATATCAAACCAATCCAAGCTTAAGGAATGGTTAGGAAAACCAATACTAGGGAATAATATCACCGCTGTGGACTTCTACATAGTTAAAAACCACGACCTTAAGATCGACAGAAAATTTGCTGAAAATATTTCTGAGTGGGTTGTTTCATTTTTGAGAGTACCTTGGGTGGAAATAAATGTCAAAACCATCCAGACTCCAGATACTTTTACCATAAAGAGTTCCAAAGGAATACCCATAATTCTGAGTTACAGCGTATTTGGCGAGTTTATAAAAATGGATTTAAAAATGTTTTCGAGGAAAACTCTTAAAGAAATAACCAATTTTTCGATATCATCGCAATTACTTAGGGATGATGTGGTTTCTTTCTTAATGAATTCATTAAAAAATATACTAGTTTTGTACTTTCAGAATTATGGCACGTATATAGGGGAAGTTTCAGAAAACAGATTTGTATTCAAAGTTTTGAAATATAATGTTCGAGTAGGAACGAAAGTAGATATTGTTTCTATTAAAAACTTCGAAGATGTTCTTCAGAGCGACTACGACTTTATAGCATCTGGCACTGTAAGAGATTCAGATGGTGAATTTGTGCTAATCGAACTGGATCAAAATTTCAGATACATTACAAAAATAAATAAAGATTATATATGTATATTGAAATAATGATCACTCATACACAACCGTTTCAACAGAATATCTCAATTTGCCATATCTAGCTTCGATATCGATGAGCATAGTTTTTGGTTTTTCTTGAATAACCTGCCTAGGTGTTACTTCGATATAGATCCCCTCATAATTTGTCATTAGTTTTTCACTACCATCGAGTAACTCTGGGGAGAAAGAGTAATAGAATTTCTCTACTTTGCTGACAAGTTTTTCAAAATCTTTAGTTACGATACTAGACTGTAATATTGTTCTAAAAGCGTCTACCACAGAAGTTATAAAAATAGAGGCTATAAGCAAAGCTATTAACACCTCGATCAGTGAAAATCCACTTTGATCATTGTTTGGGGAAGTAAACTTCTTTGACATATTTTTCTACTTGTTGTGTAAGGTCAAATTTTTCTTTCATACCTTGGAGTTGTATTTTTTGCCACCTTTTTGGATTTTCCAAGAATATAGAAATAGCCTCATTTAATTTTTCTTTGAACTCAGAAGGTATAAACTCGTAGAACTTAAACCCATTTATCTTGTCTCTGACTATGTCATTTAGGATTCCCGTTCCCCTAACGACAGGTACTGTGCCATATTTCATAGCAACAATATGCAAAAACTCGTAAGGTTCTAAAAACGAGGGGAATAAAATCATATCACTTCCAGCAATAGTGGTATAAATTGTTTCTTCATCGAAAGTTTTTAAAAACCCTACATTTTTTGGATATAAATTTTGTAGTTCTTTAATTACTCCTTCGTGTAAATCATCACCTTTTCCTACTATTATCAGTTTTATGTTCTCCCTGGACAGAAAGTCTCCTATCACTTCATAAAAAAGAGAAATTCCCTTCTGTTCTGATATTTCACCGATAAAACTTATGAGGATATCTTGGGATTGACTCAATTGCATATTGAACTTTTTGTAAAGATATTCTTTGACCTTTTTCTTGTTACCAAGAGAGTCAATAGAGTAGTTCAACCTAAGTTTTGATAGATATATATCTTTCTCGGGAGATACCATACTCATGTCTGGGTAAATTGGTATAGCTTTTATGACACCTTGAGATACCTTTTCCTTAAAAAATCCATCTAAACCTTCACTACCTTGAGACTTTTGAAGCTCTAGTAAATATGTTTCGCTGAAAGTAGTAGAGCAATCGCTAAAAACTATCCCGCCTTTCAAAATATTTACTTTACCAAAAAACTCTAAATACTCGTAGCTAAAGTATTTCCAGTCTACTCCTATAAACCTATACTGCTCGGCTGGATAAGTTGACAAATTTGAAACATTCTCAAAAGTAAATATTACCCTAGTATCCTTGAAAAAATTATCGTACTGATATGCAGTTTTTAGTAATATAGGTAATACCCCGGACCAATGAGAAAATACATGTATTATATCTGGCCTAAATGGCACAACCTTTAAAGCTTCTAATGCAGTTCTTGAAAAAATCGAAAATCTTCTCAAGTTATTCGGAAAGTATACACCTGTTTCCAAGTCTTTTACACATCCATTTAGATTAGAAATAGACTGCTCCTCAATGAGAAAAACATCAAAATTTGAAACTTTAGTTTTGTGTACTTTAGCTTCGATCTTTTCTCTATCCATAATAATTGATACAGTGTCAAAATGTTCCAATTTTGGTTGCTGAGGTGACTTGAAAAACTTGTAAAAAGGTGCTATAAAAACAACGTCATAACCAAACTTTTTGAGTGCTGAAGCAAAGTCTGCTGTAATCTTCGAAGGTAATCCTGATTCACATATTCCAAAAGGGTGCAGAAAATGAGATACTAAAACTATCTTTTTACCATAAATTCCCAAATTTTTCATATTTAAAAATCATAAAATAATAGCATATTCTTTGTCAAAAGTCTTAGATGCCCCATTCTTTAAGAAAAGTGACTTAGGCACCCCCTAAGCATACCCATGTTTTCTGAAAGGCAAGTAATTCATTACCACATTTCAGATAGATAAGCAAAGTAGTTTTTCCCATTTGCTTAGCAACCTATTTATAGTAACTCCCACCCACCCTCCCTTAAGATTAATTCTAGGGGGCTTTGCCCCCTAAGCATACCCCCGTTTTTGAGAGACTAGGCCTCTCTTATTAATTATAGGGACTTCTGCCCCCTAGTAATACCCCCGTTATTTAAGGGAGTATCCTAGACACGAGGCTAGGCCTCTTTGAAGCTAGACTTCTTTTCAATTGTTAGGGGGCTTTACACCTTGTTTTAAGAAAGTGTTTCAGACACAAGTGTCCCAGGCACCTTTAGGTACAGTTTCCTAGACACATACCCTAATTGCCCCTTTTAGAAGGAAAGATTTTTGTTAAATAGAAATTTCTGTCAGAAATTTCTACTTAAGATTAGCATCCATCTAGGGTAATTCCCCGCCCACCCGCCCCTTAGTTGATTCTAGGGGGCTCCGCCCCCTAAGAATACCCCCGAGGCTAAGCCTCTTCTCCTAATTGTAAGGAGCTTCATCCCCCTATTTTAGAAAAGTGCCCTAGGCACAGTGCTTTAAGC
>FWWL01003900.1_pt1 | contig 26241 bp, 23 predicted proteins | sample 2228331 | NCBI WGS metagenome assembly FWWL01 (sample SAMEA103939775, study PRJEB20133) | metagenome
GGCCGGCGAGGGCTTTAGGGCGGGGCAACGTTCATGCCCAGGCTCTCTTGGGCCTGTCTGGCCATTTGGAGGAGGTGATTCGATGGACCCGCAAGGCGATTGGCAAGTTAGCGGCATTGGGCGCGGCTTTGGTGCTATTGGCCCTGGCCGCGGGGACAAGCGGCTTAGCCCAGAGAACGATCACTGTCTGCCCCTCAGGCTGCCAATACACCTCGATCCAGGAGGCGATCAACGCCGCCTCAGAGGGTGACACCATTGAAATCGGCGACGGAGTCTACGCAGAGAACCTCAAGATAGCCAAGCGGGGCTTGAAACTCCGGGGCTCAAGCCATGAAAAAGTTCGCCTGGAAGCAAAGGACCCAACCGAGCCTACAGTTCTACTCACCCGCGACGCCAAGGAAGTTACTCTAAAAGGGCTCACGATCGATGGAGGTCGTCGGGGTATTCAGCTTGATGGGGCAGCCGCCGTGATTCTCAGCAACTTGAACATCGCTAACAGTCAAGGGGACGGGCTTTTCGTGCAGGACGTCTTCCAACTAGAGGTGCGAGACAGCCAACTGGCGCGCCACCGGGATAGTGGGGCCTTCATCAGTAGTCGCTCCAGTCGCATCCTCTTTGAGAGCGTTCAAGTCGTGAGCAACGGGCGTCATGGGTTGGAGGTGAGCAATTCTGAGCTAGAGATACGACGCAGCATCCTGCGTGATAACCAGGGCTGCGGGATTCGACTAGATAGCTTCTCGGTCCTAACTGGTGCTGACAACGCTGCCGTGCGTAACGCCGGTGGCGACCTCTGCACACCTGAGGGCTTCAAAGTTCCCTCTGATTTCTGGGAGAGGATTCCGCCGGGGCCACCGCAGAACGTGCGCCTGACTCCTACAGATTGGACGAACCAGCCGATCACCATAGACTGGGACAACCCCCAAGACCCCTCAGAGATTGCTGCTTTTTGGTACAAGATCGGTTCCGAGCCGAGCGGTGCCTGGGATGGGACGCGGCGCGCCATCAGCGAGAAGCCGCTGGTACTGCGCAGCCCACCCGAGGGAAAGCAGGCGATCTTTCTGTGGCTAGAGGACGGTAGGGGCAACAGGGATCACAGTCAGCGGAGTCAGGCGACCTATCAGTATGACGCCACTCCGCCACGCATCACCTTTTCTATCAGCCCTCAGCCCAACGCCAACGGCTGGAACAACTCTGACGTGACTGTGCGTTTCGAATGCTCCGACGCCCTCTCTGGCATCCAGAGCTGCACGAGCCCTGTCACCCTGAGCCAGGAAGGCAAGGATCAGGCTGTCACGGGGGAGGCCGTAGATAAAGTAGGCAATCGTGCTATCACCACAGTGAGGGTCAGCATCGACAAGACCCCGCCCACCGGCTCACTCACCATCAACGACGGGGCCACTACTACAATGTCAACTATAGTGACCCTGCGCATTCAAGCCAACGACAACCTGAGCGGGGTCTCGAAGATGCGCTTGAGCAACGACGGGCGGACCTGGAGCGACTGGGAGAGCTTCCGGAGCAGCCGCTCCTGGGACCTCATGCGCTTTGGGGGCTCCAGTGAAGAAGGCCCCAAGACGGTCTATGCCCAGGTGCGCGACAAAGCAGGCAATGCCTCACAAGCCTTTAGTGCCGCGATTAAGTTTGTACGCACCCTCACTCTCTCCGGCCACACCAGCTGGGTCTGGTCCGTGGCCTTCAGCCCCGACGGGCGCCTCCTGGCCTCCGGATCCTGCGGGAAGCGCGACAGCCAAGGCTCCTGCATCCAAGGGGAGATCAAGCTGTGGTACGTGGGCGACCTGACGGGCAGGTGAGAAGTAAGGACAAGAAGCGGTAGGATTGAAGGCGGTGAGCCCCCTGAAGATCGCCGAGCGCATCGAAGTCGATCCCAAAGTTCTTGGGAGTAAACCGACCATCCGCGGGTTGCGGATCAGCGTGGAGCAGGTCCTCAAGGCCTTGGCTGCGGGCGTCCCCCAAGAGGAGCTCCTCCGAGAGCATCCCGAGCTTGAGCCGGAGGACATCCGCGCGGCCTTGGCCTACGCCGCCGAAGTGGTGGGAATCCGCTCAACTTGTGGTCGGGAAGCGAACCGGACGAGGACGGGCGCTGAAGGAACCCACGCATGGAAACGCCTGGCCTTGCCGGAAGCTCAGCTGGGAAGTCCGCCTGTAGCCCGCTCCTTGAACCCCTGAAAAACGCCGCCTGATCTGGCTCAGCTCCACGCGGGGGCATCCCGGCTGGGTCCGAGCCCAGGGCCACCGCTGGTGATTGCTTGCGGGAAGTCGTCCTTCTAAACTTAGCGAGACCGGGGCGTGGCGCAGTTGGAAGCGCGCCTGCTTTGGGAGCAGGAGGTCGCTGGTTCAAATCCAGTCGCCCCGAGAGTTAACCGATGCGGGACCCCACCTGGCCGCGCAACGCGGCCACCAAGCTTCCCTTTTCATCAGCTTTGAACACCACAATGGGCAGCCCGTTTTCGCCGGCAATGGCCACCGCCGCCTCATCCATCACCTTGAGCCCGCGGGCCAAGTACTCCCGGTGGGAAAGCTGAGGAATGGGTTGGGCTGCTTGGGCCTTGAGGGGGTCGGCCTCAAAGATCCCGGGAACTTTGGATCCCTTGAGCAGAGCTTGCGCGTCCACGGAAAGGGCACGGATCACCGCCGCGGTGTCCGTGGTCACGTAGGGGTTGCCTGTGCCGCCGGCAAACACCACCACCTGGCCCTGGGCCAGGGCTTCCTTGGCCCGCCAGGGGTCCACCGGGTCCACCACCCCGGCACAAGGCAGGGCCGACTGCACCAAACAAGGAATCCCTTGAGCCTGCAACGCCTCGCGGAAGGCCAAGGCGTTGATCACCGTGCCCAGCATCCCCAGCGTGTGGCCTGTGGTGCGGGGGATTTCTTGCAGGGCGGAGCCGCGCACGATGTTGCCTCCGCCCACGACCAAGGCCAGCTGGGCCCCCGCCTCCCGCGCGGCGGCCACCTCCTTGGCGAAAAAAGAAAAGGCCCCTGCGTCCAGGGGCCCTTGCCCTCCGCCCAACAACTCGCCGGAAAGTTTGAACAGAACCCGCTGAAACTTGAGGTTCACCCCTCGCCCACCTGGAAGCGCACGAACCGCCGGATGATCACCGGTTCGCCCAATTTGTTGGCCAGTTCCCCAAGGATGTCCTCCACTTTGAGGTTGGGGTCGCGCACGTACGGCTGTTTGACGAGGCAGTTTTCCTCGAAGAACTTTTGCAGCCTTCCTTCCACAATTTTCTCCACGATCGGGGGCGGCTTGCCCTCTTTCTCCGCCTGCCGGCGCAGCACTTCTTTCTCTTGCTCCACGACCTCGGCCGGGACTTGATCGGGGGAGACCCAGCGGGGCTTGGCGGCGGCGATGTGCATGGCCAGGTTTTTGATGAACTCGCGGAAGGCTTCGGAGTTGGCGGCGAAGTCCGTGGACGTGTTCACCTCCAGCAGCACACCGATTTTCCCCGAGTGGTGAATGTAAGCTTCGATGCGGCCTTCGCGGGCCTCGCGGGTGCTGCCGGCCAGGAACTCCTTGCCCTCCATGCGCAGGATCCTCTTGGCCTGTTCCAGGTCCCCGCCCGCCTGGGCCAGGGCCCGCTTGCAGTCCACAATGCCCACCCCCGTCTCGGCGCGCAGGCGCTTGACCAGTTCCAGATCCACGTCGGCCATCAGTCCCTCCCCTCGCCGGCCAGCTCCTCCCACATCTCCATCAGCCGGCTCTCCACTTCCTTGCTCAGCTCCTCCGGCTTGGGCATCTGCCGCGGTTCTTCCGGGGCCAGGGGCACCGTCGTCTGCAGCCCCTCCCGGCCTTCGATGACGGCATCGGCAATCCGCGCGGTCAACAGCCGCGTGGACTTGATGGCGTCATCGTTGCCGGGGATGGGGTAGTCGATGAGATCGGGGTCCGAGTCGGTGTCGCAGATGGCCACAATAGGGATGCCCAAGATGTTCGCTTCCCGCACGGCGTGGACTTCTACCGTGGGGTCGATGACGTACACTACACCCGGCAGGGTGTCCAGGTTGCGCAACCCGGTGAGGTTTTTCTGAAGCTGGCTGAGCTCGCGTTGGAGGCGGATGCGCTCCTTGAGGGGCAGGCGATCGTACTTTCCCTCGGCGAAGTTCCGCTCCAGCTCCATCATGTGGAGCACGCGGCGGCGGATGGCCTCGAAGTTGGTCAGGGTCCCGCCGATCCAGCGTTGGTTCACGTACGGGCATCCGCACCGCTGGGCCTCGGCTTCGATGGTGGGGGCCACCTGTCGCTTGGTGCCCACGAACAGCACCAGCTTGCCCTGCGCCGCCTGGCTGCGGACAAAGTCGTAGGCCCGCTCAAACAGCTCCAGGGTCTTCCCCAAGTCGATGATGTGAATCCCCTTGCGCTCGGTGTAGATGAAGCGGGCCATTTTGGGGTTCCACTTGCGGGTGCGGTGCCCGAAGTGCACCCCCGCCTCCAGCAACTCCTTCATGGAAATCAGCGCCAACCTGGTTCCTCCTTTCAGAAAAAAGCGTGCAAAATGCGGGAGCAAGTATAGCCTTCCCCTCCCGGGCCGGCAACGGACAAGGGGCCTATTGCCCCCGCCAGGGGCTGCGGTAACATGGGCTCGTGCCCGAGGTGCGGAATTCCAGCCTCCGTTACCTGCCCCGCAACGAGGAGGCCGAGCGGCAGGTGCTGGGAGCAGCCATGCTCGAACCGGAGGAGCTGATGCCCCTGCTCGCCGAGCGCCTCACCCCCGACCATTTTTACCACCCCGCCCACCGGCTCATCTTCCAAGCCCTGTTGGAGCTTTTCCAGCAGAACCGGTATGGGGATGTGGTGGCGGTGGGCAACCGCCTGGAAGAAAAAGGGCAGCTGGACAAGGTGGGCGGGTTGAGCTTCCTCAGCGACCTGGTCAGCACCGTGGTCACCACCGCCGCCGTGCAGCACTACATCGAGATCCTCGAGGAGAAAGCGGTGCGCCGGTGGCTGATCGAGGCCGGCGAGCGGGTGACCGAGCTGGGCCGCGACGAGGAGCTGGCGTTGGACAGCGCCTTGGACCGGGCCGAGGAAGAGGTGTTCAAGATCGCCAAGCGGCGGTACGCGCCCCGCTACTACCGCCTGCGCGACTTCCTGGACCAGCATATGGAGCTGCTGAAAGAGATTCACAAGGACCCCAAGCGGCGGCCGGTGGGGGCCCTGTCCACGGGGTTCCCCAAGTTCGACGCCTACACCGGCGGGTTGCGCCCCGGCGACCTCATCATCGTGGCGGGCCGGCCGGGCACGGGCAAAACCTCCCTCGCCCTGAACCTGTTGCGCAGCGCGGCCCTGGACCAGAAGAAGAAGTGCGCCATGTTCTCCTTGGAAATGACCAAGGAGCAAATCCTGGAGAAGCTGATTTGCGTAGAGGCCCAGGTGGACTTGGGGCGCTTGCGCCAGGGGTACCTCCCCGCTTCCAAATGGGGCCTGGTGGCCGAGGCCGTGGCCCGCTGGGAAGAGGCCATGGTGTTCATCGACGACTCGTCCACCACCTCCGTGCTGTCCATCAAGGCCAAGGCCCGTCAGATGGCCAAGGAGTGTGGGGGGCTGGATTTGTTGGTGGTGGACTACTTGCAGCTTGTGGACGCCGGCATCAAAACCGACGTCCGCGAACAGCAGATTGCCTACGTGTCGCGCTCCCTCAAAGCCCTGGCCAAGGAACTCAACGTCCCCTTGATCGCTTGCTCGCAGCTCAACCGCGCGGTGGAGCGGCGGGAGGACCGCCGCCCCATGCTCTCCGACCTCCGCGAGTCGGGGGCCATCGAGCAAGACGCCGATGTCGTTCTGCTCCTCCACTGGGCGCAACGCCCCGGCGAGCGCACCAGCCGCCTGGAACCCGGCGAAGACGCCGAAGAAGACTACGAGTACACCGATTCCAAGGTCACGGTGGAGGTCATCATCGCCAAGCAGCGCAACGGCCCCACCGGGAGCTTCCACCTGTTGTTCCACCGGAACTTCGGGGCGTTCTACCCGTTGACCACCGAACGGGAGGAAGTCCCCTTCTAAACGAAAGGAGGCCGGTTGATTCCCAAAGAGCTCAGGTACACGCCGACCCACGAGTGGGTCAAAGTCGAGGGCGACCGCGCCCGCGTAGGTATCACGTTCCACGCCCAAAAGGAGTTGGGCGACGTGGTGTTCGTGGAGCTTCCCCCTGTGGGCAAAAAGGTCAAAAAAGGCGAACAGGTCGCCGCTGTGGAGTCGGTGAAGGCCGTGGGCACCGTTTACGCCCCCCTCTCCGGCGAGGTGGTGGAGGTCAACAGCGCCTTGCCCAACACCCCCGACCTGGTGAACAAAGACCCCTACGGCGCGGCGTGGCTTGTGGTCCTGAAAATCGCCGACCCCAACGAGCTCAACGCGTTGCTGGACGCGGCTCAGTACGAAGCCCTGCTCGGAGGCCATGGATGAACCCTTACGTTCCTCACACACCGCGGGACGTGGAGGAAATGCTCAAGGTGGTGGGCCTCCCCGACGTGGAGGCCCTTTTTGCGGATATCCCCGAGGAGGTGCGCAAGAAGTTTCAGCCCCTGGGACTGCCCCGGCGGGACGAGCTTTGGGTGGCCCGCTACGTGTCGGGACTCGCTGACCGCTCCACGGGCCGGCACCTCGTGCCCTTCCTCGGCGGAGGGCTGTACGACCACTGGATCCCCGCTGTGGTGGGCCACGTCTCGGCCCGCGCGGAGTTCTACACCGCGTACACCCCGTACCAGGCCGAGGTTTCCCAGGGCACCCTCACCTGGATGTTCGAGTACCAGACGATGATCTGCGAGCTGACGGGGATGGAGGTGGCCAACGCCTCGATGTACGACGGGGGCACGGCGTTAGCCGAAGCGGTGCTGATGGCCCACCGGGCCACCGAGGGCCGCATCGTGTTGGTCCCCCGTTCCCTCAACCCCCTGCACCGCCAGGTGCTCGACACCTACGCATGGGGCGCGGGGTTGCAGGTGCAGGAGGTGCCCTACGGCGCGGATGGCCGCCTGAAGCTCGAGGAAATTCCCACGGGCACCTGCGCCCTGGTGGTGCAACAGCCCAACGTGTTCGGGGTAATCGAAGACCTGCGCGGGCTGAAGGAGCGCCTGGGTTCAGCTTTTCTCATCGTTTCCGTGTACCCCATCGCCTTGGCCGTGCTGGAGCCGCCGGGATCGTTTGGGGCGGATGTGGTGGTGGGTGAGGGGCAGGCGTTGGGGAACCCCTTGGCGTTTGGCGGCCCCCTGTTGGGGCTGTTCGCCACGCGCATGCAGCATCTGCGGCGCATGCCGGGGCGGTTGTCCGGCCAAACGTGCGACGCCGAAGGCACACCGGGCTACGTGATGGCCTTCCAAACCCGCGAGCAACACATTCGACGCGAGCACGCCACCTCCAACATCTGTACCAACTCGGCGCTTTGCGCGCTGGCGGCCACGGTGTACCTGGCGGCCCTGGGGCCGGGGGGACTACGCCGTGTGGCCTTGCTGTGCTTGGACAAGGCCCACCGCTTGGCTGCGGAGATCGCCCGGCTGCCCGGCTACAGCCTGAAGTTCTCCGGCCCGTTTTTCCACGAGTTCGCTGTGCGCGCGCCTGACCCCGAGGGCGCGGTGAAACGCCTGCGTCAAGCGGGCTTTGCCGTGCTTCCCCCCACGTTCCTCCGGCCCACCGGGGTGGACGACGCGTTCCTCGTGGCCGTAACCGAAAAGCGCACCGAAGAAGAGCTTGAGCAGTTTGTGCAGGCGCTGAGGAGGTAGACCGCGATGAGCACGATTTTTGATCGCTCGGTGCCCGGTCGCGTGGCCACGGCTTTGCCTGGCTTGGCCCGCTCGGAAGGCGAGGTGCTTCGCGCCCTACCGGCAGAGCTTAGGCGGACAAGCCCCCTGCGGCTTCCCGAGGTCTCCCAGCCCGAACTGATCCGGCACTATACGGCGCTGTCCCGCCTCAATTACGGGGTGGACAGCGGGTTCTATCCGTTGGGCAGCTGCACGATGAAGTACAACCCCAAACTGCACGAGGACCTGGCCCGCCTGCCCGGATTTGCCCACCTGCATCCGCTTTTGGAGGAAGAGGAGGTGCAGGGGGCGCTGGCTGTGTTGTGGGAACTGGGGGAGTACTTGAAGGGCATCGCGGGGCTTCCGGGTGTTTCTCTTCAGCCGGCCGCGGGAGCCCATGGCGAGCTCACGGGCATGCTGCTTTTTAAGCGCTATTTCGAGGATCGGGGTGAGCGGCGCACCAAGATCCTTTTGCCCGATTCGGCCCATGGAACCAACCCCGCCTCCGCGGCCATGATCGGCTTCCAGGTGGTTGCTGTGCCCTCCAACGCCCGGGGCACGGTAGACCTCCATGCCCTCCGCCGTGCCCTGTCGCCGGAGGTGGCGGGCATCATGATGACCGTGCCCAACACCCTGGGGATCTTCGAAGAGGCCATTTTGGAGATCAGCCAACTTGTCCACGAGGCGGGCGGGCTGTGCTACTTCGATGGGGCGAACCTGAACGCCTACATTGGGCGGGCGCGGCCGGGGGACATGGGCGCCGATGTGTTCCACTTCAACCTGCACAAGACGTTTTCTACGCCGCACGGTGGCGGTGGCCCCGGGGCTGGCCCGGTGGCCGTCTCCGAACGGTTGATCCCGTATTTGCCCGTACCCGAGATCGTCAAAGAGGGCGGGCGGTTCCGGCTCAATTGGGATAAGCCCAAGTCCATTGGCAAAGTACACCCCTTCTTCGGCAACTTCTTGGTCATGGTCCGCGCGTTGGCGTACGTGCTTCTGTTGGGGGACGGGGGATTGCGGGAAGTGTCGACCGGTGCGGTGTTGGCCGCCAACTACCTCAAAGAGCGCCTCAAGGGCACGTACAAGCTGCCCTACGACCGGCTGTGCAAGCACGAGTTTGTCCTCTCCGGCGAAGGCATGGCCGAGGGCATCCGCACGCTCGACATCGCCAAACGGCTCATCGACTATGGGTTCCACCCACCCACGATTTATTTCCCCCTCATCGTCAAAGAGGCGCTCATGATCGAGCCCACCGAGACGGAGCCCAAGGAAGTGCTGGACGCCTTTGCCGAGGCCATGATCAAGATTGCTCAGGAAGCGAAGGAAAGCCCGCAGCTTCTTAAAGAAGCGCCCCATGTGACGCCGGTGCGTCGACTGGATGAAGTGCGAGCTGTGCGCCAGCCCGTGCTCAAGGTGCCTCTGGAAGGGGCCAAGGAGGATGTGAAGTGTGGGTAGGGGTGATGGCCGACACCCATGACCACATGGATCGCCTGCGCCAAGCTTTGGCCCTCTTCCGCCAACGTGGTGTGGATCTGGTGTTGCACGCTGGGGATATTGTGGCCCCGTTTATGAGCGAACCCTTCCGGGAGGCCGGCCTGCGGGTGGTGGCGGTGTTTGGCAACAACGATGGGGAGAGGTTATATCTGCGCGAGCGGTTTTCCCGGGTGGGGGAGATTCATGTGGGGCCGTACGAACTGGAGCTTGCCGGGCGGAGGGTTCTGCTCATGCACGAGCCGTATGCGTTGGAAGCCTTGGTCGTTTCGGGGCGTTATGATGTCATTGTGTATGGACATACACACCGGGCCGAGTTGCGTTCGGGGTCTCCGCTGGTGATCAATCCGGGCGAGGCCTGCGGCTGGCTTACGCGCCGGTCTACTTGCGCCCTCCTCGACCTGCGCACCCTCCGCGTGGAGCTCCTCGAACTGTCATGAGCTAAAGCGCCCAGGGTGTGGGGCCAGGGCCCGAGCGCGGCCCGTAAGCCCTGATGGGCCAATTTGCTCTTCTTTCGACATTGCTCTGGAGCGCTTCTTTTCATGCCGCGTGCGCCTTTTGTGATCCGGGAGGGGCCCTACCCGGTTGACGTCGTCTCGCAGGGGGAGTAGGATACGCAATGTAAAGCAAGAAAACGATAGCATGAGAAAGAAACGACCAGGAGCTCCCCCATGCGCATCGCTGTAATCGGCGCCGGCGTCGTGGGCACCCTCGTGGCCCGAGAGCTCACCCGCTTCGCCTGTCAGGTCATCATCCTAGAGAAGGAGGCCGACGTGGGGTGGGGGGTCACCAAGGCCAACTCCGCCATCGTCCACGCAGGGTTCCACGAGCGGCCGGGCACCTGGAGCGCCCGGTTCTGCGTCGAGGGCAACGCTCTGTTCCCTGAAGTGTGCAGCGAGCTGGGCGTGCCCTTCGTGCGCTGCGGGGCTTACGTGCTGGCCCTGGAGGAACAGGAACTCCCCGCTCTGGAGGGGTTGGCCCGGCAGGGCCAGTCGCTGGGCGTTCCCCTCGAGCTCCTGGACCGTGCGGAGGTCCTCCGCCGCCTGCCCCATGTGAACCCGACCGTGGAAGGGGCGCTGGGAGCCCCCACAGCAGGCATCACCGAGCCGTGGGCCCTGGCCATCGCCGCTGCAGAGCACGCCGTCCAAAACGGAGCCCAGCTGCGCTTGCAGGAGAAGGTGACAGGGCTTGAAGTGCGCTCCGGGCGGGTCGTGGCCGTGCGCACCAACCGGGCCGTTTACGAGGTGGACGCGGTGGTCAACGCTGCCGGGCTTTACGCCGACCGGGTCGCGGAGTGGGCCGGCTTGGCCGTGCCCCCGCTCACCCCCCGCCGGGGGGAGTACTACCTCCTGGTGAACATCACCGACCCCTTGCGCACCGCCATCCTTTTCCCCGTACCCACCCGCCACTCCAAGGGCGTCCTCGTGGTGCCCACGGTGGACGGCGGGCTCCTGCTGGGGCCCACCGCCGAGGACCTCCCGCTTGAAGCGCGGGAGGCCACGGAGACCACGCGGGAGGGCTTGGCCCGGGCCCTGGCTGGCGCCCGGCGCCTCGTGCCCGAGCTCCCCCTGCGCTTGGCCGTGAAGACGTTCGCCGGGTTGCGGCCCGAGCCGGCCAACGGCGACTTCTGGGTGGGGGCCACGGAGGTGCGGGGCTTTTACCAGGCGGGGGGCATGCGCTCCCCAGGCCTCACCGCGGCCCCGGCCCTCGCCCGCTGGCTCGCCGCCCAGATAGCCGCGGATCTCAACCTCTCCCCCCGTGGGGCGCTTCCCCCCTTCCAAAAGCCGCTGCGGGTCCACAACTTGGCCCCCGAGGCGTGGGATGCCCTCATCGCTCAGGACCCCCGCTACGGCCGCATCGTGTGCCGGTGCAACAAGGTGACTGAAGGGGAGATCGTGGAGGCCATCCGCCGGGGGGCGCGCACCCTCGACGGAGTGAAGTTCCGTACGCGGGCGGGGTTCGGCCGCTGCCAGGGGGGGGTGTGCACGGACCGCATCCTGGCCCTCCTTGCCCGGGAGACGGGCCGGAGCCCGGAGGAGGTCACCCTGCAAGGCCCGGGGAGCCCCACGGTGGTGGGGAGGGTGCGGTGAAAAAGCACCGGGTGGACGTGCTGGTGGTGGGGGGTGGAGCGGCGGGGATGGCCGCGGCGGCGGCCGCTTCCCGCGCTGGGGCGTCCACGCTCCTCCTCGAGACTGAGGACCGCTTGGGCGGGGTCCTCGACCAGTGCATCCACGTGGGTTTCGGACTGCACCGGTACAAGGAGGAGCTCACCGGCCCGGAGTTCGCCGCCCGCCTGCGGGCCGAATTGGACGGGGTGGAAGTGTGGACGGGGCAGGCGTTTTTGGAGGCCGACCCCGCGGGTCCGCGGGTGCGCACGGTGGGGGCCACGGGCGTTGTGGAGGTGGAAGCCAAGGCCGTGGTGTGGGCCGCCGGAGCCAGGGAGCGGCCGCTTGGGGCCTTGGCCGTTCCGGGAACCCGGCCCGCCGGCGTGTGGTTGGCTGGACTGGCCCAGCGGCTGGTGAACGTCCACGGCCTTCTCCCCGGCCGACGGGCCCTCGTGCTGGGCTCGGGCGACATCGGCCTCATCATGGCCCGCCGCCTGCACCTGGAAGGGGTAGAGGTCGTGGGGGTGGTGGAGATCCGCCCCTACCCGGGGGGTCTGTTGCGGAACGTGGTCCAATGCCTGGAAGACTTTGGCATCCCTTTGTTGCTTTCCCACACCGTGGTGGAGCTCCATGGCCGGGGGCGGCTGGCAGGGGTGACCCTGGCCCGGGTGGACGAGTCGGGAGCACCCATTCCAGGCACCACACGGTTTGTGGCCGTGGACACCTTGATCGTATCCGTGGGCCTTATCCCTGAGGTGGAAGGCATCCCGTTCGTTGCTCGCAACCCCACCACGGGGGGTGCGGCCACCTCAGCGCGGTTGGAAACCCCTGTGGCCGGGTGGTTTGCCGCCGGCAACTGCTTGATCCCGTTTGACTTGGTGGACACGGTAGCGGCTCTGGGGGAGCAGGCAGGGACAGCGGCGGCGCTGTACGCCCAGGGCGAGCTGCGGCCGGCGAGAACGGTGCCCCTGGTCCGGGGCGCCGGCGTGGCGGCCTTGGTGCCCTATTCGGTCGTGCCGGGCGAGCCAGCCACGATCTACCTGCGGGCTAACCAGCCTATGGCCCAGGCCTGCGTGAGAATCGGCCCCGAAGGTTTTGGCAAGGCCGTGCGGGGCGTGCGTCCGGCGGAAATAGTCGAGGTGAAGCTTTCCCCGGAGGAGACGCGGACCCTGGGCTCCTTGGAGTCGATAGCGGTGGAGGTGACCCCGTTATGAAGAAGACGGTGACCTGCGTGGTTTGCCCCGTGGGCTGCACAGTAGACGTGGAGCTCGAAAACGGTTTCCCTTTGCGAGTGACCGGGCATGGTTGCCCGCGCGGGGAGGCTTATGCACGGGAGGAGGCTGTGCAACCACGACGGGTTCTCACTACCAGCGTCCGTGTGGTGAGGGGAGCTCTTCCGTTGGTTTCCGTGCGAACTTCTGCCCCTATTCCTCGGTCTCTCATTCCCGAGGTCATGGCCTTCGTCCGCAAGTTGGCTATTCATGCGCCGGTGCAATTGGGGCAAGCGGTGATCAAGGACGTGCTAGGTACAGGGGTGGACCTTGTGGCGACGCGCACTGTGCCTTGTGCCTCTGTGGTTGACCGTAGTGAGGATGCGCCTATAATAGCAAACGCAAAAGATGGCGAGAAAACGAAGCCTAACGCTGGCTGAGGAACGCCGCCGGAGGATTCTGGAGGAGCTGCGGCAACGAGGAGTGGTACGTACGGCTGAATTGGCGCGAAGCTTCGGCGTATCTCCTATGACTATTCGCACCGATTTAGCCGCCTTGGAGCGGCGAGGGGGGCTTCTCCGCGTTCATGGAGGGGCCATGCTCAAAGAGCAAGTGGCTCGCGAGCCTTCCTATTACGAAAAAGCGACAAAAAACCTTGAAGAGAAGCGTCGCATTGGTCGACGGGCTGCAGCTCTGATTGAAGACGAAATGGCCGTGTTTATTGGCAACGGCACCACAACAATTGAAATTGTGCGCGCTCTCCGTGAGCGCCCCCCTCGGGGCGTCAAAGTGTTTACCAATGCCCTCACCCATGCTATTGAGCTCGCAGACATTCCCCAGGTCGATGTCTACGTGATCGGAGGATATCTGCGGGGTGTGTCGTTTGCGATGGTGGGTCCATTATCCCTTCAAGCCCTTAACGGGGTGTTTTTCGACATAGCCTTTCTTGGGGCCAATGGGATATCCCTTGAATACGGGGTGACCATCCCCTCCCTTGAAGAGGCACAGACAGCGGCCGAAATTGTTCGACATGCCCGGCATCTGGTCATCGCTGCTGACCACACAAAGTTCGGAACGGTTACACTTGGAAAGATCGCTGCGATAGAGGATGTGGACACTGTGGTCACAGATGCAGCCGTAGATCGCACGTTCTTAGAGGCTCTCCGCGAGCGAGGGGTTGAGGTGGTGGTAGCATGAACCCCCTTGCTTGCTCCGCTCAGCGAGGGCAAACAGGCTCCAGGGTCCAAGCGGGATTGGCTTTTAGGGCAATTCCAGCGTGGGCCTGCTGCCGAGGAAAGCCAAAGCAGTGGGGAAGGGAGGTGAGAGGGGAGAACTGACATAGTAAAGGCTTGATCGGTACGGCGCATATAGGACCTTTGGCAGGTTGACAAAGTTGGAGTTGGATAAGGAGGAGAACGATGAAGCGTTTTGGGGTAGTTTTGTTGTTGATGGCCACGGTAGCTTCATGGGCGGCGTTGGCTGCAGAGCGGGTTGTCTGGGTTGGTCCGATCTACGTGGAGCTGGCGGAGAGCCTGAATCGTGGATTCCGGCAGTACTATCAGCGGACATTTGGTAAAGACATCGAAGTAGTATTCATCCGTCCGGGTGGGTGGCCTGTCTGCGTGGATAAGGTTCGGTTATGGGGAGGAAAGCCGGAAGCAGACGTCTTTCTTGGTGCTGGTGCACCCGCTCACAACCTCCTTCGCGAGCTTGGGCTTATTGTTCCCTACAAGCCGGCAGACTGGGATAAGATCCCGCTCGAGTGGAAAGGAATGCTTAACAAGGATCCGGACGGCTACTGGACACCGTTTTCTCTGTGGCTGGTGACCAACATCTACAATGAAGAAGTGCTTAAAATGTATAACCTCCCCGTTCCGCGGACATGGGAAGACCTTTTGAACCCTGTGTACCGCGGGCTAATTGTAGAGACCTTGCCTTATGCTTCAGGAACTCAACACGAGGTAGTAGAAATCATCCTGCAGACCATGGGCGAGGAGGCTGGATGGGCGTATAACCGCTACCTGGCCGCCCAGCTTCTGCGCTTTTCCACGGGAAGTGTGGACACGTTGCACATCGTGAGCCGTGGAGAAGCGGCCATTGGTGTTGCTCAGCCGCAGATGAACGCTATGGCAGCCCGTCGCGATGGTTACCCCGTCGTTGCCCTTATTCCAGACAAAACGATTCTCGTTCCTGAATCAGCAGCCCTCTTGGCTGGGGCTCCCAACGAACAGAACGCAAAAATCTTCCTCGATTGGCTATACAGTGTGGAGGGGCAGCGCTACGTGCTGGAAGGTGCTTACTTCCCAGCTCGGCCGGATGTGAGCTTCTCGGCATGGGCCGCGGAGGGTGTTGCAATGGCGCGCCACGCCATGGCCGCCCTTGGAGGCGTGGACAACTTCTACGATCAGGACGTCGAACTAATTCTCTACGATCTGGACCTTGCTACAAAGCGGTGGGATGACGTAAACCGCTATTTTGAGACGGAGATCTATCGGCGTCTGGACGAGCTCAAAGAAACACTGACCACCATTGAGGCTGTGGAAAAGGAAATCGCTGCTGCACGTGCTCAAGGGCGCAGTGTAGCGCAGGCTGAAGCGCGCATCGCTGAGGCCCGCCGACTTTGGGAGCGAGGTCAATACCGCGAAGGTGCAGATCGGGCCCGCGAGGCGCGAGCGCTAATCGGCAAGTAAGCGAAAGGTGCTCGGCTGCCTAGGGGTAGCCGAGCACCTTCTTTACCTCGCAAGGCCCAAGGAGAGACATGAGCAAGTTACGGATTGCAAACTGGGGGCATTGGGCTCTCGCTGCTGTCATTTGGGCAGTCTTGTCTCTTTTTGTGCTTTATCCATTGTCCTTTTTGGTATTGGAAAGCCTACAAGTGGTGGGCCAAAACCGTATCGGGCTTGACAACTACATTGCTTTTTTCCGCGATCCTTTCTACCTACGCGCATTTGGCAATACAGTGCTTTTGAGCATACTCGTGGTTCTTTCTACAACTGTGTTAGGGCTTCCCTTGGCATATTTCCTAGCGCGTTACCAACTTCGCGGGCGAACCGTGCTTACGGCTCTGACCCTTCTCCCCATTGTCCTGCCCGCTTATGCTGGAGCCTTTGCATTGATCATCTTTCTAGGGCGTATGGGTACTGTGAACCTTTTGCTGTGGCGCACATGGGGGGTCATCAAGCAACCTATCAACTTCATATATGGCCTGCATGGGCTCGTGCTTCTTAACACCATCCATCTTCTCCCGTTCATGGTGTTGAGCTTGCTTGCTGGCTACTCTTCCATTGATCCCGGGCTTGAGGAAGCGGCTGAAGTAGAAGGAGCAAGTGCCTTACGCCGTTTCCTAACTGTAACTCTCCCGCTATGCACCCCGTCCTACCTTTCCGGAGCCACGCTTGTGTTCTTGTGGCCGTTTACAGACTGGGTATCTCCGTTGATGTTCGGAGTTACCGACTACCTACCGTCCACGGTATACATCAACATTGCTTACCACTTTACTGATGTCCAACGCAAATATATGGGCATCGTGGCCGCTGTTGTATCAGCAGCAGTATGTGTTATGTTGTTTCTCCTTAGCCGTTGGTTTGTCGAACGACGCAGATATACATCCCTTTCCAAGGGAACAACGTTGGCAGGTCGTATAGCGCGTCCAACCGCGCTTGGCCGTGTTGGGGCCTATGCCTACATGTTTGCCATCGTTTCCGTCGTGCTTCTCATTCCGGTCGTACTTGGATTGTCCGCTTTCTCCCGACGTTGGGTCTTGACTCCCTTCCCGCGATATTGGACGGTGGACAACTTCCGTGTCATTTTTACTGAGACACCGCGGTTTGTTCTCAACACCCTTCAGTTTTCCGGGGTCGCATTGCTAATGGGAATTCCATTCGGCCTGGCTGTGGCGTACTTCATCGCGCGTACCCGTACTGCGACGAAAAACGCGGTGGACTTTTTAGTTACGATGATGCTCGCTTTCCCTGGAATAGCAATTGGCGTGGGTTACCTCTTGGCGTTCTGGCAAGGGATACCTATCGCCCACTATTGGGTTGTCATGCCATTGGCTTTATTTGTGCGGCGACTTCCGTATTTTGTGCGCGTTGCCCACTCAGCGTATCTGCAGCTGGACGTGTCCCTTGAGGAGGCGTCCGAGGTCGCTGGGGCGGGAAAGCTGCGCACGTTCCAAAAAATTACCCTGCCCCTTTTGTCCAAGGGCGTGTTTGTGGGCAGCTTGATGTTTTTCATCATGGCCTTTCAGGAGATTTCCACGGCCATTTTCCTCTACCGGGGTGGCTGGGAGACCTTGCCCATCGCCGTTTATTTGTACTGGCACCGGGGTATGGAATTTGGTTTTTCCAGCGCGATGGCCTTTTTCATGATCATAGTTGCGTTTGTATGTTTGCTTATCGCCTCATGGATCGGAGGCGGGATTTTGAACGTGGCGTGGGGCGGAACAGGCGAAAGGAGAAGGTAGATGGCGTTTATTTCTATTGAAGCACTCGTCAAACGTTTTGGGAAGGTCACCGCTGTTGACGGGGTTAACCTTGAAATTGAACGTGGGGAGCTTGTCACCCTGCTTGGGCCGAGTGGCTGTGGGAAGACAACAACCCTCCGTTGTGTGGCAGGGTTGGAACGTCCTGATCAAGGGGATGTCAAGATCGACGGACGACCTATGTTCAGCCAGGGTTTTGTTCCTCCTGCTCGGCGCGGGATTGGAATGGTGTTCCAGAACTACGCAGTGTGGCCACATATGACCGTGTTCATGAACGTGGCCTATGGGTTACGTATCCAGCGGGTGCCTAAAGAAGAGGTCCGCCGACGCGTGCGGGAAGTACTGGAACAGGTTGGTTTGGGAGGATTGGAGGGAAGGTATCCATGGCAACTCAGCGGGGGGCAACAGCAACGTGTCGCCTTGGCCCGGGCCTTGGTCAAAAGGCCCAAGGCTTTGTTGTTCGACGAACCGTTGTCCAACCTTGACGCCAAGCTGCGGGAGAAGATGCGTTTTGAGATTAAGGAGCTGGTGCGGCAATGGAGGCTTACTGCGGTGTACGTCACCCACGATCAAGCTGAAGCTATGGTTATTTCCGATCGTATCGCCGTCATGAATTTAGGCAAAATCGTACAACTTGGAGCTCCTGAGGAGATCTACCGTGGGCCGGTCAACAGCTTCGTTGCCGACTTCATTGGAGCGATGAACTTCATCCCGGGGCACGTGGCTGGGAGGACGGAGGGGGGGATACGCATTACGGTGGGTTCTGAAGCGGTGATTACGGGATCTTCTCTAACTCCCGGGAATTTGCGGGAAAATGAGCCGGTCTTGGTGGCAGTACGACCCGAGGACATCGAGGTCCTGAAGGGGCAGGCGACGGGTTTGGAGAACACTCTCCATGGAATTGTTCAACACCGGGCTTTCTTAGGCAACCTTTGCTATCTCTTTATCAACCTGGGACCAACAGAAGTGCGAGTTCAGGTTTCTCCGTCTTTGCCCTTCCGGGAAGGAGACATGGTTACACTAAGAATGGATCCTGGGCGATGTATCGTGTTTTCCGGCAAGGAAAGCTCAGCTCAGGGTGAAGGTGAAAGTGTAACCACGAAAGAAGCAAAGGTTGTGGCGGGGGATTAGTGGAAGGCCGCTCGGCTTGTTGTGTTCTTTTCTTAAAATACTGCGGGTTGATTGGAAAGCGTTTGCATGGACGTGCATGATTATTGGCCTGAAGGGCTGCTTATCAACCTGGCGTGCGAGATTGATCCTCACAGGATAAGGATTATTCGCTAATGCCTATTGCTGGATACATTTTGGATTTGGACGGCACGGTGTACTTGGGAGAGCAGCTCATAGCTGGCGCTGACCGGGCCATTGCTGAGCTGCGCGCCCGCGGACGCAAAATTTTGTTCTTGTCCAACAAGCCGCTCTACTCACGGCAAGACTACGCGCAGAAGCTCACCCACCTGGGGATTCCCGCCCGCGAGGAAGACGTGATCAACTCCTCCTTTGTGCTGGCCCGATACCTCGCCCATCATGCGCCAGGAGCCCACGTGTTCGCAATTGGTGAACCCCCGCTTCTTGAGGAATTGGCCCAAGCAGGGTTGTATCTTACGGAAGATCCAGCGCAGATTGAATATGTGATCGCTGCCTTCGATCGCACGTTCGATTACCGCAAGCTGAACATCGCATTCCAAGCCTTGAGGCGCGGAGCGCGGTTCCTGGCCACAAATCCTGACCGAACTTGTCCAGTGGAAGATGGGGAGATCCCTGATGCAGCGGCGGTGATTGCAGCGTTGGAGGTGACCACAGGCCGCCGGGTGGAGGAAGTGTTTGGGAAGCCCTCCCGTTATACGGTGGAGATGGCCTTGGCTACATTGGGGTTGCCCGCGGCACAGTGCGCGCTGGTGGGCGACCGTTTGGAGACAGATATTCGCATGGCCAAGGAAAACGGTCTTACCGCCATTCTGACCCTCACGGGGGTCACCCGCCCTGAACACCTTGCCACCTCGCCCATTCAGCCAGACCACGTGATCGAGAGCCTAGCTGACCTTCCGAACCTCGACCGCCGGCTCAACATCTAGAAGTCATCCCATAATTGCCCGTAGGAGAATGACGATACAAGCTGGCAACAGGAAGGCCAAGTAAAGATGGACCCTCCTCTTCCACCGCACCACTAACCGACGAAAGTTCCTTAAGCCATTGTTCATTCCACAATCCACCGCTGACGGTATTCTGCAAGATCCGGCTTCCTCCTCGGCCTTTTTCGCGCATTCCGTCGGCGAGGGATGCTTGGCTTAATCCCACGGCTGCGTAACCTCCTTCGCAACGCCTCACTGTCGTACCCCTTGTCCGCTAATACAGCTTCCCTTCCTGATCCAGGGTGGAGAGGAGGGTGAGCTCGCCCTTTTCTCCCACCCCCTTGCTCCAGCTATTCCTTGAAGCGTCGGTGGCCGCGGGTCTTGCGGCCGTACTCCCCTCGGCAGATCCTGAAAGCCCCGCCTTGAAGAACCCCAAGATGCCTTTCAGGGACTGGCGGTCGTTGTGTGGCCCGGAAGTTCCAAAAAGGGAAGATCACCGCCTGCTGTTCATTGGTCAACATCCACTTTATGGTTCCAACCTTGGCGCGGTGGAGCAGGCGACTGATTCCAGGATAACTGCTAGCACCCACAGATTTGCCTCCGATTGCAGATCTTCTATAATCAAAATTAGGAAGAAAGCGGGTGGTTGAAGTGGGTTGGTTCATTCTCCTTTTGGGGGTACTGCTTATTGTGGCAGAAGCTTTTGTTCCCGGGTTTGTGATAATATGGTTTGGGATCGCTGCTTTCATTGCTGCTATTCCCGCATATTTGGGTGCCCCAGCTTGGGTTGTGGCTTTCGTTTACTTTTTTGCGGTAGCTATATTGGTGACCATTGGACGTAGAATCGTCACTCAGCGGATATCTCGTGAGGCCATGAAGTTGCGAACCAACGTTGATTCTTTACCTGGGTTAAAGGGGGTGGTAATTGAGGAAGTAGACCCTGTCTGTGGTAAAGGCTTAGTTCGTGTGGGGCGTGAAGTTTGGTCAGCTGTCACTGAAGATGGACAAAAGATTGCTAAAGACGAGGTTGTAACAGTAGTTAGAGTCAGTGGTGTCAAGCTAGTGGTCAAGAAGGAGGAGGTATGATTCTGTTCTTCATAGTCTTTGGCATTGCTGTGGTGAGTACGGTTACGGTCCTGCTGGGTGTCCGTCAGGTCAACCAAGGTCAGGTGGCCATTGTCGAAAGGTTGGGCAGATATCATCGCACACTCGCTCCTGGATTGAATTGGATTGTCCCATTTTTAGACAAAGAAAAGATTGTTCGGCATGTCAACCGACCTGGTTCAGAAGTTCCACCTAATCGCCTTGACATGCGCGAGCAAGTACTGGACGTGAAAGAAGAAACGGGGATCATTTCCAAAGACAACGTAGTCTTGACTGTGGACACTGTGATTTTTTACCAAGTGACCGATCCTGTAAAGGCGTGCTATGAAATCGCTCAACCAGTTGACGGGATTGTCCAAATCTGTCGAACTACGTTGCGCAGCATTTTCGGTGAAATGGATTTAGACACCTCCCTAGCCTCGCGCGAGCTGGTCAATGTGCGCCTTCGTGCGGCCCTCGATGAAGTTACTGACCGGTGGGGTATTCGGGTAAACCGTGTAGAGATCCAGAAAATAAACCCTCCGGCTGACCTTGTTGAAGTCATGAAGCAACAAATGATCGCTGAGCGGAATCGACGGGCTTTGGTCACCGAAGCTGAAGGGACGAAACAAAAACAAATTCTTGAAGCCGAGGGAATCAAGACCGCGGCCATCCTGCAAGCAGAAGGAGAATATCAAGCTACGATCCTAAAAGCGGAAGCGGCCAAGAAGCAGAAGATCTTGGAGGCTGAAGGAGAAGCGGAAGGAATTCGAGTTAAGCAAGAGGCAACGGCTCGGGGCTTTGAGATGGTCCGTGATGCATTGAGTCGTGTTGATGGCGTACGGGGCCTTTTGGTGATCGAAACCCTCAGAGCTCAACAAGAAATTGCCAAAGCTTTAGCCACAGGGCCTAACTCCAAATTCTATCTTCCCAGTAGTCTTGCTGGGCTTTACGGCGCTATTGATAGTATCAAGGAAATGTTGAAATTTGATGAGTGGCCTGTAGGAGGGGGTAGTTCAGGCACGGAGGGAAAACCGCCGCGTGAATAGCCACTAAGACAAAGTATCTGGTGGAGACGTGAGAAAGTAAAACGATTGAAGGAGGCGCCATGAGAGCTCATTTGCTAGCGGCAGCACTGTGTGGGTTAATAATCATTGTGAACAATACTGTAGTCACAGCTCAACCTCCTTGGACGTTAACCTTTGGTGTTGGACTTACCTTGCTGAGTGTAGAAGGGCAAAATGTTATTGCTGTGCACGGAGCAGTTAAATTGGAGCTGTGTCCGTACGTTGCTCTCGCTGCCGAATTAGGACAGGGGGTGCTAGGATGGCGACCTGGGGAGGTGCGCTTTTCTGGGTTCTCCGCGCTGATTTACATGGCCCAAACGCAAGACTTTTCGTGGTTTGTGGGAATGGGTATGGGAGATTATCAGTGCCCTTGTGTGGGAACTGATGTTTATGCTTGCCTGCTGGGAGGTGTACAGCGAGCCCCTGGGCCAGGAGCTCCCGGCCCTCTCACTGTGACTTTTAAAATGGCCCGAGATCGGGGCTTCTGGCGCAACTCCAACCTTACTTTTCTTCTTTCAGTTTCCGCCTGGCCTTTGGCTTGGAGTTTGAAAGAGGATTGAGAACGTATCTGCACAAATAAAAGCGGGCGCCCCGAAGGCGCCCGCTTCGGTATTCCTGTGTCATTGGACGCCGTGGCGAGGCGGCAACTTCCCGGCCGTGCAGCAAGGTGGCTTGCCTGTGCAGTCGTCGTTAGCGCAAAGCGGGTTGTAGATGATCTGCAAAGCGGGCCCCTTGCCCGTCGGACCGCCACCGAACAAGGCCACCGCCAGGTCCAGGACACCGTTGCGGTCAAAGTCGCCCACGGCCAAGCTGATGGGGTTGTTGCCCACGGGGATGCTGCGCTCGACCTTGAACTTGCCCCCGCCCAGGTTGAGCAGGATGCTCACCCAATTGCCGCTATATTCGGCCACAGCCAGGTCCACCTTGCCATCGCGGTTGCCATCGAGAGCAACGATGAAGATGGGCTCACCATCCAACTTCAACCGCTGTGTAACGGCGAAGTCCCAACACCCTTTGTTTTGCACAATCGCCACAGCAGCGAACGCGGGGTCGACCACGGCAATGTCGGGCTTTCCATCATCATCGAGGTCGGCAATGGCCAGCGAGCGAAGGGACATGCCCACCGGGACCGTCACCTTGTGCACGAACTTGCCTCCACACTGGTTGTCAAAGAACAGAAGGCCTGTAGCTGCGGCGACCACGATATCCAAGTCCCCATCGCGGTCGAAATCCGCTGCGCTCAAAAACGCCGGTTGACCGCAACAAGGAATCAGCCCGCCTAAGGAGATGGGTAGGATGCCCCCTGTGGGGAAGAGGATTTTGAGGCCCAAGGGGTCCAACACGGCCACGTCCACCCCGCCGTCGCCATCAAAGTCCCCTACGATGGTATGTGCTGTAGTGACTGCATCCAGCGAGGTAAGGCGCACCTCAGGGTCCGTCACCCGGAAGGTAGCCCACGCGGGAGTATACTGCGTTACTACAACTGCTTTCTTCTCGTAAGGCCCCACCCCTTTGCCAAACAAGCCCCAAGCTAACGCCGTAGGAGCGTCAGCCAGGTTCCACACTTTGGGAGCGGGCCACCCTACGGGGCAATCCCCAGGACACGGCGTGCGCCCCGGGTTCGCTCCAAACACGATGGTGTTACAGGAGTGACAAGCTACGAGGATGTCATCCCAGCCGTCACCGTTGAGGTCGCCGGCAATCACGTACACCGGCTTCACGCACGCCCAGTCCAGATCTTGTACTGTGGGGATTTGTCCCCATGCCCACAAGGTGTTCAAAACAGCCGCCAACCCGAGTACGACAATCCGCTTCATCTCACCCTCCTTTTCCTTCTAGCGTTTTGTTTGCGAACGGACTTAGACCAAAAGAGGTGTTTTGTGTGCTCCGCTTACCTCCTTTCACAGCCTTCCGCTGATCCACAGCAGCAGGAGCACTGCTCCTGCCCCCACCAAAGCCCCAAGCACAGCCCAGCGCCCACAGTCCGGCACAGGGCACTTTTGACACGGAAGATAGACAGACCTGATGAGCAGCGATTTCACATAAGCCCCTAGTTCCACGCGCAAAATACCGGTGGGAGGAAGATCCCTTGCTCGGATCCACCAAAGGCCGCTCTGCGGTGGGCGGATTTTCTGTACCACGCGATCCTCCAAATAAAACACGATCTCCCCAGCGGTGTTAGGACTTTCGAACAAAAACAGCAAACTGTCTGCGGAGACCGTTTTCAAGCTGAGTTCAAAGGCGCTGCGGGGAGGATAGAGGTCTCCACGTAGCTCCAGTCCAGCAGCGGTTAACCCCACCAAGCCGCTCGACTCTGTGGCATGCCAAGGGAGCGCACACCACCCATCCAGGTTAGGGCGCCCGGTTCCCACCTGGAACGTAGCGGCTGTCCCTGCCCAACCGAGTACCACCCACGCCAATACAGCCAAAACTGTTCGGCTATGCATCAACCGCCTCCCCCACGCCATGGATTGAGCCATATGTGAACCTTCCCCGTGGTGTCCACGATCATGAGGTCCACCAGCCCGTCGCCGTTGATGTCTCCAGCTGCGAAACCCGCCGGAATGACCCCAGCGGGGATCGCGCCCAGGGCCACGGGCTTTGAAGGGGCAAGCAGGACGAACACTTCTCCGGGGTTGAGGCTGCAGAAGACGAGCTCGGGTTGGCCGTGGCCCGTCAAGTCCGCCCATGCGTATAGGGATGATGGAGGTGCGAGCGCCAGCCCCTCAGGCACAGTGGGCCACTCCACCACAGACCGACCATCTCCGATCAAGCTCCACACGCGCGGACCCTCAAGCGTGGTCCATACCAGCTCAAACGCCGGGTGTTCGTTTAAGGGCCAGGCCCACACATCGGTGGCCCCCAAAGGAAGGCCAAGCTTCACAGGATTTGCTAACTTGAACGGTGCCAGCGAGGTCCACAACAGCGCCATACGGGCGGTGAAGCTGACGGCCAAGACGTCGGCTAAACCTGAACCGGCGAAATGCGCCACAAGCACCTTTTCAGGCCCAAAGCTCAGCTCCAATTGGCCCTTAGGTTCAAACTCTCCGTCGCTGAGCGCTTTAAAGAGCCGAATAGAGCGGGCACCCGCGTCAACAACAGCCAAATCTGCGCGCCCATCTCCATCCAGATCGCCTACAGCGATGGCTTTGGGGTTGGCGAGTCCTAACGTATAAGGGTTGCTCCAACTGCCCCAAGAGCGCGTGGATGTTGTCTCGGACGGAGCTGGCTGTGGAGTGGATTCCTCCTCAGGCTGGACTTCCTCAGGCGCTGGGGTGGGAGCAGGAGGGGGAGGTGGTGCCCCTCCGTGTTGCACGGGTGAAGGCGGTGGAGTACCAGGAGGACGGCCATTGGGGGCCTGGACGATGATGGTGCGGCTGCCCAGCAGCACTTCGCCCTCCGGGGTGGGCAAGGAGGCCGTCACTTGATAGACACCTTCAACCCCGAACGTCACTCCGATGTCGGATCCCACAAGCTCAAAGTAGGTTGGCCCGCTGAACCGCCACAAAACCGGCTGTCTTGTAAGGTCCACGCTGGCGCGGACCCCAAAGCTGGCTGGGGCACCTACCTTCAGCTCGCTGGGGCCGCGAAGCTCCACGGTCCCCAGCTCTATCCTTTTTTTCCATCCTCACCGCCCAGGGCGCCGCTCGGCTGTTGGCACGGACCTGGAGTCCCATCTGGAGCACAAGGGGCGTCTCGCGTCTGACCTACGTTGCAGTTGTAACAAATTCGGCATTTGCACGGGTTGTAGATGATCTGAACAGGGAAGATGCCTGACACACCCACGGCGGGGAACCCGTTGTTAGCCACGGCCAGGTCCAGCGTACCATTGTTGTCGAAGTCGCCGCTCGCCAAGCCAATGGGGCGTGAGCCCAAGGGAAGTTGGTGGATCTGGCACAAGGTGTAGCTCACGCGAGCAAACCGCTCCACGCAGTGGGGGCAAAGGTCGGACTGCCCAGCGGTCGTATATTGTTGGGCGCTGACCAATTCGGTGAGTGCGCCGGTGAAAATGGAGATGCGGTCCAGATCTTTTTGCGCGACAGCGATGTCGGGGACGCCATCGCGGTTGCAGTCGAATACATGGGCAAAATATGCCCCTTCAGCTTTGAATCTTATTACGTTGAACGTCCAGCATCCTGCATTCCACAGGATGTTCACCGCTCCCAGGACAGGGTCAGTGGCCACCAGGTCTAGGTCTCCATCCCGGTCGAGATCGGCAGCCACGAGGGAGGTGACGAGGTGGCCTACCACCAGCGCGGGCACTCCTGTGTCGAAGGTTCCGTCCCCAAGACCGCACAGGAACTTGACGCTGCCTCCGGCAGCTACCGCAAGGTCCAGATGGCCGTCGCGGTTGAAATCGCCCCCCGCAGCGAACCTCGCTTGAGGTAGGGGAACAAACTGAGCCGCGGCTAGCAGTCCTGGAGCCACCAGCCCTGCAGCATCAAACAGCGGGGGCAAGGCCCCCGCCGGGGAAAGATACACGAAGATCCCGCCCCCCATCGTCAAGGAATCGATCACCGCAATGTCGGGGCGCCCGTCTTTGTTGAAATCGGCCAGCAGAACTTGAGCAGGATAGGAAGGGGCAGGTGTGCCGGGCAAAACGGCCAATGTTGCAGATCCTTTGCTAATCTCCCAGGCAACCCATGGGCAGCTTGGGCAAGCCCCAGGTGGAACAGCCCCCTTCAAGGGGACAATGCGAGCGATGCCCGGAGCAAATTGCGTGACCACCACCAGATGGGGAAAGAGGTCCTGGAAAACGAGCGGACGGTCAGGAGGAACTGCGTCCAGGAAAAGTCCGCTGGCGATGGAAAGGGGCGCATCGGCTTGGCCTGCAATCACCAGCGACCATGCCTTGCCGGGGTCCGGGGCGAACGCTTTGCACTCTTGCCCCTCCTTCCCCAGGTTGGGCACCACCACCACGTTGTTACAGGAGTGGCAGGCAATAGCTAGGTCTGGCCAGCCATCGCGGTCAAAGTCATCCAC
>FWWL01003901.1_pt1 | contig 26235 bp, 25 predicted proteins | sample 2228331 | NCBI WGS metagenome assembly FWWL01 (sample SAMEA103939775, study PRJEB20133) | metagenome
CGGCGCGCCGGAGCGCCCGCTGTTCACCGCCATCGGACTCGCGATCTTGGCGTTCTGGACGACGGCCGCCGGCGATACGCTCGAACCCATCACGGGCGAGATGGACGGCGGCATCGAGCTCTTCTTCCTGTCGGGCCTCGCCATGGTGGCCTCGGCGACGTACGTCCTCGTGTACAACATCGACATGTTCCTGTGGGCGCTGGCGAGGGCGGGCCGACTGTTCGCCCGTGTGCTGCCCGCAGTCAAAACGGCCGTCGCCTATCCATCCCAGTACAAGTTCCGGAGCGGCATGACCATCATGATGATCGGGCTCGTCGTGTTCGCGCTCACGATGATGTCGACCATGAACGCCAACTATGACCGCCTCTTCCTGAGCGAGGCATCCCGCGGCGGTTGGGACATCGAGGCCACGGACAGCCCGAGTAATCCCATCCCCGACATCAGCTTTGCCCTCCGGGATACCGGTGCCTTCGACGTCGGCCAGTTGGAAGCGTGGGGCAAGCTGGGCGTGGCCCATGCCGACCGGCCCGGCGTGCAACAGCTCGACGCCGACGGCATGCCCTATGACGAACCGAAGCCCTACACCGTCTATCTGGCGGAGCCGCAGTGGTTGACGGAGACACGGGTGCCGCTCCGCGCCCGCGCTCGCGGCTACGAGACCGACCGCGACGTGTGGCAGGCGCTGATCGATGATCCCACCAACGTCGTCATCGACTCGTTCGCGTTGCCCGACCAGGGATTCGGTTTCGGCCCTCCTGCCTTCCAGTTGCGGGGGGTCGACTTCGGCGCCACCACATTCGACCCGATCCCGCTCCGCATCGTCGACAAGACCAGCGGCGTGAGCCGCGATGTCAAGCTCATCGGGATCGTGGCGACCGGCGCCAGCACGACCTTTCACGGGCTGTACGTGCCGCGGGAGACCTTCGCCTCGGTCCTGGGAAGACCCATGTTCAACACGCACTTCGTGCGCCTGAAGCCAGACGTGGACTCGGTCCGAGCGGCAAAAGCCATCGAGGCGGCGCTGCTCGAGCGCGGCGTGCAGGCGGATTCCATCGAAGAGCGCGTCGAGGAAGAGCAGCGGCTCTCGAGCGCGTTCCTGTACCTTCTGCAAGGCTTCATGGGAATCGGGTTGTTCGTCGGCATCGCGGCGGTCGGTGTCATCGCCTTCCGGACCGTAGTGGAGCGCCGGCAGCAGATCGGGATGTTGCGGGCCGTCGGGTTCACGAGGGGAATGGTAGGCTTGAGCTTCTTCCTCGAATCCGCGTTCATCACGAGTCTGGGCGTACTGAGCGGCATCGGGCTGGCGCTGCTGCTGTCCAATCGCCTGCTCCTCAGCAGCGCCTTCGGCGATGCCGATTTCGAGAGCTTCTACGTCCCGTGGCTCCAGGTGTTCGGGATCGGGGCGTTCGCGTTCCTATCGTCCGTCGTGATGACGATCGTTCCAGCCCGCCAAGCCGCGAGCATCCCGATCGCGCAGGCGCTACGCTACGAATGAGTCCTCGTTGAACCGTGCTCGGGTCGGGTCCTACCATGGAGGCCAGCAGGAGGGATACATGCGCACCGAAATTTGGGAATCCGATCCGTTCAGCGCCAAGAAGTCCGATCTGCTGGCCACGGTGGACACGGACTATCGCTTCGAAAAGGGGGACGAGATCTACATCGACTCCGGCGGCAAGACGACCAAGGTCCGCATCATGCATGTCTGGGTGCATGTCAAGAATGGGAATCAGATGACCCGCGACGTGCTAGCCCTGAAGATCTAGCACCATGGGCGCCTTGCTGTCCCGGCATGCCCGGGGTCGCCTCGTCTCTGTGGCCATCGCCGGCTTGGTTGTGGTCGCTTCGGCGTGCGGAGGTGGGGGAGAGGAGCCTACTGTCTCGCCTTCCCCCACCGTGCGAGGGGGAACACCCGCCCCGACTGTGACGCCGCGAGGATCCGCGGGCACGCCGGTGAGCTCTCCCCAGGCGCTCCAGGAATACGCCCTGCCGGCGGGGGGCTTCCCGCACAGCCTCGCGATCGATGCGCAGGGACGCATCTGGTTCACGGAGCTCTTCGGTAACCGCCTTGGCCGCTTCGATCCAGAGGTTCAGGCCTTTCAGGAGTGGGCCGTTCCGAGGCCGAACGCTCAGCCGCATGGCATCGCCATCGCCCAGGACGGAAGCGTGTGGATCACCTACATCGGGCTCAGCGCCATCGCTCGCTTCGATCCCGCTACCGAGCGCTTCGAGGAGTTCTCGATTCCGACACCCAATTCGGGTCCGCATACGCTCGTGTTCGATGCGAAGGGCCAGCTCTGGTTCACCGAATCGCGTGGCGACCGGATCGGCCGCCTCGACCCTGCAACGGGCGATATCGTCGAATATCCGGTACTCACGCCGAACAGTGTTCCGTACGGAATCACGGTAGCGCCCGATGGGAGCGTCTGGTTCGCGCTGCTCAGGGGAAGCAAGATCGGGCGTGTCGATCCGGTGGAAGGTGTAGTCACGGAATTCCAACCGCCCACAGCAGGACAGGGGGCGCGCCGAATCGCGGCCGACGCATCGGGCCGGCTGTGGTTCACGGAGTACAACGCTGGTCAGCTCGGGATGTTCGATCCCGCTACGGGGACGTTCCGTGAGTTTCCCACGCCGACGCCCAACTCGAGGCCTTATGCCATCACTATCGCGCGCGACGGGGCCATCTGGATCACGGAAGAAGCGGGCAACGCCATCGCTCGGTTCGATCCCGCGACAGAGGCGTGGCAGGAGTTCCCGATCCCAAGTCCGCAGGCGGCCTGCCGGACCATCGCGGAAGATGCAACGGGCGTGATCTGGTGCCCGGAGTCGGGCCCGTCGAATCTCTTGCGGTTGGATCCATCCGGACTCGTGAACCCTTGAGGGAGGAGAGCACGTTCATGGCGGAGGAAATCGGCCTGTTCGAAGCGATCTACACGCAGAAGGCGATGCGGCGCCTCAGACCCGACCCGGTGCCTGACGAACTCATTCGCAGGATCATCGACGCGGCCATTCGCGCTCCCAGCGGCGGGAACCGCCAACCCTGGAACTTCCTCGTTATCCGTGACCCTGAAACCAAGCGCGTCATCGCCGAGTATTACAAGCGCTCGTGGGATGCCAGCTACGGGGCGTTGCCGCCCGATGCGCTCGGACAAATGGACGAGCAGGCGCGCCGCAACTATCGGTCTGCGCTGCACCTCGCGGAGCACCTGGCCGAAGTCCCGGTGCTCATTTTGGTGTGCCTGCGGAACGCGCCGCCGCCGGGAACGCCCGACATCGTGCGGTCCTCTCACTACGGGTCGATCTTCCCAGCAGTGCAGAACCTCATGCTCGCGGCGCGAGGTCTGGGGTTGGGAACAGCCCTGACGACGCTCCACAGAGCCTACGAGCGCGAAATCAAAGATCTGCTCGGCATCCCCGAACACGTGGAGACGGTTGCCCTCATCCCGGTCGGCTGGCCAGTGGGGCGCTTCGGTCCCGCGGCACGTCTTCCTGTCGAGAAGGTCACGTACTACGAGCGATGGGGCGTGACCAGGGCATAGGCGCGCCGGCGGGTGTTGATCGAACACCGGTCCGTCGCTAGTATTGTGCGAAATCGCACGATCGGGGGTGGGCCGAGCCGTTCGGCGCACCCGCGCCGGAGCGCTCATGCCCATAGACATCCCGGAAGTCGTCATCGACCGGCTGCCCGTGTACGCACGGGCGCTCGCCTTACTCGAGGCCAGCGGCCGTGAGGTGGTGAGCTCTCAGGAGCTGGGCACGCAGCTCGGCGTCACGCCCGCCCAGATTCGCAAGGACCTCAGCTACTTCGGAAGGTTCGGGAAGCAGGGCCGTGGGTACAACGTCCGCCAACTCCGAGAGACGCTCCGTCGCATCCTCGGGTTGGACCGCCACTGGGAGATGGTCCTCGTTGGCGTAGGACAGCTCGGACGCGCGATCCTCAACTACGCTGGCTTCGAACCGCAAGGCTTTCGCATCGTGGAGGCGTTCGACGCCGACCCCGCCGTCATCGGGGAGCGCATCGGCGGCCTCGTGGTGCGAGACGTGGCCGACCTCGAGCGCGTGCTGCACGGCCGGCACATTCAAATCGCCATCGTGGCCGTGCCTGCTTCTGCGGCCCAGTCGGTGGCCAACACCCTCATTCAGGCAGGCGTGCGCGCCATCCTGAACTACGCGCCCATCGCAATCCAGCGACCGCCCGATGTCCACGTCCGGGACATCGATCCCGTGCTCTCGCTCCAGAGCATGACCTTCTATCTCAAGCAGAAGGAATCGCCCTCCAAGTAGCGGCGAGGGGCTCGAGCGAAGCCCCTCGGTAGCTCTCACCGCGTCCTGGTCGCCAGCCTCTCAGCTCGCCGTCCCCGGCGCATGCGCTCTGCGCCACCACGCGCGCAGCGCCAGGGTCGCGACGGCGGCCGGCGGGGCGATCCACCAGGAGTAGACCACCACCACGAGGACGCCACTGGCGATCACCGCGAGCGTCTCCAGGGAGCGCTCCCAGGCCTCGCGCGCTGCGGACAGCGGATTGGTCATGGGCGCGGGCTGGGGCGGCTGTACGCGGGCCGCGGCAGGCGTGAGATGGACCGTGATGGTCGCGAGCTCGCTCAGGTTCTGGAGGAGGTTGATGCGCCCCTGCACCTGCTCGATCTGCTCGCGAACCTGGTTGATGCGGTCCGTAATCACGAGGATGTCGTCGAGATCTTGGGCGCGTTCGAGAAACGCCAGGTACTGTCGCTCGGTCGCCTCGAGATTCCGCAGCCGCGCCTGCAAGTCGGTATATTCCTCTGTCACGTCGGAGCTTTCGGACTGTTCGTTCACAACGTCCACTGCCAGATTCCGAAGGCGGGCCATCACGTCTTCGTACTGGCGGTCGGGGACACGGATGGTGATGGAGCCGACCTCATATTCGTCGTCGCCGACGCGCTGCTTGCCGAGGCTCGAGCTCGCCACGAAGCCGCCGGCACCCGTCGCGATGCGCCCCACGTCCTCGAACGTCCGGGTCACGTTCTCCACGGCGAGATCCAGCGAGGCGGTTCGGATGATGGTGCGGTCGACGGATGCAGCCACGCCGACCCCAGTCTCCGTTGCCGATTCTCCAGAGGCCGCTTCCGGCTGGACGGCACGGCCTGTAGCGGCCGGACCCGACGGTGCCACGTCATCGCTCGGGCCCTGCAGGACAGTCGGCGGTCTCGCTCGCTCTCCATCGCGCCCGCCAGAGCCCGCGGTGCCGGCGAGCCAGCCGATGGAGGCGAGAGCGACGACCGCCGCGACTCCGATGAGTAGGTTGCGCTTGGTCATGGCCGGTTCCTCCTCGCACGTGGCGTTCACGAGGTAGACGCCGAGCGTCGCGCCAAGGTTCCCGCTCAGCGGAAGTCGCTGACCTCGTACGTTCGCCCCATACGGCCACGGTAGTAGTCCGCGACGCCGAGGAGCATGGCGCGCAGCATGACCTGCTGCCCCCGCGCCAGGAGGCCCAACGCCTGGGGAATGCGTGTGGCCCAGAAGTAGAGGGTGAAGAACGCGTACCTCAGCGCGGAACGCTGATGCTTGCGCACGAGGTAGAGCCGATTACGCGTCGCGTAGTACAGCTTGAAGGGCGTCATCCATCCCCCTCCGCTGGATCCGCTCTCGCGGTGATACACCACGGCGTCGGGCACGTAACGGATGCGGAAGCCGCGGTCGCGGGCGCGCTTCAACAGGTCGGTCTCTTCGTAATACATGAAGAACGCTTCATCGAATCGACCGACCTCGGTGAAGAGGGCGCGTGGCACCAGCGCGCAGCAGAAGCTCGCAGTCTCGAGTTCGCGAGGAACGCTCGATGCTGGCCCGTCGGGTTTACCGTGGAACGTGTCACGAAAGAGGCCGAGCGTCCAGTCGAATCCGCCAGCGTGGGTGCTGATGATGCGATGGTCGAAGTACCAGAGAATCTTCGGTATCGCGACCGTGCGGTCATCGGCCACGGAGAGCAGACGGTCGAGCGCGTCTGGCGTCGTGGTGGCGTCGCTGTTCATGAACAGGACGAAGTCGCAAGGCCCGGCGAGCGCCCGGTCGAGACCGACGTTGTTCCCTCGGGCGAACCCGAAGTTCTCCTGCCCGGCGATCACGTCTGCCTGCGGCAGGAGCTCCCGAACGCGATCCACGGTGCCGTCGGTGGATGCGCTGTCGACCACGACGATGCGAAGGTTCGGATAGCGGAGCGCTCGGACGGACGCAGCCCATTCGTCGATGAAGCCCGCGCTCTGGTAGGTGACCGTCAGGAGGACAACCGCGGGCGCGCGACCCTCAGCCATGCCTGGTGAGCGAAGCCGCGAACTCGTCGAACGCTTCGCGCCAGTCCCGCAAGACAACACCGACCCGCGCCCCAGCCGTATTGGCGAGCACAGAGTATGGGGGCTTTCGGGGACCATCGGCGCCGTTGCGATACTCGCGGGACGTCACAGGCGTGACGCGGACATCCGCCCGGGCCCACTCGATGATGCGGAGCGCCCACTCGTACCGCGACGCCTCTCCCGCGTTGGTGAGGTGGTACACGCCGGACGGCGCCTCGCTCGTCACGAGACGGATGACTGCGTCCGCCAGATCCCGGCACCACGTGGGGGTGGCGACCTCGTCGTTCACGACGCGCAGCTCGCGGCTGTCGGCAGCCGCCCGCAAGAGCTTGGCAGGGAAGTGGTGGTCGCTGTCGCCATAGAGCCAGGCGGTGCGAACGACGTAGTACCGTGGGCACCGCTCGACCACGGCGCGTTCACCGCAGAGCTTCGAATAGCCGTAGGCGTTGACCGGGTTCGGTCCGTCCGATTCTTCGTACGGCGAGCGCTTCGAGCCGTCGAACACCTCGTTCGTACTGATATAGACGAAACAGGCGCCGACCTCGCACGCGGCGCCTGCCACATTGAGCGTACCGATGGCGTTGACCTGCTGTGCGCGCAGCGGCTCGCGTTCGCAGCGCGCGGTATCTGTGAGCGCGGCCGCATGGATGATCACGTCGGGGCGGAAGCCGTGTACCGCGGTGCGGACACGAGTTTCGTTCGTCACGTCGAGCTCGCGGCGCGTTGGCGCCGTGACCGCGTGCCCTGCCAGCGCCCGCTGCAACTCGCGGGCGAGTTGCCCTCCCCCTCCGGTGATGAGCACCCTCATCGCCCGAAGCCTAGCGCACGGGACTGAGGATCGCCAGCGCGAGTCCCGCGCGCGTAACGCCCCGAGGCACTAGGATAAACGCGAGGGCATGACACCGCCAGGACGCCTCGCAGCCGCAATGACAGCGGGGACAGCGTGAACGCCGGGCTGTTCCTGCTGATCCCGCTGGGCTTCGCTGTCGGCGCCTTCGGCACCATGATCGGGGCGGGCGGCGGGTTCATCTTGGTTCCCGCGCTGCTGTTGCTGTACCCGGACTACGGCCCCGAGGGCGTCACCGCCATCTCGCTGGGGGTGGTCTGGGCGAACGCCACGTCCGGCTCCATCGCCTACGCCAGACAGCACCGCATCGACTACGTGACGGGCCTGCTCTTCGCCGGGGCCTCGATCCCGGGAGCGCTCGCCGGCGCGATCCTCGTACACAGGGTGCCCGAGCGGGTGTTCAGCGCGCTCTTCGGCGCCCTGTTGTTGGCGCTGGCCCTCGTCACGACTCGGCGGCCTCGACCGACCGTCCGCGAGCCGCGAAGGACGCGGGGGCTAGTGACCCGCATGCTCACGACGAGCGACGGCGTCACCTACCGCTACGCCTACCCCCTCTGGCAGGGGGTGGCCCTCAGCGCGGGCATCGGGTTCGCATCGAGCCTGTTCGGTATCGGCGGAGGCGTCGTCCACGTACCTGCCATGATTGTGTTCTTTCGGGTGCCGGTCGAATTTGCGGTCGCCACCTCGCATTTCATCCTGGCGTTCATGGCGGGCGGCGCCACTGCGGCTCATCTGTTCGACGGGACGCTACGAGGCGAGCGGTTGGCCCAGACGACCGCGCTCGCGGCGGGCGCGATCCCGGGCGCCCAGGTCGGCGCGTGGCTCGCTCACCGGGTGCGTGGAAGAACGATCGTCATCATGCTTTCGCTCGCGCTCGTCGTTCTCGCCGGCAGGTTGTTCGTGAGAAGTCTCGCAGGGCTCTGAGCGTGAGCCGCGCGTACGGCCTCCTCCCGAAGTACACTGGTTCCCGCCATGACCCGACGCCTACCCGCAGGCAAACTTCCGCACGACCTGCTCGCCCGCCTTCTGGCCGAAGTCGCGCCCGCTGACCCTCGGGTCCTGCTGGGCCCCGGCGTCGGTCGAGACGCCGCCGTCCTCGACATGGGCGAACGCGTGCTCGTCGCCAAGGCCGACCCGGTGACGTTCGCGACCGACCTCGTTGGTTGGTACGTGGTCAACGTCAATGCGAACGACATCGCGTGTCTCGGCGCGACGCCGCGATGGTTCATGGCGACGGTGCTCTTGCCCGAGGGCGCACCGCCCGAATTGGCCGAGACCGTCCTCCGACAGGTGCACGAGGCTTGCTCCCGTCTGGGCGTCGCGCTCGTCGGCGGCCACACGGAGATTACCGTCGGCCTCGACCGCCCCCTGATCTCCGGCGCGATGCTGGGAGAGGCGGACCGGGATGAGATCGTCTGGCCTGAAGGCGCACGCGAAGGCGACCATGTGCATCTCAGTAAGGGCATCGCCATCGAGGGAACGGCGCTCCTGGCGCGCGACGCCGCCGACGAGCTAGCCCGGGCTGGCATCCCGCGGGAAACGATCGAGCGAGCATCATCGATGCTGTTCGACCCCGGCATCAGCGTCGTGACGGATGCCCTTACACTGCGGGCGGCGTGCCGCGTGCATGCGCTGCACGACCCGACGGAGGGAGGACTCGCGACCGCGCTGCACGAGCTCGCCGAGAGCTCGGGGCGCGCACTCCACGTCTCCGGTTTGGAAGGAACCGTGCTGCCCGAAACCCGGGACGTCTGCTCCGCGCTGGGCATCGACCCGATGGGCCTCCTGGCTTCGGGAGCTTTGCTCGCTGTCGTCCCGCCAGAGGACTGCGAGCGGTCCGCGCGGGCTCTGGCGTCGAAAGGAATTCCGTCGTTTTGTCTTGGAAAGGTCGTGGCGGGTCCGCCAGCGGTTATAATGGTCGGACCGGAAGGGGAGTCGCCCTTGCGCCGGTTCGAGCGAGATGAGCTGGCGCGTCTGTTCGAGGGGCTACTTTCCCGAGGCCCGGCGGGCCTTCCACCGGGCACTTCTGGTTGAGGCGAGGTGTGGTCGTGGCACAGACGAAGCCCCGAACGGTCGGAGAACTCAGGGCGGCCGGATACCAGGTCGTCCCCGTCAAGGAGGAGATGCGGCGGAACCTCATCCGCAAGATCCGGGCGGGTGAGGAGCTGTTCCCCGGGATCGTAGGATACGAAGACTCGGTCATTCCCCAGCTCGAGAACGCCATCCTGTCCGGTCAGGACATCATCTTTCTCGGGGAGCGGGGCCAGGCGAAGTCCCGTCTCATCCGTTCCCTCGTCAACCTGCTGGACGACGAAGTCCCGGCGATCGCGGGCTGCGAGATCAACGACAACCCGTACGCGCCCATCTGTCGCAGTTGCCGGGACCGGCTGGCGGCGGAAGGTGACGATGTCGAGATCACATGGCTCGGGCGTCACGATCGCTACGGCGAGAAGCTAGCGACGCCGGACATCACCATCGCCGACCTCATCGGTGAGGTGGACCCGATCAAGGTCGCGGAGGGACGATATCTCTCCGACGAGTTGACCATCCACTACGGGCTCATTCCGCGCACCAACCGCGGCATCTTCTGCATCAATGAGCTCCCGGACCTGGCGGAGCGCATCCAGGTAGGGCTCCTGAACATCATGGAGGAGCGCGACGTGCAGATTCGGGGCTACCGTGTCCGCATGCCGCTCGACGTGATGGTCGTGGCGTCGGCGAACCCTGAAGACTACACGAACCGCGGACGGATCATCACGCCGCTCAAGGACCGGTACGGCGCCCAGATTCGTACGCACTACCCACGCAAGGTCGAGCACGAGATCGGCATCATGGAGCAGGAGCGCGCCACGTTCGCCGACACGGGCTACCGCGTGGTCGTGCCGCAGTACATGAAGGAGATCGTGGCGGAGATCACGCGGCTCGCTCGCCGTAGCCCCGACGTGAACCAGCGGTCGGGCGTGTCGGTGCGCGCCTCGATCGCGAACTACGAGTCGCTCCTGGCGAACGCCCTCCGGCGCTCCATCCGTCTCGACGAGAGCGAAGTCGTCCCCAGGATCAGCGACTTGCCGTACGTGGTGCCGACGCTGAGCGGCAAGGTCGAATTCGAGACGGTCGAGGACGGCAAGGAGGAGCAGATCATCGAGCGGCTCATCCAAGGCGCCGTCGTCGCCGTCTTCAATCGATACTTCAATGTCGTCGACCTCGAGGACGTGGTGGCCCGGTTCAAAGCGGGTCTGTCGGTGGAAGTAGGCGACTCGGTTCCGTCGTCCGTGTACGTGAAAATGGCGAAGGAGATCGACGGGATGGAACGCGCCATCGAGCGGCTCTCACCCGGGTGTCCGGGCGAGATCGCAGCGGGCGTGGAGCTAGTGCTCGAAGGCCTGCACCTGAACAAGCGCCTGAACAAGGACCGCATCTCGGGCAAGGTGCAATATCGAGGCTGATGCGAAGCGTGCCGAGGCGCCCTCCCCAAGGAGGGCGCTCGCGCCTTCAGGGGCGCCAATGGGAGTACGATAGCCGAGGGCCGGACGAGAGGATCGGACGATGGTGTTGTACCGCTATTCGGAGTGGGACGGGTCGCAGGAGATTCCGAAGCTCGACGCCGACGACATCTTGGAATCCCTGACCGACGACCTGATGAACTTCGGCGACCTCCAGCACGCCCTGCGCAATCTGCTGCAGCGGGGCATGCGGAACCCCTTGGGCCAGCGGCTCCAGGGCCTGCGTGACCTCTTGCAGCAACTGCGGCAGCAGCGACGCAACACCCTGGACCGGTACAACCTTTCGTCCGTGATGGAGGACATCAAGCGCCGCTTGGACGACATCCTCCAACGCGAGCGCGAGACCATCGATCGGCGGCTGCGGGAGGCGCTCGGGGACAGCGCTGCTGCCTCGGAAGCATCGAACCCGGAAGCGTCCCAGGATGCTCAGGACAGCCCAGCAGGGCAGTCGTCGACCGATGCGGAGGCTGGTGAGCGGGCGAGCGGCCAGCAAGGTGACAGTGAGCGGCAGCAGTTCGCCGAGATGCTGAAGAACATCGCCAGCCGGAAGAAGAACTTCCTGGACAACCTGCCGGAAGACCCGGGTGGACGGATCAAGGAGCTCCAGAACTACGAATTCATGGATCCGGAGGCGCAGCACCAGTTCCAGGAGCTCATGGAGATGCTCCGCAAGGCGATGCTGGAGACATTCTTCAAGGACCTGCATCGCCAGATCGCCGAGATGACGCCGGAACAGCTCCAGCGCCTCAAGGAAATGGTGCGTGACCTCAACCAGATGCTGTCGGAGCGGATGGCAGGGGGCGAGCCGGACTTCCAGGGCTTCATGGAGCAGTACGGGGATTTGTTCGGTCCGAACCCGCCCCAGAACCTCGACGAGCTGGTCGCCCGGATGCAGCACCAGATCGCCCAGATGCAAAACCTGCTCGACAGCCTGCCTCCGGAGATGCGGCGCCAGCTCCAGGACTTGCTGATGGACAAAATCGGCGACCCCGAGCTTCAGGCGGAGCTCTCCGAGCTGGCCGCGAATCTCGAATTCATGTATCCCATGCGCGACCTGCGGAACCAGTATCCCTTCCGCGGCGACGAGGAGATCGACCTCGGCGAGGCCATGCGTCTCATGGCGCGTATGCAGGACATGGACGAACTCGAGCGTCAGCTCGAGCGCACGCAGTACGGCGGCGAGATCGACGAGATCGACGTCGAAAAGCTGCGCGAGATTCTGGGAGACGAGGCTGCCGAGACGCTCAATCAGCTCAAGCAGTTCCTCGAGATCCTGGAGGAGGCCGGTTACATCCGGCGGAAGGGGAACACATGGGAGCTCACGCCGCGGGGGACGCGCAAGATCGGGCAGAAGGCCCTCGGCGAGATCTACGCCCAGCTCAAGAAGGACGCCGTCGGCAAACATGCGACCCGCGAGCGGGGTGTCGGCGGTGAGCGGGCGGATGACACGAAGCGATACGAGTTCGGCGATCCGTTCCACCTCGCGCTGGACAAGACCATTATGAATTCGCTGCAGCGGGAGGGCCCGGGGGTGCCGGTCCGGCTGGACAAGGACGATTTCGAGGTCTACCGATCGGAGCAGCTCACCCAAACGGCGACCGTCATGATGGTCGACCTGTCATGGTCAATGGCGCTCCGCGGGTCGTTCCAGGCGGCGAAGAAGGTCGCGCTCGCCCTGAACAACCTGATTCGTACGCAGTTCACGCGCGACAGCCTGTACATCATCGGGTTTTCGGCCTACGCGCGCGAACTGAAGGCGGAGCAACTGCCGTACGTGCGCTGGGACGAAAGCGTGCTGGGGACCAACATGCATCACGCGTTCATGCTGGCCCAGCAGTTGCTCTCGAAGCACAAGAACGGCACCCGGCAGATCATCATGATCTCCGACGGTGAGCCCACGGCCCACCTCGAGCGCGGACGCTCGTACTTCGCGTATCCGCCGAGTCCCGTCACCGTGCGCGAGACCCTCAAGGAAGTGAAGCGCTGCACGCAAAAGGGCATCGTCATCAACATCTTCATGCTCGACAGGAACTACTACCTCAAGGAGTTCGTGAACCAGGTCGCCAAGATCAACAAGGGCCGGGTGTTTTACACGACGCCGGACCGCCTGGGCGAGTACATCCTCGTCGACTACGTACGTCACAAGCGGAAGAACATCAGGGGAGCGGCGTAACCCTTCGAGCCTACCGATGGCGCTCGGGCAGGTCGATCCCCAGTCGAGGGGCGAGCTTCTCCTTCAGCTCACGCGGGTCGGGGAAGCGCTGGGCCTCCCTGTTGGAAAAGATCAACTCGCTGTCCAGAAAGACGGCGAACACACCTCCTGAGGAAGGACGGAGCTCGACGGCCTCCACGTACGGCTCGAACGCGTTCAACAGCTCTTGGGCGATCCAGAGCGCTCGCGCCGTGAACCGGCACGCCGTGCAGTATTCAATCACGATGCGCCCGCGTCGCTCCGTCATGTCTGCCGTTCCTCTTCCCGCCGTTCCGGGGGACTGGAGGCGATCGGTGCGGGCGCCGGAATGCGCACGACGATGACGCGAGGGAACGGAACATCGATGCGCTCGCGCTCGAAGCGCCGCTCGGCGCGCGCTCGAAGTTCCGCGATGGCCTCCCACTGCCGCGCCGGGCTAAGGTCGGTCGGGAAGGTCACGCGGATCGAAAGATCCTGCGGTCGTGCGGCTTCGAGCGTTGTAGGCGGTGCCAGCATCAGCTTGCCGTAGTACGGATCGCGGCTCAGCTCACGGCCCACGTCGTCGAGAATCGCTGCCGCCTTCGTGAGGTCGGCCTCTTTGGCGGCCGCCAGTCGGGCGGAGAGTCGCGTCAGATTGCTCGCCACGCCCACCTGGCTGTTGGGCACGTAGTGCACCGCGCCATCCAGGTCGCGAATCACCGTGCGTCGGAGGTTCACATCCTCGACCATTCCCTCCCTGCCGGCGATGGCGACGACATCGCCGATGCCGTACTGGTTCTCAAGAAGGATGAAGACACCGTTGATCGCGTCCCGCACGAGGCTTTGTGCGCCGAACCCGATAGCGAGCCCCACGATCCCCGCGCCCGCCAGCAGCGGACCGATGTTGACCCCGAATTCGGAGAGGGCCGTCACGAAGCCCACGCCGATGATCACGGTCCACGCCGTACGGTGAAGGACGGCCATCAGGGTGCGGAGCCGCTGCTCCTCCTCCAGCGGTAGGCCGGACGACGTCCGCCGCACGACCGCGCGGATCATCGGCGCGAATACGCGGTCGATGACGACGAGGGCGACGGTGACGGCCAGGGCGACGCCCAGGATCCGGCCCCCGCGGAATCCGACGTTTCGCCAGACCTCGTCCCAATCGATGGCGAGCAGCGGGGTCATGCGTCTGCTGACCTCACGACCAGGGCTGGAAGATCATCAGGTACAGGATAACGATGAGCGCCACCCCGAGAAGATTGCCGATCACGATGGGCCCAGGTTTGCGCAACTCCGCTAGCATATCGTCGGGAACGGAACCGTCCGCTGGCAGCGTGTCGGCTCGCCTGGCCATCCGCAGGTAGAAGGGCCGGAGGTACAGGAACGTGATCGCCAGGCCGACGAAGTACAACGTTTGAGCGACCGACAGCCAGGTCTCACCCAGACTGATGTCGGCGCGCCAGGCCGTCAGCCAACCGAAGACCGGAATGGCGATAGCGGAAGGAAGGATGAGCGCATTCTCGGCGAAGCGGACCATCGACAGGTGGGCTCGGAGCTCGTGCGGATGGCGCGCCCGCGCCGCGGCAACCAAATTGGGAATTTCGAGGCCTTGTCCGGCAAAGAACGCGAGGACGGCCAACACGTGGAGAAACTTGAACGTCAGAATCTGATCCTGAAGGTCCAAGCGCGGCTCCTTTCGGCTACGGCTGCCACTCCGGCTCGGCATAGGGCATCCCCAGGGCCTCGGCGACCGCTCGCTGCGTGAGCGCCCCGCGATACGTCGAGAGGCCCGCCCGCAGCGCAGTGTCCCGCTGCAGGGCCGCCTCGACCCCGCGAGCCAAGGCGAGGACGTACGGGAGCGTGGCGGCAGTCAGGGCTGCCGTCGCGGTGTACGGGACAGCGCCGGGCATGTTCGCGACGCAGTAGTGAACGACACCGTCCTCGACATAAATTGGATCGCGGTGCGTCGTTGGCCTGGCGCCCTCGACCGACCCTCCCTGGTCGATATCGACGACCACAACCACGGCGCCGCTTCCCATGGAGCGGACCATCTCGCGGGTGACGACCTGCGGCGCACGACCACCGAACACGTGCGCAGCCGTGATGAGCACATCGGCGCCCGCCAGGGCGGCGCGGAGCGACGCCGCGTTCGACATCAGCGTGGCAACTCGACCGGGCCATCGGTCGGCGAGCTGCCGCAAGCGTGTGGCGTCGATTCCGAGAACGGTGGCTCTTGCGCCGAGCGCCACGGCAACCATAGCAGCGTTAGTGGCGACGGTACCGGTGCCGAGGATCACGACGTGAGCGGGAGGCGCTCCGGGAAGACCCGAGAGCAACTTTCCGCGGCCGGGACCCGGCTTGCGCAGATACTGCGCGCCGATCTCGGTCGCCATGCGTCCGGCGATCTGGCTCATGGGGATGAGCAGGGGCAAGGTCCCGTCAGGAAGGCGCACGGTCTCGTACGCGATCGCGGTGACGTTGGCGTCGAGCAACGCCGAGGCCACTTGCGGGGAGGCGGCGAGGTGCAAGTACGCGAACAGCGTCAAGCCCGACCGGAGAAAGCGAAATTCCTCCGGCTGAGGTTCCTTCACTTTCACGAGCAGATCAGCGGTTGACCACACCGCTGCGGCATCTGCAACGATCTCGGCGCCAGCCGCCACATACGCGTCGTCGGGGAAGCCGGCGTCGGCACCGGCGCCCGTCTCGACCAGCACGCGATGGCCTTCGGATGTGAGCGCACGGACGCCTTCCGGCGTGAGGCCCACGCGATGCTCTTCCACCTTCCGCTCTCGGACGGTACCGACGATCATGCCACGCTCCGTTGCGGCCATTGTGGGGGTTCCGAGCGCAATGGCCAAGCGCCGCGGGCTCAACGTGGGCGAACGCGGATGACGCCGGCCATGCCGGCGTTCGCGTGCACGGTGCACATGAACACGTAGGTCCCCGGCGGCGTGAACGTGAGGGCGTACGTGAGACGAGGATTGCCGATCCGGCAACTCATTCCATCGGGACCCCGAGCTCGGCGACGACGTCGCGAGGGACGACCTCGACGGAGCGCACACCGGGCGTCTCCTGGATGACCTCCGCGACGTACGGCGCTCCGGGTCCCTCGGGAGCGAGCCAGCTCACCCGAACGTGCCCGTGTTCGACCTTCACGCGCAAACGCTCGCCTCGCGTGCGTTCGTCAGCCGCGAGCGCCCTGCCGACTGCCAGTTCGAGCTCCGAGTCCGCGACGACCTTGTCCTCCACGGAGCGCACGCCCTTCCGCGATGCGGCGGCCGCGTGCAGAAGATCCTTGATGCGCGGCGCGCGAACGTTGCCGAGCAGCGTGACAATGCCGTTCTCGACCAGGATTTCGACGTGCGTCAGATCGCCGGGTCCGAGGCCGAGCCGATGCGCGGCTTCGAGAATCGCGTCCCGAAGTTCGTCGTCGGGAACGAACGGCTCGGGCGGGGTTTCGGCCGTGTTGACCCAAACCCAGTGCGGCTGCTGCCAGGTCGCACGAGCAGTGCTCAGTCGGATGAGGTCACGGCCCACGCGCGCGGCATTTCCGATGAGGTGGGTGATGATGCCGTCCTCGGCGATCGCCACGCCCGTGAGGGCAGCGTAGCGTCCCCACATGCCTGTGGCCTCCGCCAACGCGATTCTGGTGTGGCGATCAGCCCAGTGCTTGTCAGGTGGGCAGTCGTCGCCGTCGGGCGCCACCCGCTCGTAGTCTCCTTGGGACCTGGCCGCTACGATCCGGGTCGGCTCGATGGCGATCTCGGCTCTGGGAACACGCCATGCGCGCGTTCGCAGGACTCCCGCAGCGATGATGAAGGAGTCGAGCGTCCACGCATCGTCGAGCATCTCGAAGCCGTGGAACCAACCTTCCGCGCCATCTGCAAACACAGCCCGCGTTCCGAACATGAGCACGCGCTCAGGCATACGGCATCCTCCGGTTCACAGGGTGAGAACGGCGCCCGAGAGAGGGCGTCCGCGCCGATTATAGGCGGCGGTTCCGGGTTGGAGACAGAGACGTTCGGCCTCAGCGGTGTGCGTTGCCGCCGCGACGACGTTGTCGTCCCGAGCGAGGGGGTTGCTGCGCCGAGGTCCGGCGCTGCTGCGCGCGTGCCCCGCGGCCGTTGCTCCCACGCTGGGCTTCGGTCATCCAGGAAGGCTTCTTCCGGGGCGGGAGCGACCCGGGCTCCGGAGGCCTGCTCGCGGCGACCGGGCGGTAACGGCCGCTCAGTCCGGCGGCGCGCATGGCAGCCTGGCCCGCTTGCCATGTGGGGCCGCCCGACCGGAACGGAGAGGCCATGGACGAAGCTCGCGGTCCCGGCGCCCCTTTGCTTTTCGGCGTGGTGAGCGTCGCTCTGCGCAGCGCTCCGGTCACGCCATGCAACGTTGCGCGCTTCATGGCGAGGTCGGCCGGCTGCCGGGGTTTGCGCGACTTGCCCTTACGGGCCGAGCCATTGGATTGCGGTTGATTCACGCTAGGCTTCTCGACTCTCTATTGCGGAATGGGTCCGCGCTTTTGCGTGTTCAGGCTCCGCGATGCAACACCTGCCCCGCTGGGACACCGGTGTGGCGACCTCGGTCCACCACCACGCGCCCGTTGACGATGACGTATTCGATTCCTTCAGGGAACCGACGCGGATCCTCGTACGTTGCAGTATCGGCGATCGTGTCCGGATCGAACACGGTCACGTCTGCCCAATACCCTTCGCGGAGCTCGCCACGGTCCTTCAGGCGGAATTTCCGCGCCGGTAGCGCCGACAGCTTCTGTACGGCCGCCTCGATCGGTACCAGCTTCTCTTCCCGCACGTAGCGGGCGAATAGACGCGGGAAGGTGCCGTAGAGGCGTGGATGGGGCTTACCAGTTCTGGACGGGATTCCGTCGCTCCCACCCATGCAGGTCTCGTGGGCGAAGACCCTTCGTAGGTCATTGTCGTCCATAATGAAGAGAATTGCAACCACGGCGCCCCGCTCCATCTCGACGAGACGCTTGCCGGCCTCGTACGGAGACAGGCCCATCTCGCGGGCGATATCACTGAGGCGCCGGCCCTCGTACTCGTGGTGCGTCTCCACGGACGCGATCATCCAGTCCTCCGCCTGCTCCATCGTCATCCCCTCGTACAGATACGCGGCGAGCGGCCCGCTCGAACCGGTGTAGGGGTACATATCGATGTGGGCGTCGATGCCTTCCGCGCGACGGCGGTCCAGCAAAGCCAGCGACTCCTTCGTTCGTCCGAAGTTGTGGCGCAGGGCCGCCTTGTGGTGCGAGATCTGCACGGGTACGGCCGCTTCCCGGCCGATGCGGAAGGCTTCTTCCATGGCGTCGAGCACGCCGTCGGCCTCATTGCGGATGTGGCTCGCGTACACCCCGCCGTGCTCGGCCACGACGCGCGCCAGCGCGACGAGCTCCTCCGTGGCCGCGTACCGGCCCGGCGCATAGATGAGGCCAGTCGAAAGCCCTAGGGCGCCGGCGCGCATGGCTTCGTCGAGCCGCCGCCGCATATCGTCCAGCTCGTCGTCGGTCGGAGCCCGACGTTCGCCGCCCATCGCCACGAAGCGAAGAACTCCATGCGGGACCAAGAAGGCTGCGTTGACGCTGATGCCCGCCTGAGCCACCGCATCGTAGAACTCGCCGCACGTCTCCCACCGCCACTCGGTGATGGTTCCGCCGAGGACGGCTGCCCAACCCCTCTCGAAGGCCTGGCGGAAGCGTTCGTTCGCCGGGGCTGCGCCCGCGCCGCAATTCCCCGCGATGCATGTCGTGACACCCTGCATGACTTTGAAGTCCATCGCAGGGCTCACGAGAAAGGCGACGTCATCATGGGCATGGACATCGATGAATCCCGGCGCGACGACGCGGCCTGATGCGTCGATCTCGCGGGCTGCCGCGACCGACTCCGGCGGTGAGGCGTCGCCCTGGCGCTCGACGATGCGGGCGATGCGTCCGCCCGTGATGACGACGTCGGCGCGGCGGGCTGGCGCGCCCGTGCCGTCGATGACCGTCCCGTTTCGGATGACGATGTCGGCGTCCATGTGACGGGCAATATGATAAGCGACGCTAGCGCTTCATCCAAGACGCGCCGGCGCGGCGGTCTACGGCCCGGTAACGGCCGGCGCGAAGTTCGTCGAGGAATTCGCGCTCCGTACGGAAAGGTCGTTCGAACTCCGTCGCTGCGGTGCCGACCTCGCGTACAGCGTGGGCGTCGCTGCCGCCGGTGCCGGGCAGCGGCAGGATTCGGGCGAGGCGGGCAGCGGTCTCGTTCTGAAGACGTCCCTCCGTGCCGTTCTCGATCTCGAAGGCGTGGAACCAACGGCGCGGGTCGGCCTCCGGCACGGCGCCGTACCGTCGCGAGGGATGAGCCAGGACCAGGATCGCATCCTCGTCGTCCGCGATGGCCTTCAAGCGCTCGATGCGTGCCATCTCGGGCATGTACGCGCTGAGGCCGAACGCGAGGACATGGCCCACGTCAGTCGTCACTTCCATGCCGCGCACGACCACGAGACCGAAGGCGCGCGCCAGGTCCTCGGCATCAGCCGCGGGCCAGAGGGCGTCGTGCTCGGTGATACAAATCCCATCGAGGCCAGCGGCGAGCGCGGCGCGCGCCAGCGCCTCCGGTGTGAGGGCGCTGCACGCGGAGTACACCCTGGTATGGCAATGCAGGTCGATCAGCAAATCGCCGTCGGGGCTACTGCCAGCCCTTTCGCGCGCCGGCCACCATCTCCAGCGGGCCAGCGGGCCAGTTGAAGCCGTAGCGCATCGCCTTGTTGATGTCTTCCGCGGTGGCGATCCCTTCCTCGAGGACCTTGCGCGCCTCCGCCACCATCGCGAAGTAGATGCGGTTGGCCACGAAGCCGTACTTCCCGGGCGCGTCCTTCACCCGGATTGTCACCTTGCCCAGCTTCTCCCCGAGCTCCTCCATCACGCGGATGACCTCTTCGGAGGTGTCGGGCGTGTAGACGATCTCGATGAGCTTCATTACGGGGGCGGGACTGAACCAGTGATAGCCGACGAAGCGATCCTTGCGCGATACGGCCTGGCTCAAATCCGAGATGGCGAACCCCGACGTGTTGCTGGCGAAGATGGCCGATGGCTTCACGATCTGATCCAGCTGGGCCCAGACCTTCTTCTTGAGTTCGAGATCCTCGGGCACGGCCTCGATGATCAGGTCGGCGTCGCGAAGGTCTTCGACCTTCGTGGTGAACGAGAGAATCTGCTGCGCGCGTTCGAGCTGCTCCTGCGTGTTCTTGCCCAGCTCCACCCCGCGCTTGATCCCAAAGCGGCCTTCGAAGATGGTCTCCCGCGTGCGCTGCAAGAGTTCTTCCGTGAGGTCACGGACGCGTGTCGGGATACCCGCGAGCGCGCACACCTGGGCGATACCGCCGCCCATCACGCCGCCTCCCATCACACCGATCAGCTTGATGTCGTCGACCTTCATCGCCGTCTCCTATGGTTGATTCGCCGTCATGCTACCGCCGGCGGGACAGGCGGGCCAGAGGAGGACGGCCCTTTCAGCAGGCCATCCGCCGGACGACTTCGAACAGTACTTGACAGCCGAGACGGAGATTCTCGATAGAGATCCGCTCGTTGTGTCCGTGAACGGTCGCGGCCTCGCGCCCGTCGAGCAACGCCGGCGTCAGCCCGTAGGCCACGGCGCCGCGGCGCCGGAAAACACGCGAGTCGGTAAAACCGGTCGCCACGCTGGGCAGGACCACAGCGTCTTCGACGTGCTCCCGCAGCACGTCCTCCATCACGCGGAAGAGCTCGGTGTCATGTGGCGACGGAGGTGCGTGCGACTCCATGACCTGCTCGACCTGCACCTTCGGATCGTCGATCACCTTCTTGAGCTCGGCGATAAATGCCTGCGGATCGGTGCCGGGCAGGAGGCGACAGTCGAGGCTCGCCTCCGCGACACCCGGGATGACGTTGTGCTTGATGCCTGCCTTCGCCATGGTGACGCTGATGGAATCCGTTAGGGTGGAGCGCATGACGTCATCCTCGGCGGCGAGGCGGTAGAGCGTCTCCTCGCTGACGTCTGGAATGAAGCCGGCGCGCTGGAGACGAGCGAAGTATTCCATGTGCGCGGGTGTCAGCCGGATCGGGCGCTGCCATTCGAGAACCCGGTGCAACGCGCGGACGAGCCGGTCGAGCGGATTGTTGCGGTGGGGGACGGAACCGTGCCCGGGGCGTCCCTCCGCGCGGAGGATCAGCCATAGGGGCCCCTTCTCCGCAACGCCGCACAGAAACGCCGGCCTCCGAACGCCTAGGAGCTCCGTGTGGCCACGGCCGCCCTCATTGATCACGTACTCGGCGTCCAGCGCCTCCGGGTGATGTCGGTCCAGCCAGTCGACGCCGTATGCGCTCCCCGCTTCCTCGTCCGCACACGCGAGAAAGACGACGTCGCGCTTCAGAGGCAAGCCGAGTCGCTTCACCAGGAGGAACGCCATCAGCTCCATGACGGCCAGCGATTTCATGTCCAGGGCGCCACGACCCCACACGTAGCCGTCGACGATGGCTCCGCTGAAGGGGGGATGCTCCCAGTACTGCGCCTCGACCGGCACGACGTCCGTATGGTTCAGTAACACCAGCGGCCGGCGTGAGCCGTCGCCCGCGAGCCGCGCTCGGAGGTTCATGCGTCCCTGGCTCGCGGCGTCCGAGGCGTCGTACAACTCGATCTCGGTGATGCCGTTCGTTCGCAGGACGTGTTCGAGGAACGTGCAAGCGGCCTCTTCGTTGCCCGGCGGGTTGGACGTGTCGATCCGGATGTAGCGGGACAGGAGGTCGGTCGCCTCGGCCGTCACTTCGTCCCAGTCGATACGTGGGGACTCAGCCACGTGTCCAGCTCCGCGCCTTGCGAGTCGGGGCGAACCCAAGGATAGCCAAGATACGGCTCAGCCGCTACGCCGCCGTACCCCGGGTGCGCTCAGTTGCCACGCCCAGACGAGGCCCACGGCGACCAACGAACCGCCGAAGACGCCGTTCGCGAGCCATCCTTGCAGGGGCCAGCTCCAGATCGATTGCCCCTCGCTGCTCGACCGGTCTCCCACTCGCACGTTGAAGGGGTGTCGGAGCATCTGCCCGTCGGCGAAATCCACCTCGACCTCGATGGTCCAGTCGCCTTCGCTCGAGACGGCAGAGCCGAAGCCGACGAACGATGCCTGCGTCGTCGACTGCGTCGTTTTCGATAGGTCGAGCGTAGCCTCCTCGTCGGCTCCTTTTCGGATGTGGAGCCGGGCGGACGTCGTTTCGGGAACGGTGGAGAACTCGGAGCCGAGACCCACATTGAAGGTGTTTTCGCCCGGGATGCCGGGGTCCACGCTCAGGAACAGTTGCAGCGGACCTACTTCGACGGCCTGGGTGAGCTCACCTGGGCGCCGCGAGGCCGCGGAGCGCTCGCCTTCGGATACTGCCGCGCTCGCCGGCGACTGGAGCTGTGTGAGCACCGCTACCGCTGCGAGCACAGCGACGGCGAGCGTGGCCTCCACGCGAACGGTCGCCGCGAGCCGATGGTGCAGGGCGCGCAGCGCGGCGCTGTGCCCGATGCCCGGCGAGCGCACGACCTGTCCCGGGCTTTCGAACCGCAGCGCCGCGTGCACGACCTGTGGTCTGAGGACGTACGCGTTGTAGGCCCCGACCACTAGCAGAAGAAGGGCCAGCGCGAGCTTGCCCGTGAGCGCCCGTCCCCAGTTGGTGGACCACAGGTCCCCGATGGCTTCGAGCTGCAGGAACGCCGACAGGACGCCGCTGGCGACGAGGAGCGCTACGGAGATCGTCGCGAGGATGGAGAAGCGCCTGAAGGCCTCGGCCGCGACGACGGTGCGCGGTCCTGCTCGCAGGGCGCGCAGCCAATGAGGGAACGCGAAGGCGGCCACCAGTAGCGAGCCCACCCACGTCGCGCTCCCGAGGCCGTGAAGGAAGTCGATGGTGGTGGACCACACGGCGCCGTCCCGAGCGGCGGCGTGACTCACGAGCGAGCTCGTGAGCAGGAGCCCCACGCCTGTGAGCGAGAGCCCCGCCAATGCCAAGGCGGTCGTCCGAGGGGTCGACCAGCGCCACCCTGCGATGAGAAGCACGAGTCCCCCGGCCGCGATGCCCTGGCGCGCCAGCAGATACGTGCCGAAACGCGTATCGAGTAGGAGTTCATCGGCGCGTCCCAGATCGCCGAGCCGGCTCGCCTGGACTAGGAGCTGCAACAGTGCGCCTTCGAACGCTAGCGCCACGGCGAGCGAGGCCACCACCAGGGTCACGACGCGCGTGGTCTTCCACGTGCGTTCCCGGTCGCCGCGACTCAGCAAACGCGACGCCGGCCAGGCGACGGTGAGCGCGAACGCGGTTCCGCCAGCCAGCGCGGCGCTCGCCAACAGCACGATCCATCGGGCGGCGCTGTCGAGCGGGGATGGCCGGTCGGATGCGCCGCCGGCGGCGTCGATGACCGCAGCCATGCCCCCTGGAACGCGGCCATCGGGCAAGAGAACGGTGAACGTGAACGAGCCCTGCCACGTGTGGGCGTCGACGGTCGAGAGGTTGCGCCAGACCACCGTGTAGTGTCCCGGCGGCAGCGGTTCGATGATGCGCGTCTCAATCGTGTCGGGGCTAGGGAACACCGGTGGCCCGAGCGGTACCTGGCGAGCCTCCTGGTTCCAGAGCTGAATCGTAGTGACGGACGGCTCGATGGGTTCAGTGAACACGACGGTGATGCGCTCGGGCGATGCGCGCAGGTGTGCACCGGGCGTCGGGTCGGAGGAGGCCTGTGACGCATGCGCCGACACGGAGCGCGCCGGAGCGAGCAACGTGACGCATAAGATGACAGCGGCGGCGACGGATACGGGACGCAGATGTCTCATTGCTCAGGAAACGCGAACCGCCCTCGATTGCGGGCGGTGGCGCCAGTGTACGGGGACGGGTCCGCGTAGGGCAACCCTACAGCACACCTCGCTCGCGGAGATAACGAATCGCCGCGGCCAGGCTCTCGTCGGGCTGGCGCTGATCGATTTCGAACACACGGAGGGCGTCCCCTGGCAGCCATTCGGCGATGTAGCGCCAGTCGACGGTGCCTCGTCCCGGGGCGCGATGGTCGGCGAGACCGTCGACGTCGTGCAGGTGGGCACCGATCGTGCGCGTCCTGTGCTGGCGCAGCCAGGCACGGCTGTCCACGAGCCCCAGCCGGCTCTGCACTTCTGCGTGGCCGACGTCGTGCCAGTATCCAGCGGCGTCGAGCGGATACGGCGCGAGCAGACTGGCGACCTCCTCGACCTGGGGTATTTCGTGATAGTGCAGGCGATTCTCCAAGCCGATAACGATGCCTCGCGCGCTCGCATAGGTCACCAGCGTTTCCAGCGTCCGGCGTGCCTGCTCCAGGTAAGCAGGGGTCATCATGGCCCGGCGTTCGACACAGCGCTGGCGCAGTGCGGCGACCTCCTCCCCCTCCCGAACGCCCGAATCGTACAGCCGCCGTAACCGGCGTTCCTCCTCGAACATCTCGCCGCCGACACTTCCGAGGTGCACCACGACGTACCTTGCCCCTACCTCGGCCGCGAGGTCGATGCTGCGTTTCGCATGGGCGATGGCGAGACCCCGCTCCTCTTCGTCGAGCGACGCGAGATTCAGCGAGCTGTTGCGCCTGCCGTTGCCATCGATGACCAGCGGGGCCGGCGCGTGAATGCTGGACAGACGCACGCCCGGCGTATCGACGAGGGACGCGAAGGGTTCCTCCGGCGTCGCGTGGCTGACCTCGATGGCATCGTAGCCCGCGGAGCGCGCGATCTCGACGAAGCGCCCCATGTCCTTCGCGAAGCGCTCCTGCTGCGCCCACATGGTCGAAAGGGACAGGATGCGGGTCACATCGGTAGTTGTACCAGAGCCCGAACGCACTGTCGCCCCCGGCCGATGCGGGTCGTGTATACTGGCGGCCACTCCGAGCCCGCCGAGAAGGAGGTGCACGATGGCCGAACCGGTCCCGGAACAGGTGCCCTACCCGGTCGATTTCGACGTCGAGCCATGCACCACAGGCCGCAACCGCCTCACGGTCGCCTTTCGGATCATCCTGGCGATTCCCCAGGTGATTCTGGTGGGAGGACCAGGGCTCATGTTCGGAGGGTTCTTCGGGTGGCCGTGGGGCGATATCGACGGGCGGTGGTTCCTGGCGGGCGGATCGGCAGGGCTGCTGGGCATAGCGGCCGAACTCGCGGCCGTAATCTCCTGGTTCGCGATCGTCTTCACCGGCAAGCAACCCCAAGGCCTGTGGGACCTGACGAACTTCTACATGCGTTGGCGGGCGCCCGTCGTAGCCTACACGGGGCTGCTGCGAGACGAGTACCCGCCTTTCGGCACCGGAGACCCATACCCGGTTCGCTACACCGCGGGTGACTTCCCCGAAAAGCGAGACCGGCTCTCGGTCGCCCTTCGTCTCATCTACGCCGTGCCGCATGTGATCGTGCTGTTCTTCCTGGGGATCGCCTGGCTCGTGACTGCCATCATCGGGTGGTTCAGTGTCCTGTTGACAGGGTCGTATCCCGAGGAGCTGTACCGCTTCGGCGTCGGGTACCTCCGCTGGACGCTGCGGGTACAGGCCTATCTGCTCTTGATGCGGGACGAGTATCCGCCCTTCCGCCTTGAATCCTGATCGGTGCTACCGAGGCGTTTCTCGTACCACGCGACGTCCCAGTAGCGCCCGAACTTTCGCCCGACCTCATGCATGACGCCCGTGAGCGAGAACCCGAACCGCTCGTGGAGCGCGACAGAGGCAGGATTGGGCAGGGTGATTGCGGCGACGGCAAGGCGAAGGTCTTCACCCGCGAGCGCTTCGAACAACGCCGCGTAGAGCATCGTGCCGATGCCCTGTCCCGTCGCATCCGGGGCGCAGTAGATCGTCGTCTCTACGGTGGTCTCGTACGCGCGCTTGGCTCTGAACGGATGACTGCCCGCGTAGCCGAGGAGAGCGCCGTCGCGCTCCGCGACGAAGAGCCGGTACGGCCCCGTGTCGCCGAACTGGGCGAGCCACGCCTTGCGCTCTGTGGAGGCAACGGGTTCGAGGTCGAAGGTGACGGGCGTGTGCAGGACGTAGTGGTTGTAGATCTCGATGAGGCCAGGAAGGTCGTCGGCTGAGGCTGGACGAATGGAAACCCCCGCGGGTGTAGCTGGCTGGCCTCGCGTTGCGGCCACAGTGGAATGGCTCCTCTGTCGACGGTAGGTTTCGCTACCGTCGGGGCACTTCTTCGAGGGGGATGACGGCGTCGTCGAGGTGGGGAGAGCCGTTCTCCTGGGCCTCGAGCTCGGCGATGACCTTTTCGCCTTCCTCGATGAGCGCAGGCAGGAACTCGGCCTCGTCCACCGTTCGCACCACCTGGCCCTTGCGGAAGATGACGCCACGTCCCTTGCCGCCAGCGATGCCCAGGTCC